>WOYI010012319.1_pt1 | contig 12714 bp, 8 predicted proteins | sample 6423411 | NCBI WGS metagenome assembly WOYI01 (sample SAMN13441803, study PRJNA592873) | oil field metagenome | biome: oil field; feature: oil-well bore; material: oil-contaminated soil; isolation source: oil-contaminated soil from oil-well borehole | place: Germany: Wietze | collected 2016-10-18 ... | reverse complement strand
CTGGAGAAGGGGGAGTGTCATTTTGTCAGGGGTGTCCGTATCCGGAAAATCTGACAAATTCCAACACCAGAAAAAGCCGGCATGCCGGCTTTTTCTGGTGTCACACATCGTCCCAATAGGGAAATCCGAATTATTTATCAAAAGCGTTCCGTATTTTCTCCGCGATCTGTTCCAACTCCTCACTACTCAGTTCGACTCTTTTACGGGCAAGGCTCATGTCCCCCTCCTGCTGAATCGGGATCAGATGAATGTGTGCATGCGGCACCTCGAGGCCGATCACCATCATCCCCACGCGGCGGCATGCCATCGCTTTCTCGATGGCCCTGGCCACTCTTTTGGCAAACAGCATCATATCGGCCAACAGCGCATCATCTAAATCGAACAGGTAGTCGGTTTCCTGCCTGGTCACCACCAGGGTATGCCCAGGCTGCATCGGTTTGATATCCAGAAAAGCATAAAAACGGTCATCCCCGGCGATCCGGTATGAGGGGATCTCACCCGCGATGATCCGGCTAAAAATGGTTGCCATGATTCTTCAGATTGATATTTCCACAATTTCAAATGTCATGGTTCCCGAAGGAACCTTGATCTCAGCCACATCACCCACCTTCTTGCCCATCAGTCCCTGGGCAATGGGGGTGTTTATCGCGATCTTCCCGCTTTTCAGGTCGGCTTCGCTCTCCGACACCAGGGTGTAGGTCATGGTCTTCTTGTTCTGGGTGTTGCGAATGGTCACCTTGTTCATGATCTGCACCTCGTCGGTACCGATGCTGCTCTCGTCGATCAGACGGGCACTGGCGATCAGGCTTTTCAGCTGGGCGATCTTCGCCTCCAGCATGCCCTGTGCTTCCTTCGCGGCATCATACTCAGCGTTCTCAGAGAGATCCCCTTTGTCTCTCGCCTCTGCAATCTGGCGCGATATCTCGGGACGCTTCACAGATTCGAGCTCTATCAGTTCTTCTTTTAGTTTCCGAAGACCCTCTTCGGTCATGTAAGTTATAGCCATAACAATTTATCTCTTCGTTCTTATTTTTTTGTTTTTAAAAACAATGCAAAGAAAAAGAATTCCGGCCTCTTTCAACAAGACCGGAACTCCCTTTTTCCATGATGTAATTGCCACAAAGATAAAAACTTTATTCCAAAAAAAACAAAATTTCCAGAAAAAGTTTCAGAGCAGCTTCTTCAATTCACTTTCCAGCTGGTCAAACGCCTCGATGCGTGCAACGACATCGCCATCACGATCTAGAATAAAAGCTGTGGGTATCTCTCTCACATTATACATAGGGAGCAGCCTGGAGTTGACCGATTGGGGATCGCGCACAGTGATCCAGGGCAGGTTGCTGGCAGCCGTCTTCCAGAAATGTTCATCCGAGTCGAATGAGATCTGGTAAATCTCGAATCCGCTCTCTTTGTACCGTTCATAGATACCATTCAGATCCATGTTGTGCCTGGGCGAAAAGTCGGCACTATAGACCGTGAAGTCCAGCAGCACCACCTTCCTTTTCAGAGAGGAGAGAGCCACCTTTTCACCTTTGACAGCCGGCAACTGGATGTCGGGCAGTCCCGTGCCTGTCTCGGGCACAGCGTTCTCCAGCAGCTCCGCTCGTTGCTCCTGCTGTCTGCGCACCTTCAACGCGTTCGTGGTGAACTCATAGAGGTGGCGCGTTCTCTCTGTATCCGGATAGTAATGGTTCCAGGAGGTGGCCACCGCCCCGAACATCGGGTAATCCTGCCGTGTATAGGGGTCAAAAATCAGGAAGTTGTTGATCTTCTGAAACAGGGCGTAGTAGGCAGCCGCCCCCGAGGGATTGCCCAGGATCAGTTTCGTGATCTCTCGCTTATAGTTGAGCAGTGCGCTGTCGAGTTGGTTGATGAAAGCCATATCACCGATTGATCCGGCTTTGTGCTCCTCTTCCAGCTGTCTGAGTGCCATGGCGGTCTCGCTCACCAACCTGTCCACCTGTCGGAGCTGATCGTTGGTGGGTGAATCCTCCACTTTGAATGAGCGGTAGAGATCGGCACCATCGGCTGTGACCCTGAGTGTCTCGGATGAGTCCACCGCGAAAGCGGCCGTTTGGGATCCCAAACGCAATTGAAAGAACTCAGGGTTGACCGGTGCCAACTGTCGGAAGCGAAACTTACCCTTCTCATTGAGTACCGCAGAATCGAGCAGAACCACTCCTGCCAGCGCACGCTGTTCCAGGTAGAGCGTGTCACCTTCGGCGTTGGTGATATTCCCTTCCACCGTGAACCGGTCACCCTTTGAACAACCTGCCATCGTGCCAATTCCCAGCAACAGGCAAACAATATACAAACCGTAATTCTTCATATCTTTTTTTGATTGAGGATGCAAACTTACTGCTTTTTTGGAGAACAAAAAAGTGAAAATGATTGTTAAGTCTCATTGATTATTGCGTATCGATTCTCACATATATCTGCCGTATCCGTTAAGATTCATTTTCTGTCACCAGCACAAATTTTACACACTTTTTTGTTTTTCATAAAATAAGTGCTAATATTGCAGTCGAAAAATGCTGTTTCTTTTGTGCTAACTGGAATACTCGTGAACAAACGGATCATCTTCTCACCGGATAACATGGCTCTGTTGATGCCCTATCTGATCATCATCCTGTTGCTTGCAGCAACTGCAATGATATTGCTCGTCATGTTGATGCAACGCAACCGCACCCTTCAGCGGCTGCAGCAAAGTGAGAAACTGCGCACAAACTTTTTTCAGGGGTTGGTTCATGAATTCCGCTCCCCCCTTAACATCATCCAGGGGCTGAGCCGCCATCTGCAGGAGGAGAATCAAACGGGTAACAACGCTCACTCTTACCTGGAAGCAATAGAGCGACAAGGAAAGATACTGAACGACCTTGCCAATCGGATGCAAGTGGTGACCGGTTATGAGACAACAGATGCCCCGGATGCATGGAAGCATGGAAACATTGTTGCATTTCTGGAAATGGTGGCTGAATCCTTTCTTCTTTACAGCCGTAAGAAAGGGGTGGAGTTGGTATTTTTCAGCGAGGAGACGCAGATTGAAACCGACTTTCATCCCTCCTATCTCCAGCAGATCCTGCAACTACTACTCAACAAGGCATTGGAAAGCAGTCGTGAAGGGTCCAGGATCTTTCTCATCGTGGAACGGCAACGCAGAGATCAGAAACAATTCACGATCAAGGTGGTGGATCACGGGAAAGGAATCAGCAGAAAAGAGCTGCCATATGTTTTTGATCCCTTTTACTGTAACAATGTCAAGGGTGAGTCAGCAACAATTGAAACAGGACTTGTGTTGAGCAAGCACCTGGTATCGCAGTTGCACGGGAGCATCAGAGTGAACAGCAGTGAGGGTAAAGGCACCACATTCAGCATTCAGCTGCCCATACGGAACGACAAGGTTACTGTTTCTTCTTCAGTGCGATTTCCTCAGGTGGTTCCTTTCGATCCGTTAAAAGAGATCATTGAAACCGAGATGGTGACAGCAGATAATGCTGACAACCCTGTTATCCACGAAAATGATCCCCGAGAGATGATCCTCCTGATGGAAGAGAACAACGACACGGCACTTTATATCCACACGTTGTTCAACCGTGACCGCTACAACCTTCTTACAGTACCCAGATGTGACATGGCACATGAATTAGCACTGAAGACACCTCCCGGCATCGTGATTGCCGACAGCAACATATCACAAAAAAACGGATTGGATTTGTGCCGTTTGTTCCGCTCATCTCCATTGCTCAATCACATACCGGTGGTCATCCTCTCTGCCCGCAACGGGCTTGAAGACAGACTGGAAGCACTTCAAAGTGGTGCAGATGCTTACCTCTCCAAACCATTCCGTGGCGAAGAGTTACGATTACAGGTTGAGAAACTTCTGGAATCGAGGAATCTGTTAAGGGAGAAATACCAACGCGCACATCCGGTCAACGAGGTTAAAGATGAACTGGAAAGTCAGCAACTGGATTTCCTAAGACAGGTGACCGATATCATCCATCGTGAGATCCGGAACCCGGAGTTCTCCCCAAAGATGCTGGCCGATGAACTGGCGATGAGTCTCTCACAGCTGAACAGGCGACTGAACAGCGTGGCAGGCAAACCTTCTTCCACCTATATCCTGCAGGTGAAGATGGCACATGCGAAGAAAATCCTGGCTTCACAGCATAAAGCAATCGGGGAGGTGGCTGCAGAGTGTGGCATCTATGATGTCAATTATTTTTCACGAATTTTCAAAAAGCATACCGGTGTTACACCTACTCAATACCAGCGACTTCCGGGTATCAGCAAAGGATGAAATGAAAAATATCGGTGAATGCAGGGCATATTTTATTAAACTTTTTTTGTTTTCAACAACAAAGTTGTATATTTGTAGAAAATATTCACTCCAGTCCCGACTCATTGTTGGTGCGGAGATAAAGAAAAAACTAAAAGAATGTGTCCGTCGGGGCATAAGAATATGAAAATAGATTGAAAAAAAACAGTAGAATTAAAAATAAATCTGACGCAGACAAATAGCATATATACATGTTTGCATGTCAACAGTTTATTGTTATTTTCTGCGTGGGTTATACTATATATTGAAAATGTTAAAGCGTAAATTGTACTATAATTTAAAACATAAATCCTAACGAAAGCAAAGAGAAAAGCGTATGTTTGCCACCAATAAACGTGGCGTTGATAAGGAGAAATCAAAATCTCCAAGCGGTCAGAGACCATAAAACGGTTCAAACGAGAAAAAACGACAAACGGTCAGAGCTAAATCGAGAAACGGACAGCAAAATTACGCCAAGCGTAACAGAAATGAAACAAATGCAGGGAACAGCGATAAAAGTCACTCTTTTGAAAAGCGATGCTCTCATATTGTCGTTTGACCGTCACCGAGTGGATAATATAAAACAAAAAAAACATACGTGTATGAAGTATAAACTAATTCAAAAGGCCAATCCGCTCGAACCTGGCACCCCCCGCAAGTGGTATGCCAGCCCAGTGAAAGCTGGTACCATCAACAATTACCAGCTGAGCAAAGGGATAGCAGGAAAATCCTCCCTTTCGCGGGGCGATGTGATGAATGTGATTGAGAATATGGTGGACGAGATTCCCCGATACCTGACAGAGGGCTACAGCGTGAATCTGAACAATTTTGGCACGCTGCGTCTCTCTTTATCGAGCGAAGGGGTGGATGACCCGGGCAGCTTCACTGCCAATCACATCAAGAATATGCGAGTAGTGTTCACACCCTCGCCTGAGTTTAAAGAGACATTACATAAGATGCATTTCGAAAAAGCTGAATAGTGTGGTTAACACGTATAAAGAAAGAAAGGAGGAGGATCTGAAAAAGCATTCAATTTATTCAGGAAAAAATCAGGAAACAAACTCCGCTCAACACTTGCGGAATTGTCTATTAAGTAACAAACGATAAACTTTAAAACCAAATAGGGAACAGAAAAGTGCAATATTTATTATTATTAAAATTTTAGTTTATGAAAAAAAAGTTATTTTTTAAGTTATTCATCTTTGCAGTAATTGGCGCATTTGTGACAGTTACCTCATGTAAAGACTATGATGATGACATCAGCAGATTGGACGCTGATATCACCGCACTGAAAAACAGTGTACTGGAGCAGGCCGACCTGACGGCGTTGCAAACGCAGTTGACAGCCTCCATCGCTGCTGTTCAGACAGATCTAAATGCGGCAAAAGCCACTTTAGCTGCCCTTCAGGGAAGCGCCGCCACCCAGGAAGACATTGATGCAGCAAAAGCAGAAGTGCTTGGGCAGGTAGTTAAGCTGGAATCATTCAACACCTACAAAGAGTGGGTAGATGGTGAACTTGCTACTTTGCAGGATGATCTGGCCAAGGCTGCTACCAAGGAAGAAGTTGAAGCTCTTCAGACACTGCTTCAAGATTCAATCACTACTGTGAAAAACGACCTGGGCTTCAAAATTTCCAATCTTGAAGCAATCCTGGAAGTGGTTGACGGTGAATCAGAAGTCATTGCTGACATCTATTCACAGTTGGATGATCAGCTTGCAGCTATTCAAGAGAACAAAGCTGACATTGAAGCAACCAAGGATGATCTTCAGGCTAAATACGACGAACTCAATGCCGCTATCGATGCATTGAAGGGTCGTGTGACGAATCTAGAGGCCGGTTTGGCCGACTTGAACGACAGGGTAGATCAAATCAAGGGTGAAACAGATGACGCGATCGCAGCTCTTGCAGAAAAACTCGACTCACAGGTCAACCTGATCCTGAATTTGATTGACAACCTGGACAAAAGCGTTACGTCGCTCACCTTTATCCCCGATTTCACGTCAGTCGACGGAACACCACAATTGCCGGTACATTTCCTGGGTGAATGGTACAAGCCTGATGCAGATGTAGAGAACTGGGATCCCAATCTATCGGAAGAAAAGGATCTAACTCCCTATAAAGGAATCACCTATGCCAAGTTTCATGTGAATCCTTCCAATGCCACACTGGATGACTTCGAAGTGGTAGGATTGCTGCAGCAAACCTCCGAAATTCTTTTTAGAAGTACTGAAGAACCTTTGCTGAAAGTAGTTAAGGAAGATGTAACATTAAACAATGGTATCTTAACTGTTCCCATCCTCGTGCACGAAGATCTTTATAACATGGCAGATTTCGAAGGGGATAATGACAATGCTCCGAGATTAGCCCAAATATCCTCTGCTACTCCTGACGATGATGATGAGCGAATGTTCGAACCCACCTTTAATTTCGACAAGAACATCAGCATTGCGCTTGAGGTGAAAAACAAAAAAATGGAGGCCGAAGATGGTGAAACACGTTTGGTTGTTTCTTCACAATACGTAAGGACACAGATCTCTCTGCTGTTCTCTCGCATCGAATTGATCGACAAAGAAGGAGATCTGGGCGTATGGCAGAACGTTCTTCCCTCACACATGAGTGATAACATCGCGCTGGATACTTACTACAAACCATCAGCTTCGATCAAGTTGTGGAACGGATACGACAGAACTGCTAATACCTATGACAAGGATTACAGCATCAACCTGAACGACTCTCTGCAGGCAATCGCCAAATTCAACGACAACTGGCGTCTGCTGGAAGAATTCGGTTATGACAATATCGAAGATCATTTCGTATTCGAACTGATCGATGTGGAAAACGAAGGTGTGAACCAATCCTCTTATGTGACACTCAACAGTGCCACGGGTGTAATCAAGGTGAAAGCCGGAAGCAACGGCAACGCAAACCAGGCAGCCGTAGGTCGTACACCGATTGTTCTGGTCAAAGTGGTGAAAAACGGCAAAGTATATGCTGCCGGATACCTCAAAATCGAGATTATCGAAGTGGTGGACAATAGCCCGATTGAATTTGGATTTACACTGGAAGATTACACACTGGATTGCAATTCTCAGTACCAATTAACTGATATCGACCTGCAAAACATCGACTTCGATCAGATCTTCGATCATGAGCGTGTCATGTTGGGCAAGGATGCATTCTTCACAGCTTACCGGCAGAATCCGATTGAAACAGAGGTCGTTTCTGATCCCGTATTGGCTACCGGTAATGAAATCTCATTTGAATGGAATGTGGATGACCCGACACAGGGTGGCAATCTGGCCAACTACATTAATGGTACCATTGCGAACACTGCTCCTGCTGGAAAATATGTAGTGAAGACCACATTAACAGGTGAAGGTACCCAGCCCGATATTATTATCACATGGACGGTTACCGTGAAGTTGCCGACAATCAGCATCAATGCCAACACAGCTATACTGGCCAACGGTAAGATTGTTGTGAACCCGACCATCCTGGAACAAGGTGCAAAGACATCTACTGCCTACGAAGCATTACTCAACAATGCATTCATGCACCAAGCTGATGAGTTCATCTACACCGGTCTCACCGAAGATTGTGAAGAATATCTGACTCCATACTTCGTGTTCACTGCAGCTCCAGCAGGTTATGTCATTGCTGACAATGGAACTACATTGCGTCAGGGTGCAATTTCCGGCCCGCTGGCAGCACGCATTGATCAGGATGGACTGAAGTACTACGTACGCTTGAACCAAAATGTTGCACCTAATCCAGATTCTTGGGGCAACTATCCACCGCTCAGCGAAGCTGCTAAGGGACTTGTAGGAAAGACCGTATCGGTACAGCCTAAGGCTTATATCAACAACGCTCAATGGAACGTGATCAACCTGTACAATGCATTCAACGTAGAGTTCACCTATCCGTTGGAACTCAACCTTCCGCAGAATGCAGTGGTATACGACCAGGCCAACAACGGTATGAACAGCTACAGTCTGGATGTATTCAACCCGGAAACCATACTGGTTGACTGGTTCGGATCTGAACTGAACGTGACCACCGCTGCCGGTCGTGCACTCTATGACCACTACGAAGTGGGTGTTCCACCGGTTGATGGTACTGTGATAACTGGTTATACATTTGCTGGCATGTGGCCGACACCTGGTGCAGTTACGAGACCCGGATACTTTGGCTACTGGTATCCTAATACCGCTCCGACACAGACTTATTCCTCTCCATTTGATTTTGACCTTGATAACATCAAGTGCAATATCAACACTGAAGGACAAATTGTTGAAGCGATCACCTACCCAATCCCGGCCGGTATGGAACTGAAGTTCAATGCTGTAGAAGCTGCAGGCAGCACCACATGGGTTGTGGGTGGTACAACCGTAATTACACCCAGTGTATTCACCTTCCAATGGAACAATAGTGCCACCGGTGCCATCCAGAACGAGTTCAAGATCGCTGTTCCCGTGAAAGTTACTCACAAGTGGGGTGTACTGAACGACAACCTGGTGATCACCGTCAAACCGGGTAGCGGACCAGCTGAGGAATAAACTGAATTGAGAAATTCTACATTGGGCATACAGCTTGCTGTAATGCCGATAAGATAGTGAAAGTTGAGGTGTGGCAATATTTGCCACACCTCTTTTTTTATGAAATAATGTTGAATACAAAAAAAGAGGAACAATGGAGAACAAATGTGGGAAAATTATGTTAAGTTTGTACAATCATGTAGTTCGATAAACCTATTGGTTTTCTGAACGAAAAGGTTCACCTGCATCAACACAAAAAAACAGCTGACTCATGCGATAAAGACATTAATTGCAGACAAAGACAGATAATATATTGATTTTCAGAAAGAATAAACATTAATTCACCTTTTAAACAAAAAGTCTATGAAAAAGTATTTTGCATTAGTTTTCTCCTTATTGTTTCTATCCTTCATCGTCACAGGACAGGAAATAGAAATCAAAGAGGAGGGGAAGACCTTCTTTAAACCCCATGCATTCATCGATCTGCAGGGGGGAGCTGCCCACACGCTGGGTGAAGCTGAATTCAAGGATCTGATCTCACCCGCTGCTGCGTTGAACCTGGGTTACCAGTTCAGCCCCCTCTTCGGGATGCGCCTCGGCGCCTCCGGATGGCAGGGCAAAGGCGGATGGGTAGCACCCGCACAGGTGTATGACTTCAAGTTCGTACAGGGTAATCTAGATTTGCTGTTCGACCTGGGTGTGCTCTTCGGCGGCTTCAATCCGCAGCGGGCAGTGAGACCCTATCTCTTTGCCGGAGGCGGTTATGCCTATGGCTTTGAGAACGGTGCTACTGAACTCAACACGAATAACTATGAGCTGGAATATCTCTGGGAGGATAACAAAGGATTCTTAGCCGGACGCTTCGGGCTGGGAGCGAATTTCCGTATCAGCGACGTGGTAGCATTCACCCTCGAAGGGGACGTCAACATCCTGGACGATCACTTCAACTCCAAACGGGCCGACAACCCCGACTGGCAATTCAATGCCCTGGCAGGTTTCAAGATCAACCTGGGCAAGAGCTACGGACGCACCGAACCGGTTTACTATGAACCGCAGCCGGCACCCGCTCCTGTACCGGCACCCGCTCCGAAGCCCGAACCCAAGCCTGAACCGAAACCGGCTCCTGTAGTTCAGAAAGAGTTCCCGACATTGCCTACAATTCATTTTGCGTTCGACAGTGATGTGGTGGACACCGAGAAATATGCTTCCGAACTGAGTACTATCGTCACCGTACTGAAGGAATTCAGCGACACGGAGGTGAACATCATCGGCTATACCGACCACAGGGGACCCAATGCCTACAACGACGCTCTCTCGCTGAGAAGAGCCGAAGCGGTAAAGAACTACCTCGTAGGCCAGGGTATAAGCGCCTCCCGCCTGACAACAATGGGTAAAGGGGAAGATCCCAAAACTTCCGGTCAGGAAGCCCTCACCATCCAGGCTCGCCGCGTGGAGGTATCGGAAAAAGACTGACAATTATCACATCTGATTAGAGGAGTTTCCTATGAAGGAGACTCCTCTCTTTTTTAATCACCCAAACCAACCAAGTTGTTGCAGTCACCAAATGATGACAAGCAGATGCGTAAAAGTGATTTGGTTTTGTTACACTATTTTAGATAACCGAATGCAGCAAGAAAACAAAACTTTATGTACCTTTGTCTCAATTTTTATTTAGAAGATTACAACAGAAATTTATGATGAATCCAATTGTTAAGCGGATCGAGCTGTCAGACGGACGCACGATCACGCTCGAAACGGGGAAACTGGCAAAACAGGCCGACGGCTCCGTGACCCTTCGCATGGGCAACACGATGCTGCTGGCCACCGTTTGCGCAGCCAAAGATGCCACCCCGGGAACCGACTTCATGCCGCTGTCGGTTGAATACCGCGAGAAATTTGCCTCCGCAGGACGCTTCCCCGGAGGCTTCCTGAAAAGAGAAGGAAGACCATCCGACTCTGAGATATTGACCAGCCGGCTCATCGACCGTGCACTGAGACCCCTCTTCCCGGATGATTACCACGCCGAAGTATTCGTGAACGTGATCCTTTTCTCGGCCGACAGCGAGAACATGCCCGACGCGCTGGCCGGCCTCGCCGCATCGGCAGCACTGGCCGTTTCAGACATCCCCTTCAACGGTCCCATCTCCGAAGTACGCGTAGCACGCATCAACGGTCAATTTGTCATCAACCCCACCTTCCAGCAGCTGGCCCAGGCCGACATCGACATCATGGTAGGTGCCACCCTCGACAACATCATGATGGTGGAGGGCGAGATGAACGAGGTATCGGAAACAGAGATGCTCGACGCCATCAAGTTCGCTCACGAGGAGATCAAGAATCATTGCCGCGCACAGATGGAGCTCACTGAGCTGGTCGGCAAAACCGAAAAACGTGCCTATTGCCACGAAGAGAACGACGAAGAGCTACGCAAGCTGGTGTGGGACAAGTGCTACGCACCTGCCTACGCAGTGGCTTCCTCGCAAAACCCTGACAAGCACCAGCGGATGGAAGCTTTCGAGGCGGTGCTGAACAGCTTCATTGAATCACTCCCCGAAGAGGAGCGTGAAGAGAAAGCCGCACTGGCCGCTAAATATTACCACGATGTGGAGAAAGAGGCGATGCGCCGCTCGATCCTCGACGAAGGCAAACGCCTCGACGGCCGCAAGACCACCGAGATACGCCCCATCTGGAGCGAGGTGGACTTCGTACCGGGTCCCCACGGATCGGCGCTCTTTACCCGCGGCGAGACACAATCGCTCACCACGGTGACCCTCGGCACCAAGCTCGATGAGAAGATCATCGACGACGCGCTGGTACACGGTACCGACCGCTTCCTGCTGCATTACAACTTCCCACCCTTCTCCACCGGCGAGGCCCGTCCGCAACGCGGTACCGGCCGTCGTGAGATCGGCCACGGGAACCTGGCACACCGCGCCCTGAAACGGATGATCCCGGAGGGCTATCCCTACGTGATCCGCGTGGTTTCCGACATCCTGGAATCGAACGGATCCTCCTCCATGGCTACCGTCTGCGCGGGCACACTCGCCTTGATGGACGCCGGCGTCACACTGAAGAAACCGGTGAGCGGCATCGCCATGGGACTGATCTCGGAGAACAAAGGAGAGCACTACGCCATCCTTTCTGACATCCTGGGCGACGAAGATCACCTGGGCGATATGGATTTCAAGGTGTGCGGTACCAGAGACGGGATCACGGCCACACAGATGGACATCAAGGTGGACGGGCTCTCCTACGAGATCCTCGAGAAGGCGCTGGCACAGGCCAAGGCGGGTCGCGAGCACATCATGGGCAAGATGATGGAGACCATCTCCGAACCACGCACCGACCTGAAGCCACACGCACCGCGCATAGAGGTGATCGAGATACCGAAAGACTACATCGGTGCCGTAATCGGACCGGGTGGTAAGATCATCCAGGGCATCCAGGAAGAGACCGGTGCCATCATCACCATCGAGGAGATCAACAACATTGGCCGCGTAGAGATCTCTGCCACCAACAAGAACTCCATCGATGCCGCCATGGCCAAGATTAAAGGCATCGTTGCTGTTCCCGAGATAGGAGAAGTGTATGAAGCCACCGTTCGCTCGGTGATGCCTTACGGTGCCTTCTGCGAATTCCTCCCGGGCAAGGACGGACTGCTCCACATCTCCGAAATCGACTGGAAACGACTCGAGAAGGTGGAAGATGCAGGCATCAAGGAGGGTGACAAGATCCGCGTGAAGCTGATCGACATCGATCCCCGCACCGGTAAGTTCAAGCTCTCCCGCAAGGTGCTCCTGCCGCGCCCTGAAAGAAGCGAGCGATAACAATCAGAAGAAGTTGCCACGGGCATATCATCCGC
>WOYI010874734.1_pt1 | contig 12715 bp, 15 predicted proteins | sample 6423411 | NCBI WGS metagenome assembly WOYI01 (sample SAMN13441803, study PRJNA592873) | oil field metagenome | biome: oil field; feature: oil-well bore; material: oil-contaminated soil; isolation source: oil-contaminated soil from oil-well borehole | place: Germany: Wietze | collected 2016-10-18 ... | reverse complement strand
CGAACTCATCTGTGCCGGATATGCTCGCGGATATGTCCGGACTGCCGTACATGGTATAGTAATTGTCCCCGCCAAGCTCCAGGGGTATGTAGCTGTTCTGGGCTAATACCGGAGCCAGGAGTGTCAACATGCAAGCCAAAGCTATCGCAAACTTAATTTCCATTGATTCTTCTCCGTGATTGATCATTAATTAGCGCAATTGCTTTCTTAAGTTCCTGTTTAGCGTTCTCCACCACTTCACGGTTAATTTCCATGCGAATCATTAAAACCACAAATACTGTGAATGTGGTGATGAGAGCAAAGACAATCGACAGCACTGTCACCAGCCCGAAGTTGCTGACGATGTTGAAGGGCGATGACATCAGAGCGGCAAAACCGAAGGCGACAGCTGCTCCCGATGCCACCAGAGCAGAACCTATGCGATTGGCCGTGATCTTCAGCGCCTCATAAGGATCACCAATATTATGCAACTCCTCATAGAAGCGCTCCATCATCAGTATGGCATATTCCGAGCCCACTCCCAAGATCAGAGCACCCAGTGTGGCTGTGAGGGGTGTGTACTTCAGTCCACCGTAGTACATAACCCCGCCCATCCATCCTATTACTACGAGCATGGGCAGCACCGGCAGCAGGGCCTTGATAAGGTCTCTGTATATCACTAAGAGCAGGATGAAGATCATGACAAGGCCTAATAGCGACATCTCTATCCTACCTGAAGTCAGTGCATCCATAACCGTGGACATGAGCACTGGTTGGCCCGTTATCCTAACTGAAATTCCAGGGGGCGGAGTCATCCAGGCCAGGTCGTCTTCGTACGACTTGATGAGCCGGGCCATACCTTCCGTACCCAAGTTGGTCTGGGCATCGCCGATATTTACATCCACAATAGCCAGGTTATGACCGCTCAGGTACGTATCTTGCACGGCCTTAGGCAAGGAGGCAATTATCTCCCGTATTTGGGTTCTATCATCTGGTATCTCTCCGCCGCCCGCCTCTTTAACATAGGCGGCTATGCTTGTAACGCTTTCAGTCCTATCTTCTCTCGAATTTATCAGGTAATTGCTGAAATCATCTATCCACATGAGATTTTCCGGATCAGTGACGTCGTCAGCCTGAACTAAGAACTTAAGTGAGTCAGTTCCGCCGAAGAACGCTTTCATGTGTTTTAAATCGATCAGCGGAGACAGGTCCTGGGGAATGTAGTTCTTCGTATCCGTTTCTATAGGGACCAGAGTATCTGCATAATTTCCTGCGAGGGCTAGAATCAGAGCCGCAGCCAGCACTGCTTTCCATCTTCCGACACAGAAAATTGCGACATTCCCTATGAAAGCGCCAATTGCCGAACCATCTTCCGAATGGCCTTCTGCCTTCCTTTTTCTGGGCGATTTTCTTTCAGACAGATAAAGGACCGTTACATTCACGAAGAGGGCGGAGAGGTAGCACATGACAAGACCGATGATACAGACCATTCCGAAATCCTTGATCAAGGGGACGGTGGAACTGAGAAGTGCAACGAAGCCTGCTTCAGTTACAACCAGGGCGATGATCACCGGCAGAGCCACATGGTTAACCGTACTGATGACGGCTTCTACGAGAGGCTTGCCTTTGACCAACTCCTCATCTATCCGGTTATGGAACTGGATGGCATAGTCTATGCCAATTCCAATCATGATGGGAAAAGCGGCAAAGGTGACCATGCTCATGGGTAGATGTAAAAGACCCATGGCCCCGAAGGTCCAGATTATGCCAAGAAAGACTATGGGTATAGGAAGTAACGGCCACCTGACGTGTCTGAAGACCAGAAGCAGGGCTACTATCATAAGCACTCCGCATAGTGCAAGGACCGAGCCATTGCTGTTGTTCATCACCTCTTGAATAGCGGCCTGGAAAGAGGGATCGCCCGTGACGGTGGTGCTATAGCCTGCGGGAAATTCTGCAAAATCAACTGCATTATTTAATTCCACAAGAAGCTCTTTACGTTGGGGCTCTGTCAGGGTGGTGGGCATCCCCACGATCATCCTGGCGTGTCTGCGATCAGGCATGAGCCCCTGGACCGAGGAGCCGGCGCTGGCCAGGATCTCGTCTATCTTCTCCTGAGAGGGAATACGACGGGTGCCGCTGCTTTGATATTCAGCTTCAGCCACAATGTCAGCTATGTTCTGGACACTCACCACATTATGGACCTGCTTCATGTGATCAGATAAGCGGAGGCCAGCCGACAGGGCATCTGCTTTTGCCACATCATCTCCCTCTATCAGAATCACATTGCCATCTACGGCGAAGTTTTCCTGGTAAAGGTGGTCATATAGTTGATAGAGGGCCGAGTCTTTTGACACAAAGGTATCTGTAGTCATGCCCTGGCTCTCTACCTGCTGGGCATAGTGGACTGATACCAGTGTCAAGAGAACTGCTACGGCTATGATTATTACAGGGTTCTTGGTGATCCACACCCCGAGTCGCTCCAAGCTGATCATGCCAATAAAACCTTCTGTTCGGATTTTGCCGTATAGACCAAATAAACATAAAATACTTAAACTTTGTGACTAATCTGGGTGGTGTGAACGATGAAGAAATGCTGGCGCTAAAGAGGCCTATTATTGATGCGTGCATTAAATCTGCCCAGAAAAATGGGTGGAGTGATGCTATGGGATTGCTCAGAGGCACTCTATTCTTGGAAAGCGAACCCATGTCCCTTGATACGCTGGCCGAGAAGACCGGCTACAGCAAAACGACAGTGCGCTCCAATATGAACTTCCTTGAAAACCTCGGCATGGCCCATCGTGCAGTGGACCTGGTGGGCAAGCAGCGTCACGACAAGCAGCATCGCTATGCTCTGGAGACTGACGCCGAAGCGATGAGGCCGGTGATCTTGTCTGCTGCAAGAGATGAGATTCATTCGATCTTGCGGGCTCTCAATCAAGTAGAAAAAAATCTCGCGGCTCATAGCTCGGAGGCTGAGAAGACGAGCGCAATAATGCGCAAGACAAGGCAGTTTTATGAAGAGATGGACAGAGTCATGGAGCTAATGAACCATTACACCTTGAAAGAGCTTATCGAAGTTCTGGAGAGCAAGAAAAAGTGAATGGGACGATATGAATTGTGCAATAACCTTTTTCCCCCAGCCTCGCCATCCACTGCGGCCTGAAGCGTGCAGAGATCGACCTCGCTGCCTCAAACAACGAGGAGCAAATCCAGTGACATCGTAAAGGCTGCAAAGCCAGCAGGAAGATTGAAAAGTTTGCATTCTGTGTCATATCTAATGGAGGAGTAGTTGGTTGGTTTGTTATGATAATCCTGAGGTCGCAGAAATGATGTCAATTGCCAAGAGGCCTGCAAAGGAGGACCCTGGGAACGGCAAGGAGTTTATAGAGGGCATCAGAGAGGGGCTAGAGGATTATGCCGAGGGCCGCTACAAGGTATTCAAGAACGCGATTAATTGAACGGTGAGTCGCAAAATTTAAATTCAGAAAGATAAAATAGATCTAATAACAAATGATTTAGAGAGGCACAATGAAGCTGACCGTGATGCTTGAACCAAGTGAGGAAGGAGGATTTACTGTGCTGGTTCCTGCCCTTCCCGGATGTATCAGCGAGGGGAGTACCCGCGAAGAGGCATTGAAAAACATCCAAGAAGCTATTGAATTGTATCTCGAACCTGTGGAAGACGACCTGGTACTTCAATCGGAAGCTGAACTTTTGGAACTTGTGGTATGACCAAAGTTCCCAGCCTTGGATATGACCAAGTCGTGCGAGCGCTCCAGAGAGACGGTTGGGTTGTAGTTAGGCAGAAAGGCAGTCATATCCGTCTCCAGAAGCACACCTCTAACGATAACGAAATTCTCAAGCTCACCGTCCCTGCACATAATCCCATTTTCCGTTCAACCCTTTCCCATATCCTAAAGCAAGCACGACTATCTGTTGATCAATTCATTGAATTGCTATAAAGGGCCAATCCGTTGCCTTATAACTGTATGTTGCGTCCGGATCGAAAGGACAAAGAAATGAGTGGAATATAAGGAGTATAGCATTAATTATATTCCTCTCTGCTGGAAGAGCCCGCAGAGGATCGCATCACTCAAAGTCTATCTGCAATAACCTTTTTCCCCCAGCAGCGCCAATGCAACAAATATGTCCCCCAGCCTCGCCATCTACCGCGGCCTGAAGCGTGCCGGGATAGACTTCGCCGCCTCCGTCCCCTGCGTCAACCTGCAAGAGCTCCTGATACTGCTGGGCGAAGACCCGGATATCATCCACCTTCCCGCCACCCGAGAGGAGGAGGGGGTAGGCCTGTGCGCCGGTGCCTGGATGGGAGGGCGAAGGCCAGCTCTGCTCATGCAGAACTCGGGATTGGGAAACTGCATCAATGCCCTGGCCTCGCTCGATCTGCTCTATGGCATTCCCCTTCTAATGATCATCAGCCACCGCGGCGGCAAGGGGGAGCCGATAGTTGGCCAGGTGCCCATGGGCCGGCTTACCGTCCCCCTTCTGCAGACCCTGGATATCCCCTACCAAACCCCGGCAAGCGGAGAGGGCGAGGAGGCAGTGGTGGCATCCTGGGAAGTGGCCCAGAAGAGGCGCAGACCTGCAGCCGTTCTCCTGGACCTGGACTACTGGAGGCGAGCATGAAGCGCATCGAAGCCATCGCTTTAGCAGCAGAATCCGCCCAGGGGCAAAATGCCCTATTGATCTCGAATATCGGCTTTCCCAGCCGGGAGCTGTACTCAGTCTGCGACCGGCAGGAGAACTTCTATATGCTCGGCTCCATGGGCATGGCCTCCTCCATAGGCCTGGGCCTGGCCCTGGCAAGGCCCAAGAGAAAGGTCATAGTTCTGGACGGCGACGGCTCAGTTCTCATGAACCTGGGGACCCTGGCCACCATTGCCCTTCACGGCCCGAAAAACTTTCTGCTGGTGATCCTGGACAACTGCTGCTACGGCTCCACCGGCTCGCAGCCCACCTGCACCTGCTACTGCACCGACCTTGCCGCGGTCGCCCGTGGGGCAGGGGTCAGGGAGGTGGAGAAGGTCGATGACCCCGAAGCTTTGTCAAGGGCCCTTCAAGGGCAGGGCGTGGTGGTGGCGAAGGTGGAGGCGGGCAATGCCATCGTCCCCATAATTGACCTTTTGCCAGAGGAGATAATCGAAAGGTTCACCCGATCCGCTCAATCGGCGGAGCCATCCTGAACGATCCATCCAGAATCCTTCTTTTCAGCTCCCCGGATAGCTTCCCAGCTCTGAGCCTGTCCGACTGGCGCAGGACCACCGGCACAGAGCGGACGCTTCCCGAAGAGGTCTTCATCCGCAACGCACCAAGGCGGCAGCGGAAGGCGCCGTTCGGACACTCGGTCACGCACAGGCCGCAATGAAAGCAGAGCGACCCATCCCGGATGGCCACCCGCGCCTCCTGATCGTAGCGGACGGCCCTCATGGGGCAGGCCCTCTCCACCAGGCAGCGCCGGCATCCTTTGCATGAATCTGGATCAAACTCGACCTCCAGGTCCACGTCATCCCAGACATCTCCATAATTGGCCTGACCGATGGCAGTCCGAGTGTTGATGTCATTGACCGGCAGGGCGATCTCCCGATCTCTGAGCGCGATCTCTTCTAGTATTCTGGGGCTGGTCACGGGGATGGGCACCGCCAACGAGCATATACACTCCGGTCCCTGGCCAGTGACAAAACCGCCCATATACTCCGCGGTCATATGATGCATATCAGCAAAACCGGATAGATTTGGTTTGTCGCGGCTGCTGCGTGTTCCCGTGCCAAGGACGTAGCCCTCTGCCCCGTTGAGGAGGATGCGCGTCCCTATGCCTATCGTCTCTAGCAGGGGATCGTTCTTCAGGGGATTGATCTGGCCGCAGCCGGAGAATGTGGCCCCCTGACAGTGAGGCTCAAAGCCCCGGGCATGAAAGATGGTCCTGACCGGCTGGTCGCCTGGATTGACAAAAGCGGAGTAGTTCTTGAAGGCATGGCGGGAGCCGAACATCCGGGCCTGGGGCATATCATCCAGCCCCACCTCCGTTTGCAGCAAACCCCCCTCGTCCGTTTGGACCTCCACCTGAATCGCCTTTCCCTCCACCAGATCCCGAAATAGATGGCCTCCGCCGTAATCCGGCCGATCGCGGCTGTGGGCAGTGCCGAATACGATCAGATCCAAAACCCCAAGGTTCTCATTGGGACAGGGTCCCACATGGGCTGATATGCCGTTCAGCCAGACGTTCTTCGCCCTCTGGAAGGATCCCGGCTCGGCTACCGGAAAGGAGAGAATGGCATATGTCCCGCTCATCACCGCTCGGGTAGCGGTGGTTACCACGTCCACCTCCTCGAGGCTTGACCTATCCTTCTCCTCCACCAAGCGGGATACCTCTTCTGCGGTGAGGACAACCGCCTCGCTCCGCTCTATCCTCTCCAGTATTTCGGAGAATTCTTTTCCGACCACTATGCTTGCCATCCTTCACCTGCGCGACCTTCTTTGCCGCTCTCCTTGTCTGGCCTGCTCGCCTGGGATGCTCGAACGGTGTTCCTTGCATACATACCATTTAATTAATCGCATTTCCCTTTCAATCTGCCGATTGTCCCCTCATTCTTTGGCCATTTTGTAGTATATGTCCACTCAGTTGTCCAGATGGGGAAATTGCTGTAGCATGACCGGAAAATGCTTTATACCGATCTTTCCCCAGATGTCCATAAGTCGGTATAATCAAGGTACAGTTAGGTAGGCATAGGTAGACATAGACGGTTTAAGCAGGTTAGATCGGTATAGGTGATCGCATTGAGGAAATTCGTGTTGATAGCCACCCTGGCAGCAGTGGTGGTACTAACCTTGGGCTGCATATCCCCTCCTGAGAAGACCGAAAGCACTAATCTCACAGAGAATTCCGCAGGAATTACCACCCTGCGCATTGGCTACCAGCCCAGCACCCATCAGATTGCCGAGATGGTTGCCTCTGAGATGGGCTGGTGGGCGGAGGACCTTTCGCCCTTTGGCATAACTGAGATCAAAGAGTTTGAGTTTCCCACAGGAGTTCCGGAGATGCAAGCCATGGTCGCAGGAGAGCTGGATATTGCATACGTCGGAACGGCTCCGCCCATTTCAGCCATATCTGCAGGACTTCCGGCCAAGATAGTGGCCGCAGTCAACATCAAGGGTTCTGATCTGGTTGTCCGGCCAGACTTGGCCTACAGCGGACCGGAATCCCTGGAAGGCCTCTCCATAGGCACATTCCCGCCCGGGTCAATTCAGGACACTGTAATGAAGAAGTGGCTTACGGATAATGGAGTTGAAGTCTCAGAAGTGGATATCAAAGCCATGGACCCAGGACCTGCTATGAGCGCTCTCTCTGCAGGCAGAATAGATGGAATCTTCCTGCCCCATCCATCACCATCCATTGTGGAACTGAATGGCAAGGGCAAGGTGGTGGTGGCATCAGGCGAGATGTGGCCGGACCACGCTTGCTGCAGTCTGGTGGTCACAGACAAGCTCATCCGAGAGCAGCCCGAACTGGTTGAGCAGATCATAAAGACCCATATAAAAGCGACAGAGTACATCAATACTCATCCGAAAGAGGCCGCTGAGATCTATTCCAGAAAGACCAATGCAAATATCACTGAAATTGAGCATTCCATTGAGAACTGGGACGGCGAGTGGGTCAGCGATCCAAATCTGCAAATACCCTCAACGGTAGAATATGCAAGAGTCGACTATGAGATGAATTATACTCAAAGGGAGCTGACAGAGGAAGATCTCTTCGATACCAGCTTCTACGAGAGGGTGAGCTGAACTGAGAAAAGCTAGTGGGAGCAGGATCTCGCGTGTCCTGAGAGACCAGGGCATTCCTGTCCTTTCCATTTTTATGTTGATTGCTCTCTGGGAGACGGCAGCATTTCTCATTGGTGACAGATTGATTCTGCCCAGCTTCTCCCAGGTTGTTTTTGCCTTTATGGAAAACTGGCGGTCTATTCTCTCCGATGACCTGCCAGTCAGCGCACTTCATTTCGCCATAGGCATGGCGGGCGGTCTATTAATTGCCCTTCCCATTGGAATGATAATGGGATGGTTTAAGTTTCTGGACAACATTTTGGACCCAATCGTGGAGATACTGCGCCCCATACCGCCACTGGCCTGGATCCCATTTGCCATCATCTGGTTTGGCATTACCAATACTGCAGCAGGATTCATCATCTTCATCGGGGCTGTGTTTCCCATATTGACCAACACCTACATGGGCTTCAAGAGCCTTCCCCGGGTGTATGTCGAGTCAGCAAAGGTTCTGGGTGCAACCAAAGATCTCGATCTGATCAGGTATGTTGCTCTGCCCTACTCTCTGCCCTCCATTGCAGCAGGCATAAGGATTGCCATGGGAATTGCCTGGATGTGCCTTGTCGCCGCCGAGATGTTCGGGGTCAGCAAGAATGGCCTGGGGTTCAAGATCTGGGACTCTTATGGCCACTACCGGATGGACGAGGTGTTCATGTACATGATTGTCCTGGGTCTCCTGGGCCTTGCTATAGATCGTACCTTCCGCTATGTTGTGGAGGAGAGAATGCTCAAGTGGCAGGTGGGCCTGACTCAGTAAGCCAAAGCCAGGGGATAGGGGCCACCTCCTCCATCTCGCCTTTGGGCTTATTTTCCAATTGGGCTGCAGTGCAAAGCATTAATATGACATTGCACTTCTTTGTTTTGTGGAACTGCCTTAAGAGGAAATGACATGAAGAGAAACATCAAGGTTGAACGCCTCAATCAAATGCCTTTGGAGCAGCAGGAGATAGAGCTGGTAGAGCGCAAGGGAATAGGCCATCCGGACAGCGTAGCAGACGGCCTCGCAGAGTCCATCAGTCGGGCTCTATGCCAGGAGTACCTTGATAGATTTGGAGCGGTGCTGCACCACAACACTGATAAAACCCAGATAGTGGCTGGAAGGTCTAAACCGGCATTTGGAGGCGGCGAGGTCATCTGCCCGCTGTATATTCTGCTCACCGGCAGGGCCACAAGAGTCTTCAAGGAGGAGGAGATCCCGGTGGACACCATTGCCATCAAAGCGGCGCGCAAGCTCCTTGTTGAGTCCATCTCCAATTTGGATGTCAACAACCACGTCATCCTCGATGCGAAGATAGGGATGGGCTCCTCTGATCTGCGCGACGTCTTCGGTCGGAAGGTCCCCTCCGCCAATGATACCTCCTTTGGCGTTGGCTATGCCCCTCTCTCCCAGACGGAGAATATCGTCTATAATACTGAGCGAGAGCTCATGAATCTCAAGAAGAGCATTCCCGCCATCGGCGAGGACATCAAAGTCATGGGCATGCGCCAGGGAGATGAGATCAACCTCACCATCGCCTGCGCCCTGGTGGACAGGTATGTGGCTAACATGAAAGAGTATGCAGACACGAAGAGGGATATTGTGGAGCATGTGATTGAGTTCGCCAGGCAGTTCACCTCCCGCAAAGTAAATGCCCAGATGAATGTGGCGGACAACATCGAAGAGGGATCGGTCTACATCACAGTCACTGGAACCTCCGCTGAGATGGGAGACGACGGTGCAGTGGGCCGGGGCAACCGGGCCAATGGCCTCATCACCCCCAACCGGCCCATGAGTCTGGAGGCGACCTGCGGAAAGAACCCCATCAACCACGTTGGAAAGATCTATAACCTCCTGTCCATCGAGGCGGCAAAACAGATCGCTGCCGAGGTCCAGGGAATCGAAGAGGTCTACATCAAGATCCTATCTCAGATCGGAAAGCCCATCGACGAGCCCCATATCGCCAGCGTGCAGATTGTCTCCAAGGAAGGAGTGGACATAAAGTCATTGCAGGATGGGGCCACAGAGATTCTGGACGACTGGCTGGGGAGTATACCAAAGCTGCAGCAGATGCTCTTCCGGGGAGAGCTCAGCACATACTGAGATCTCAACAATTTTTTGGCTCCCTGCTATTTAATATGAGTGAAAGCCATTTTTTTGAAGAAATAGCATAGCCCAAGGCAATAGCTATCTCAGGATGATTTTCAGCCGTTCCACAATGAGGCGGAAGATATCTGCGGCCGGTGTATCTCCCTCTACGAAGGTCTGGCCGGCATCGCCCAGTGAGCAGACCTGGGGATCAATGGGAATGGATCCCAGAAATCTCACATTCATCTCCTCTGCCATTCTCTCCCCGCCGCCGCTCTGAAAGATATCGATCCGTTGATGGCAGCCATCTTCATCGGACCCCCCAGACTACAGGGGAGTCGGTGCTGGAGAGGACGAGGGCCATGGAGGCCGCCTTGATGCCGCCGGCATCGGCCGGTCTTATTCCCTCATCTCCCATCACCAGACTCTGATCCTCAATTCCCAGGAGCTTTGGTATATTCGGGCCGGTGATATCGGCGTCCAGAATGCCAACCTTGAATCCATCCAGCAAGAGGGCCCGGGCCATGTTGACATATACTGTGCTCTTGCCCACTCAACCCTTACCGCTGGCGATGATGATCTTATGTTTTGTCCTGCTCCCCTGGTCAACTTCGCATGTAACTAGCTCGCTGCTATTCTGGTTGGGGCAGGTGCCTCTCTCTGAGCATGTCTCGCAATTATCGTTCTTCTCAGTCATCGAAACCATCTTTTTTAATTTTATCTATCCCTTTTATGCTACTCTGAAAGCAGAGCTTTCCCTCAATGATTCTTCTGCTGATCAGACCATCGTGCTCCAGGATCTTGCAGTATTTGATGGCATCGATATTATCGAGGTCATGAAGGCGGCAGATCTCCTCCAGGGTGCAAAGTGAGTCCTTAAGGCTTTCCAGGATTTTATTGCGAATATCAACCGGCACCCTCCAGTCCCAGTCGGGAATCAGTTCCGCTCCCGGAAAGATCTCCAGCATTCGAACCATCTCCTCCTCGTCCAGGGGTCGGACCGGCTCTGCCGGAGTCCTGACCACGGTGTTCAGCTGGATTCTGTCCGGCTCAGTCGATTCCGCCGCTCGGGCTATGAGATCTGCCTCATGGTCATTGATCCCAGCCACCAGCATCACCTCCAGCCAGATCTCTCCCGAGTACTCCCGGCGAAACTCCCTGAGGCCCCAAATTATCTCCTCGATCTTCAGGCCCTGGGCCGGCCGGTTGATCGCCTGGAAGGCACCTGCAGAGGCAGCATCAAGGGATGGAAGGACGATATCCGCTGCGGCAACCTCCTTTCGAACTGCAGGGCTGGTAAGAAGGGTGCTGTTTGTGATCACCGCCACTGGACGGGAGACAGTCTCTTTGGCAAAAGCCACTGCCCGTCCCAGGTCCTGGCTCAACGTCGGCTCTCCCGAACCGGCGAATGTCAGGTAGTCGAAGGGCTCATTCCTCTTCTCTCTGATCTCCCTGAGCACATTTTGCGGAGGGACAAACCGTCCCCGTCTGCAGGTTAGGCAGTCGGTCCGGCCCAACTCGCAGTAGACGCAGTCCAGATTGCAGGTCTTGTGCCTGAGCAGGTCCACCCCCATGGATAGCCCCAAGCGGCGGGAGAGCACAGGTCCGAATAGATATCCCATGTTTTCTTTTCCTGTCTAATTCTGCCGAAGAAGTCCATTAACGCTTAAACATTTGCATGCAATTGAATTTTATTTGCACAAAGCTTAATAGACGGCGCTGCCCATGAATCGGCATGGACAAGGCTCATGAACTCATAAAGAAGCTCGGCCAGAGCGATGACTATTTTGAACGTCAGAAAGCGGCATGGGCCCTGGCAAACCTGGGCGAGGAAGCGGTGGATGCCGTAGCTGAAGCCCTGGAGAAGGGCGAGTTCTCCGACCTGCGCTACAAGTCCGCCTGGATCTTGGGCAAGACGGGATCTGCCAGGGCGACGAAGCCCCTATGCTATGCCCTTCTTAGCGATCCGGATCATGTAGTTCGCGAATGGAGCGCAGCCGCACTGGAGGCACTGGGCAATCAGGAGGCAGTGCAGCCTCTGGTTTTAGCTATGAAGAGAGACGGCTCCAGGGATGTGCGCTTGAGGGCGGCTATGGCCCTCCGCTCTCTTAAGGCTGCAGAGGCCTTCAGAGATCTTCTGAGCTATGACGATCCCGAGATCCGGGGGATGGCTACGACCGGCCTCGCGAAGATCGGCGACGTTCATTCCCTGCCAGATGTGGCCCGGCTGATTACAGATGAGAGTGCGGAGGTTAGGCGAAGGGCGGCAGCCTACATGGGAGAGGTCAACAGCGGAGAGGTCATCGAATACCTCACTCTTGCCCTGAAGGATGATGAGGTGGATGTACGCTGCGAGGCCTTGAAGTCCCTGGGAAAGATAAAAGGGGAGAGAGCCGCAGATCTAGCTCTTGCCGCTCTGCCGGACAAAGAATGGAAGGTGCGCTATACTGCCGTGACTGCTCTGGGGGAGATAGGCCACGACAAAGCCCTAGATGCTCTGATAGAGGTCATGTTCAGCCAGGACGACGAGGAGATCAGAGCCTGGGCGGCCTGGAGCCTGGGTGAGATCGGGGACGAGAGGGCGATAGAGCCGCTGAAAAAGGCTTACAAGACCTGCCCCACTGAAGTGATGAAGAGGGCTCGGGATTCGCTGGTGGAGGTGTTCGGAGAGGAGGTCTAGCTCCGATCCCACCATGTTGTTCAGAGCTCATCCAGAACTCTCCTCAGATGCTCTTTGCTCCGCCTGATCTCCTCTGTGCTGGGGGAATATCCTTCCTGCTCCCTTTGTACCTCTTCCATCGCCCGGGTTAAAATCCCCATAGTCTCCAC
>WOYI011150243.1_pt1 | contig 12717 bp, 13 predicted proteins | sample 6423411 | NCBI WGS metagenome assembly WOYI01 (sample SAMN13441803, study PRJNA592873) | oil field metagenome | biome: oil field; feature: oil-well bore; material: oil-contaminated soil; isolation source: oil-contaminated soil from oil-well borehole | place: Germany: Wietze | collected 2016-10-18 ... | reverse complement strand
TAGGGATGCTAACCGCTTCTATAGCATCATATTTGGTAAAAAGATCTGGAAAAGAAGAGTCTGAAAAGGAAGAATCTGAAATTAAGGAATTAAAGAAATTAGTCATAGATATGCAATCAGAGATACAGAAATTAAATAATTCAATTAAAAAGGATAAATGAATCTTTATAAGATTAAAATGATTGTCTGTAACAATTGTGGCACTGAAAATCCTGATTATGCTCTCTTCTGTGAAGAGTGCGGGACTGAACTTGATTTGATATATTGTCCTAGGTGTGGTCATGGTAATTCAAGTGATGCTAAATTCTGTCAGGAATGTGGCAAAAGTTTAACTGAAGAGAAGGATCCTGATTGCCCGGCATGTAACACAGGTTTCCTAACTGAAAGTTTTCATGAAGGAACACTTGGAATCGGAAATAAAGTAATCTACACGTGTAGTCATTGTGGGGCGGTATTTGAAGAGAAGGGAGATAAATATAAACTAACGCATATCCATGAACTTAACAATCCAGTCTGGCAAAAATATAGAAATAAACCATTAACCTTTGAAGAATGGACCAGAATAGCTAACGGCGGTGTTTCTGATGAGGAACAGGAAAAGATCGACAGGGAACGTAAAGAACGGGAGATACGCGAAGCTAAAGCTTTAGAAGAAAGAAAGAAACGGGAAGCTGAAGAGCAAAAAAATAAGGATATCAACATTTTCATGGATAAACTAGCTAAAGGAAACATCAACCTTACTAGTAGTACACCTTCACTTATTATTCCTAAAAAGAATGAAGAAACTTCCCTGGTTATGCTTAACGTCTCTTTTCTTGAGGCCAGATCAGTAAGACAAACCATTGGCGGTTATGGAGGACCTACATTTAGAGTGGCTAAGGGAGTATCATTCCGTCTTGGCGGTGTTTCTGCGCGTAGTGTGTCACATGATGAAATTAAAAAGATTGATCAGGGCACTTTGGTTTTAACCAATAAAAGGTTGGTATTTTTAGGCGATAAAAAAACTGTAAACATTGATTTAAGGAAAATAATAGCAATAGAACCTTTTAAAGATGGGATTGGCTCTCAAAGAGAAAACAAACAGAAAACTGAGTATTTCACCGGGACACAAAACACATCTTTGAATTTCACTGGTGAAAGTGGAAGAATATCCTTACCTTTAAATGGAGTGGTTTTAAGAGCCGCTATCCTGGGAAATATTACTAAGTTCGGATAGCTAAGTTAGGATAGTTTAAACTGCCTTATCTCTTCATAAATTGTAAGGTCTGATCATTGCCCCATCGGTATCGGGCTTGTGACCATATAGTAAAAAATATATATCATATTTTGTGATTTAATTTTAGGGGATAATTATGGGGGAAAATAATTCTAAAGACACTATTTTTTGTACTGAATGTAATGCCGAAATACCGAAAGTAAATAAATTTTGTTCTGAGTGTGGTAAGCCCGTCATTGTTGAACCAGAAAAAGAAGCTGGATCTGGTGAAGTTATCTGTCCTAAATGTCATGCCAAGGTTGAACCGGGCCTTAGATTCTGCACTGAATGCGGGACTAAAATAGAAGGTGTAATGAATACAGCAGAGCAGACCACGTGTCCTAAATGTTATGCTGATGTTAAACCGGGGTTGAGGTTTTGTACAGAGTGTGGGACAAAAATATCGGAATCTAGAAGTGCTGTTCAACCAACAACCTGTCCTAAATGTTACGCTGATGTTGAACCGGGACTGAGGTTCTGTACTGAGTGTGGAACTTCTCTCGTAGCTAAGGGTTCTCCTACATCTGCAGAGATTAATGAGAGACTAAGACAGAAAAGGGAATCTGGTGAATTCCGTGAGCCACCAAAGGATGAGAACGTGGAAAATTTAGTTGAATCAGGTAAAAGTTTGATGAAAGGTTTAGGTGGTATATTAAATCAAGTTAAAGATGATCTCGATGATACGTTGAAATCTACCGACTCCAGGTCTTATGAAAAAGGAGATAATGGAATTAAACCACGAGTTAAGCCAAAAGGTAGTGGCTACTTGGTATGTGATAAATGTGGTGGTAGTTACAAGTTGGAAGCTGGTGAGTCTGCCGATGATTTTATTCTGGAATGTGAATGTGGAGGAAAACTGGAGTATAAACAGAGTTTATAGGTAAAACCTAGAATTCTTTGTGTGGGGGCGGAAATTATGGAGAGAAAAAAACTTGTTTTATTAAATCCCAGGGAGTATGAACACAGTCTGGATCAGCAGGCGTTAAATGCACTGGAAGGTACCCCTGGATTGGAGAAATTAGCGAGAAAGTATAATAAACACGCTGTTGAAAGGTATTTCAGGTTGATGTATACTGGTAGCTATCTGAGAATTAATGAAACCAACTTTCCTGATATCCTGGATAAGTTGAAGGAGGCGTGTGATATTCTCGATTTGAGGGACGTCCCTGAAATCTATATTGAATGGGATTACAGTGTTAATGGCTTTACTACTGGTTCTGAAAAACCTTTAATAGTCCTTACATCCGGGGCTCTTGATTTATTAAATGATGAGGAGCTACTATACGTAATTGGTCATGAAGTGGGGCATATAAAAAGTGGCCATATGTTGTACCATGAGATGGCCATAGTATTTCCTATTTTAGGGGATGTGATTGGCGGTGCAACTCTCGGTATAGGGGGATTGGTGTTTACTGGTTTGGAATTAGCTTTACTATACTGGTATCGTATGTCGGAATTTACGGCTGATAGGGCAGGGCTTCTGGCCTGTCAAAATGAAGATGCAGTGATAACCGCGTTGATGAAGATATCAGGCGTTCCTCAGAATTTCTATGATAAAATAGATAAGGAAGGATTTATCAAGCAAGCCGAGGAATTCAAGGGATTTGATTACAATGCTTTAGATAAAATTGGTAAAACAGTTATGATTATGGATAAAACCCATCCATGGACTGTTATGAGAGCATCAGAGATATTGAAATGGATTGATTCAGGTAAATATGAGGATCTTCTGGAACGTCACATTGGAGAAAATATAGAGGCTCTGAAAATTACCTGTAATAAATGTGGTCATACCTTAACTGGAAATGAAACGTTCTGTGGAGTATGCGGCGCAAAAGTGTGGAAAAGATAAAATTTAAGGGAGCTCTAATTTAAAATGGCTCCCAATCTAAAATGAGGATGATGTTAATGACTAAATACTGTTCACATGTTAGGTCTACAGCTAAAAAAAACCCCTTAATTATAAGTTCAACATTAAAGATAGTCCTAGAGTAATACCGAGGAGAAGATCTGTAAATCTCTGTCCCTAAATGCTTGAATCCAGTCGTGCCTAACTCAAATTTTTGCCCCACTTGTGGGTATAACTTAAATCAGAGGGTGAAAATTTGTTCTAATTGTTCAAATCCCCTAGTTCCCAACTCCTAATTTCTGCACTGTCTGTGGCATGCCTGTTAAGTGAAACATAAAGCAATTATTCTCAAAGTGCTAACTATGACCATTGGTAAAGATATTTTAAACAATTTCAGAGGTTCCCTCCTGGGTCTGGCAGTAGGTGACGCCCTGGGTGTTCCCCTGGAATTCCAGTCACCGGGCACATTTGAACCCGTCACTGACATGATTGGTGGTGGAGAATTCGGCCTCGAGCCTGGTGAATGGACTGATGATACATCTACCGCTTTATGTTTGGCGTTAAGTCTTATTGAAAGGGAAGGATTTGATCCGGAAGACCAGATAAATAAGTACCTCAGATGGTATCATGAAGGATACTTAAGTGTTAATGGCAGCTGCTTTGATATTGGGGACACCACCCGTGAAGCATTAACGAGTTTTGAAGAAACTGGTGAACCATTTTCTGGTCCGAGTCATGAGCGATCAGCAGGTAACGGTTCCTTAATGCGCCTTGCCCCTGTACCCTTATTTTATTTTCGTAATCCCAGCTTAGCCATTAAACTCGCTGGTGACAGTTCCAGAACAACCCATCAACACCCTCTGGCTATCGATGCCTGTAAATATACGGCGGGTTTAATTATAGGTGCAGTAAGTGGTGAGTCTAAAGAAACAATTCTCTCCCGGAGATACTCTCCTATCCCTGGATACTGGGAAGAAAATCCATTAGCATCAGAGATAGATGAGATTGCCTGTGGCTCTTATAAAAATAAAAATCCCCCAGAGATTAATGGCAAGGGATTTGTAGTTAGATCCCTTGAAGCTGCCCTGTGGGCTTTCTATAACACCGACTCCTTTGAAGAATGATGTTTAAGGGCGGTTAACATGGGAGATGACGCCGATACTGTGGGGGCTATTTACGGTCAGATCGCCGGTGCGTACCATAGTGAATCTGGAAATCTTTGAATAAATCATTTTCCTATACTAAATTTTTTTTGCACCTAATTTTGGCCAATGTATCAGTTTATATTTCCCCAAAAATTTTTTGAATGAAATTTAAAGAACTATTCTTGGAGTATTAACACCTGAAATAATTATTTCCATGATTGCTAACCAGCACATATTCTGTGAATTAAATTTTAATATAATAACACTGAAAAATTATATTTGATGTAAAAATGAGTGAATAAAAATAAATGTTCCAAAGGGTATTCCCTTGTCTCCTCTCAAAGAAAAATCGATAGGCTGGTAAAAGAAGAGGAAATCAAATGGACTCTTTTTGAGAAATGTAAAGATGAGCTTTTATTAGATAAAAGTGATCTAGAAGATCTGAAAAACATAAGGGAAAAAGCATGGAATGAAACCAAGAAAAAATATGCTTTATAGTGGATACCAATATCCTTGTGTCTGCTTTACTTAAGGACGATTACAGACAGCTAAAACTAATAAAATCTGATTTATTCCTTTATTCAAAAGGATTGTATATTTCAAGTCCCTGAATGTCTTTGAAATCTTTTTTATTCCTGGTTACGAGTGCCAGGTCATGATGAAGGCTGCTTGCAGCTATAACCGCATCGGGCAATCTGACTCTTAATTTTCGTCTGATATCAATTGTCAGATCAGCAATTTCATCTTCAAGAGTTAAAATGTTTGCAAAAGAAATAAATTCAAGGGTGGACTGATAACCATCTTAAGTATGTTTATCCCATCCTAGAAATTCTATTTTGGTTAATATTGAATTGTTGAAGGAAGTTTTAAATATCTCCTCAATTTTAGGCAGCTCTTTTTGAAGGCAATTCATCTGCAAGGTAGTAAATAAGGATATTAGTATCAAGAAGATAGTTATTCATATTCTAACCCATTCCTCACGCAACTTCCTTGTTTCATGTTCCAGATCAATCTCCATGTTACCGTATATTCCTCGATAATGGGATGGCTGAAAATCAGTTTTCACTTTTTTATTCTTCTTTTTTTTTTCCATGATGGCAGAGTTATGTTTTTTACGGCTCTGCATATTAACACACTTAAATAATAGCCAGCTTCCCAGCCGAGGTTATCTCCAGCCGGTTTTGATGGATAAGGCCCATATCCCTCAGTTCACGTATGTGGTTGTAGGTCATTCCCCGGCTGATCCCCACCTTTACCGACAGATTCTTAACAGACATCTCCCCTTCCTGCAGCTCTTCCAGGATGAATCGTTTGGTGGGTGATATTCCGAAGTTCAGGATGGGCAAGTCGATTATTTCATTGTCCTCCTCTGTTACGTAGACTATCCTCTCTACTTCTTCATGGCGGGCGTAGCAACCAAATAATGCCCCCAGTGCCTGTGTTTTGCGACCTCCGCTGATGTTTATAATTATCTTCCTTCCCTGGGCTGCCTCTTTTTCTATGGCTTCGGTGGTGTCCTGGGCTATCTGTACCACGTCATAGATGCTGGTTATGTGTGCTTCTACTTCGATGACCGCACCCACGGTTTCCTTGAGCATCCGCTCGGCTTCTAATTTTTCCTTGGGAGCATCCTCCTCCCGTAGTAGAATGAGTTTTTTAGGGGTGAAATGGGTTATGCAGGCCATCACCGGCGCTAAAGAATAGATGGTTGATATTAGGGTGTTCTCCATAGGGGATCACTTTCCTATATTAAACATATTTCTGTGCAGCTAATGCATAGTTTTTTATTGCTTTTAATTCTTATGTTCCCACCTTATATAATTTTGTTAGCATATCTCTGCTGGTTAACATGATTTTAGTTGAATTTTAGTTTTATTCTAACAAATTATGTTCGTAATTATAGAAACCATATACCATTACATTATTAGTAGATGTTGTATATAAAAAACATATACATTTATATACTACTGTGCATAATATATAATTTTATCCTGACATGGAGAATGAAAATTGGAGGTGTATTGGATTTGGAAGTAGAGAGATCCAGAACCCTGGAAGTTGTACTGGGTGTTCTGGGAGGAGTATTTGGACTTTTAGGAGGAGTCTTTGCACTGATATTTTCGGCTTTTGAGTCCTCAATATTTGGTCTGGGAGTAAGCGCGGTACTGGCATCCATAGTGGGACTCGTCGGCGCGGTTTACGTAACTCAAAATCCCAAAATTGGAGGAATAATCTTAATAGTCAGTGCCATATGGCTTTTAATCAGCATTTCCGCCTTCGGTGTGATAGGAGCGGCGCTCCTGGGAATCGCTGGTTTAGCTGCTTTGATAAGAAAATAGTAGGAGGGAAAAATTATGAAGAATGGTTTAATGTTAGGTGTTGTGGTTTTACTGATCGTCGGTATTGTAGCCATTAGTGGTTGTACCAGTAATTCTGGTGAAAGCAATACTCCACCGGTGAATGTTACCGGTATAACTGTGCAAAACAGTGGCTATGGGAGTTATCATGTTCTTGGTACTATTACACCAAGTAAAGATTTCAGTTACCTGGAAATAGTACTTAAATGGTACGATGCAGAAGGTAACGTCATCGAACGATCATCATTAGCATGGAATACCAACGATGCTAAAGCCGGTGAATCTATTAAGTTTGATGCAATGTCATTTATACCAGAGGGTAGTACACCAGCAAAATTTGACTTATTAATCTTTGATTCTCCCTTTGATGGTGGCGATGAATCAGATGCCATCTACAAAACTACACAAAACTTAAACTAAAATTTTTAATTTTTTTATTTCTTTTTTTAAATTAGGGGGGAATTAAATAGTGAAAAAAATTGTTTTAGTAGTAGATAATGTTATCATCGCCATGATGATCAAGAAAAACCTGGAAAGTAATGGATATCTGGTCCCGTTTATCACCAACACCCTCAAGGAGATTTTAGTGGCGGACTATGAGATGGATCTGGTGATAATTGATATGGACTTCATCTCCATGGACCAGATCGGGGAGGTTCAAATTCCCATCATATTTCTCACCAGCCAGAGTGAGTGCGAGATTGGCCAGGATGAAAAATCCACCCTGCAGGTTACCTACGATTTCCTGTACAAACCCTTCACAGAAGAAGAATTACTGGAGAAAACTAACCATATCCTGCAAGTTAAAACTAATAATTCATAGGAGGACTGAATATTATGGATAAAATAATGGAAGAATATATATCAAACCTGGATTTAGGTCCAGTAACAGAATTTGGCGACATGGCGGTGATACCCATATTCTCCCCAATAACTGGACCAAACTACATGACCCTGAGGGAGGCCATGGAAAAGGACCTTCTGCTCATCACCGAAGTAGATGAGGAAGGTAGTGTGGGTGAATTACTGGTGAAGAACCTGGCAGATATACCCGTTCTCCTCTTGGACGGGGAAGAGATCATCGGAGCCAAGCAAAACAGAGTATTGAACACCACCATACTGGTAGGTTCTGGGGAGGAAATTCCAATCCCGGTAAGCTGCACCGAACAAGGCAGATGGGCTTATAAATCAAGAAAGTTCCGTGATTCAGATGATGTAGCTGCACACCGGGTGAGGAGAAGCAAATCAGCATCGGTCAAAGATTCACTTAGGCGTGAAGGCCACTTCCGATCAGACCAGAGGGAAGTATGGAATGAGGTACACTGCTTGTCCGTGGATGCTGAAGTTCAAAGCAATACCCAGGCCATGAAAGATATCTACACATCCCGGGAAAAAGATCTATCAAAGTATACAGATGCATTCCCCTACATGGAAAAACAGAAGGGTGTCTTGATACTTATAAATGGTGAAATAGCCGGTTTAGAAGTGGTATCATCAGAGAAAGCATATAAATTACTCCACGATAAGCTGATTAGAAGCTATGCACTGGAAGCTTTGTTATCCCCTGAAAAAGAGAAAGATGGAAAAGATGCTGTCCAGGAAGCTAAGGAGTTCATGGATAAAACGAAAAAGACAGAGGAAAGCAGGCATAAATCAGTGGGGCACGGCTGCGACCACCGGTTCACTGGAGATAAACTGGTCGGTTCATCACTAACTGTTAAGGATAAGGTTATACACAGTGTGTTCTTTAATCTGGCCTAGTTTAACCCCAGTACGCACTTGGAGCGAACGATAAAATAAAAGTTATAATAAGAAGCAAGATAACTATTATCACAATACTAAGTAGTAAAACCCTTTTAGAATCTTTTTCAGTGGTCTGGCAACTGGTATCTGGATTTGATATGTCAAGGCAAGCTTCTACCTGATCTAATAATGAGGCGCCACATTTCTGGCAAACCTGGGCGTTTTCAGGGTTTGGTTCTCCGCAGTTAGGACATTTGATTTCACTCAATTAAACACCGATTATATCTGTTGATTCTCAAATTTAATACTTCCCGCAAACCCACAGTTAGATATGTCTCTATATATTTAAGAAGCTTAAAATCTAATTATAAGTAGTTTGTAGGGGGTTCTCCATATTTGAACCAGAAGAACTTGAAAACTGATTTCTTATGTTTTTTAATTTCTCAATAACATGGTTCTACTTTAATGGATTACATAGCATTATGTGAATAATATAATTATAATATTTTATATGATAAAAGTAATAATATTTAATGAATGTATGTGGGTAATGATAATTTCGATGATGCTGACGATGCTAGTATATGTCCTAAAAATAACACCATCAATCTATCAAAGAAGGAAATACGCGAATGGTTATCCAATATAACAAGAAAAAGGATTATTATCGATAAACATCCTCGATTAAGAGCTCGAAAAAGATTATCTGATTCATCGGAAGAGACACTTTATGAATATTTAATGGAACGCAGATACAAAAAGATTGAGAAGAAAATCAGATATGGAGTGCAACGTTTTGAATTATATTATGACCATAAAGATAAATCAGTTAAAGATGATATAGTAATAGTAATTATCCCATGTGATCCTGCATTAAAGAGTATAAAGGTTATAACAATCATTACATGATTGAGTAAACGAGATTATGATAGAGAAACATAAATCCCAAAGATATTTTGAAATGGAACAAGATTATGATTATAGAGGAGATTCATTATTTTTTTATGTTGATGAAGATTATAATCATAAAAAATCTATAAGATTTACTGATGATATTATATTAGATTTTGATGATAACGATGTTCCTGTAGCTTTAGAGCTATTAAATGCTTCTAAAATACTTAATGTTAATAAATCAGCTCTCAAACAGCCTATTGGGTTGGATATTCATATTTATGTAGGTGTGGATGTAATTAAATTAGAAGCTAATTTTCTTATATCAATACGCAAAAAACAGATACAGTTGTTTTTAGTTGAAGAAATAGCAAATGAAACTAATTTAGTAGCGAACGAAGCACATTTTGCAAGGGCAGCTGCATGAAATTGTTTAAATTAATCTATGAATAAATTAGCTCCAGATAACCTGCTTTTTTACTTTTTTTCAAATTGCATCATATATTCTGGTTCTACAATTTTATAAGCCGAAAATCAACACTATCAGTATCCAATTAAACTCTTCTCTTATTACCTTAATTTTCAAATTATTTAATACTTCCCGCAAACCTACAGTTAGATAAAAGTCTTTAAGTTTGAAGCTTAAAATCAATATTATACAATTATATGTAGGGGGATATCCTTGTTAACTCGAAGGCATTTACAAATTACAATAATTTTCACGATACTAATCCTATCCACGCTTCCTTCTGCCGAAGCCTGGATATGGAAAACACACGCTGATATAGCGGAGGCCGTATACTGGGGACTGCCACCAGATGTCCAGAAGAATTTAAACCTGGAGATAATGAAAAACGCATCTAATGAACCCGATGAGGTGTTCAAGGATTACAGACACCACAGCTACCCGAACAGCTACCAGAAAGCTAAGTCCTGGTTGGACAAGGGTAAAATTGCCTACGACCGGGGAGACTATGATGAGGCCAGTTTCGACTATGGTGTGGCCACCCATTACATCTCAGACTCCTTTGCTGCCCCACACTGTGTAAGTAAAGAGGATTCCTCGGACCATTCCCGCTATGAAAACCGGGCCAAGAAACTGGTACCAGTTGCCACCTATAATAACAGTTTAGATCTAAACACCAGGATGCAGAACGGTTACCACCATGGCAGTGAAAGCTGGACTCGTTGGTTAGAAACAGGTGACACTTCTATCATCCAAAGTAACCTCAACGATGGAGTATCAGCATCACTGGTAGCTGTAAATGAGAGTATAAATGGTGGAGTATCCCCGGATCTATGGACTCAGATCATGGACTTCGTCTGGAATTACGTGTTTGTAAGTCCAGAAGCGACTGGTTAACAGGTAAAAGAAACTGGTTAACACTAAAGAAAATTAGGTACTATTAAAACGAGAAAAGATAAAAGTGTTACTCCCAAGGAATAGTGGTAGAGTAAAAACAATTTTTAGGGGGTAAGAGTTGAAATCTACCATAAAATCCCTGGGAGAGTTTCGTCGAAGTGGTCCAATACTTCGTGAATTTTTGTTGGGAATATTATCTATACATCAGGTATTATAAATACTTTACCTTTTTTGGTGGAATTTGGATATGAAAGTGTGATACTCAGATAATCATTATTGTTAATTTATGGAAGCTTAGTTAGTGGATTGAACTTATCGTTGTTACGGGTAAGTGAAATAACTTCGTTATATTCAGGTATATGGAAGTGGAAAATTATCATTTCCTTATATATAATTTAAAAACAGCAACGTTCCTTCCAACATTAGTTTTTTGTGACTGTTATATTAAGGAAAACCATTAAACACCCTTATCTTCCCGGTGATACTTCTGGTGCAGCTTCTTTTCTGCTTCCTTTTTCGGAAATTTAAAGTAGATAATGGCCGCACCGATAAGGATGGCGATTATCCCTGCAATATAGGCCCAGTCAGTTCCAGCTAGGAAGGATGATCTGGCCGCTTCTATTATCTGGGTTTGATACTGTGGATGTGCTTGGGCTATGTCTGCGGCGCTGCTGAAGGATTTCAGGAGGGTGGCCACCACGTCACTGGATATCTGCTGTGTTTCGTTCGTGGGAAGGCCGGTGATAAGGTTATTGAATGTCCGGGAATATCCGGCGGTAAGCAGCACCCCAAATATGCTGGTCATGATGGCACCGCCGAAGTCCCTCTGGAGGTCCGCAGTACCGGAGGCCATTCCTTCCCGTTCTACAGGCACACTACCTGTCAACGAATTCGAAGCGGGCGTTCCGGCAATTCCCACACCGGTCCCAATTAAAGCATAAGCCAACCCTACTATCCAGTAGTGTATGCCCTCCTTCCAAAGGAATAGCATGGTAAAGAACCCCAGTAGACAGATTAAGAACCCTAATAACAGGGTGAATCTGGAGCCGAACCTCTCCACCAATCTAGCGGAAAAGGGAGCTACAAAGACCATGAAGACAGCGGCAGGTAATATGGCAATCCCCGCGTTAAGGGTGGAGTAGTTTAAAACGTTCTGCAGAAACTGCTGTCCGATGTACATAGCTCCCATCAACGATCCGAATACTATAGTACCGGCACAGGCAGCAACCAGGAAAGTCGGTCGCCTAGCAATCCCCAGATCGTAGAGTGGGTTTTTAGCCCGGCACTGGCGGATGATGAAGAATACACCGGCAACCACAGCCACGATTAATACTAATATCGTTATGGTCAGGGCACTGGGTACCGGTGCGAAGTTTATCGCCAATATCAGCCCGCCGAGGAAGATCAATGAAAGGAAACCTCCTAAATTGTCCACTGGTTCTTCTGTTTCGTTGATATTAGAAGGTATGAACCTGTAGATCATGATGAGGGCTACCACTGCCAGGGGTATGGTGACTATAAAGACCGAGCTCCAGTCCCTGTTTAACAGGAGGAAGCCGGAGATCATGGGACCCATAGCTGCTACGGCTGCACCTATACCAGACCATAAGGCTATGGATCTTGTCCTCTGTTTACCCGACCATATGGCGGCTATAAGTGCGAGAGTGGTGGGGAATGCCATTCCAGCTGCCAGTCCTCCGAAGATCCGCGCTGCGATGAGTACTTCGATTGAAGGTGCAAAACCTGCCAGTAGAGATGATGGTATTGCTAGAAAAGTACCTACCAGTAGCATCATCTTACGGCCGTGGTGATCCCCCATAGCACCGAACCATAACACCGACGCAGCCAGGCCCAGGGAGAATCCCACCGCCACCAGGTTTATGAGTACCTGTGATGCGTCGAAGGCCTGGCCTATTGATGGTAGGGCTACGTTGGCCACGGAAAGGTTCAGGTTGGCCACCGCCGCTCCCATGATGAGCGTTGCCAGGACCATCATCCCGGGACTTTTATCATCTGTGACAACTGTTTTCATGGAATAATCGCATCCCTCAAATTTTTTTATTAGTTTAAAATACTAGCATTATTGCTTTAAAAAATAGATTTTACTTTCT
>WOYI010489326.1_pt1 | contig 12717 bp, 12 predicted proteins | sample 6423411 | NCBI WGS metagenome assembly WOYI01 (sample SAMN13441803, study PRJNA592873) | oil field metagenome | biome: oil field; feature: oil-well bore; material: oil-contaminated soil; isolation source: oil-contaminated soil from oil-well borehole | place: Germany: Wietze | collected 2016-10-18 ... | reverse complement strand
CGGCTTGCAGAACCGCCAGGCGCCAGCCGGAGCAAGGCGCCGGAAAGGCGAAAGAAGCGCGCGGTGCCCAGGCTGCCGGTTGGTGCCGAAGCTAAGAGTCGGCTATGAATTTTTACATAATATACATTATGCGAAGTTCAAGACCCCAAGGTCAGACATCGCAACCGGCAACAATTGCAGTGGATCTGGCCAGATACATGAGGCAAATCTGCCTCGCTTTCAACTGGGTAGCGGGCTTGGCGGAAGTTACACAATTTCGCCGATCGGATCGGGCCAGTGGGTGACTTCGACGGTCACGTGCACCAATTCCTCGTGCACGCGCAAGGCTTGCCGAAAGAACTGGGCATCCGCCCGCGCCGTCGTCACCAGACTCACCACGCGAGCGTACTTGCCACGCCCTACGCGCCAGACGTGCAGATCGGTGAGCCGCATCGCACACTTCACGCATGACCGTGTTCGTCCCCGCACGGCATCAGTTCCACCTGCAGCGTGGCATGGTGAACGTTGAACTGCTCCTCCAATGTCGAGGCCAATGCGCGTCGCATTTGTTCGGCGTCCACGCCGCTGTCCTGCAGCACCACATGGGCGGTGAGGACCGGTTGCTGCGACCCCAGCGCCCACACGTGCAAGTCATGGACTTCGCGCACACCGGGATGGGACAGCAGCATGGTGCGGATCGCCTCCAACTCCATCCCCGCCGGCACACCTTGCATCAAGACGTTGCCTGCCTGACGCAACAGAGTCCAGGTGCGCGGCAGCACCCACAGGCCGATCAGCACGGCGATGATCGGGTCGGCGATCGTCCAACCAGTGAACTGTATGATAAGTGCGCCGATGATCACGCCCACCGAGCCCAACATGTCGCTCCAGACTTCCAGGTAGGCGCCGCGCACGTTCAAGCTGGTGCCGCTGCCGGCCTTGAGCAGGCGCATCGAGATCAAGTTCACCACCAACCCGATGGTGGCGATCACCAGCATGCCGCTGGAGGACACTTCTGGCGGTTGCCGGAAGCGGCCCGCCGCTTCCCACAGGATGTAGCCGGCCACGACGAACAGCAGGCCGCCGTTGATCATCGCGCCGATGGCCTCCATGCGCGCATAGCCATAAGTGCGCTTGGCATCGGCTGGACGCCGGCTGAGCCGCACGGCGAACAGCGAAATGGCCAGCGCGAACACGTCGGTCATCATATGCGCTGCGTCAGACAACAGCGCCAGGCTGTTGGTCAGCAGGCCGCCGACGACTTCGGCGATCAGGAAGGCCGACGTGAGCCCGAATGCCCACCACAGCGGTTTTTCGTGCTTGATCTCGCTGATGCCGTGATCGTGACCTGCGCCCATCACCGTTCTCCTGTAACGGTTTGACTCACACGCCAGGCCTGGTCCACCGGATGGACGAAGATCACCCCGGAGGGAAGAGCGCCGACGTGTCCTTTATCTCGAATCAGCGCGACAACCTGCTCAACACGCGTGTCTTCGCAATAGGCATCCAGGCGCACCTCCGGCTCGCCCTCTCCACCCATGTCCGCTCGAACGATGGGCGCGTCGGGTTGCACGACGCCGTGCACGCGGCTGAGCGAGAGGTGATACAAGCCTGCCTGATCAAGGGCACGCACAACGGGCCCGGCGTGGGAAGGGTGAACGAAGGCGACGATCAGTTTCATGGTGACCTCACTTCATTGCTTGCAGGTTCATGGGGTGTCGTTGATGGGTATCGACTGTTCAAGGGTGCTGACATAGATCCAGCCCGCATCCGTATGACCGGTACGTCCCACTTGGCGAAATATCTCGACGGCCTTGGCGACCTCGCTGTCCTCGCAGAACAGTTCCATCTGCACTTCGTTGATGACTTTGTCGCCCAACTCGACCGAGTACTGCTGCTCACGCGAACTTAGTGCCCGCAACAGACCCTTCACGTCGAACAGGCTCAGTCGCTGGAAGCCTGCGGCTTCCAGCGCGTGGATCAGGTCAGAGACCCGGTTGCGATGCACAAACGCCTTGATCTGTTTCATGGAGTGGTTTCCTGTGCTTTGCGCTCGGCGCGGTTTTCCAACCATTCGTACAAGACGGGCAACAAGATCAGCGTCAGGAACGTCGAACTGATCAGGCCGCCCACGACCACCGTCGCCAACGGGCGCTGGGTCTCGGCGCCGACGCCGCTCGACAGCAACATCGGCACCAGGCCCAGGATCGCCACGCTCGCGGTCATCAGCACCGGCCGCAGACGCAACGCAGTGCCTTGGATCACGGCTTCGCGTACCGATCGTCCCTTGTCGCGCAGCTCGTTGAGGAAGCTCACCAGCACGATGCCGTTGAGCATCGCCACGCCGAACACCGCGATGAAGCCGATCGCCGAGGGCACCGAGAGGTATTGGCCGGTGACGAACAACGCGAGCAAGCCGCCGATGGTGGCGAACGGCACGTTGGCCAGGATCAGTGCCGCGTACTTGATCGAGTTGAATGCGGTGTAGAGCAACACGAAGATGAAGAAGATCGTGATCGGCACGATCAACGCCAGCTTCGCCAAGGCGCGCTGCTGGTTCTCAAACGCGCCGCCCCACTCGATCCAATAGCCCGCCGGCAGCATCACCTGCTGCTTGATCGCGGCGTTGGCTTCCTTCACGAAGCTGTCAACATCGCGGCCGCGTACGTCCATCTGGATCACGGCATAGCGTTGCAACTGCTCGCGGCGGACGAACGAGTAGCCTTCGGCCACGCTCACCTCGGCGACTTCAGACAACGGCACCAACGCGCCGGTGGCGGTGCGTAGCGGAATTTCGCGCAACTTCTCGACCGAATCGCGAGTCGCCTCGCTCAACCGCACCGCGATGTCGAACCGCTTGACCCCGTCCAACAGCACGCTGACCGGCTCACCGCCCAGACCGTTGCGCACGATGGTCAACACCTCTTCGGCATTCATACCGTGGCGGGCCAACTCATCGCGGTTGACCTGGATGCGGATCTGCGGCTTGCCGACGTTGGCCTCCAGCGATAGATCGGCCACCCCTTGCACCTTGCCGAGCACGCCCTTGAGCTGGCCACTGATGCGATCCAGTTCCTCCAGGTCTTCGCCGTAGAGCTTGAGTGCCAAGGTCGCACGAACGCCGGAGATCAGCTCTTCCACACGCATCTGGATCGGCTGGGTGTAGCCGGGCACCACGTTGGGCACCACCTTCTCCAGCATCTCTTGCATCGCCTCTTCGAGCTGCTTGATGTTACGGCCCGAGGTCCATTCGTCCTCGGGCTTGAGGGCGGTGTAGATCTCCATGTAATTGACGTCGGCGGTCTCGCCCTTTTCAGCGCGTCCGATCATCGCCAGCGTGGTCTCGACTTCGGGAAACTGCTTGAAGGCCGCGGCGATGGTGTTGCTGGTCTTGATCGATTCGTTGAGCGAGGTTGACGGGATGCCCGTCACGCGCCACATGATCGAACCTTCCTGCAGCTGCGGCATGAACTCCTTGCCCAGGAACGGGAACAGCGCCAGGCTCGCCACCAAAGCGACGACGGCGCTGATGACGACTACGCGCTTGTTGGCCAGCGCCTTGTCCAGCAACGGCCGGTACCCGCGCTTGATTCGGGCCACCAGCCAGGTATCGCGTTCCGGCTTGGGCTTGAGGATCATCGAGGCCAGCACCGGGATCAGGGTCAGGCTCAGAATCAACGAGCCCGCCATCGCGAAGGCGATGTTGAAGGCCATCGGTTTGAACATCTTGCCTTCTAGGCCCTCCAGCGCGAACAGCGGCAGGAACACCACGATGATGATGCCGATCGCAAACGTAATCGGGTTCGCCACTTCCTTGGCCGCCGCCAGCACCGCCGAGGTCCTGTCGACTTTCTCGCCGTGTTCGAGACGTTCGGCCATGATCCGGAACGCGTTCTCCACCATCACCACCGCGCCATCGACCATCATGCCGATCCCGATCGCCAGACCGGCCAGCGACATCAGATTGGCCGAGAGGCCCGCTTGGCCCATGCCGATGAAGGCGATCAGCATTGCCAGCGGCAAGGTCACGATCACCACCAGCGCGGAGCGAAACTCACCCAGGAACAGGAACAGGATGATCGCGACGAGCAAGGAGCCTTCGATCAACGCCCTCGTTGCCGTCCCCACCGCCTTGTTGACCAGGTCGGTGCGTTCGTAGATCGGCTTGAGCACCATCGTCTTGGGCAGTGCGTCACGCACGACATCTAGCTTGCCCTTGACCGCCTCGACCACGTCCTTGGCGTTCTCGCCGATACGCGCCAGGGCCATGCCCAACACCACTTCCTGACCATCGCGGGTCACCGCGCCAAAGCGCGGCGCCGGGGCCTCCACCACCGTGGCCACATCGCGCAGGTAGACCGGTACGCCGTGCTCGGCTTTCAGCACGATCGCGCCGATGTCCTGCGTCGATTTCAGCAAACCCAAGCCGCGGACCAGGAACTGCTCGCGGCCCACGTCCATGACATTGCCGCCGACTTGACCGTTGTTCGCCGAGATCGCATTGATGACATCGCCAAACCCCATGCCGCGGGCATAGAGGCGCTGCGGATCGATCTGAACCTGGAACTCGCGTTCGCCGCCGCCCCAGGAGGTGACATCATCGACACCGGGTGCAGTGCGCAGGATCAAGCGCACCGTCCACTCCTGCCAGGTACGCAGATCCATGTCGGTGACCTGGTCCTTGCTCACGCCAGGCGCGCGTTCGACCGTGTACCAGAACACCTGACCCAGACCCGAGGTGTTCGGGCCCATGCTGGGCTTGCCGTAGCCTTCGGGCAGGCGGTCGCCGATCTCCTGCAACCGCTCGTTGACCAGCTGACGGGCGAAATAGATGTCCATGTCGTCCTCGAAATAGACGGCGACATAGGACAGCCCGAACAGACTGACCGAGCGAATTTCCTGCACCTTCGGCAGCCCGGCCAGCGCCGATTCGACCGGCGTGGTGAGCAGTTGCTCCACGTCCTCGGCGGCCAGACCCGGCGATTCGGTGTAGATGTTGACCTGTACCGGCGTCACGTCGGGGAAGGCATCGATCGGTACATTGCGCACCGCACTGATGCCCAGAAATGCCACCACGGCGAAGATGATCAGCACCAGGAACTTGTAGCGCAGGGAGAGTTCGACCAGGCGATTCAGCATGGCGCATCTCCCCGCCGCACAAGGAGAAGATCAATGACCATGACCTTCTCCCAGTTGCGCCTTGAGCATCTGCGACTTCACCGCGAAAGCGCCGGCCACCACCACGGTGTCGCCGGCCTTGAGACCCTCGCGGATCACCGTGCTATCACCGATCACTTCACCGGCACGGACTGGCACCGGTTCCAGCGCGCCGGCCGCGTTGCGACGGAACACCACGGTTTCGCCTTCCAGTTGCACCAATGCGTCGGTCGGCACGGCTAATTGCGTTGCCGCTTTGTTGTCGGTGTTGGCCGCGGACGCCGCCTCGAAATACACCTCGACGAAATCACCGCCATGCAGGCGATCGCCCGGGTTGGACACTTCAAGCCGGACCGACGCGGTGCGGGTGGCGTCGGAAGTGCGGTGCGCGCTGCCCATCACCTTGCCGGCGATGCGCTCGCCACTGACTACGACGGTCGCGGGACTGCCGGCCTGGATTCGCGACACCGTGCCGGAGGGCAACGTGGCGTCCACCCACACCGTCGACTCATCGACCAGACGGAACAAGGCCTTGCCCGGCTCGATGCGTTCGCCCACGACAAACTCGTCTTCGGTGATGCGCCCGGCATGGGGCGCGGCCAGGGTGAACTGGCCGTTGACCCCGCCGCTCGCAGTCCCCGGCAAACCATAGGCCTGCGCCTTGGCGCGAGCACGATCAACCGCGACCTTGGCCTCGGTGATGCGGCGACCGGCGACGGCCTCACGGCCCAACGCCGAGACGCGCCGCCATTCCTGTTCGGCGATGCGCAGCTCGGCTTGTGCGTCGGACACCTCGACGCTCGCCAGCGTGACCAGCGGCGCGCCGGCGCGTACTTCATCACCGAGCTTGGCGTGCCGACGGACCACGAGGGCTTCGACGCGGGGCGTGATCAGCGTAGTCCCGTAAGCGCTGTCGACCACTTCGCCTGGGGCGCGCAGTTCCTCGCTAAGCGTGGATGGTTGCAAGGTCTGCAACTGGATGCCGGCTGCCTTGAGCGCGGCCTCATCCATTTTTACAGGCTCGGCGGCTTCGCCTTCCTCACCTTCGGCATGGTCTTCGCCGCCTTCGGCATGGTCGGCTTCCCCCGACTCGGCGTGATCGGCCTCGGCCGATTCGGCCCCGGGTTCCTTCACGGATTCGGCATCAGGTGACTTGGAGCAACCCGCTATCGCCAACAGCAGCGCCGCGGTGAGCGGCAAGGTCATCAATCGGAACACGGTCATCGGAATGGTTCTCATGGGGTGCCCTCCAGACCGGCCCAGCGTTCGAGCTGACCGGTGGCGGCAAGATAGTCGGCGTAATTGCGCCACAGGCGGGCTTCGAGTTCGGCGCCGGCCAGTTGCGTGTCGAGGGTCTGCTTGAGCTGCAACAGGTAATCGGCGGTCGACACTTCGCCTTCGCGCCACAGGCGTTCGAGCAAGTTCGCGCGGCGCTCCACGTCGGTACCGCGGCTGGCCTGCCAGTGCGACCAGGCAGATTGCGACGCGGCGTAGCTGTCGATGGCGCGGCGGCGGTCGGCGTCGAGTTCGATGCGGATGCGTTCGGCTTCAGCCGCAGCGACATCGGCATCGGCTTGCGCCGCCACGACTTCGGCACGGTAAGAATTGCGCACGAACAACGGGATACTCAGCGACACGCCCACGACGTTGTCCTGGACATTGCCGTAGTCGATGCGTCCACCGCGCACGCCGACAGTGGGATCGGCCACCCGGTTGCGGCGGGCTACGGTAACCTCGCGCTCGGCGGCAAGCGCAGCGGCTTGCGCCGCCTGCCAATCTGGCAGCTGCTCGATACCGGTCGTTGGAGCGATGGGCGGCGGTAACGTATTGGTGGGCAGCGTCAAGCTTGTTAGGAGTTCCGGCGATCCGCCCACCGCACGAAACCGGGCTTCGGCTTCGGCGCGTTCGGCGATCAACTGCGATTGTTCGGCCTGCGCTTCATCGCGGGCCAACAGCGCGAGGTCGCGTTCCAGTCCTGAGATGTCATCGGCCTTGAACTGTTTCTCGGCCAAGCCGGCAAAACGCGTCACCAGCGTCATGCGCCGTTCGCCGGTACTCACGCGCTGTTGCGCCGTTTGCAACTCGGCCCAGGCGGCAAACCAGTGCTTGGCGAAATTGCGGCGCCGCAGCCTGGCCTCGGCGGTGGCCTGATCGACCCGTGCGGACGCCGCATCACGGCGCACGCGCCGCTTACCGCTCAAGTCGAGCGTGAGGTTGAGGCCGGCAGTGGCGGTCCGGTCCGGGCCTTCATCCTCGCCGGCCAGTTCAAGTTCGGGGTTATAGAGCGGCTGCCCCGCGGCGCTCAGTCGTGCGCGGGCGGCGGCCAACTGGGCTTCGGTGGCCCGGTAAGACGGGTGTTGCTGCCAGGCGGCTTGCAATGCTTGACGGACGGGCGGCGGGGCAAGGGCCGCGTCAGCAGCCCAAGCGGTCGCCAACCAAGGGCCGACTGCCAGCAAGACAACAGCCACGCGCACGACGAAGCGTCGTCGTGACGAAGGGGAAACAGGCATGAACCAATCCTCTGAATCGACAATATCCTCCGGCGCCAAGGGCGTCGCGGAGGGCTGATAAAACGTCGATCAGGTGATGGGGGGGCGGAGTTCCAGAGGCGCAGGCGCGCTATGTCCGGCGTCCGGGGCGTAGCCGAATCGCGCAGGCGCCAGCGCGCTCGTCAGTGCATAGGCCGACACCGGAACGGCGGCTGCATGGTGGCAACCGCAATGGGTGCAGGCGCCAGCGTGCGGCAGTTGGCCTTCGAGCGGGTTGCTGCCGTCGTCGGTGTCGGCGAAAGCGCTCACGCTCTGCTGGGACGCTTCGGGAGTCAGCCCCAGATCGGCGAAATCGTGCTTCGCGCAGGCGGCGGCCAGACCAATCTTCATCGCGAACACCAGCAGCACCAAGACCGTCACACGCACCGAAGCGCGCAGACGGCCGAGAATGGTACCGGGCGTGGTCGCAAGCATCGGCGCATGGTACCGGCTAGCCGAGGTGTTATGAAATTGCATCAGGCAACGCCTTCTCCGAAGATGGATTTCGTCGAGTGGCCAAGCCATGGGATAGCCCTATTCGGCTGCATTGCCGCTGTCCCGCGCATCCTGCCGCGCGTCGCCGAGGATTTCCACGGCCTCCTTGATGACGTACAGGCCGATCAGGGTGCCGATGACGAAGTCCGGATAGGGGGAGCCGAGCCACAGCACCAGCACGCCGGCGAGAATCATGCCGAGGTTGGCCACGACATCGGCGCGGGTGAACAGCCAGGTCGCTCGCAAATGCACTTCGCCGGACTTCAGCGGCGCCAGTAGGCGCAGCACGTAGACGTTCACTGCAAGCGACAGCAGCGCGGTACCGATCATCCAACCACTCAGCGGCTCGGCACCGTGCAGCATGCGACGTCCCACTTCGATCAATACCCCCACACCGAGCACCAGCAGCACGCTGCCGCTCAGCCAGGCCGCATTGGCCTTGAAGCGAGCGGTACGCCCGATGGCGATCAATCCGATCGCATAGGCCGTGGCGTCGGAGAGCATGTCCAGCGCATCGGCCAGCAGGCCGGTGGACTGTGCGATCCAGCCAGCCACACCGCCGATGACCGCCATGGCTGCATTCAGTGCTAGGGCAATCCACAACACCCGACGCTCAGCGACATTCTTAGCTTCGTGATGGCAACCGCAATCGCTCATGTCGTATTCCTGTTGACGAAAGGTGGTCAGACACTTCGCGGCAGCGAGTTGCAAGCAGACTCGGCACCGACGGAGTCATCGCCTTGCTGCCAGTCGCGCCAGGCCCCGGCCAACACATGGGTGGCCGTGCGCAGGAACAGCGCCGCCACCAGCGCGCCGATGACCAAATCCGGCCACGCCGTATCGAGCCAGGCAACGAGGCCGGCGGCGGCGATCACGCCGAGGTTGTTGACCAGATCATTGCGCGAGCACAGCCAGACCGAACGCATGTTCATGTCATCGCTGCGGAACCGGGTGAGCAGCGCAAAACAGACCAGGTTGCCGACCAAGGCCACGGCGGCCGCGATGGCCATGACCGAGGCCAGCGGCTCGGCACCGAACCAGGCGCGACGACCGACCTCCACTAGCACCGCAACGCCGAACAAGGCCTGGATGCCGCCCTTGAGGAACACAGCCTTGCTGCGTTGACGCAGCGTGCCGCCGATCACCCACAGACTCAGACCGTAGACCAGCGCATCACCCAGGCTGTCCAGCGAATCGGCCTGCAACGCGCTCGAATTGCCCCACCAGCCAGCGCCGAATTCGCCGGCGAATAGCAGAAGGTTGATCGCCAGCACGATCCATAACACGCGGCGGCGGGCGCGATCGGTGTTCGCGCTCAGCCCAGCCGCCGTGTCATGGCAACCGCATTCGCTCATGGCATCGGCCTCATGATGGGTCCCCCGGCGCCAGGGCGCGTGAAGTACGGGTATTGACCAAGAAACCGATTGCCGCAGCGACTGCGACGGTCAGTTGTGCCAACAGCGACTGCCAGGACGGGTAGACGCCGAGCCACTCGATGCGCGGCGCAGCGATCAGTGCCTGCGGCACCCAGCCGGCTTCCTGCAAGGCGGCAACGCCCTTGCCGACTAGCACCACCGCGAGCACGGCGATCAGGACTGAACTGATCGAGAAGAACTGGCCGATCGGCAGACGCTTGCTCATACGCAGCATCCAGTACGCCACTGCGACCAACACCATGCTGCCGGCGATGAGGCCGGCGAGAATGGCGCCAGAGGACTGTTCGCTCCACATCGCGATGTAGAACAGGATTGTCTCGAACACCTCGCGGTACACCGCGACGAACGCCAGCACGAACAGGAAAATCGCCGAGCGCCGGGTCAGTGCCGCCGACAGCTTCGCGTGCAGGTATTGCTGCCAGCGCCCAGCCAGGCTCTTCTGGTGCATCCAGATGCCCACGCTGAGCAGCACGGCGGCGGCGAACAACGCCGACACGCCTTCGGTGACTTCGCGGTTGGCGCCGCTGATATCGACCAGATAGGTCGCTGCCGCCCAAGTCGCGGCGCCGGCCAACAGCGCACCCGCCCAGCCGGCGTGCACGTAGGGAAGCACGTCGCGGCGCTCGGCCTTGCGCAGGAAGGCGATCATGCCGATGACGATCAGCAGGGCTTCCAATCCCTCGCGTACCAGGATGGTGAAGCTGCCGAGGAACGCCGTGGTCGTGTCCGTGTGCGTGTCCTGCAGCACCGCCTCGGCGCGATCGAACAGTGCGTTGATCTGCGTCGCCTGCGCGGCGATGTCGGCCGCTGCCGCGCGACGGCCTATTTGGGTGCGGTAGCCGGCCATGGCGGTTTCGATCTCGCGCAGCAGCGCCGCGTTGCGCGCAGCCAGCGTCGGCTCGATCGGTTCCACGCCGTCCAAGTAGGCCGACAACGCTAACGTCGTGGCCTGCGCGGCATCGCCGGCGGCGTACACGCGCTCGCTGTCCGCTAGCCGTTGCCGAGCCAATGCGAACCGGCCGGCACCCGCTACCGGTTCGTTGACTGCCTGCGGCCGGGAACGCAGGTAAGCGACGATGGCGTGGGCCTGCGTGGTGGGCAGCGTCGCGGCGAGGTCGGCTTCACGGGTGCGGGTCAGCGCTTCCAGCGTGGGGATGCGCCCATGCACCTCCACGTTCTTGCGCCACAGTGCCTCACCGTCGGCGCGGGTTTGTGGCGAATACGCCAAGCTGCCGACGTAGAACGCCAACGCCCAGCGGTCGGCCTCGGGCAATCCGGCAAAGCTGGCCATGCCGGTGCCCGGCACGCCCTGCGAGATCACCTCGTACAGCGCCAGCGGAGTGCGTTGGGCCGCACGATCGGCATCGGTGAAGGCGATCGGCGGCGGATCCAGCCCAGCAGCGGCCGGACCGTCGCCGTGTCCGGCCGGGCCGTGGCAGGCCGCGCACTGCTGGGCATAGAGCGCCGCGGCCTTGGCCGGTTCCGGCGGCGAACCCGGCACCACGCCGATGGAGTAACTGGCCAGGAGGGCATCGGCCAGCCCGCGCGCCAGCGCGGCCACTTCCGTGGGCTCGGCCTTGGCGGCCACCAAGGCCACCAGCCGGTCGGCCTGGATCAACAGGGCCGGCTGCTTCGGCTTGGCGGGCAACGCCGCCAGTTGCCTGCGGACCGTGTCGGCGAACTCCTGCATCTCGGCGTACTCACCCGGCGCGACGATGCGGCCATCTTGGACGGCACCGGCGTAGTCCACCGCGATGTAGTCGAGCATCTGCCAGGTCTGACGCGGATTGGCTGCAGGCAATTCGGCGCGGGCCGACAGCAGCACGGCCCACCCGATCAGCAGGGCGAAGAGGCTGGACCGGATCAGGGCAATCGGCAGGGGCATGGGCATGAACGCAGCAGGTCGCGGCCGGGGTGGCAGCGGACATCTACTCAGGATAAAGTCCGTAGCTACTACAGAGTCAAGCGGAATGCGAAGGAAAATCAGTGAAGCCGCCGCCGCCAGCGGCTGCCACCTGGAAACCATCCGCTACTACGAACGTGTCGGTCTGGTGCCGCGGCATGCTTCTGCCGATCCAGCGATGCCGCACCAACCGCACCTGCCAGGTCATGGGAAGGACGCACTGCGCATCTTCCTGATCCGCCACGGCCAGACCGAGTGGTCACAGTCCGGACGTCATACCGGGCGCAGTGAGATTCCATTGACCGCCGCGGGCGAACAGATGGCGCGTGCGCTGGCGCCGACCCTGGCGCAGGTCGCGTTTTCGCATGTGCTGACCAGCCCGCGCCAACGTGCCCGCGATACCTGCGCCCTGGCCGGGCTGGGGGCATTGGCCCAGGTCGAGCCGGACCTGGCCGAATGGGACTATGGCGATGACGAAGGCCGGCGTTCGGTGGAGATCCTGGCCGAGCGGCCAGGCTGGAATATCTGGACCGATGGCTGCCTTGGTGGCGAATCACCTGCGCAGGTGTCCGCGCGTGCCGACCGCCCGGTGCAGCGCCTGCGTACCCTGTCGGGCAATGTCGCAGTGTTTGGCCACGGCCATTTTGGGCGGGCGCTGGCGGTGCGCTGGGTCGGCCTGCCGCTGACGGCCGGCGCCAGCCTGTTGCTGGACCCGGCGACGGTGAGCATGCTGGGCATCGACTCGGCGCATGGCGCGATCCCGGTCATCGAGCGCTGGAACGCGCCGGTCTGAACAGCGTCAGGGCAGCCACGCCAGCCGCCTTGGTCCGAGTGGCGGCGAAGAACACCTCACGCGCTCAGGCCCATCGCCGGCATCCTGGGCAGCAGCTTGTCCAGCGTGACCGGGTACTGGCGCACGCGCACGCCGGTGGCGTTGTAGACCGCGTTGGCAATGGCCGCGGCCACCCCGCAGATGCCCAGTTCGCCCACGCCCTTGGCCTTCATCGGCGAAGCCGTCGGATCGGTCTCCTCCAGGAAGATCACCTCCTGGTGCGGGATGTCGGCATGCACGGGGACCTCGTAACCGGCCAGGTCGTGGTTGACGAAAAAACCCAGCCGCCTGTCCACCACCAGTTCCTCCATCAGCGCCGCGCCTGCGCCCATCGCCATCGCGCCGATCACCTGGCTGCGCGCGGACTTGGGATTGAGGATGCGCCCG
>WOYI010646634.1_pt4 | contig 12721 bp, 6 predicted proteins | sample 6423411 | NCBI WGS metagenome assembly WOYI01 (sample SAMN13441803, study PRJNA592873) | oil field metagenome | biome: oil field; feature: oil-well bore; material: oil-contaminated soil; isolation source: oil-contaminated soil from oil-well borehole | place: Germany: Wietze | collected 2016-10-18 ... | reverse complement strand
GAGTCCGCTCCGGAAACCTCATTTTTTCAAAATGCTAAAAAATACAGGTCCACCGAACAAATGTGATTCCTTTTATTGATTGAGAGTATGTTTGTAATAATATATGTCAAGTTTCATAAGATTGTTTATTATAACGTGCGTTAATAATTTTTGAGAATAAACCTCGCTTTTGTAAAAATTTTTCAGGTTTAGTTTCCTTTTATCGGGACGAGGAGGAAATAAAAATGTACTCACATCCGGTAGTCGACTATCAGCTCTTCCTCGCCCTCAATACGGATCCTGTAACGGTTATCCGATATTTTTTCCACCTTGCCACGGGAGGAGACAGGCATGATCCTGCTCACAAAGGTGAGAGTTCCCACTCCTTCGCTAGCCTTTACCCTGATCTGCTTCCGATCCATTTTGACGCTGATCTCGCCTTTGGGCGTGGGCACCGACCCCTCCATCCATTCCAGACCACCCAGCACTGGTGTGATGGAGAACTCACTGTAACCCGCCTTTACCGGTTCAACCCCCAGGAAATACCTTCCCAGCAAATAGAGGGGACTGGCTCCCCATGAGTGACAGAGACTCTTGCCGTAGGGCCTGCCATACATGGCCAAATGCTCGTCACCCCGGTCCTGCGGATTGTATTTCTCCCAGAAAGAGGTGGCACCCTCACGCAACATCCCACCCCAGTAGGCTTTCATCTCTTTCAGCACGGTAGGCTGCTCACCCAGTACACACATCGCCTCCAGCTCGTAGAACCGCATGTAAGGAGTAGTGATCGCCATCACTGCATCATTCAGCAATACACTCTTTTTTACCATCAGCTGCTGTTGGGGGGGGAGATAGTTGTAAAAGATGGCAAACATATTCGCATAACGAGTGATCTCCGGCTGTCTGATGCCGTTCAGCCGGTTGTGTACCAATGCCTGTTTCGCTTCATCCCAGAATAGCGGGATCAGCTTCGAGCGGAGTGAGGATGCCAGCTGCTCATAGCGTTCCCGATCGGCATGGTTGTCTGTCAGAGCTGCACAGAACGCCATGGTCTCCAGGCTCCTGCAGAAGAGCACCTGTTCAAAGGAGAGCTCACCCTGTTTGCTCATAAAGCCATCAGCCCAGTCCACGAAAACCCAGTCGCCGGCGAGTCCCTCCACCATCCCCTCCTCGTTTGTCCTGCTCAGCACGAAGCTCATCAATGACTGCATACGGGGATAGATCTGCTGCAAAAAGGTAAGGTCCCCTGTAAAGAGATAATAATCATAGATGGATGAAAACCAGTAAAAGGTATAATCCATGATGGTGTTGATGTGACTGGTTACCGGATCCTTACCCCGCAACAGCCAGATAGTGTTCTTCACGGTCTCCGAGTCAAAGTTGAGGTAATAGTTCATCAGGTAGCTCTGTGAAGCATCCCCACTCCATACCCACCGGTCCCTTTTGATGCCATCTATAAAGAACTCCCTGGTTGTCAGATCCATGGTATAGGCGCTGGTCTCCCAGATCCTGTTCAGCTCCATATCATTACATCGGAATGAACCGCGGCGCTCTGACGGCTTGTACTCATAGAGCATGGAAAGCTCATCCCAGGAGAGTACATCGTCTGAGGTGAGATAGACATAGCGGAATGCTTTGCTGTTTTCCAGGGTGAAGGAGTCGGTAAGGGGATAGCTTCTCCTCAACGACAGGTCTGTTACTTTGTCGCCATCGACGATCAACTTGTCAAGTGTCTCGCAATAGGAGGTGTCGAGTGCTTCGGCACGACTCTCCCCGTAGTAGATATTCAGGTTGCCCTTGCCGCTCAAACCGCTGAACAGCAGAAAGCCGAAAGTCTCCCTGCCGAAATCGACCAGCAGGCCATCCCCAACAGGTTCAAGGGAAACTGCTTTCTGTGGTGTTATGGCCAAGCGATAGGCGGAGGGAGGATTCCCTACGGAATCAAAGCTGCCGGAGCCAGCCTGTGCATAGAAGGTGGCAGAGGTGTCGCTGGCCTTGCCGCTCTCATCGATCCACTCCTTATCCTCATAGGTCACACGCCAGCTGGAGTCGGAGAACACCTTCTTCCCTTCTACAAAGAGAGCCGGCGGGGATGACTGGTTCCACACCTTGATATGGAGGTCATTCCTGCCGGCAGGCAGCGTGATCCGCTCCGGCATGCCAAAGAGCAGTTTGCCGTTCAACTTGACGTTGTAGCGCCCCTCCACCGCGATCGCAATCTCTTCCGGTTCGGTCAGCTCAATCATCTTGCTGAACTCAACCACCACATAATGGCTGTCAATCTTCCAGAATGGAGGGAAAAAAGCACCACGCTCGGTACGGCGATTGTTCACTTTGTTACCCAGCCAGATCTCATAATCACCCGGATACCAGATCCAGGTTGCCTTACCGGATGCAGCCATTGCACTTTGCAGGAGCATAGATGTCAGAATAGTTAAAAGAATTTTTTTGTATATCATGATCTCTCATTTTTCAGTAAATAACGAATTTATTTGTCATTAAGGCATTCAACCGGTCGGTTCAGCAGTTCCATCGCGTTGATCAAGTAAAAGGGGATTCATGGCGGGAGGTGATCTCGGGACCGTTTACCCACATAGGTGAGAGACCAGGGATGCCAACAGCAGGAGAACTATTGCGAGTTGTTTTTTCTGTTTCATCTTGTTACGATCTTGTCAATGGCAGCCATACAGTCATTTCCCCTTTTCCCCGGTTACCCCAGGCATAATAGGGTATGAGCCGGATCTGCACCTTTCTTTTCTCCTTTCCGACGGGACGGTAGAGCTGGTTCTCCCAGGAATGATCAGAGACAAGCAGATCTGCTTCTCCCTCAAGTGCCACCACGGGACTGCCCTCAATCATTATCTTACTTGGTGTTAGCCGGATACCCACCTGAAGCAGGATGTCATCGATGTCACACCCATTCGGCAGATCGACCGACTCCAGGCAATAGACCAATGGTCCCCTCATCACGGCCACCTGATTGCGGGCCTCCTCCACAAGCGGGTTGGCTTCCATCAGTACCGGTTGCATGGGGAGATGTAATTCAACCTGATCCCCTCCCTTCCATGTACGCTTCAACGTGGCATAACTGCCTGCTTCAAGAGCGACAGGTGCTGTTTTACCATTGACGCTGAGAGTGGCATTGTGGCACCAGGCGGGGATGCGCAGGTGAAAGGTGAGCGAATCGCCGCGAGGGGCCTGCTCCACACGGATCCGTATGTTTCCATCCCAGGGATAGTCACTCTCTTGAGTGAGACATATCGGTTCTCCATTGGGTAAAGTAGTCTCCAGCCTGTTACCACCATAGGTGTGGAACCATATTTCTTCTTCTCCTACCGAATAGAGATAGTTGTGCACCTCACACAGGGTCCTCACGGTGTTGGGTGGGCAACAGTTACAGAGCTGAATGTACTCCTCCCTTTCTTTGGACCAGCGCAGGGTATAGGGGAACTCATCCGAGACACGCAGCGGGTTGGTATAGAAGAAGCGTTTGCCATCGATGCTCACCCCTGAGAGGATGCTGTTATAGAGTGCGGTCTCCATCACAGCAGCATACCTTTCTTCGCCGCTGATCTGTAACATACGCCAGTTAAAGAGCATGTTGCCGATATTGGCACAGGTCTCGTTGTGGGCGGTGCTGTGCGGCAGCTGGTAAGCGCGGCCATAAGCCTGATGCACCTTCTGGATGGAATCGGGATCGTAGCTGGTGCCGTCGGGTGAGACGCCGTCATACAAAGCGCCACAGGCACCTGTGATGTACATTTTTCGATGGACTATATCCTGCCAGATTGACTCCAGGTTCTCTTTCAGTTGCGCTTCACCTGTCTCGGCATAGAGATCAGCCACACCGGCATAGAGGTAGTTCGCCCTGACAGCATGACCCATTGCCTCTTTCTGTTCCCTGAATGGTATCCTGTCCTGATTGTCGTCGGTACCGTTTTCGACCATTCCCCTGATATCGATCAGGTTGTTGGCCAACTCCAGGTATGCTTTGTTGCCTGTGGTGCGATACATCTCCACCACTCCCATGTAGTGAGAGGGGCATATGGCATTTCTGGCCAGCTCAGCCGATGCCGTCTTGTAAAAATGGATCAGGAAATCGGCAGCTTTCACGGCCATATCAAGCATCTTCCGTTTACCAGTCGCACGATAATGGACACATGCGGCAGTCATGAAATGCCCCAGGTTATAGGTCTCAAAGTTCAGCTGGTCGTTGAATGCAATCTCTCTTCCGCTGTTTTTTGCCTCAATGATGGCCGGGGTGTGGATATATCCATCTGACCGCTGTACGCTGCCAAAGATATCGATGATCCTGTCCATCAGTGCATCCAGCCTTGGATCCCTTGTCACGGCATAGAGTGCGGCAACCCCCTCAAACCATTTGTAAAAATCACCGTCATGGAATGGTGGTCCCTGGTGGGTTCCCTCCTCCAATCCTGCTGCAATCTCAAAATTGCGGAATGAGTGGGAGAGATCCGGATTGTTCAGTGTCTTCCACATATTCCAGATCATCGTGTCCCGGTACACCTCGAATCTGTCAGCCCAGAAGCCTCCGGTCCAGTGTACGGCATCCATATCTACATTGTGCATCTGCACATAACGGCTCTTTTGCGTATTGAGCAAGCCTTTCTCCTGTCCAGAGAGAGAAAATGAAAGAGACAATAGCAAATAGAGAAAGAGATAGAAGGGTTGTTTAATCATATGTACCAGTTTATTGATTCAATCAGATTCGTTTCAGGGCCATGCTCCCTTTTCTATCGGTACCATAATCAATTGTTGCGGGTCGATTTTCATATATTTGATTCGTTTTCTCTGCCAGGTATAGACAATGTGTACCATGCCGTCTGAACCCTGAATAACCGATGGGTAGGAGTATTGCCCCAGGGGGGACTCTTCCAGGATCAATGAGGCAAACCACTCTTTGCCATCCCTTGAGAGCGCCACATTCAGCGGCGTACGGGGACCCTTTCCGGTACCACTGGAAGGTGCCACATGATTGTAGACCAGTAGCTGGCGACCGTCACGAAGTGTCACGGCATCGATACCGGAATTGTTGTTTGGAAGATTGGAGAGTGTTAGATCACTCCAGGTCTCGCCTCCGTCGCGCGACCAGGCCTCTGCAAGGTAGCCTTCGCGTGTCCGGCAAATGATCTGCAGCGACCCATCGGGATAGGTGAGAATACTGGGTTGAATGGCCCTGATTGTTTTCCCATCATTGATCGGACCCACTTTCCGCCATGTTTTCCCTTTGTCTTCCGTGATCTCAAAATGGACCCTCCAGCCGGGGCTGTCCTCCATACTGGAAGGAGCGATCAGCTTGTTACCAATCATCACCGGTTTGTTTTTCACCGGCCCGATAAAGCCGTTGGGCAGATTCTCCGGTTTTGTCCAGGTGCGACCGTTGTCAAAGGATCGTATCAGGTGGCCGCTCCAGTCGCTCACCGAGTTACCCACCTTGTAGAAGAGCAACAGTTCCTCATCAGGTACCTGGAACAACACGGGGTTCCAGCATGCTTTCCGGAGGGTGTCGTTGATGATGCCGTTGGCAACCGATTGCGGGGCGCTCCACTTACCATTGCTCAACCTGGAGACCCAGATCTCCACATCCGGATTTCGCTCCTTGGTGCCACCAAAGAAAGCAGCGACCAGTCCCTCAGGTGTTTCGGCGATGGTGGCGGCATGACATTCCGGGAAAGGAGCATCTTCATAGAGGAATTGCTCCTGCAGGATCCCTTTCCGCCATTCACCCACAGCAGGATCGAGCTTCATGCTAAAGGCATAATCACCGGAGCCGACCAACCAGGTATGACCATCGGCATCTATCTGCTGGAGGCCGGAAGACTTGTTCTCTTTCAGGATCGCACCATCCAGTTTGATTTCTCTGCTGTTGACCGGGAAATGAATCTCTGCGCTGCTGTTGGCTGGTATGGAAACAGTCCATTCCAGTTGCGCAAGATCCTTTTTCCAGTTGCTTTTCACCTCCCCGTAGGGTGTCAGATAGGAGGCATTGACAAACGAAAGCGCCTGGATCTCGAAAGAAGGTTTCATGATGATTCTTTTGAATCCCACCCTCTCCGGGTCACTCTTAATGCCAGCCATGTTCTCGTAACAGAAGGGGATGAAATCGCCCAACAGCATCACATGATTGCCGGAGTTCATTTCCGGGTTGGCAGTATCACCGTTCCAGAGCTCCCAAATTGTAGTGGCTCCATTCTTGGCCATATATCCCCAGCTTGGATAGGTGTCGTTGGCTGCCAACTGATAAGCTACATCAGCCCGGCCCATTTTCGACAACTCCCGCATGATCCACTGTGATCCTATCACACCGGTAGGAATGTGGGCGCTGTAATTGTTGCTGTGCAGGATGCGACTCAGTAGGTTCTTCTCCACGGCCGCGATCTTATCCTCCGGTATCATTCCGAATGCGAGGGGCAACAAATTGGCGGTGGCGGTATTGTTGCCATAGTAAAGGCTGTCGACCTGAAAGAAAGTCTTATTGAAAGCCTTCTTCACCTTTTCCGCCAGCTCACCATACTGAATTGTATCCATCTTTTTGTTTTGCAACAATGCAAATTTCTGCATCAGCACGAGGATCTTGTAAAAATAAGCGGTACCGATTAGCTCGCCGCTGGTGAGCCGTGAGGGATCTTTCGCATGAATCAGCTCGGGCGATTCAGGCGGCACGCACCAGTCACCATATTTATCGCGCGGCATGAGATAGCTGTCGGTCATATACTCTTCTTTCATGTGATCGACCCATTTTTGCATGCTCGCGTAATTCATGACGATCGGTTTCAGATCTGCATACTGCGTGTAGAGCATGTCGCAGTTAAAGAAGAATGCCGCCGGCCAGGTCACATTGTCGGAATAGTAATTCCAGAAAGCAGGTGCCACATCAGGGATGCAGCCATCTGCTCGCTGCGCCTCCCTGATATCATCCATCCACTTACTGTAAAGCTGCTGGTTCTCGAAGAGATAGCTCTCCCCGTAGCCGCCCATTGTCCTGTCGCCCAGCCAGGGCTGACGTTCATTCCGCTGCGGGCAATCGACCGGCATCCCCTTGTAGTTGCCCCTGATTCCGCGGAAAGCATTTTTCATCACCTGGTTGATCACCGGGTTGGAGGATTCGAACGAACCAGTGAGAACCATCTCGTCATTGACCAGCTCACCGGTGAAGTTATCGGCGTTGATCTCACCGGGATAACCGGTTACCTCCACATAACGAAATCCATGATAGACGAAGCGGGGAGCCCACTCCTCCATGCCTTCTCCTTTCAGCACATAAATGTCGGTCACCTTTGCATCGCGCAGATTCTCCATATAGAGACTGCCATCCGGCTGCAAGGTCTCTGCAAAACGGAGCCTGACGCTGTCGCCAGCCTCACCCTTTACCCGGAAACGGATCCATCCTACCATGTTCTCTCCCATATCCAGGATATATCTCTCGTCATCCAACCGGTTGATGGACACTGGCTTGATGGTATCAACCACTCTCATCCCCACCATCATCTGTGCCCTCATGTGTGCCCTAAGGGCTCCGTAAGGGATTGCCACACGCTCGGCATCTTCCCAGGAAGAGTCGTCGTAACCGGGACTGTTCCAGCCGGTCAGCTCTTTGCGGGCATCATACTCCTCTCCGTCATATTCATTGTTGCTGCGGATGGGGCCGTCGGCCGTAATTTTCCAGTTGGTGTCGCTGCCAATCACCTCCCTCGTCCCGTCCTGATAATCGACGATAAGCGTGAGGCGCAGTTTCGGATAACCGAAGTTGGTGATCTTATAGGGTTTGTAATCCTGCCGCATGGTGTAATACCTGCCGTTGCCCAGTGTTACGCCCACGGCGTTGTTGTTTTGCTGCAGCAGATCGGTTACGTTGTAGCTGTTGTAGAGAACTGTCTGACGATAATCGGTGGGTGCAGGTGCCAGCACCTGGTTGCCCACCTTTTCACCGTTGACAAAGAGCTCATAGAGACCCAGACCTGAGATATGAATCATCGCCTGTCTGACAGGCTTCTCCACACGGAACTCCTTGCGCAGGTATCGTGCCGAGAGTCGTGAGAACCGCGTCTCCGAATCCCATGCCGAAGCCCTGTCCATCCCAATCCAGCGCGACTGCCAGTCGTTCTCTGAGAGCAACCCCATGCACCAGTGAGCATTCTCGCTCCATCCCGTTTCACCCTGATTGGTGGTAACTGCTACCTTCCAGTAGTAGTAACGATTGCTTTCAAGGGGCAACCCCTCATAATTGATCCACCGGGAGGCATCGCTCTGCACCACACCTGTATCCCAGATGTCACCCACCTGCTGGTTGAGCTTCTCCTCACTCGAGGCTACCAGGATCCGGTAGGAGAGCTGTTTAACATTGCGCATGCCGGGTGCGGTAATCTGCCAGCTGAAACGGGGTTGTCGTACATCAATCCCGATCGGGTTCACCAACGCTTCGGTACGTAGCCCTTTCACCTGTAGTGCTCCATAAAGCGGGTGGAGTACCGTAGCGCCAAGGATCAGGGTGAGCATAAGAATTGTTTTCTGCCACATGGTCTCACTTATTTTTTGTGTTGAATTTCTCCTGTGCATCAGGCAGAGCGGCGCATTCTGTTCCGATATACTCTTTATCGGCATCGATGGCAATCAACACCCTGTCATTACCGTAATGGTACCCTTTCTCATTCACGAACGAGGTGATCCTGTTCTCAAATTCGCCGATATAGGTGAGCGTGCCATCGGCGGGTTCGTACCACCAAGCCTTTTTTTTGTCACCCGATATCCGTGTAAGGTCGATCTCCATGGGGCGACTGCTGTAGTTGTAAACCAGCAGGTAGTCACTCCCGCGGGTTGCGGCAAGCCGGTCGTACTGTGTGCCGTTGCTGCCGGCAATCACCTGCTGGTCAGGAATTCTCTCCGTAAAGGGAAAGGTAAGCATCAGATTTTTCAGATATTTCATCTGGTTCATGCCCGGGTCCTCCAGGGCCTCATACCATGTCTCCCCGGCACCATAGGCGCCCCCGATGCCATCTTTTTTCATCTGCATAATAGAGTTGTTGCCGTAGGTATGTCCGAAAGAGCCGGCGAATACCGACCAGTAAGCGTAGCGGCACACATCATTGTCGTTCCACCGCAGCTCATTAGGGTCGTGCAGTCCATGCGGAATATTCTCATAGATTGGCTCCCCATCCACCACCGGTTTCGGCGGCTTCAACGCCAGGCTCTTTTCCACATATCGCCAGTTATCTTCCTCTGTGTTATCCTCAATAGGGTAATCCACATCGCCCATGCGTTGTCCGTATCGGCGGTGTCCCGACTGAAACATGTTGAAATCAAGCCAGGGCTCGTTGTGAAACCAGATGCCAGAGTGGGTTCTGCCACGGGGATGAAAGGTCATCAGATGATAGCTGTCGATAGCCCGGATGCTGTTTGCCAGCGCATTCCACACCTCAGTTTTCTCATCACCCCTGATATCGCCACCAATAATCCAGACGATGTTTGGCTTCGCCTTGTACCTTTCCGCCAGGAACGTTCCATACCTGCGTGCATCCTCCACGCTCATAACTCCTGCTTTTACAGGGCTGCCCCATACACAGACCATGCCGATGTAGATCCCTTTCCTGGCAGCGGTGTCGATGATGTAATCCATGTGATCCCAGTAGCCATATTCACCCTCCTTATCGATGTTGTCGAAATTGAAACCATGGGGTAAAGCCCACTTGCCGTAGGTGTTGATCGCTGGTATGGTGTTCATCACCATCGCCTGTACCACGTTGAACCCTTTCTGCCGGCACTGTTCCAGGTAATATTCTGCCTCATCACGGTTCAGGCGGGTAGGAAGATACCACCCAGTCTCTCCCTGCCAGAAAAAGGGAGTTCCGTTTTCATGAACCAGGTAACGGCCTCCCTTGTCCACTACCAGCTTCCCGTTTTGCCAGGGAATATAGGTCTCCTGTGCAGTTAGATGGCTAGTGAAAGCCAGGATCATCAGGGAGATTATCAAATGTTTGAACTTATTCATAGATGTAGTTGCAAAAGTGATTATTTGGGGTTATTGCTTTGCGTCAGTTTCTCCATTTCTAACGCAGCCAGTATAAAGGAACCGATTGACTTGGGATCATTATCAATCACCGGTTCGCTGATATAGTATTCGAAAGATCCGTCGCGCCGTTTTCCGTCACCACCCAGTCCAGCTACAGTACAGCAGTGCGTGATGCTGTAGGTGCCATCCTCCTCTTCTCTGATAAAATTGCGGATGATCCCGTCGAAGCCTTTCTCTGCCACAGTCCTGTAGTGCGGATCGATGTATCCCTTGTTGACTGCTTTGGCCAGGAAGTAGACGAAGAGCGATGATGCCGATGACTCGAGGTAATTACCCTCCCGGTCACCCTGGTCAGTGACCTGATACCAGACACCGCTCTCCGGATCCTGATATCGCTGAATGCCGGCTGCAAGCGTTTGGACGATCTGTATCACGCTGTCTCTGCCGGCGTGATCGGCCGGAAGGTAGTCGAGCAGATCGACCAGTGCTGCGCCATACCAGCCCATGCTGCGGGACCAGAAACCAGGTGAGGTGCCGCTCTCCTTGTCAGCCCAATACTGTTGCCTCGATTCATCCCAGCCATGGTAGAAGAGTGATGTTTGGGGGTCGTAGGTATGCCTGGCAATGGTGGTGACCTGGTTGACCACATCGTCATAAAGTTCCGGTTTTTGGTAGTATGCAGCATACTGAGCCAGAAAAGGGGATGCCATGTAGATGCCGTCGAGCCACATCTGATGTGGATACTTCAGCTTGTGCCAGAAGCCACCCTCCGATGTGCGGGGTTGGCTCTGCAACTGGGCATAGAGGGTATCGATGGCTTTTTTGAATTTCGGGTCACCGGTTTGTTCATAGAGGTCGAAGAGAATCTTCCCGGGGCTGATATGATCGATGTTATAGGATGTCATGCGATAGGTGGCAATGCTTCCATCATCCGCGATCAGCATATCAGCATATTGGCGGGCATAATCAAAATAACGCTCATTTCCGCTCTCTTTCGACAGCTCGATCATCGCTTTTGCAACCAGTCCGAATGTATAGCTCCACTTGGGTGAGGATGTGTTCTCAGCCATCCACAGTTCCGGAAAACGGCTCATTTCGGAAAGGGCCATCTTTTCCGCCCAGGATTGTGGAGACTCTTTTTCTCCGCAGGCAAGCAGGAGTGACAGCAGCAATCCTGCCAAGGCTGCTTTTAAAACGAATAATTTTATAGATGTGTTTCCGAGGATATTCATACATGTTTGAATTATTTTTTTGAATAAATCAGGTAGGTTTGCCCCGGCTTCGTCACCAGGTCATAAAGATAGCTGTCGGCGATGCCGGTCTCGGCAGAGAAATCAGCGGCATGGATCAATGGCTCCTTCACCTGCGGGATGTGATACAATGGGTTGGGATTCTCCTTTGTCGCTTTTCTGAGCCCCTTACCGGTCAGCTCGGTTTTTGATCGCAGCCGGCAGTTACCACCATTCCTGGAGGTGATCTTCACCTCATTGACCACCCCCTCACGCCAGGTAATATCTACCTCAAAGCCGCCACGGGCGAGCAATCCTTTCACATACCCCTCATTCCAAATAGCAGGCAGTGCCGGCAACAGGTAGATAAAACCATCGTGACTCTGCATCAACATCTCCGCGATACCAGCGGTACAGCCGAAGTTACCGTCGATCTGAAAGGGAGGATGTGCATCAAAAAGGTTGGGATAGGTACCCCCGTGACCCGATTGCTCCCTGACCAGTGTCAGCTGGTCGGTGATCAGCTGATAGGCCTGTTCCCCATCAAGCAGACGCGCCCAGAGACAGACCTTCCACCCCATTGACCAGCCGGTAGAAGGTCCTTTTCTGTGGATCAGCGAGGTGCGGGCTGCATTGAAGAGCGCCGGGGTACGATAGGGTGAGATCTGATTGCCCGGGAAAAGGCCGTAGAGATGCGACACATGCCGGTGTGTATCTTCCGGGTCATCCCAGTCGTGCATCCACTCCTGCAGCTGTCCCCATCTCCCGATCTGCATGGGAGGCAACTCTTTCAGCCGCTCTTTCAACCGGGCTGCAAAAGCCTGATCTCTCTGTAACAGGGCGGAAGAGGTGATCACGCTGTTCCAGAGGTCGAAGACAAGCTGGTTGTCAATCGTGGTGCCAGCTGCGATGGTTGCTTTTCTTCCACTGCCAGCATGTACATTCTCAGGCGAATTGGAAGGCACCACTACCAGCCAGTTGTGTTCCGGCTCATATACCATGAATTGATCGAAAAAGAGCGCTGCATCTTTGAGGATCGGATAAACCTCCCGTAGGAAATCGAGATCACCGGTATAGAGATAGTGTTCCCAGAGGTGCCTGCAGAGCCATACCCCTCCCGAGGGCCACATTCCGGAGGCAGCCCTGTCCACCGGGCCGGTAATACGCCAGATATCGGTATTGTGGTGGAGTACCCAGCCGTCGGTGCCATACATGATCTTCGCCGTTTCCCTGCCTGTTTCAGCCACCTCCCTGATGAGCCGGAAGAGCGGTTCATTGAGTTCCTGCAGGTTGGTCACCTCAGCAGGCCAGTAATTCATCTCCAGATTGATGTTGGTGGTATATTTGCTGTCCCACGGGGGAAAGAGCGCATCGTTCCATATACCCTGCAAGTTTGCCGGCTGCCCTCCCGGCTGTGAGCTGGAGATCAGCAGATAGCGCCCAAAGAGGAAATAGGTGGCCACAAGATGGGCATCGTTGTGCTCCC
>WOYI011365924.1_pt1 | contig 12728 bp, 13 predicted proteins | sample 6423411 | NCBI WGS metagenome assembly WOYI01 (sample SAMN13441803, study PRJNA592873) | oil field metagenome | biome: oil field; feature: oil-well bore; material: oil-contaminated soil; isolation source: oil-contaminated soil from oil-well borehole | place: Germany: Wietze | collected 2016-10-18 ... | reverse complement strand
GTCAGGTCCCGGGCGCCGGCAAGCCTCCCGAAGAGCTTTCCTGATTTTGTAAAATAGCGGCGGTAAACAGAGCGCAAAAGTTCGGCCCGTAAAACAGGCATGTTTTTGGGATCACCGGAGCCGATATAGAAATGGCACTTGTCCGCACAGGCGCCGCAACGGACGCAGACGTCCATGAACAGCCGGAAGGAACGATATTTTTCCAGTCGTTCTTTCATCCCGGCAAGAATGATTTCCTGCCAGTTCGGGGGCAGTTTCCAGTCTTCGTCGGTGGGCTGCCATGATCTCGGATTCGGAAGGTTAAGCGCGATAAGGCTCTTGGCTGTGCCGCTGTAACTCCATGTTCCCGGGCGGAATTCGACGGGGGTCTCCATCCAGCCGGTTTCAGGCGGCGCGTATTGAATTTGAATCAACTGATCCGGTTTGGGTATTTTATCAAACGACACAGCTACTCCTTTTCCACCGGGAGGCCCGCGGCCTTCATCTTATCGCGGAATTCATCTTCATATTCTTCATAGGTGTGAACCTTGACCGGGGCGTTCCACGGATTAACATGTCGCTCACTACGATTATTGCTGGCGAGGTTCCGGGTCGGGCTGAGAAAAATCCCACCGGCGTGCATCAGCTTGCTTGCGGGAAACCAGGCTATCAATGTGAAAACGAAGCACAGGTGGATGTAAAAAACAGCGCTGATTCCCTGGGGGACAACGGGAGAAAAGGTGACCCAGCCCAGGGCAATGGTTTTCACCGCGTTGAGATCGGCGGGAAAAAAGTGCCTCATCAGAAGGCCCGTGCTCACGACACCAGCGATCAGAAGCAGTGCAAAATAATCGGTGAACAAGGAAATGTAGCGTACCTGCGGAATCGTTATCCGTCGCAGGAAAAGAAATGTCAGCCCTGCCAGAAGTGCAACATCGCTGAAGTAAAGAGCCGGTATGCCGATCTCGAAGAATCCATCTACCGCAGAAAGTGCGCCGATCAAAGGGGAGATCGGTTCGACGAAAAAGCGCAGGTGTCTCAATACGATGATCAAGAGTGACCAGTGGAACATCAGCCCGAAAAACCAGAGCCATTTGGCGCTGCCGTATACAGGCCGCCCGTCGGTCATCTTCAAATCCGTATTCCGGAACAAAGAACGGAAAAGGAATATCTCCTGGGCCATTCTTCCGATCACGCCCCAATACCCGGCGGGATTTTCCAGGGGATTGGTCTTGATCCAGGGCAGGGATTTTTCCTGGCCGCAGGTTGTAGGAATGCGGAAGGGGACGGGAGCGCTCCCCCATTTTATAATACGATACGCAAATCCTGAAAGAAAGATCACAAAAACCACATAAGGGGCGATGACGATAAGAACATAGGCCAGACTTTGGCTTGCAGCTATTCCTATGGCCAGCAAGGCCGGAATCAAAACAGCGATGATCGATATCAAGATGTTCATCATAAACTTCATCTCATTTGCCCGTTATCATTCCCATGACGGTGTTTCACCGAAACGGATAATCGGTTTTTTCATTCCTTCCAGCGCATTGACAATCAGTTCCACGAGGCCGCCGTAATAGATATTGCTTCGTTCCTGTGCATGGTAGTAATTGAGGATGTCCCGGATGGCGCCTTTGCAGTTGGAGCAGGGGGCGCAGACATATTTCGGAATTTCCGGCGGTTCATCCCGGAATGCTTCCAAGATTTGCAGAAATTTTTTGCGGCTGCTGACCAGGTTCCGCCATTCCTCAAAATTGTACGGCGACATGATGGCAAAACCGGAACCGCCGCCACAGCAGTAGTTATCCACACCGTGGGGTGTCATTTCCCGGAACTGCGGGGCGATTTTTCTCAGAATTCTTCTTTGGGGTTCCACGATTCCCATCAGACGGACGTAGTTGCAGGGATCGTGCAGGGTAACGGGAAAATCGTTCCTGCGGGGATCGAATTGCAGTTTTCCGCTCATGACAATGTCTTCCAGCGTGACCATGGCCGATTCGCGCGGGATATTGAACTCTCCCGTCAACAACCGGTCGGCTGTTTCAATAAGCGCTTTGTGCGCATGGCCGCATTCGCCAACGACGATCTTCTTGACCTTCAGCCTCCTGGCGATGTCCGCATGTCGGAGGGCCACCCGTGACAACTGCACATCGTCATACCATACGCCGTAGTTGACGGCGTCATACCCTGCTGTTTCCGAAGAGAGCGTCCAGGAAAGGCCTGCCGCCTGGAAGATAATCGCAAAAGCTCCGACGTTTTCCGGCCAAGACAGTATCTCTCCGGCATTATGAATAAGCAGGATATCCGACCCTTCCACATCCCAAGGAATTTCCACCTTGTAGCCCGCGATCTCCTCCATCTCTTCCTGGATAAACTCAATACTATCCTTTGCACCCATCGGATTCATGCCCGTGGAAGACCCGACACGAAGATGCTGAACGGTCCCTTTTTCGTGGAGTTCCTTGGGGGATATCCCCATCTCCTGGGAGAAGAGTTTCCGGATCTCGTGAGTGATCAATCCGTTATCCACGCCAATGGGGCAGACGGTGGCGCAGCGCCGACACAGGGTGCAACGATAAGATAATTCCGCAAGTCGCGAGATCGTCGTCCAGTTCAGGTCGATGTCGCCGGTCAGTTTGGAAGTGATCTTGCCGCCCGGTTTGATATATTTGTTGTAAATCCGGCGCAGGACCTCGGCGCGGAACATGGGCCGGTAGATGTCTTTTTTACCGCTCATCTCATAGACGGGGCAGGCCTCCGAACATGTCTGGCACTTGGCGCAGTGCTCCATGGAAAGCATCAGTTGCTGCAAGAATGTCCAGTTGTTTTCCTTTTCGAAAAGCTTTTTCAGCCCGGAGAGAAATTGGCGCACCAGCGCTTCCTCTTCCTCCTTACTTGAAGGCTTGGGGATACCGATAGCCACGGTGTCGTCCAAGGAGGCCTCAATGCTCTTGACCTTTTCCGGGTTCAGCGGGGGAATCGTCTTGGGATTGAAATCTTCATAGGGTGGCGGTAAGGGCGTAAGTTCGCCCGGTTCGATATGGCACAGGCAATCGGACGCTTTGGAGATATCGGATGGTTTCAGAGGCGTCTTCATTTCGTCTCCTTGGGCGCCGATGAGGCGATGTCCTGCCAGGATTTATTGCCGTCCGCTTCAATATGTTTTGCTCTCCAGGTTGGCTTAAGCGCAAGATTCTTCAGGATGTCGTCCTCGATCCGGCCTCCCCGAAGATTTGGAGCGTCATCCCATTTGACCTTGTGATAGAAGAAAAACTTCATGAACATGTGAGACATGTGTGTCAGAGGAATGTAGGCAACCAGAAGCGATGCCAGAATGATGGCTACTCCCCCGACGAAGCTCTGAGCCGGCGCGTAGACATCGAGAGAACGTCCCCCGGTCAGCAGTCCAAAGATATAGGCCTTTGCGCCTCCCAGCAGCGGATCGACAAACAGGCACGCGAGAAAAGCGAACACGAAAAAAAGCAAGATGAACAGAATGTTGAAATAGTCCGAAAAAGATGAATAATTTCTCAGCGCCGGATCGGCCAGCCGCCGGCAGAAAGTTCCCGCACTGCCGATAACTCCCAGGACGAGACCGATCCAGCCCGCAAGAACGATCAAACTATCCAGCAGGCTTCTTGCGGCACCGCCCGCCACAAAGGCGTCTTTTCCCCACAGGATGAGAACAGAGTGGAGAACCATCAAGGCGAAGGTGGCGATCATCAAATACAACCCGAAATGAAAGGGGAAGGAGACCCACCACAGGCTCCTGTTTTCTTTCCACAAACCCCGGAGGAATAAAATCTCCGGCGCCATATATTTCAATTCATTCAGCAGGGAGCCTTCCTGTTTCTTTTTCCACCAGTTCAGGTCTTCCATATAGGAGCCCCCATGAGTCAACTTGTCGGTCGGCTCATGCTGGACAGGATAGATCTCCCAGCGGAGATGTACGGGAAGGATCAGTTGTCTGTAAACCAGGTAACCAGTCACAAAGATGAACACGAAAATGCACAGATAAGATAAAATATAAAATCCCATGGGCTGTTTTCTTAAACCCCCGGTTCCTTAGTTACTCAAAAAGCGTTCCTATAAACGTTCGGATAATCCGCCGGGGGCAGCCCCAGTCTCGCAAGTGGGGTTCCCCCGCCGTCATATCAGCTCCATCCATGGAGCTTAGACACAACCTGTTGGTTTCGAAAGTCCTGCGAGTTTGCAGGCCCCCTTGGCCGGTCCGGAGGGGAAGAGCGCATAAATCTTTTTCAGGTCAAGTCCCGTATCTTTACACATTTTTCTGATCATAGGAGCTATGCCGAACTTTTTATAGTAGTCCCTGATGTATTCTATAAGTTTCCAATGTTCCTCGGTAAGTTCTCCTTCGATACCTTCAATGGAGGCGTACCCCTGGGCGAAATCTTTGGTCCACTTGTCCAACTCCTGTAGGAAACCATCCTCATCCACTTCGTAATTCTTTCCGCTAATCTCTAACTGCGGCATATTTAATACCTCCTGTTATATTATTTTGTTTATTCTACTAAGTTAAACCCATATGCCCCGGCAGAAACGAGCGTTGTGCCGTTGTGACAACGGGGGATTCACTCATCGTCAGAGCTGGCCCCAATGATGATTTATTCTGATAATAAACCGCCTGCTCCAATAATGCCCTGCCCCATCTTTTTGCCCCCGCGGCATGGAGGTGGGAATAGGTAGCCAGAACATTCTTATAGAGCAGACCGTCTCTGCCCCCATGGATACCTTGCCCCCGCCTCACATTAAAAACTAAATCAAAACTTTCCTCATTCCAACGCGGGATGTAGGAGTAATGAAACTCGTGACCGTGAAGGATTTCTCCCGTGGGAAAATAAAGATTGGGCGAATCAACCTCAAGAATCGTGTACCCATGAGCATGGGGGGTTCTGTCCAAAATAAAGCTCAAAGGGAATATCCCCGTCATGGGAAAGGTTTTCTCTTCCACAAGGAGATCTTTTCCCAGGTACATCAAGCCGCCGCATTCTGCATAAACGGGAAGCCCCGCCTCCACGGCTTCGCGGAGAGATTTACGGAAACTTGTGTTTGCAGCCAAAGAAGCGGCATGGGATTCAGGGAAACCGCCTCCAATGTAAAGGGCATTGACCTGCGGGAGTTCCCTGTCGGTAAGAGCACTGCATTCAACAAGAGATGCCCCCATTTTTTCGAGGATCTGCAGATTGTCCGGATAGTAGAACCAGAAGGCAGAATCCCTGATAAAACCGATTTTCGGTTTTATCGACGGGCGGACATACCGCTCCTCTTTTTCCCTATCCAGTTCGCCAAAGTCAACGGCAGGGGCTTCCCGGGCAATCTCCCACAATTGATTCACATCAACGTGCCTCTCAACAATGCGGGCGGCCTCCTCTACCATCCATCCGGCATCCGGGTGCTCCCGTGGAGGGACGAGACCCATATGCCGCTCGGGAAAGATTCCTCCCTTTATTCTGGGAACAGCCCCTAAGACGGGGACACCGCAATGGTCTTCAATGGCTGATCGTACAATGGATTCGTGACGCGTTCCTCCGATTCGATTCAGGATAATCCCCTTTATCGCAACTTCGGGATCGAAATGCTGACAGCCGAGAATCATGGCGGCTACGGTACGGGTGGCCATGCTGCAATCCACCACCAAGATGACAGGCGCCCGTAACAATTTGGCAAGCTCAGCCGTGCTGTAACTTCCCTCCCGATCCATACCATCGTAAAGCCCTCTATTGCCCTCCACCAGCGCGCCGTCGGCATGCTGCACTCGGGTTGAAAAGGAAGAGAGGAGTCCCGCTCTTCCCATCAGGAAAAGATCGAGATTATAGCAGGGGTGACCTGTTGCCGTTTCGAGCCAAGCGGCATCGATATAATCGGGGCCTTTCTTAAAAGAAGATATGAACTTTCCTTTACCGCGAAGGCAGGCCCCCACCCCGACGGTCACAAAGGTTTTTCCCGAATTTCCTCGCAAGGCCGAGAAAACCAACCTGGGACGCTTTACAATCATCGCTTTGCTCTATTCTTCACTCTCGCTGTCGTGCTGGATGCCCGCGCCCTTGAGCCCGATCATGGTTGTGCTGCCGCTTGACCAGTACTCGAGGATGCCCTCCGTGACCATCTGATTTACAAGTTTACTGACTTCCCTTGGCCTTTTCTCAGGGAACATCTTATTGAAGTCATGCAAATAGAACTTCGTCTTCGTTGTCTTGGACTTCAATGTCTCGATGATCAGTTTTTTGTCCTCTTCGGTACCCATCTCACGCCTCTTTTCTTAAAATTTAAACTGTGTGCTGGTACGCCACGTCGTGTAAGCAAAACGGTAATCGTCAATGAGATGTTCCGTAAATGGCAGACCCGTTTTTTCAAAGAACCTCTCCCAGCCGATCCTTGCGGCCCAATCCCCGAGGCGTTCATATTTTTTCGCATCTTTCACGTAGGCATCGAGGATTTTTTTGATCACCTCCACCGTATGCGTCCAGCGGGGGGGGTCATTGGGAAGGAAAGGAACCACAACCTTGGAAAACATCGGGGCGCTGATCCTGTTCGAAAGTTTACCCCCTACGAGGATGGCCACGCCGCTTCCCTCCGGATCCGCTAACGGCATGGAGGGACACATGGTAAAACAATTTCCGCAATACATACACTTTTCATCATTAACAGCCACGGTCTTCTTGCCATTCACTGTGGTCGCCTTAATAGCTCCCGTAGGACAAGCCGCAACAGCCAGTGGAATCTCGCACATATTCGCCAAATTCTCATGATCAACCATGGGAGGCTTGCGGTGGACGCCTAAAATGGCAATATCGGAACAGTGAACGGCGCCGCACATATTGAGGCAACAGGCCAGGGATATCCTGACGTGAGCCGGATATCTCATCCTCTCAAAATCATCGTACAATTCATCCATGACCGCCTTCACCACACCCGAGGCATCGATAGCCGCAGTATGGCAATGAAGCCACCCCTGGGTATGAACAATGTTGGTAAGACCAGCCCCGGTGCCTCCCCGGGGAAACTTGACCGATCCACCGGCAAATTTTCTCTTTGCCAGATCCTCCATCAGGGGCTTTAACTTTGCTTCATCATCGACCATAAACTCGATGTTATTGCGGGTGGTCCATCTGACGTATCCATCGCAGTGTTTATCGGCAATCTCGCATATCTCACGGATATGGGAGACACTCATAATCCGTGCGCCACCCACCCTTACGGTGAAGACCTTCTCACCCGACTCGGCGACATGCACCAGCACGCCTGGTTCAAGGATGTCATGATACAACCACTTCCCAAAATTTCTCTTGATGACGGGGGGCAAAAATTCTTTGTAATCTCGGGGACCGACATCGGTGATTCTGTCTTTCATCGGATTGCTGGCATCGTAACCCATTTTTCAAACCTCCTATTTCTGGTGTCTTTTTCTGAAGTCTTTAATGTCTCGCTCCCATCCTCCCGGAACGTCCGCTTCCTTCCAGAAGATGTAAGGGTTCGACCTGGGTTCTTTAATCATGCGTGGATCCGGCTTGATCCCGCAAACCTCGAGAAATTTATGAAAGCCCACGCGCTGTATAAGTTCCCCGAGGCGTTCACGGTTCCTGCCCTCTTCGGACCACCAATCCCATACCTTTTCAATCAGTTCCTTAAGTTCAGTGAACGGTTCTTCCATCTTCATAAACGGTATTGTCAAGGTAGAAAGCTGGGCGCCCTCCAGGATCGGGGCCTTGGCGCCAAAGAGAACGGAGGCTCCCGTTTCTTTTCCTATCCTCAGGGCTCTGGGCATCGTATTGATGCAATGCATGCAACGGTTGCATTCCTTATGATTGATCCCCAGTTTTTTCCCATTCCAGGCCATGCACTGGGTGGGACAGAGATCAATCACCTCTTTCTCGATATCAAAAGGACCCCAGTCCCGGCCGGCGTGTGCTCCACCATCCGGCTTGAATTCCCCTCCAACATAAGCCCGTACCGCCTCCTGATCGATACGGATGTCATCACGCCAGGTCCCGATGACCGACATGTCCGCCCTGGCAATAGAGGCCACGCAACCGTTGGGACAACCATCGAACTTGAATTTGAATTTATAGGGAAATGCGGGCCTGTGCAATTCGTCCTGGTATTCCATGGTAAAGGAACGGCATGCCTCCTGGGTATCGTAGCAGGCAAACTCACAGCGGGCCTTTCCGATACAGCAATTGGGCGACCGAAGGACGGAGCCTGAACCACCAAGGTCCTGCTTGAGGTTATGGGTAAGCTCCCAAAAGATCTCTTCCAACTGTGGTGTGGTTGTGCCCAATAAGATGATATCACCGGTGGAACCATGCATGTTGGTGAGGCCACTGCCCCGTCTCTCCCACAACTCGCACAATTGTCTTAAGTATTCAGTCTTATAAAAATAACTGGAGGGTTGGCTTACTCGGAGGGTATGAAAATCTTTTACCGCCGGAAATTCTTCAGGCCGGTCACAGTATCTGCCAATAACACCCCCACCATATCCGAAAATACCTGCGACACCGCCGTGTTTCCAATGACCTTCTTTATCTTTGAAAGAGAGTTCCAGAAGATCGAGGAGATCATTACAAACCTCCTTCGGCGCCTGCAAATCAACGTTGGTTTTTTCTCTTGCCTCAGCCTCCTGTTTTATATCTGAAACAAAACTCGGCCATTTTCCGTTCTCTAACTCGTCAAGCATAGGAGTCTTACGCTTTGTCATCAAAATACCTCCCTTCTTTAAAGTAATCTGTGGAGATTCTCCCTGTTGACTAATCCCTCCCAGATAAAAAACACTACCTTAAACCATCTTCCATCTTCTCGTCCTTAAGACATTACCGGCACTATTTCCGAAACGCCTTCAATTCTTTTAGAAACGCCGGATGCACCTCGTATCCATACTCTAAGGCCTTGTCACAGTGATCAATCGCCTTTTGGAATTCCTCCTTCTGGAAGTAGGCAACGGCTAAATTATTATGGGCGACAGCAAACTGAGGGGCAATTTCAATGGCCTTTTCACTTTGTGCGATAGACTCTTCTATCTGTCCCTGGAACAGATAGGCGCTTCCCAGAACGCTGATGGCCTGAACGAACAGGGGATCCTTTTTAACTGCCTGCTGGAGCATCGCAATCGCCTTCTCAACCTCCCCCATCTGCAGATAGGCAAATCCTATGTTGCCATAAGGAACAGCAAAATCGGCCCTGAAGGCTATCACCTCTCTGCAAAGATCAATCCCCTCCTCCATTTCTCCTTTCTGGAAGTATATGCCGCTTAAGTTGATATACGCCTCCGCCAGATGAGGACTCTCCGCGATTGCCTCTCTGAACTCGGTTATGGCATCATCCCATCGATGCTGCTTTGTCAGCGCGATCCCCAAATTATAATGGGTTAGCGCACAGCCGGGATTCTCGTCCAGTCTTTTCCTCAACTCTTCCACATGCTCTTCCGTGGAAACCTCTTTCGTCATAATTCACCATTTTTCAAGAGATCACTGTACCAGCAGGAAAAATCATATATGCCCCTCCATCGGTCATCACCACCGATAATCCCCATACAGACCTCCCACGCCCCTTGGCCATAAGCGTTACTCCCCTCTTTGTGAGGGCATGTTTGCAAAAATCTACTCATCAGGGACAATGCTGTTTCTCTGCGCTGAGCCATCCGGATGTCCAGTGGATCTTTCGGTACCAGGAAAGGATCCCACGTTTCGTATCCCTTATCGAGGACCTTCTTACGACTCCTCGCCGACATGGCATCGAAGATGGCTTTCTTTTTCTTCTCTTCCTCGGTGGTAAGCCCAGCCACGTAAATGTTCCCCCTCCTTAATGTTTAAAAAACCTTTGCGCGAAGCTCTCTGCCGGAAAGGGGGTTGTAGAGCTTTATAATGGCCCCCTTCATCACATCCAGGGTCTTCATGCTTACAATAAGATTCATCACGATAGTTTCCGCCTGTTCCGGAAGTACACAGGCGTTTGAAGAATCGAAAGACAATTCTGGGAAACCCTTAACAAGTTTCTTTTGTTCCTTACTGGTAACACCCACCCGAACCGCCTTTTTACCATCGATTTCCATGATCTCGCCGGCCAGTCCCGCATCTTCAATCTTTTTGATCTTCTCATTATCGAGAAAGAGAACGATATAATAGTCTGCCATTCACCTACCTCCTTTTTAAATCATCCTCCAAGCTGGATGCCGAGTGAATGAGTCAAGTTATGAAAATACCACTTTTACTGATGGGTATTCGATTTTTTAAAACATGTCAAGATATTTTCTCTTATTAAAGTCTTCTGAGTTATTATTACCGACTATTTTTGCACTGTTTACGATCTGCTCTTTTTACTCCGCGGAGTGTTTCGTTTTACTCCGCGGAGTATTTAGAGTCAGCTAATGACCTTATTTGTTTCGTCTTTGCTGTCATTTGCTGCCGCGCTAAATTTTTGACCAGTAATCTACAAACACAACTGTGGACAAGAAAATCCCCAGGGGAACATTGATAATGACCCCGCAGGTAAAGGCCCAGAAAGGTTTCATGCCGAAGGTGAGCATTTCAGCAAAGCGGGTGGAAAGACCGATACAGAGGAAGCAAAGTACGAAGGCCCATGTTCTGAGATTTTTGATAGGGCGGATGACATTCGGGCTCAATACGCTGTCAAACCAGCTCGATTTGGCTTTAAGTTGACTTAATGCCTTGGCCTGATCCGGACTGGATGTCTTGCCGGTTATGGCTTTGAGCTCGTCCCCGGACATGACGCCTTTAAAAGTCAGCGTTTTTGCCGCGGGGTCAATGGTCAGGCGGTCGGCGAATTCCGGCGGTACCTGGAATTGGGTAAAATCAGCCTGATACTCCTTACCTTTGATTTTGTCCGCCCAGTTGGCTTTTCCGACATAATTCGCCGGTACCATCGTGCCGACAATGCTCACGATAATGGAGCCCGCTAAAAATCCAAGGACAAACTTGGGGAATCTCTCCCAAATGATTCCGGCGCCTACGGCGCTCTTCTTATCCTCTGTATTCTTTTCCCAGAACGTGACGGAAACAATAGCCAGAATAAGGCACCAGATGCCGATCCAGATATCCCGGCCAATCACTTTCATCAGGGTGAAGGTCTGAATAGGCGCGTCTCCGAAACGGGTGGCCAGTTCGGCCACTACTGCAAAACCGGCGGCATCAGCAAACTCGGAGGTGCCGACGATAGCGCCGGCAACACCGGGGGATACTGTATCCGGAACAAGTTGCTTCATGGCGAAGGTCAGGGCGAAGATCATGATGATGGCCCAGACGGTGACCACGGCAATGGAAATGGAAATATGTTCATTCTTGGCCTTGACGGCGCCGCCGACTGCAATGGACGCGGACACGCCGCACACGGCACCACCTGCGCCCAATACCGCACCAAACTGGGGTTCAAGTTTGAAAATCCTGGTGGCGGCCAGGTAAATGGTAAGCCAGGTGACAACGGAAACAATGGTAGCCTGCAGCAGGGCAATAGGACCGGCCTTAATGATGATTGTAAAAGGCAGGGTTGCTCCCAGGAGGACGATACCGGTTTTGATATAGTATTCCGTGCGGAGCGATGTCTTCATCCATTCTGGAATTTTAATAACATTGGAGATGATCAGCCCGACAATCAATGCCAGCAGAGGAGCCTCAATATTATAATCATTCATGAATTTCGTTCCGGCCACGTAAAAGATCACGAGTGATCCGGCAAACAGGATGATAAAACCGGGAATAAAGTATTTTAATTTGTGCCCCATCAGCTTCATGGAGATGCAGAAAACAACACCAAGGACCAAAAAGATAGTAAGATACCCGCCGGCATTCTTTGCCAGGTCTGCTCCGACGCTGCTGAAACTCGCTATCTTACTTGGTAGAACCGCCCAGCTCTTGATGGAGGTACCCATCCAGAGTGCAATGATGGCCACGATCACGATGCCGAGGCCCAGCCAAACTGACCACCAATCTTCCGTTTTCCAAAGTTTTTCAAATTTCATGGCTCCTACTCCTTTCTAAACAAAGAATTTTGTTTCAAGGCACGGTGTAGATAAGGACAATCAGGTTTCTGGTTTGATGTATGGAAAGAACGACAAATCCGCCATTTAATAATGGTACGTTTTTTATTTTACAGGAGGGAATTTGAAAAAACAAGGCAATTTATTTATATTCAGCTGGTGATGTATGAATGGGTTAATATGAATTTTTGGGGATAAATATTTTCCGTTTGGATAAGCGTATTAAATCCGTTATAATTTATTTGTTTTTCTGTCGAAACACGATAAAAAAGGAGTCATATGTCCGTTAGATCCGCAGAGCACAGAACATTGCCGGAAAGACCCTGCGCCCTTCTCTGGGATGAATCCTTCCTTTGGGGGCTGATGGCCCGGCAGGCACTGACAGAGGCGGGATTACCTTTCGACCTTATCCGGGCGGAGGATATCCGGGCGGGCAAACTATCCCGCTACCACATGATTTTTGTGCCCGGCGGTTGGGCGGAAGCGAAGCTCCATGCTTTGGGTGAGCAGGGTCAGGCAGGGATTCGCTCTTTTGTGGAAAACGGCGGCAGCTATCTGGGCATTTGCGGTGGCGCGGGTCTGGCGACTGAAAATGGTCTCAGTCTTTTGCCCGTTCAAAGGAAGGGCACTCAGGAAAGGGTTCCCAGTTTCAGCGGACCTGTCCGCTTGTTCCTTGTTGATCATATCATTTGGGAGAACATAGCAACACCTGTCTTCTTCGCCTGGTGGCCCTTTCAGCTCC
>WOYI010939471.1_pt1 | contig 12730 bp, 15 predicted proteins | sample 6423411 | NCBI WGS metagenome assembly WOYI01 (sample SAMN13441803, study PRJNA592873) | oil field metagenome | biome: oil field; feature: oil-well bore; material: oil-contaminated soil; isolation source: oil-contaminated soil from oil-well borehole | place: Germany: Wietze | collected 2016-10-18 ... | reverse complement strand
GCACTACCCGGCTTTGTCACCTGCCGTTCTTCCGGATGGCGTGCAGGACTCCCATCACGCCCTTCACGTCATATCCGGGCGTCCGGTCGATCTCAAAATCGTAACGCTCCCCGATGTAGTCGAGGAGCGCCCTGTTCACCGGCCCCCCGATCGGGGGCATGTGGAGTTCCATCTCGATGCGGCGCACTCCGTCGAGGTCCTGGGGCCGGATGGACCATTCCGCCCCCTCGCAGTCGCATTTCAGGAAGTCGCACCCTCCGGCCATGGCGGTGAACTCCCCCAGGGTATGGGTCGTCACGGTGACGGTCTCGCCCCCCCAGGCGATCTGCTCCGTGCCCCCGTCGCCGAGCGCCCCGCCGACCACCGTGACATTGGCGCCGTTCGTGCCGACGTTGTCCCGGAGAGCCTCCGTGAGGACAGGTTCGACGGCCAGCACACGCCGCGACCGCCGGGCGGCACGGATGCAGAAAGCGCCCACGTTCGCCCCGATATCGAGGACGATATCATCCGGCCGGATGTCGTCGAGGTGGTACTCACCGATGATGTAGACGGCGTCGGCCCCCCGAGGCATCCTCCTGAAGGTTACGCCGTCGTGGGTGGTGACCGGAGGCGGGCACGGTAATTCGCCGCCCGGCACCGGGACGTGTTTTCTGAACATGACTCCGGATAACGTTAGGATTCCGGCCTATTTGGGCGTTTCTCTCCCGTATTCCGGTGGCGCTTTCTCCCATCGGAGCCCTTGCGCTCCCCCGTCCTGCAGCGTCCGGAGGGCTCAGAATTCTGTCACGTTATTAACCTTTTTCGCCTTGTTCGTCCGGGAGTTGGATGGTCCGAATCCATATCCGGCACATATAGGTGGCTGTATGGGTTAAAAAACCACATAAATGATTTATTTGTCAATAAATATACTTATCAATGAGTGGGTACAGATGCTGTATGTAGTAAGTCTACAGAATCTTCAGAGGGGAGAACTGCGATGGCGTACATGGATGGAATAACCTGCATTTGCGATAACGGCCGGACGCTCGAGGACCACCGGCCTATCGTCGGCGACGATGTCATCTCCGGGATCTACCGCAAGGCGGCGAGTCTCCAGGGGAAGCGTGTCCTCCACGTGAACTCGACCTACCAGAGCGGTGGTGTAGCGGAGATGATCGTCTCGCTGGTTCCGCTCATGAACGATGTCGGGATCAAGACACAGTGGAACATCTTGAACGGCGACGGCGACTTCTTCGCCATCACCAAGAACTTCCATAACGCGCTCCAGGGGCAGGCTGTCGCGTTCTCGGACGAAGAGAAAGGCCTCTACGTCAGGACGAACGAGTCCTTCTCGAGGAGGATGGAGATCGACCAGGACCTGGTGGTCATCCACGACCCGCAGCCCCTGCCCCTGATCCGGTTCTACAACAAGACCCAGCCCTGGGTCTGGCGGTGCCACGTCGACCTCTCGAACCCGAACGCGGACCTCTGGGAGTTCCTCAAGGACTTTGTACTGGACTACGACCGGATGGTCATCTCGCACGAGGAGTACCGGCGCCGGGGGATGCCGATGGAGCAGTGGATCTGCCGGCCGGCGATCGACCCGCTCTCAGAGAAGAACCGCGACCTCTCCGAAGGCGAGATCGCAGGCCTTCTCGCGAAGTACGGCGTGCCGACCGACAAGCCGCTGATCACCCAGATCTCGCGGTTCGACAAGTGGAAGGACCCCGAAGGCGTCGTCGACGTCTTTGCCCGGGTGCACGAGCACGTCGACTGCAGGCTGGTCCTCTGCGGGAGCATGGCTCCCGACGACCCCGAAGGCTGGGCAATCTACCGGGCGGTCGAAGAGAAGGCACGAGCCTTCATCGATGCCGGCGATGTCATCCTGATCACCGCCGAGGACCACCTGCTGGTCAACGCCCTGCAGCGGGCCTCCGCCGTCATCCTCCAGAAATCCCTCCGCGAGGGGTTCGGCCTGACGGTCACCGAAGGGCTCTGGAAGGGGCAGCCGGTCATCGCGTCCCGCGTCGGGGGCATACCGCTCCAGATCGAGGACGGCGAGACCGGATTCCTCCTCGAGCCGACCGACACCGACGGGTTTGCCTGGAGGGTCCGGCAGGTCCTCGAGAACCCGGAGCTCGGGGAGCAGCTCGGGCGGGCCGGCAAAGAGCATGTCCGGCAGAACTTCCTGATCACCCGGCTCCTCACCGACTACCTGGATATGCTCAACGCAGAACTCGTGCCCCAGAACACCTAAAAAAGAGTATACGATCTCAATATGGCCATCGGCGGGTGGGACCGTGCACAGCGATCTCACGGCCGCCCCCCCGGTTTTCCGGCAACGTTGGGCCTATGGACGCCCGGTTTTCCGGAGGAGGACGCTTCGGGTTGCCCCGTCCCGTCCTCTGATGCAGGGCGGATTGGCACAGACGGCTGGCTGAGAACCCGGACAGGAGTTTGCAGCACACCTTCTTGTGAATATACTATTTTGTGAATATGCGGGTTACAGGGCAGATTTTCCTGGATATTTTGATGGCGATGAGACTCCGGAAGTTTTAGAGATTGCATCCATACCAGTTGACTCCACCACCCCCGGACGATGAAGAATACGCATCCGCCTATATAACCGTTTCTCCCGGCAGGGACCGGTGCCGCTACCCTGGGGAATCCCCCGCACCCCGGAGTTATCGTGAGGTACTCCAGCCTGCCGGCAGCCGGGGAGGTCAGGGTTTCTGAAAAAACGTTTTAGATGCGTGACGGTTCGGTTCCGCGGCCCTTCTGGCGCGGCTCAAGCCTTCCGGTGCGTTGCACCGGCCCGATAAAAAAGGATCTCCCGGGCCGGCTGCAAGCAGAGCCGGCCTGTATTGCTCTTACCGTCCGTTCGGAGATCCGATGACCTCGATCGGCTGGGTCAGTCTGACTCTCGCGATGGTCTTTCCTTTCATCCCTTCGACGATCTGTTCGACGGCATCGGAGGGCACGTCGACGGTGGAGTAGGTCTCGTAGATGTTGATCGCACCGATGACGCTGCCGGGGATCCCGGTCTCGCCCGCGAGTGCGCCGACAATATCCTTCGGCCTGATCTGGTGCTCTCTCCCGAGCGGGATCCTGAGGAGAGCCAACCCCTGGGCCGGCATGAGATCCTGCGGCTGACCCTGGTTCCTGTCGACCGATCCGGCCCCGGCGAGTTCCAGTTTCAGGAGGGCAGCGGCAACATCGAGCGATGTGTAGTCGTCGGATACGATCCGCTCGATGAGCGTCGCATAGTGATCGAGGCCGCCTTCGTCTATGACCTGCTGCACCCGCTTGATGAGTTTCCGGGTCCGGGTCTCTTCGACGTCTCCCTGTGTCGGGAGCGGGATGCGGGCGATCTTGATCTTGGTGTAGTCCTGGATCGTCCGGAGCTTGAAGTACTCTTTCGGGCCAACGAACGTGATAGCCCGTCCGGTGCGTCCGGCACGTGCCGTCCGGCCGATGCGGTGGATGTAGTAGTCGATATCCTGGGGGACATCGTAGTTGATGACCAGGTCGACGTCCTCGACGTCGATACCCCGTGCAGCGACATCGGTTGCGACGAGCATATCGATGTTTCCTGCACGGAACTTTGCCATCACCCGGTCCCGCAGGGTCTGCTTCATGTCCCCGTGGAGGCCTTCGGCGAAGTATCCCCGGGCCTGGAGGTGGGTGGTCAGGTCATCGACACCCCTCTTCGTGTTCGAGAAGATCAACGTCAGTTCCGGGTCGTACATGTCGAGCAGCCGGGTGAGGATCTCCATTCTGTCCCTGCTCCGTACCTCGAGGTAGAGCTGCTCGACCTGCGGGACGGTCACTTCCCGGCGTGCGACCGAGATGAACTCGGGGTCTTTCTGGAACCGCTTTGAGATCTCGAGGATGGGTCTCGGGAGCGTGGCCGAGAAGAGGACCGTCTGGCGGTTCCGCGGGGTCTCGTCGAGGATCTTCTCGATATCCTCCCGGAAGCCCATATCCAGCATCTGGTCCGCCTCATCGAGGACGACAAGCTTCACCCCGGCAAACGAGACGGTCCCGCGGTCGAGGTGGTCGAGCACCCGCCCGGGAGTCCCGACAACAACCTGGACCCCGCGCTGCAGCGCCCGGAGCTGCCGGTCGATCGGCTGGCCGCCGTAGATCGGGAGGATGTTGATGCCCTGGTGGTACTTCGCCAGGCGGGCGAACTCCTCAGCGGTCTGGATGGCGAGTTCCCGGGTGGGGGAGAGGACGAGGACCTGTGTCTCCCTGCTGTCGGGGTCGACACGCTCGATCGCCGGAACGCCGAACGCTGCTGTCTTTCCGGTCCCGGTCTGTGCCTGGCCGGTCACGTCGCGTCCTTCGAGTATCGCTGGTATTGTGCTTATCTGGATGGGCGTAGGCTCCTCAAAGCCCATTTCTTCTATCGCCCGAAGCGCCTTTTGCGAGATATTAAAATCCTTAAAGGTAATATTGTTCTCCATTCATTTATCTCTTGGTGCTGCTACTTCTTTATCTTGTGGGGGTGAAGGGGGCGGAGCGGGAAGACCCCACCCTTCAGGGTGGGGATGAAAGCGAAGCCGCCTCTGTTCTGCACTCAGGCACCCGCCAACGTATAACCGTTCTGCAGGTGAACCTACAGGGATGAATTGCCAGCATTCCCCCACGATGAGCGCCGAAAGCGTTGCGGAGGTCTACCGCCGGTACGCTGCCGCGCGGCCGGAGTACCGCGGCGTACTCCTCCCCGGACTCCTGCCGCACGACGCCTGCGCGGCAGAACGCCGCAGGCCCGACCGCGTAACGGTCCTCTTCATTGCCGAGTCTCCGCCCTGGACCGCCGGCCGGCGCGAAGTTGCCGAACCTTCCGACTGCTTGAGCCCCGACTACCCCTACTTCTGGAACGACCGCTACGACGCGGTGTGCCGGCCCGGCGCCGCGCCGCTCTCCCGCGGGCTCGCGGAGAACCTCTTCATGCTGCTCGGCCTCGACGGGGGGTCGCGCCGGGAGAACCTCGACCTCTTCGCCAGGAACTTCTTCCTCGTCGACACGGTCAAGTGCGTCTTCCGGAAGAACCGGAAGGCAGCCATACCGGGCGACCTCGTCAGGATGAGCGCCCGGGAGATCCTCGGGCCCGAGATCGCCGGTCTCGCCCCCGGGTACATCGTCGCTCTCGGGAACACGGCGCTTGCCGGCCTATCCGAGATCGAGCCCTACGCGAGCGCCCTTTCCGGCGTCGGGAAGATCACGGAGATCCCGGGAGACCTCCGGGAGAGCCTCTTTCTGGAGAGCCGCCTCCTCTGCATGCCCTACCCGGGCGGGCGCAACCGGCGCTACCTCGATACGATCGAGTCGGGCTTTGAGCTCATCAGGGACCTTGCGGTATGACGGGTCCCTCAGAAAGCCCGTCTGCATCGCCGCCTACCCGGCGAGTTTCCTCTTTCCCTCTTTGTACAACTCTTCCTTCTGCTTACGGAGTTTCGCGGCCATCTCCTGCTCTTCGGGGCTTCCTTTATCTTCGATCTGGATCTTCTGCGCCGCTTCCTGTATGTCGCGGGGGCTTGAGTACCCGGATGGTTTCACCTTCTCCCTGTCCTCCCGGTACTCCTCCTCGATCTGTTGCCGGCGCATCTCTGCGGTGGACTGGCCGGCCTGCTCGGCCTCTGCCCCCACCGGGATCTCCTTGCCGCGGGCCTCGGCGACCTTCTTCAGCCGCACCTCGAGGACGCCGTTCTTGAAGGTGGCGTGTGCCTCCTCGCCCCGAACATCGGTGGGGAGGGAGACTGTCCGGGAGATCGCGCCGACCCTCCGCTCCCGTATGTGATATCCGGCCTGCTCCTCCTCTTTCATCTCCTCCCGCCGTGCGGTGATCCGCAGCGTCCTCGGGTCGATGAGCCTGACCGATATGCCCTGCGTCTCAACGCCGGGGAGGTCGGCAACGACCACGACATCTGCGTCGTGCTCCATGACGTCGACCACCGCTCCGGTGCCGCCGCCGGGCAGGGGCACCTGCTGTGCGGCTCCCGAGAGGCGCTCCATCACCTCACCAAACTGCTTCTGCATACTCCCAAGCATCTCGTCGAATTCGCTCCAGAACTCACTTGACGATCTTCTCCATGCCATGGTTAACTCCTTCCTGCCTCACTGTTCTGCAGTATCGGCAGGCTCTCAGGGTGTGGGCACTTCATATCTGTTCCTGTGCGGGTTCCCCCTGTCGGAATGACGGCGGTTTGGGGGGTTGCTCCGGGGCTCCCGGCCGCCCCCAAGGTTACCTATAGGGAGAGTCTCCAGTGGGCGGTGCTATGAACCCCCAGACCGTAGAAACGGTGCCCCGGGAACGCTCAGGATCCCTGCCTGCCCTCGGGGTAATGACCGTCATCCCTCTGGAGAACCTGAGGATACACACCTACGAGGCGCCCGAGGCGGCGGTCTTCGTCAACTCCCATATCCTCGAGACGGAGCACGGGCTGATCGTCATCGACACGCAGTTTCTCCGTCCTCACGCAGAAGACTTCCGCAGGTATGCCGATAGCCTGGGTAAACCGATCGACCGCGTCATCATCACGCACAGCCATCCGGACCACTGGTTCGGCTGCGAGTATTTCAGGGACGCCCCCATCTACGCTCTCGCCGAGGTCGCGGACCAGATCCGGGGGGGCGGGGAGGCCATGATCCAGGCATACGCACCAGTCTTCGGCGATGCGATCACGGAGACGGTGGTGGTGCCGGAGCGGACCATCCGGCCCGGGACCGAGACCCTCGACGGCGTGACGCTTGCGTACGAGAAGGCCGACGCGGCCGAGGCCGGCGTCAACCTCGTCATCGAGCTCCCCGAGAACCGCGTGCTCATCGCCCAGGACCTCGTCTACAACCGGGTCCATGTCTTCCTGCAGCAGAAGGAGATGGGCCCGTGGCTCGCCCATCTCCGCCGGTTCCAGGAGAAGGAGTACGACTTCGTCCTTTCGGGGCACGGGCTGCCGGCGAACATGCAGGCGCTCGCAGATATGGCGGGGTATCTTGAGGACGCCAGGTCCGCACTCGCGGCGAGCAGTGATGTCCCGACCCTGAAACAGCACCTGGTCGGGAAGTATCCGTCCTACCGGGGCGAGATGCTGCTGGACATCAGCGGGAGGTACCTCTACGGGACGTGAGGGATCCCGGCGAGGTGCTACCTTCGGCGGGCTACGGCCGTGGCGGTGCAGATCCGGCTGTTATTCTTCTTCCTGGATCATCGCCTCGACCGCATCTACCAGAGGCCCGAGGTTGGTCTGGATGATGTCCCAGAGAATCGTCGGTTTCACCGAATAATAGGAGTGGACGCTGATATCCCGGAGCCCGGCAATCTTTCGCCATTCAATCTCCGGGTGGCGGGCGGTGACGCTGGCGGGGATCTGTTTTACGGCTTCCCCGATGGTGATAAACCTGAGCACGACGGCATCGCGGCACATTGGGTCGCCCGCAAACTCCTCAAACGTTCGGCCCCCTGCATAGGAGCGGATGGAGGCAACGGCCTCCCGGATATCCTCGAGGTAGAGGAGGACGTCCCTAGGCATAGACGACCTCGTCAAGGACAGCGCCCCGGATCCGGGGCTTTAAGGTATCGGCAATGACGAGATCCGTCCTTCGCCCCAGGAGGTCTTCGAGGTAGAACTTGAGGTCCATGAAGTGGTCAAAGGTCTCCTCCCCTTCCTGGAACTCCACCAGAATATCGATGTCGCTTGCCGCGGTGGCTTCGTTCCGGACCACAGACCCAAAGACGCCGATACGGGCCACGCCGTAGCGTTCCCGGATGGTGCGAAGGTTCTGCCGGATCTGGGCGAGGGGGTTCATCGTTACTTCTGGGTGATACATCCATCCTCTTATATTCTCCGGAACCCGGTCACCACTCCGCCCTCAGACCGGGGCGCCGGGCCGCTTCAGCACGTAGACGGCCGTCCCCTCCTCGAACCCCTCGCCGCCCCGGGCCTCGCCGGCAGAGACGAACCCGTTCTTCTCGAGCACCCGGATGGATGCGACGAGGTCGGGGTAGGTCGTCGCCACGATCTGCCGGACGCCGGGGAGGGAGAAGACTGCGCGGGCGAGGTGGCGGACCGCCTCGGTTGCATACCCGCGGCGCTGGAACTCTTCGAGCACCGAGTAGCCGATGAGGACCGTGCCGGGAACCGGCGACGAGGCGATCCCCCCGCTGCCGACGAGGACCCGTTCCCCTTCTTCCGGGTCGTCCCGGACCCAGTACCAGGTGATGAAGAGGGGATCGGCGTTCTCCGCGGCCATCCTGATGAACTCGTCGAGTGTTGCGTCGTCGAGGAGCGGCGGCGGCCACGATCCCGGGACGGCGGCGGAGAGGAGGCGGGCAAGGTTCTGGTCACGTCGGCCGCTGCACCGTCTCCGGGGGAGTACGCACTTACCGGCACGGTCTACGCCGGCGGGCTGCATGATGGGTGGCTGGTGCTCCTGGACCAAACCGGAAACGTCACCTCCACGCACCCGTTCGGCGGAGACGCAACCGACGACATCTCGGCTCTCGCGGCGACGGACGACGGCGGCTACGTCCTTGCCGGCACCACCCGGTCGTTCGGGGAGACCGGGCGGACGGCGGCGCCCGGCCGTGCACCGGGGTTCGGGGCGCTCGCGGCGATGGTCGCCTGCGGTATCGGGCTCCTCTGCTGCGGGGGGAAGCGGGAGTGAAGGCCGGGCCGCTTGCCGCCGCGAGTGCGGTCTTCTTCTTTCTCTGGGCGGTCATGCCGGTGACGCTCGCATCTCATGGCGCCGTCAGTTCCTGGAGCGTTATATTCCTGCTGTCCGTCATCTCACTGGCCGGGTCGGTTCAGTTCCTGCGGACGATGCGGCGTGAGTCGCCCCGGTGGTACCGGGGCATCCCGTTTGCAGCCGTCTGTACTGCTCTTGCGCTCTGGACAGGGGTCGTGGCGTGGGCTGCACCTTACCATCTCGCGGACCGCGCCTTCCAGCTCATGTTCCTCCTCCCCCCGGCCGCGGCACTACTCCTCTCCTCCTTCTCGGACGGCTGCCGGATGAGGGTGCGGATACCGACAATCGTTGTCGCGGTTCTCGGCATCATCTCGCTCTTCCTGGCCTTTGATGCGTTCCTGAACGTCATCACCCCTCCCGTGCCCGCACCGGGAATCATGGAGTTTGTCGGACCCATGTATGCTCTCTTCCTCATGCCGCTTGTCGGGGTGCTCCTTGTCGTGGCGGGGGTGGCCTGCCGATGAAGCCCGTGGCGCTCGCGCTCCTCCTTGTCCTCGCCTGCACCGCCGGGTGCCTCGGCACCGCCGCGGACCCGCCGCCAGCGGACGAGATCGCCGCCCGGTTCATCGCGGCAGAGGAACGGGCGGAGGACTTCTCCGCCACCGTAACGGTAACGGCCGGTTCCGAGAACGTTACCCTCAGGCTCCTCCAGAAAGATCCCGATAGTTATCGGCTGGAGTTCCTGAAACCCGCGGACCTCGCGGGAACCGTCGCTGTCTCGAACGGCACCCGGAAGTGGCGCTACGACCCGGCAACGCAGACGGCGCTGACGGTCGCCGGGCCATATATAAAAGCCTCCTTCTCCGATCCGCCGTATCCCGGCTGGGCGGAGGAAGTCCGGGGATATCCCGGGACGGTCGTAGAGTCACTTGCGGAGCAGAACGCTTCGTATCGGGGCAGCGAGACCATAGGCGGCCGGACCGCCTATGTCCTTGAGGTTACGGGAGAGTCGCGGCTTTTTGCGGCGCCCACCCGCTATAGGGGGGCGGTGCACCGGTTCAGGGCATGGATCGACGCCGAAACCTGGCTCCTCCTCGACGTGGAGATGTACGGCAGGGAGGGAGACCTGATCCTCTCTGCCGAATATACCGATCCCTCGGTGAACACCGGGCTCTCGGACGACCTCTTCGCCTTCAATCCGCCGACAGGCGTCGAGGTCCGGCCGATGCCGACGGCTGCGATCACGCCGCTCTTCCTCTCGAGCATCGATGACGCCTGGTGCTACGGTGTGGAGATGCCGTCCTACCTCCCGGAGGACTATGCCTTCGCCGACGGGGCGCATCTCCCCGGCGCCTATACGATACTCTGGTTCACGGACGGCACCGGGGAACTGGAGATCGTGGAACGACTCTACGACCCTTACCGGGAGGAAAAGGTGCTCCCCGGCACGCCTGAGGCGGTCACCCTCGGCGGGGATCTGCAGGCCGAATATGTCTCCGCCAACGGAAGGGATCAGCTTTACTGGAGTGCCGGCGGATACTCCTACCGGATCACGGGCGGCATGCTCGGCCGGGACGAACTCGTACGGATAGCGGAATCGGTGGCGGCGTAGATACTGCGGGCGATTCGGCATCTGTTGGAGAATTGTGTGGAAAGATGATCGTCTCTTATGCCGGCGACCTATGCTTGCGTCGGGACGGACCTGACTGCCGGTATGCATGACCAATCGTGCCCCGTGCAGCCCGGGAGTTCGTCAGTCATTCCTTCTCCCGGTATCTTGCCTCCACGATAGGCATCGTCGTCTTCGAGACGATTTTCGACCGCTGGATCCGGGGCGACGAACCGGCAGGGACCACAGGGGCAATCCACCTCTTCCACCCGATCGCCGAGCTGGAGACCGGGTTCGACCACGCGTTCCTGGTCGGGATCCTGTTCATCGTCGGGATGATCGTTCTGACGGTGCAGCTCCGGGAGGATGACGCGAGGGAGGAGGCGAGAGAGTGACCGGGGCTTACCCCCGCCCCCTCCCCCAGCCGCACGAGAAGTGCGCGATAAACCCGTTCTGCCCCGACGCCAGCACCTCGTCGGGGGTGCCTTCGAGGACGACCCTGCCCTCTTCCATGACGCAGACCTTATCACCGAGCTCGAGGGCGTCGCTGAGCGCGTGGGTGACGAGGATGCAGGGGATGCCGGCGGCCCGGATGGTTTCGCGGAGTTCGCGGCGCATCTGGGCCTGGGCGCGGACGTCGATCGCGGCGAGCGGCTCGTCCAGGAGGAGAAGGCCGGGTTTCACCGCAAGCGCCCGGGCGAGAGCCACCCTCTGGCGCTGCCCGCCGGAGAGGCGGCCGACGTTGACGTCCGCGAGGTCGGAGAGGTGTATGCGCTCGAGTTCGCCGGCGACGCGAGCGGCGATCTCGCCGGCCGGAACCTTCCGGCACCGGAGGCCGAAGGCGACGTTCTCGAAGACCGAGAGGTGCGGGAAGAGCGCGTAGGACTGGAAGAGGTGGCCGATGTTCCGGCTCTCGACAGGCACGTCGACCCTCAGGCGGTCGGAGTAGAGCACCCGGCCCGCAAGGGCGATCTCGCCGCGGTCCGGGGCGAGCAGCCCTGAAGCCAGGTTGAGCACGGTCGATTTGCCTGCGCCGTTCTCCCCGATGAGGGCGAGGGTCTCCCCCGGTCCGACCGAGAGGGAGACGTCGAGTTTAAAGTCCCGCAGTTGTTTTACGGCACGCATGGTGAGCGTCATGCAGCCCTCCGTGTGGTGTACTTGACCGCCAGGATCACGGAAAACGAGATGACCACGAGGACGATCGCGATGCTGATCGCATCGTCGAGGTTCCCCTGCATCGTCGTGTAGATCGCAAGCGGCATCGTCTGCGTCCGGCCCTGGAAGTTCCCGGCGAACATGATCGTCGCGCCGAACTCCCCGAGCGCCCGGGCGAACGAGAGGATCGCCCCCGACACGAGCCCGCCCCGTGCGATGGGGATGGAGACGCGGAGGAGGACGGCGAGCCTCGACGCCCCGAGCGTCCGGGCTGCATCCTCATACAGCGGGTCGACCGCTTCGAAACTCGCCCGGGCCTGCCGGATGTAGAATGGGGAGGCGACGAAGACCTGCGCGAGGATGACCGCGACCGTCGTGAACGCGACGGAGATACCAAACCCGTCGAGGAACTCCCCGACGACGCCCCGGCGGCCGAAGGCCATCAACAGCGCGATGCCCGCAACCGCCGGCGGAAGCACGATGGGAAGGTCCGTGAGGGTATCGACGATCTCCCGGCCGCGGTACCGTACCCGTGCGTTTACATACGCGAGCGGCGTCCCCAGGAGGACGACGACCGCGGTGCTGATCGAGGCGGTGACGAGGGAGAGCCGGAGGGCGTCGACGACCGCCGGCTGCTGCAGCGACGAGAGAAACGCCTCGGGGCTGATCCGCAGGAAGAGTGAGGCTACCGGAATCGTCACGAAGAGGAGGAAGCACGCGATGAGGCAAAATACGAGGAGGGAGAGGGCCGCCTCTCCGGTCTTACGGGACCGGGTCGAATCCATAGGATTCCAGGACGGCGCTGCCCGTCGGACCGCGGACGAACGCGATGAACGCGGCCGCCTCGGTCTTCTGCTCCGACGACGCGAGTATCCCGAGCGGGTACTCCGCGACGACGTTGTACTCCGCCGGAACCTCGATCTGCCGGACCAGGGAGCGATCATTGGGTCGGACGTCCGACCTGTAGACGAACGCCGCATCCGCTTCGCCGAGCGTCAGTTTGGGCATCACCGTCGTAATCGCGGTCTCCTCGGAGATGACGTTTTCCATCACGGCGTCGCGGTATGCCGCCCCGTAGGCGGGGTCGGCCGCCATCGTATCGAGCACCTGCCGGGTGTAGGACCCGAACGGGACATCCTTCGTCCCGATGACGAGTCTGACGTCCGGCCGGGCGAGATCGGCGAGGCTCGTGATGTTTGCCGGGTTATCGGCGGGAACGATCACGGTGAGCGAGTTCTCGAGGAAGACCGCGACCGTATCGTTCTCCATGAACCCTCCTGCCTCCAGGGCCTTCAT
>WOYI011302572.1_pt1 | contig 12731 bp, 14 predicted proteins | sample 6423411 | NCBI WGS metagenome assembly WOYI01 (sample SAMN13441803, study PRJNA592873) | oil field metagenome | biome: oil field; feature: oil-well bore; material: oil-contaminated soil; isolation source: oil-contaminated soil from oil-well borehole | place: Germany: Wietze | collected 2016-10-18 ... | reverse complement strand
TAATCCCTGAAAGGCAAATGTCATCACGCCGTACCATCAGCAAAACTCGGCAAAATCCGACAAAAAGTCGGCGCTGGTGGTACGGCGGTCTTTCAATTCACACCCTCATGGCTAGCGTCACAGCCGCGCCCAGCTGCGATCCACCACGCAAACACTGGCTGCATCCATTATTTCAATTAAGATCAGCGCGTTATAATTTTCTATATAGCATTTTCTTTTTATATCCCTATTAGGATAACAATCACTGGATGATTCTGACCTGCCATGAAATATAGTCACTCAAAAACCGAAAGTGCAGAATATTTGCGCCAGGCCTTGCCGTTGATGTCCAAACATGATGCACCCTTTCATCCCATCAGTTACGCTGTCTGGTATGAATATGTCTCAGGGATGAATCGCTCGCTGAATGCAGCAGTTGACGCCTTATCCACTCATGGCATCCCGCTGACAGGGAAAGACGTCGAAGCGCTGTTTAATCGACATGTAGCGGATGTCACCAGTGAAACTGCCTCCTCGATTACCCATGAATTTCAGCGCATTATCAGCGGGGTTGCTGTCTCAACCGGCCAGGCGGCTAAAGAAGCAGGCCACTTTGGCCAAACCCTGCTGGATATTGAAAAAAATAGCGCCCTGCCGGGTGCCACAATAGATATCAAAGCCTTGATCACCAGCACCCAGGCTATGCAGGCCTCAACAAACTCGCTCAAAGCCAAGCTGGCGGAAAGCCAGCGCGAGATTGAGTCGCTACGTGAAGAAGTTACCCGCGCACGTGACGCCTCCTTGCTTGATGCTCTCACCGGGCTAACCAACCGCAGTGGATTTGACCAAGCACTGGATTCCTGTCTTGATTCGTTAACCTCAGAAGATGCAAACGACCCCACTGCTCAACCGTGTTTGCTAATGTGTGACATTGATCACTTCAAAGCAGTCAACGATACCTATGGCCACTTGTTTGGTGACAAAGTGATTCGTGCAATAGCACAAGTAATCAGGGATCATGTCAAAGGACGTGACACAGCAGCACGCTATGGTGGCGAGGAATTTATTGTGCTATTGCCAAGCACGCCACTAGAAGGCGCACACGCCTTGGCAGAAAAAATCCGCCGCACCATTGAAGGGGGACGAATCAAAAAGGGTGGCAGCGAAGATGTAACCGCCAAAGTTACCATTTCGCTGGGTGTGGCGCGCTACGTTCCCGATGAATCAATCGTGTCGTTCATTGACCGTGCAGATAAAGCCTTGTATACCGCCAAGCATCTGGGGCGCAATCAGGTGTGCGTAGTATCGGCCTGATTAATTAACCATCGTCGAAAGATAAATGCCAGCGCTGAACAATCTTGAGTCCCTTTTGAACGGCGCTGGAAATTACCCTGTGGGTGCCTGGCACAGCAAGTCAACAGCAACCCATGCCATAATTTTCTAACCGAAAAACGGGTTCTCCGGCCGGTGCAGGCCGAGATTTTCGCGCAGGGTCTTGCCTTCGTATTCACGGCGGAACAAGCCTCGCCGCTGCAATTCAGGCACCACCTTGTCGACAAAATCGTCCAGCCCGGCGGGCAGGTAAGGAAACATCATGTTGAAGCCGTCGCAGGCCTTGCCGTGGAACCATTCCTCGATCTGGTCGACGATCATCGCTGGCGTGCCGATCATTTCCAGCGTGCCGAATGCGCCGCCGATGTATTGCGCCAGTTCGCGCACGGTATAGCCTTCGTCGCGGCTCATGTCCACCAGTTTTTGCCGCGCCGTGTGGCTGGCGTTGGTTGGCGGCAAGTCTGCCGGCAAGGGCTTGTCGAGATCGAAGCCGGAAATATCGCAACCCAGTTGCCCGGCCAGCGAGGCAAAGCCGCTTTCGGGATACACCAGGCTGTCGAGATGGCGCTTTTTGGCACGCGCTTCGTCTGCCGTATCCCCCACCACGACAAATGCGCCGGGGAGAATTTTCATCTGCCCCGGGTCGCGGCCCACCGCCAGCATTCTCGCCTTGACGTCGGTGTAGTACTGCTGCGCGGCATCGATTTTGTTCAAGCCGGAAAAAACCACTTCAGCGGTTTCTGCGGCGAGCTGGCGCCCGGCTTCGGATTGCCCGGCCTGCACGATCACCGGATAACCCTGGATCGGCCGCGCCACATTCAGCGGGCCGCGCACGGCGAGGTATTTTCCCTTGTGGTCGAGCACATGCATTTTTGCGGGATCGAAATACACGCCACTGGCCGCGTCACGAATAAAAGCATCATCCGCCCAGCTATCCCACAGGCCGGTGACAACATCGTAAAACTCGCGCGCACGCACATAGCGCTCATCGTGCTCCATGTGCTCTTCACGGCTGAAGTTCAGCGCTTCCATCGGGTTGCTGGAAGTCACCACATTCCAGCCGGCGCGGCCGTTGCTCAGGTGGTCGAGCGAGGCAAACTTGCGCGCGATGTGGTACGGCTCGTTGTAGGTCGTCGACGCGGTCGCCACCAGGCCAATGTGTTCTGTCACCATCGCCAGCGCGGGCAACAAAGTGAGTGGATCGAATGAAGTCACGGTAGCACTACGCTTTAAGGCATCCATTGGCATATTCAGCACCGCCAGATGGTCGGCCATGAAAAACATGTCGAACCGACCACGCTCAAGTGTTTGGATAAATCGCTTGAGATGCGCCAAATTAAAGTTGGCGTCAGGCAAGGCTCCGGGATACCGCCATGCGGCGGTGTGAATCGTCACCGGGCGCATAAAGGCGCCTAAACGAATTTTGCGGTCTTCAGGCATTCTCATCTCCTTTTGATTTTTAAAAATTATTCCAGATTCTGTACTTGTTCACGCATTTGTTCAATTAGCAATTTTAGTTCTAGTGCAATCGCCGTAACTTGGCCCGACACGGATTTCGAAGCCAGCGTGTTGGCTTCACGATTGAGTTCCTGCGTCAGAAAATCCAGCCGCTTGCCCACCGCGCCGCCTTTTTTCAGCACGCGCTCCACCTCATCCAGATGCGTGACCAAACGCGCGATTTCTTCGGCCACATCGATCTTGGCAGCGAAAACACCGACTTCCTGACGAATACGATCTTCATCCAGAGTCGCCACCGCTTCGCGCAGCTTGGTCGACAGGCGCTCACGGTAGGCGGCCAGCGCGGCGGGCAATAAAGGTTCGGCGGCGCGCACCTGCTCGCGCATGCGCGTGGCGCCCGTGCGCAGCACCCCAGCCAGCTTGGCCCCTTCACGTTCGCGGCTGGCGACAAACTCATCCAGAAGCGTGGCAAAAAGGACCAGCCCAACGCTCTGTAATTGATCAACCGCGACGCTATCATCCGCGAGCATACCTGGCCAGCGCAACACTTCGGCGACAGTCAATGCTTGCGCATGCGGCAAGGCTTGGCGTACCGTAGCCTCCATCCGGCCCAGTTCGGCCAGCAGCGCCACGTTCGGTGTGCGCTCACGCGCCGCACCACCCTGCCCGGGCTGCGCCATAAGGTAAGCGCGGCATTCGAGCTTGCCGCGACCGATGCGTTCAGTAATTTTTTCGCGCAGTGGCATTTCAAGAAAGCGCAGCTCTTCGCCTAACCGAAAACTGATATCGAGATACCGGGAATTCACGCTTTTGATTTCAAGATTCATTACTGCGTCACCAAGATCCTGGCTTACAGCGGCATAGCCGGTCATGCTGTGTATCATAGGTATCATGCTCTCGTAAGTTGAAAAAATCGGCCTCGTTTTCAGACCCGCATACCACTGTGGTATACAGAAGAATACTGAAAAACGAGAACTGCCACAGTATAACTATCTGCTCATGTCCGTCCTCATGAATCACCCGCTTCCTGCCGGCACAATGCTGGAAAACTATCGTATCGAACGCCAAATTTCCTGTGGCGGTTTTTCCATCATCTATCTGGTCTATGACATTAACCAGCAACCCTGGGCGATCAAGGAATATATTCCGCAAACACTGGCCCTTCGCGCTGCGGGCGAGATCCCATTGCAAATTCCACCAGAGCATCAAGCCGAATTTCAGCGCGGGCTGGCTTACTTCTTTGAAGAGGCGCGCGTGCTCAGCGGGTTAAACCACCCCAATGTCATTCACGTGCTGAACTTTTTTCGCGCTAACGGCACCGCTTATATGGTGATGCCCCTGGAGCGTGGCCGTACCTTGCAAAACCATATTCACGCACAACGAGGACCGGTTGGCGAAGCCTTTGTATTGAACGTGTTTACCAACCTGTTGCATGGCATGAGCGAAGTGCATAGCTGCGGGCTGTTACATCTCGATCTGAAACCTGCCAATATCTGGCTGCGCTGCGACCATACCCCGGTCGTACTCGATTTTGGCGCTGCGCGCTTTGCAGTCGACATCGGCCCGCCTGCGCCACGCGCCATGTACACCCCAGGGTTTGCTGCGCCTGAGCAATACCATGGCAACTACACCCTGGGGCCATGGACGGATATTTATGCCATTGGTGCCTGCATGTATGCCACTCTGGCAAAAGCTGCGCCACCACCCGCCGATGACCGTCTCATTGATGACTATTTGCATCCGGCGCGGCAGCGCTTCAGCGATTTTTATTCACCGCGCCTGTTGCTCGCCATCGATGAATGCCTGCGCCTTTCTCCCGTCCTCCGTCCGCAGAGCGCAAACGCCTTGCGGACAGGATTGGACAGCGCAAGCGACTCGGGGTGGACGGCGTGGCTGAGAAAATTGCGTCATCATCTGCGACCTTGACCTCCTTCAACCCGGACAGAAAGCAACCATGAACCACACCGCAAGCTCCCTCATCCCGCGCACTGAACGCACACCCCAGCAACTGCGTGAATTGAAAATCACCCGCCATTACACCTGCCATGCCGAAGGCAGCGTGCTGGTTGAATTTGGTTCCACCAAGGTGTTGTGCACCGCCAGCGTGGAAGAATCCGTGCCGCCATTTTTGCGCGGCACGGGCTCCGGCTGGGTCACCGCCGAATATGGCATGTTGCCGCGCTCGACGCACACGCGCAGCGCGCGCGAAGCGGCAAAGGGCAAGCAGTCTGGCCGCACGCAGGAAATCCAGCGCCTGATCGGCCGCAGCTTGCGCGCGGTAACTGATCTGGCTGCGCTGGGCGAACGTCAGATCACGCTGGATTGCGATGTTTTGCAAGCCGACGGCGGCACGCGCTGCGCGTCGATTACCGGCGCTTGCGTCGCGCTGCATGATGCACTGGCAACGCTGGTGGCCAGTGGCAAACTGCCCGCCAACCCGCTGCGCGAACTGGTCGCCGCAGTCTCGGTCGGCATCATTGATGGACAGCCACGCCTCGATCTGGATTACGTCGAAGACTCGGCCTGCGATACCGACATGAATGTGGTGATGACGGCCAGCGGCGGCCTGATCGAAGTGCAGGGCACGGCCGAAGGCGCGCCGTTTTCGCGCGCGGAACTGGATGGGCTACTGGAGCTTGCCACGCTGGGCATCGACGACATCCTCCAGGCGCAACGCACGGCGCTGGGCATTTGATGCAATCCAGCATCTTGCTGCCATGCAAAAGCTGATCCTCGCTTCAAACAATCCCGGCAAGTTGCGCGAATTTTCCCAACTGCTCGCGCCACTCGATTTTGCGCTTTTACCGCAGGCGGATTTCGCCGTGCCGGAAGCCGACGAGCCGCATGTCACCTTCATCGAGAATGCGCTGGTCAAAGCCCGCCATGCCGCACACCACACCGGCCTGCCCGCGCTGGCCGATGATTCGGGACTCGTCGTTCCCGCGCTGGGTGGCGCACCCGGCGTGCATTCGGCGCGCTATGCGGGCGAACCGAAAGACGACCGGCGCAACAATCAGAAACTGGTTGCGGCGCTGGCAAACGTCGCTGACCGGCGCGCGCATTACGTCGCCGTCCTGGTGCTGGTGCGCCATGCGGATGACCCGCAACCGCTGATCGGCGAAGGCGAGTGGCATGGCGAGATCATCGCCACACCGCGCGGTGATGGCGGTTTTGGTTACGACCCGCATTTTCTGGTGCCGGATTTGCAACGCACCGCCGCCGAGCTGGATGCAGCAGAAAAAAACCGCCGCTCGCATCGCGGGCAGGCATTGGCACAACTGATTGCCAAACTAAAGCATGGCATCTGAGCGTCGCACAATCCCCATCGTCGCCGTCTCACCAGCACCGACTTTTACGCACGGCGCGACAGCTTCCGGCCTTGCCGCGCCGCCACCGCTGGCGCTGTATGTGCACTGGCCGTGGTGCGTCAAAAAATGTCCCTACTGCGACTTCAATTCACACGAAGCCAAGGCGGAAATTGACGAGGCGGCTTATCTGGCCGCGTTGATTGCCGACCTCGAAGCCGCGCTGCCGCAGATATGGAACCGCCCCGTCATCAGCATTTTCATCGGCGGCGGCACCCCCAGCCTGATGAGTGCACGCACGGCGGATGCCCTGCTGTCCGCGATCCGCATGCGCCTGCCCGTGCAACCGGAAGCCGAAATCACGCTCGAAGCCAACCCTGGCACGGCGGAAGCGGACAAGTTCAAAAGCTTCCGCGAAGCGGGTGTGAATCGCCTGTCGCTCGGCATCCAGAGCTTTGCCGATGACAAGCTCAAAGCCCTTGGCCGCATTCACGACAGCCGCGAAGCGCGGCAGGCGATTGATCTGGCATTGACGCAATTCACCCGAGTAAATATCGACCTGATGTACGCGCTACCGCAGCAAAGTTTTGCCGAGGCGGAGCGCGACATCGACACGGCGATTGCCAGCGGCGTCAGCCATGTTTCCGCCTACCACCTGACGCTGGAACCGAACACGCCGTTCCATCACACGCCACCGCCGCTGCCCGACGATGACATCGCCGCCGACATGCAGGAGATGATCGAAGCCAAATTGGCCGCGGCAGGGTTTGTGCATTACGAGACATCCGCCTTTGCCAAAGCCGGTGAGCAATGCCGCCACAATCTCAATTACTGGACATTTGGCGATTATCTGGGCATCGGCGCGGGCGCGCATTCCAAGCTGTCCAATCACGCCGCGATCTGGCGCGAGGCGCGCCACCGCCATCCACGTGCGTACATGCAAGCCGCAGGTTTGAACCCGCTTTCGGGCGCAGTGCACGGTGATTTCATCAGCACGCGGCAAACCATCAGCGCCGCCGATCTGCCCGGCGAATTCATGATGAATGCGTTGCGCCTGAACGATGGTTTTCGGCTGCACCTGTTCGCCGAGCGCACCGGCCTGCCGTTGGCGGCCATCGAAAAGTCGGCGCTGGCGGCACGGCGCGAAGGGCTGCTGGAGGCACTGGGCGACACACTGCGTCCGACGCTACAGGGGCGACGCTTCCTGAATCAGTTGCTGGGACGCTTTCTGGCGGATTAAAGCCAGCCCATGCGGCGGAAGCGGTAGTACAGAATCCCGCAGGTGGTCGCAATCACCGTCAGCGCCACGGGGTAACCATACATCCAATCCAGCTCCGGCATCACCTTGAAATTCATGCCCCAGATGCCGGCAAACGCCGTGGCCACGGCAAAAATACCGGCCCAGGCGGCAAGCCGCTTGGCCACTTCGCTTTGATCAAGCGTCACCGATGACAAGCTGACCTGGATCGCCGTGCCTATCGTGTCGCGTATGCCATCGAGGCTGGCGTTAATGCGCGTCAGATGGTCATACACATCACGAAAATAATCGCGGCTATTGGCACACACCGGCGGTACGCGGCCGCTGGTCAGCTTGCCCACCGCCTCCATCAGCGGCAGCACGGCATGCTTGAGCGTCACCGTGCGGCGCTTGACTTCATACAGGCGTTCAATGTTCAAGCGTGCCATGCCCTTGTCGAACAGATGTTCTTCGATGACTTCCAATTCCGTTTCGACACTGTCGATGATCGGGAAATAACCGTCCACCACCGCGTCCATCAAGGCATACAGCACAAAGCCCGCACCCTGCCGGAGCATCTCCGGCTCGCGTTCGCAGCGTTCGCGCACACCAAGCAGCGGGTGGCTGCTGCGATTGCGCACCGAGAGGATGAAGTTGCGGCCGACAAAAATATTCACCTCGCCGACGTTGACCCCCTCTTCTGCCGGCTCCAGCGTATGCAGCACGGCAAACAGGGTGTCCCCGTATTCCTCGATTTTCGGCCGCTGGTGGCCGTGGTGGGCGTCTTCGATGGCCAGCGGATGCAGATCGAATTCATCGCGCATCTTGTCCAGCTCCGCCGGCGTGGCATCGCGCAAGGCCACCCAGACAAAACAATCGGGTTGCTGCAAATAATCGCTGATTGCCTCAATCCCTATATCAGCGAGCTTTTTTCCTTCGCGGTAGGCGACACAGTTGATCAGCATGCGCAGCTCCATGAGTTTGCCGCTCTATATTTTCTCGATGCGACGTGAGCTAAGCGGTATGCGCCAATTCTTGCAACTTTTCCGCGCTACGGAAACAAGAGTATCGGCGTCTTTCCTGCCTTGTTTCCATTGCACCGTGATTCACCGTCAACCGAAAGGTTAAAACATGATGATTGATCAATTGCTTGTTGAATATCACGCATGCCTGACTTCATGCATTTTTCGGTACGACCTCTCGCCGAGCGTGTCAGGAAGGTGGTTAAATATCCCCTCATCAAAGGGAATAACGAATTTCCACTGATGACTCCGGTACTCAATCTGCTTCATGAGCGTAACAACAGGGTGGCAAACCTCGTTAAACTACCTCACTGAACTCGTGGGCAGTATGGCACACAAATAAAAAGTGGCTGCGCTGCTTTTACCTGACTCCAAGGAGACTCACATGCTGAATTACAAAACAACCTTCAGTGTCACCGTTTTATTTGCTGGCGCTACGCTGACAGTTGCATCAGCATGCCTGCCAACAGATGTACACGCGGCCACATCGAGCACCGTTGTGCCACCGGTACAAACCATGCCTACCATTCCGCCTGTCGCCACGCCAACGTTTCCGTCGCGGCGAGCGCCGCTTGCCCCACCTGCCATCAATGATGTCAGCCGGGCTTATGAGTTCCGCACACAACTACTCGGCAGCCCGCATTGTCAGCGCTTTGCCACAGAATCCGATAATGTGTTCTTGAATGGCGCGCTTGACGACACACAAAAAGCCGACATGCTCAAAGCCCTTGGTGCAGAAGCCAAGGCAAGCGGTTGTCTCACACCTTCCGCCTATTAAGCGAGGGCGCCTGCAATCAATGCAAAGTTAAGCTAGGCTATGCGACGAAAAATAACATCCCAGACACCATGACCCAAGCGCAACCCGCGTGTCTCGAACTTGGTCTGCGGCCGATAGCCAGGGCGTGAGGCGTAGTCAATGGCCGTATTTTTCAGCAAGGACTCGGCACTCAGGGTGGCTAACATTTGTTCAGCATATTCCTGCCAATCGGTTGCGCAGTGGATATAGCCATTGGGTGCCAGCCGCTCGGCCAGTTCATGAACAAACGCAGGCTGAATCAAGCGCCGTTTTTGCTGACGCTTTTTAGGCCACGGATCAGGGAAAAAAATGTGGATGCCAGACAAGGATTGCGGCGCAATCATGTCACGCACCACTTCAACCGCATCATGCTGAACTACCCTCAAATTAGTGAGCTCGCGCGTGGCAATTTCCTTGAGCAGACTGCCTACGCCGGGTGTGTGCACCTCGATCCCAAGATAATCATTTTCCGGCTGCGCGGCGGCAATGGCAGCAGTGGTCTCGCCCATGCCGCAACCGATTTCAAGAATCTTTGGCGAGTTCAGGCGCGATGGGCCAAACACCGTGACCCAGTCCAATGGCATGGCCTGATACGGAATACCCCAACGCGGCATGCCTTCCTCGTGGAAGCGCCGTTGCGCAGCAGAAACTCGACCCTGCCGCAACACAAAACTACGGATATGCCGATCAGGTGTGGCTTCAGTTTCAATAAGCTCAGGGAGCATGGGGTTTAGCGAGTTCATCAAGTTTGGCGGGCTCATCAGGTAGCGTTTTCTCTTCTAGTGGTGCGATGGGTACGGCGCTGATTGCGTTATTTACCGGGGGTGGCTGTACTGGCGTCGCGCTATCGGCTGCACCATCGGTTGCACTAGCGGGAACAAACTCGCCCGCAATAATTTTCATCGCGATCAACGGCTCCATTTTCAGCAGCGTCGCCAAATCGTAACGTGGCCCGGTGATGGCTTGATTCAAACTAGCGCAGGCCACGCTTAATTCAAACTGGCCTAGCGATTGATCAATGCGATCCTTCAACTGGAGCGCCCGGGTTAAATCTTGCCATTGCACAGTCACCGCCTGCGGGCCAAAATAATATCCGGCCAGATCATGCACTAACTGCTCAATGGTTGCGGCTTGCTGGTCATGCCAGGCAAGGAATGATGCCTGGATAGCGACAGATTGTTCGGGTAACTCCACACAGGCTGCTGCCAGCAACGAAACCCCATGCGCCAAGCCAAATAGCCTCTGTCGCAGGAGAATTTTCGGCTGATCAAATGCATATCCGGTACGACCCGGCAACACTTTTAATGGCTCAGTGGCTGAGACAGAAGATGGCGAGGGTGCATCTGCGCGTAACGCTGCGGATGGTACATCGGGTGTTTGCGCCGCCCCCTGCTCATAGGTCGCCAGCGCCGGAACCTCTTGTGGACGTGCAATAACATGTGCTTTTGGCGCGAACTCGGGCTCGGATTCAGGCTCCGCTGTTGACCTCTCTTGGGCGCAAAGCACTGCGGGCAGCAGCCAGGCAACAACCAGCCAGCGTTTCACTTTGCGCCGATCAATCCACCGCTAGGCGAACTGGGCACTGCCGAATAAAATTTCTTGGGCATGCGTCCTGCCAGCCAAGCCTCTCGCCCGGCTTCAACCGCTTTTTTCATCGCACCCGCCATGCGTACCGGGTCTTGTGCTGCAGCAATCGCGGTATTCATCAATACGCCATCACAGCCCAGTTCCATCGCGATGGCCGCATCAGAAGCCGTACCCACACCGGCATCCACCAGTACCGGCACTTTGGCTTGGTCGATGATCAGTTGCAGATTCCACGGGTTAAGAATGCCCATGCCGGAACCAATGAGTGAAGCCAGCGGCATGATTGCCACACAGCCGATGTCTTCGAGCATGCGTGCCTGGATCGGGTCATCCGCGCAATACACCATCACTGAAAAACCATCCTTAACCAGGATATCCGCCGCTTTCAGGGTTTCCGGCATGTTGGGGAACAAGGTAAGCGAGTCCCCCAGTACCTCTAGTTTGACCAGCGCATGGCCTTCCAGCAGTTCACGCGCCAGGCGCAACGTGCGCACCGCATCATCCGCCGTAAAGCACCCTGCGGTGTTCGGCAAAATGGTGAATTGATCAGGGGGCAATACGTCCAGCAAAGACGGCTGACCCGGCTCCTGGCCGATATTGGTGCGCCGAATCGCTACTGTGACAATCTCGGCCCCAGAGGCATCAATCGCTGCGCGCGTTTGCGAAAAATCCTTGTATTTGCCTGTGCCCACGAGTAACCGCGAGCCATACGCCCGACCGGCAATCACCAAAGGGTCTGCCACTACGGGAGCCGCCACCGTGGTGCTGATCTGGTTTAACGCTTGATTCATGGAACGATTAACTCCTGTATTTGTTAGCTAGCCGCCGCCAACGGCGACAACGATTTCGATGTGATCACCGGTGGTCAGCAGTGTTTCCGCATGGCGGCTTTTAGGCACAATCTCGCCATTTCTTTCCACCGCAACGCGTTTGCCGGTGAGGTTGCGTGAATCCAGCAATGCGGCTACCGACAACGGTGCCGACAGCGTCAAGGCTTCGCCGTTAATGATAAGTTCCATGGTGCAATTTTACTTCAGCAAACGTCGTTGCGTCAGCCGTAATGCAATCCAGAATGCCCCGCCCGTGATAACCAGCAACGCGCCGACATGCAACGCAATGTGCGACGGCACCTGGCCAAACAAGAGCGGCCGCACCAGCGCCACCGCATGCGTGAGCGGCAACCACGCCGCCACTGACCGCACCAAAGAGGGTAGCTGCTCCTGCGGAAAAAAAACCCCGCACAGCAAAACCATTGGCGTCAAAAACAGCGTGAAGTAATACATGAAAAAATCATAGGATGGTGCCAGCGCAGTGATGATCAAGCCCAGCGCAGAGAATGTCAGGCCCGTCAGAAAGATCACCGGCAACGCCCACAAGGCCAGCGGCGAGTCTACAAAACCGAGCAATGAGACAACCAGCAGAATCGCGCTGCCCGACAGCGTGGCCTTGGCAGCCGCCCATAACCATTCGCCCGCCAACACATCGTCCAACACCACCGGCGCATACAAAATTGCCTCCCACGTACGCTGCATCTGCATCCGCGAAAAAGCAGAATACAGAGATTCGAAAGAGGCCGCATTCATGGTGGAAGCGCATACTGTGCCGCTGGCCAAAAACGCAATGTAAGGTACTCCCGCTACCTGCGGCAACAAGCTACCCAGCCCGTAACCCAAGCCAAACAGATAAATCATCGGGTCCGCCAGATTGCCCAGCAAGGAAGGAATCGCCATTTTCTTCCAGACCAGAAAATTTCGCCGCCATACGGCCAGGGCACGACTGGAAAGTTGCGGCAGGATACTGTGTCTCACCTTTGTGGCGTACAGCACGTTTTCAATCCTGTTCTTTGTTAAGGAAACACTGATTAAGTCCTTCGACAGGCTCAGGACGAACGGTAAGCTATTGATTCCGTTCATGGTGAGGTTGTCGAATCATAGATAAGTACCACTTGTTCAGCGTTTCCTTAATCCACTTAACCAAAAAATACCTTCAGCAGGTGTTTACCTGAAGAGGGCTTA
>WOYI011109109.1_pt1 | contig 12734 bp, 8 predicted proteins | sample 6423411 | NCBI WGS metagenome assembly WOYI01 (sample SAMN13441803, study PRJNA592873) | oil field metagenome | biome: oil field; feature: oil-well bore; material: oil-contaminated soil; isolation source: oil-contaminated soil from oil-well borehole | place: Germany: Wietze | collected 2016-10-18 ... | reverse complement strand
GGTTGAAAACGCTGATATCAATGATCCAAAGGTCAAAGATAATATCATCAGAAATGTTGTTCCATTAATTAATGACATAAAAAGTAGCCCTGAACGTGTTGCATACCTTCAACGCCTTGCCCGTAGAGTAAATGTCGATGAAGCTGCTTTAGTTCGTGGGTATACACAAGGACCACCAGTACCACGCCGATTTGGGTATAAGAATAAAAGAGAGCAGGCAAATCTTCCACCTATACAAATAACAACCTCTCATCGTCAACTGGAAGAAATCTGCATCAAAGCTTTGGCAGGCGACCCGACGCTGATCCACTACATCGACAGAGCTTTCCGGGAATATGAACTGGCTTGTCTGCACCTGGATGATTTCAACCATACGGATTATAAAGAGATATTCAAAACCGCAAAACAAGCGCTGGAACAGGAAAACGAAGACCCTTTGGAATTCGTACGGAACCGACTACCGGATGAAATGCTGGAATCCCTCCTGGAGGATGAAGAAAACTATCCGGATTGGCGGCTTCAACCCAACGCTCCTGCGTTAGAATCATTATTAAAGACGTTCATCCGTTTGCGGCGTGTCCGCATTGATGAAAACCTGGACCAATTGGTCTATCTCCAATCCCAGGAGGATGAAATCTCACCGGAAATAAACGCCGATGCCGGAAAACTTGCCCTGGAGTATATTCAGATCAGGGCAAAGCTGGACCAAGCCTTGCAACAGTCTTTTATAAGTAATAGAAAATAAAACCCATTCGCGAGGTATGATCAATTGACAATACCAAGCCTAATGAAAATGAAGCGCGTACCAGCAAGTACTAAGTGTGGATTACATCAATGACAAGCAAGCACGTAGAACCCGATAAGGAGCAGGATCAGCGCCTGGAACCTGAGGAAGAACTCGATTCCAGTCGTGCCACGATCCCTCCAATCCTCACAACATCCGACGATCCCGTCCGGCTCTATATGCGCGAGATCGGCCGAATTGACCTGCTGGATACCGATCATGAGTTCTGGCTCTCCAGCCAGATGAAAGCCCAGGATTTGGTCGAGGCTGCGAAAAAAGAGTTGGCGGATTCTACCAGTGACTCCGATACACCATACCAACAGCTATTATTAGCCATCTGCAAAACGCTGATTTCCGACTATAAAGCCGTCAAACAAGACGCCAAAAAACTTAACGTGAAGCTCCCCGACCTGGAGAGTATGTTAAGTGAAGCTCAGGATTTACGGCTGTTCTGGAAAAACACCAAAGCATCTTATTTCCGCTCCTTCCTGGAGCAAGAGTTCTGGTCCTTGCAAAAGAAATATGGCGACCTGGTCAATCGAATCTTCAATATCTATCTGGCATTCTATATCTTCCCCACCGAATTGGCTGAGCCGCTTCTGACCCACCTCAAAGGAAAGGCGCAGATTCCAAACATTGGATTCTTTGAAGATGCTCTCCCCGATGAGTCAATCTTACAGAAATCGTTCCAGTTTATCGAACTCCAAATGGAAGAAGCGAACCAGGTTCTCATCCGGGCGAACTTACGCCTGGTTGTCAGCATCGCCAAACGGTATATGAACCGGGGCATCTCTTTCCTGGACTTGATCCAGGAAGGGAATATGGGGCTGCTCCGGGCTGTCAAAAAATTCGACCCCACCCTCGGATACAAGTTCAGCACATATGCCACCTGGTGGATCCGTCAATCGATCAGCCGGCATATTGCCGAGAACGCGCGGACAATCCGCATCCCGGTCCATATGTACGAATCGATTTCACGGGTGATTCGCATCCAGCGTAATATGATGCAAACCCTGGGCAGAGAACCCACCCTGGAAGAAATTGCTCTCGAATCTGATTTTATTGATGAGGATGTCTCCGAAAAGATCAAGCAAGCCCTGGCAGCCCATCAACTGGTCGACCCTGAGTTAGCCATTGCCTGGAATGATGCCACGGAAAAAATCAAAAATATCCTGAAGACCGCAGAAGAACCCGTCTCACTGGAACGCCCCATCGGCGACGAGGACAACAGCACCCTGGCAGACTTCATTGAAGATCAGGATGCTGCCGCCCCATTGGATGCCGCTGCCAAGGAAATATTAAAAGAGCAGGTCCAAAATTCATTATCTGCGCTGAATGAACGTGAGCGACAGGTCTTGGAATTACGCTTTGGATTAGTCGATGGCAAAGATCACACCCTCGAAGAAGTCAGCCAGTATTTTGACGTCACCCGTGAGCGTATCCGCCAGATCGAGGCAAAAGCGCTGCGAAAACTGCGCCACCCCAGCCGCAGCAGCGACCTGCGGGAATTCCTCTCTTAAATTTGCAGGAGAGCCCACTTCATGAAACCCTCCAATGTCCCCCACGAACAAGCCAGGGATAGCAACCGCGCATTATGGGATGAAATCACTCCCGTTCATCTCAAATCATACGGCGTGGACCGCTTTCTGGCCGGTGAGCGTTGGCTCCCGCTGAAGATTCTGGAAGAAGTGGGAGATGTCACAAACCGGACGCTGCTTCACTTGCAGTGCCACTTCGGGCTGGACAGCCTGGCCTGGGTGCGGGAAGGCGCAATGGTGACCGGGGTGGATTTGTCGCCAAAAGCTATTGAAGCGGCGCGGAAATTGGCCGTTGAAACCAGCCTTCCCGCCCAATTTGTCTGCTCGGATATCTACGACCTGCCGCAACACCTGGACGGGCAATTCGACATCATCTTTACCTCGATCGGCGTGCTTTGCTGGTTGAAAGACCTGGACACATGGGCGCAGGTCATGGCCCATCTTCTTAAACCGGGTGGTTTCTTCTACATCATGGAAGGGCATCCCCTGCAATATACTTTTGATGAAAACAGCCAGTACACGTTTGCCCTGTCCACCTTCCATCATGAAAATCCTTATATCTGGGATGATGACAGGCCGGTTTATATGGAATATTCCACCATTCCTCAACATCCCAGTTTCGAGTGGCAATGGACCGTCAGTGATATCATCAATGCCCTGCTGAGAGCCGGCCTCGAACTTGAATTCTTCAACGAGTTCTGCGCGCTGGAAGACCCGGTTTATCCAGAGATGGTCCAACGCGAAGACGGGTTCTTTTCCCTAAAAGCACGGAAAGAAGCTTAGCATAACATGCCAGGTTCCGAACGACTTTACGACCGCATTTACGATATGGTGCGCCGTGTCCCATCCGGCAAGGTGACCACTTACGGCAGGATCGCTGAACTGGTCGGCGGTTGCACAGCGCGGATGGTCGGGTATGCCATGGCAGCCCTCAAACGCGGCACTGCGCCGGATGTCCCCTGGCAGCGCGTGATCAACGCCCAGGGTAAAGTCAGCATCCATGGGGATGGGATCGGTAATGCCATGCAAAAGGTCATCCTGGAACAGGAAGGCGTCGTTTTTGACGCCAATGGCCGGGTGGATTTTGAACGTTTCGGCTGGATGGGTCCTGATGACCGCACAAAAAACATTCCCTTCCATTAGTGAAGAACCTTGTGTGACGCATCTAGTTCTCAATCTTTTAATAAGATAGGATAGGTAAACCTTTGCCGGAATTAAAACAGATCTATCAAACCGAAGCGGAACAATACCAGGCCCTGGTTAGGCAGGAAGATTATGAGAACCATCTGCTGCCTGCCATCCTATCCATTGATCCGCTTGCAGGGAAAACCGTCATTGAACTTGGCGCAGGCACAGGCCGGGTGAGCTGCCTGATCGCACCGCACTGCCAAACCCTGATCGCTGCCGATATTTCCCACCACATGCTCGCCCTGGGAAAACAGTATTTGACCGACTTGAAGGTTACTCATTGGCATCTCAGCCTGGAATCCCACTGGGCGCTGCCTTTTAGAAACCACAGTGCTGATGTGGTCATCGCCGGGTGGAGTTTCTGTTACGCAGCACTGGATGCCGGAAAAGCCTGGCAAACCGCGTTGGAAAACGGGCTCAATGAAGTTTGGCGGGTGTTGCGCCCGGGTGGGCAACTGATCCTGATCGAATCATTGGGAACCGGGTTTGAAACGCCGCATACGCCCGAAGTCCTCGTGGAATACCTGAACGATCTGGACGCGCATGGATTTACGTCCAAATGGATTCGGACGGATTACCGCTTTGCAGACCTGGAAGAAGCCAAGTTGTTGACCACTTTCTTCTTCGGAGAAGATCCACTGTCCATGTGGGAAACACCCCAGGGTGTGATCGTCCCTGAATGCACCGGGCTGTGGTGGAAGAAGAAGTCCTGACCCATGCTTGATCGCTTAAAACCGAAAGGACGTTGCGTGGAACAACGTCCTTTTTAATTTTCTCAAACTCCGGGGATTTTTGGAAATCCCAGGAGTTTTAATACGGATGCAATCAGTCAATCATCCCATATCGTCGCAGGGCTGTTTCCAGGATCATATTCACCAGCGTCGGGTGGTCCACACCTTCAGCAGCAGCTTCCATGACAATATCCGAGATACCGGGAGAAAGTCCGGGCAGGGGGTTGATCTCGAGGATATACGGTTTCCAATCTTCGTGTACGTTTAACCGGAAATCCACCCGGGCCACATCCAGTGCGCCGGTCACGCGGAAGACTGCGGCGGCCAGCCAGTTCAACTCGTCCACCATATCATCATCAAGCGGTGCGGGGCACAAATACGTCAGTTCTTCAGCCAGGTCAACTTTAAGGCGGTTGGCATAAACCCCATCCGATTCCAGATAGGGCGTCAGGTCAACTTCCATAGGCGGGAAAAACCGCAGGCCGGCCTGGATTCGGGGGGCATTTTCATTATAGGGCAAACGCCGGGCCACCGGTCCAATCAGATTCCCGACCATTCCAATAGTGACCTCCCGGCCCTCAATAAACGTTTCAACCAAAGCGGGTTGTTTGTAACGCTCGACAATCAATGAAACCTGCTCGCGCAGTTCATCCTCATCATGGACAATGGATTTCGCAGAAACGCCCATGCCCGTCCCTTCACGGATCGGTTTGACGAACAGCGGGAAAGCCATCTTCTCATCCAGGGGTTCATCCACCCGTTCAAAGGTTTGGAAGTCAGGTGTCGGCAGGTCGTGATAAGCGAGAACGCGTTTGGTCATGTCTTTCGCCAATCCCAACGCCAGGCAAAGCACTTTTGACCCGGTATAGGGGATCTGCAATTTCTCCAAAATAGCCGGTACCTGGGCCTCCCGCGCATCGCCAAAATGGCTTTCGCAAATGTTAAAACAAATATCCGGCTTGAATTTCCTGACGGTGTCCACAATGGTGATATCACCTTCAAGGAATTCACAAGTGTGGCCCGCACTCTGAATCGCATCAACCAATGCTTTGATCGTTTTTTCACTGTCAAGATCATCCCATTGATCCGCGGGCATGCCCTCCCAGTGAGGGGCATTTGTCTTCAAGTTCGCCAATAGCGCAACTTTAAATTTCTTCATTTGTCAAAGGGTCTCCTAAAAAGAGGGGGGATATGGCTAAAATTATATCCATTTTCGACCCCCTGTAAAGGATTTTACCTTTTCTCGGTTTGTGATTGGTTTACATTTTCTTTATCAAAACTGAATTTGGAGAAGTTAATAGCATTGCGCCTCACAATTAGGAGCAACGCAATGTTTGTCGCAGTATTTATCCAATAAAAACTCTCCTAGCGTTTTCGATAGTTGTCCCCTCGACAACCTGAGACGCCCAAACGGGCGTCTCAGGTATTATTTTCAAGGTTCGGTCAGAACATTAACTAACCTTGACCATTTTGGCTTCTTCTTCCTTCGCCTGCTTGATTCCGCGTTCAATATTCACACCACGCAGCATGATGATACCCGCCACGAAAAAGACTACCAGTGAGACGATGCCCCAACGGCTGTTACCGGTGAGGTCCGTGACCAGCGCCATGATGAATGGCCCAACAACGGTATTAAATTTTTCTGACACACTGAAAAAGCCGTAAAATTCGGCTGACTTACTCTTAGGCATCAACTGGCCGATCAGCGACCGGCTGAGGGCCTGGCTACCGCCCTGCACCATGGCGACGCCAAATCCCAGCAGGAGAAAATGCCATTCTTCCGTCATGAAATAGCCAACAATTGCCACAACTGTATAGATCAGCAAACTTAGGGTAATGGATTTCTTGATCCCAAGTTTCTCGGACAATTTACCAAACAGAATAGAAAAAGGCGCTGCCACAAATTGCACCATCAGAAATGTGGCGATCAGGATCATCGTGCCAAAACCCAGGTCGGTACCAAAAGCAACCGCCATGGTGAGGATTGTGCCAATGCCATTGGCATAGACTAAGAAGGTCAACAGGAACCAGAAGAGATCGCGGAATTTCGAAATGTCCTTAAGGCCTTTGAAAAAACGCTTGAACCCCACTGAGATGACATTCTGCCCAATCTCACTCTCCTCAACCATTCGAGCCGGTTCTCTTACCCGGCGCAGGATGGGGATTGAAAAGACCGCCCACCAGATCGCCACACTGGACAGGCTCAGGCGCATCATCAGTTTGGTCGCTTCAACTTCATCCATGGCCGGTAAAAGTGAAGGACCCAGGAAGATCATCGCAACATTGATCAGCAGCAGCAACCCGCCGCCGATATACCCCATGGCGTAACCTCTTGATGATACCTGGTCGATTTCCTCTTCAGTTGCTACATGCGGCAGCAGTGAATCGTAAAACACCAGCGACCCGGCAAAACCAATCGTTCCCAGAATATAGAGGATGGACGCCAGCAGTTGATCGCCGGGCTGATCGACCAGATAGAGCAAAGCTGTGCTGATGACACCCAGGGCGATGAAGAACACCATGAACTTTTTCTTTGACCCACGGAAATCCGCAATCGCACCCAGTATCGGGCTGATCAACGCCGCGATCAGGCTGCCGATGGCAACCGTATAACCCCAAATTGACAGCGCACCTTCTGTGGCGATATAGACTGCAAAATAATTCGGCAGGATTACACCCATTACTGTGGTGGCAAACGCCGAATTCGCCCAGTCATACATCACCCAGGCACGCTGCTCAAGCTTCTTATTCTTTTGCTCCATTAAACACTCCTTGGTTAAGGTTTTCTTTTTTATTATATAACCAAAATGGGGCAATAAAGGTTCATGTTATTCTGTTTTGGAAAAATGATCCGCCGCTACCGGCACCTGGTATTGCTTTAACCAGGCTTGTATCCTTTCGCTGGATTGCGGGCGGCTGATCAGAAAACCCTGGGCGCAATCGCAATGGATTGACCTGAGCCACTCAATCTGTCCCGTGGTTTCAACCCCTTCAGCAATCGATTGGATCTCAAGCGTTTTGGCCAATCGAATGATAGACTTCACAATTTCCTGACTCTTGATCGAAATCAGTCCATCCACGATGAAACGCCTGTCAATCTTCAGATAGTAAACGGGGAGCATATGAATGTATTCAAAAGAAGCATAACCGGTTCCGAAATCATCGATCGCAATCTTCACCCCCAGATCACATAACCTGGTAAGCGTATCAATGGAACGCTGCCGGTCGACAATCAATGAAGACTCGGTCACCTCAAAGATGATCCGGGAAGCATCAACTTCATAGGCATTAAGTAATGAAGTGAATGTATCTATCCAATTTTGATCGAGTAATAAACGCGTGGACAAATTGATTGACATGCAACCCTGAAAAGTCTTCCATGCACTAAGGCTCTGAATAGCGGCTTTCATGACCCAGTCGTGAATAATGAATATGAGTGATGTGTTCTCTGAAATAGGCAGGAAACTCTCCGGCATAAGATCCCCCAACGTTTTATGATGCCAGCGGATCAATGCCTCCATCCCAACAATCTGGTTTGAAGCAATTTCAATAATCGGCTGGTAATATAATTCGAACTCGTTTTTCTCAACAGTCTTGGGGATATCACCCAAAATAATCTGTGCATTGCGTGTCCACTCGGCGGCGCCGGGTTGGTAGAATGAATAATCCCGGTCCTTCTCACCAGCCATCTTTGAGGCCAGTTTGGCTTTCATAAAAAGGGACGAGGGGACAAGGTTTTTAACCTTCTCTATCGCCACACCAATACTGATATTGAAGAAAAGCGGAATATCATTGATCGCCAATGGGTTTTCAAGCTTGTTAAAATTCTGCTCAATGAGAGTGCGGATTTCTTCCTCGCCAGTTTGGAGCTTTCTATAAACAAGGAATGTTTGGGGATAAAAGTGGAAAATCGAACCATTGTCAGCCGTCAATACCCGAATGACATCAGCAAATTTAACCGACAGTTCATTCATTTCGCCAACGCTGAATATGGATGTAATTTCAGCATAATTGTTTATCCGAACAGCCAGTAATGCATATTCAGTTTCACCATCTTCTTCAATTACGATTTTTTCAAGCGATTTTATCAGGTGTGAGAGATTGGGTAAACCCGTTTCAGGCGCATGGTTTGCCAGCCATTCGATCTTTTTCAACCCCTTTTCGGTCACCGAAAACATGATCCCCAACATGCTTCCAATGCCTGTGAAAATCAGCGTTCGGTAAACCCAGTTGGTTACGTCCTGCATTTCGCCCGTAGCGACCGTGAGGGGCATATAAGGGCCGAGCAACAAACCGCCAACGATGCCGGCAATTACGCCTCCTGGGACCTGGAAGAAATAGGCGGCCAAAATGATCGGGATATACATGGTATGGGAAAAGACATACTTGATCCCGCCTGTAGAATGGACCAGGAAAACCACAATTACCATTAAAAAAATGATTAAAATAATTTTTCCAATGGTGGAGAAGGCTTTGCCATGCTTTGTAAAGAAATTTTTAGGTTTGATGATTGCCAGCCTTTTGATCACAATGGGCCACATAAAATAAATATCTACGCAATAGGTTACCCAGAGTATAACAAACACCGCTCTCAAATGAGTATTCACTCAATATTCTTTTCAGGATTCACCTGATGCTTTCGGGTGAATCGTGCCTGGTGTTTAATCCAGGTTGACTTCTTCTTCAGAACATTGATTTGTTTTTCCGACTCAAGTTGGGGCGGGTATAATACAGGATTGCATAGTAATCAATACAACAAAATCGCGATTAAGTAGTACATTTGTGCTATAATCCGAAGAATGAGTGATACGATAAACATGATGGCCCAAGAGAACTTACGGGTGGTTGGCGCCCGAGAACACAATTTAAAAAACATTACGGTTGAGATTCCCCGAGACAAACTGGTGGTTATTACCGGCTTATCCGGTTCCGGAAAAAGCTCCCTGGCATTCGATACCATTTTTGCTGAAGGTCAGCGAAGGTATGTCGAATCGCTTTCTGCATATGCCCGGCAATTTCTGGGGCAGATGAACAAACCGGATGTGGATACCATTGAGGGGCTCTCCCCCGCAGTTTCCATTGACCAAAAAGCCACAACGCATAACCCCCGTTCCACAGTCGGCACGGTAACCGAAGTATACGATTACCTGCGTTTGTTGTTTGCACGCGTAGGCATCCCCCATTGTCCCATTTGCGGCCGTGCCGTCCAAAAGCAATCCGCGCAGGAAATCGTGGAGGACATCGAAAAGCTGGGTCAAGACAGCCGGTTGCAAATCCTTTCCCCCCTGGTGCGGGAACGGAAAGGCACCTATCAGGCTGTCTTTGATGAGATCCGCAAAGCGGGATTTGTCCGTGTGCGAATCGACGGTGAAACACACTCACTGGATGAGGCGTTCGACCTCGACCGCTATAAAAAACACACGATTGAAGCCGTCGTGGATCGGGTGATCCTGCGGGAACCTGAAAATGATGAGGAGGCCCAAAGCCTTCGCTCTCGTCTGACCGACTCGGTAGAAACAGCCTTGAAATTCGGCGAAGGGTATGTGACAGCTCAGGTCCTTTCTGAGGAACATCCACGGGATATCCAATTTTCAGAGCACCTGGCCTGCCCTGAACATGGCAGCATTATCACTGAAATCGAGCCCCGCACATTTTCCTTCAATACGCCCCACGGCGCTTGCCCTAACTGCCAGGGTCTCGGCAGCCGTCAGGAAATTGATCCCGGCTTATTGATCCCGGATCGCTCAATTTCACTCGTCGATGGCGCAATTACAGATTCAGCCTGGAGCAATCCCAAGGATGACGGCGGCTATTACTGGCAAATGCTGGAAGCCGTCGCCAGGCATTATAAGATCGATCTGGAAGCGCCTGTTGAAACCATTCCCCCGGAGAAACTGGAAAAAATCCTTTATGGGTCCGGTGGGAAAGAATTGAAAGTGGAATTTACAGGCCGTAACGGTCGACATAGCTCCTTTAATGCCACCTTTGAAGGGGTGATTCCCAATATGGAACGCCGCTATCGGGAAACAAACTCTGAATATGTCCGCAGCAAGATCGCCGAGTTCATGAGCGACCATCCCTGCCCGGAATGCAACGGGAACCGCTTGCGAAAAGAGGCTCTCGCAGTCACCGTTGACGGGAAAAACATCATTGAAATCACCAACTGGCCCGTTCGCCGCAGTCTGGAATGGGTGGAACGCCTGTCCGGTGAGGGAACACCTTTCTCTAATAGAGAGCAATTAATCGCCGAAAGGATCCTGAAAGAGATCAAAGCCCGATTGGGCTTCCTGGTCAATGTGGGATTGGATTACCTGACCCTGCAACGCTCCGCCGGTTCCTTGTCCGGTGGAGAAGCGCAGCGCATCCGCCTGGCAACTCAGATCGGTTCACGGCTGATGGGCGTCCTCTATGTCCTGGATGAACCTTCGATTGGCTTACATCCGCGGGATAACGAACGTCTTCTGACAACCCTCGAAGGGATGCGTGACCTGGGCAACACCGTGCTGGTTGTGGAACACGACGAAGAAACCATCCTCAGGGCTGACTGGGTCGTGGACCTGGGCCCCGGCGCCGGCGACCTGGGCGGAGAGGTGGTTGCCGAAGGCCCCCCCGAAGCGATCATCAAAAACGAGAATTCATTGACCGGAGCTTACTTATCCGGCCGAAAATTCGTCCCCATCCCCAAGAAACGCAGGGCTGGCAATGGAAAACACCTGGTTCTCGCAGGCGCACGTCAGAACAATCTGAAGAATGTAACCCTCGATCTGCCTTTAGGGAAATTTATATGCATTACGGGCGTCTCCGGTTCCGGTAAGTCCTCCCTGCTGATCGACACCCTCTATAACAGCCTGGCGCGCCAACTCCATGGTGCGCATACCATGCCCGGTGATTTCGATTCTCTGGAAGGCGTGGAACACATTGACAAGATCATCAACATCGACCAATCCCCCATTGGGCGAACACCCCGTTCAAACCCCGGTACGTACACAGGCGTCTTCGACACCGTGCGCGACCTGTTTGCAGAACTGCCCGAGAGTAAAATGCGCGGCTACAAAAAAGGCCGTTTCTCATTCAATGTGAAGGGGGGCCGATGTGAGGCTTGCGCAGGACAAGGACAGCTCAAGATCGAGATGCAATTCCTGCCCGATGTGTATGTCCCCTGTGATGTCTGCCACGGGACGCGGTTCAACCGGGAGACCTTACAAATTCAATTCAAGGGCAAGAATATTGCTGAAATCCTGGATATGACCATTGATGGCGCTGTGGATTTCTTCAACGCCTTCCCGAAGATTGTCCGGCGGCTGGAGACTTTGCAGGATGTCGGGCTGGGGTATGTCCGCCTGGGACAATCCGGGACCACCCTTTCCGGTGGTGAGGCGCAGCGGGTCAAACTTTCCAAAGAGCTGTCCCGTCGCTCAACCGGCAGTACGCTTTACGTCCTGGATGAACCATCGGTCGGCTTGCATGCCGCCGATGTCCACCGTCTGATCGATGTCCTGCAACGTCTGGTGGATGAAGGAAATACGGTGATCATCATCGAGCACAACCTGGATATCATCAAAGTCTCCGATTGGGTCATTGACCTTGGTCCGGAGGGTGGAGATGCGGGCGGCGAGATCATCGCGGTCGGTAAGCCCGAGGACTTGTGCCAGATGCCCCAATCCTATACCGGGCAGTTCATGAAGCAAATTTTGGATTGCCAGAAGAAAAAGCAATCCGGTCAAAAATGAACGGCACCTTTTTTTAATGTTCAGTACCGTTTTTTGACCAAAAGCAAAGACTCGACCATATTTTGATTATCGGTTAAAATGAAGCCACCAAAATTCAGCGAAAAGGGGGCAGTCCGGCGCGCTTGAACCGGGTTGTTCCGGATTTGTAAAGGATTTCTTATGAGCAAAAAAGATGCAAAGAACATCATTTCCTCCTATCGGAAGAAACAGAAAATGGGCCCCTATCTCCTGGGTGTTTTTGCCATCCTCCTGGCTGTTGCCGGAGTTGTCCTTTTGATCGTCTACCTGGTTGGCGGCGGCGGTGGTGGCGGTGGTATATCCCTCTTCAAGAGTAAGACGCCCACACCCACCGAAACACCAACTCCCACGCCGGTTACGCCCACGTCAACTTTTACGATGACGGCCACAGTAACTGAAACGCCTACGATCACACCTACCGCAACCGCCTCAGGACCTTTTGAATATGTGGTGCAGGAAGAAGATAACTGCACAACCATTGCGGAGGAATTCGGCGTAGACGTTGAAGTCTTGCTCTTCATCAACAACCTTACCAGCAGTTGCTATATCACGGTTGGACAAACAATCCTGGTCCCGGCGCCAGGTCAGGAAATGCCAACCAGGACACCTGTGCCAACAGATACGGCGCCTGGCACAAAAATCCCCTATACCGTGAGCGCAGGCGATACCTTAAGCAATCTGGCTATAGAGTTCTTGAGTGATGTAGATCGCATCATTGAAGAAACGAATAAATACCGAGACGAAG
>WOYI011170991.1_pt1 | contig 12736 bp, 13 predicted proteins | sample 6423411 | NCBI WGS metagenome assembly WOYI01 (sample SAMN13441803, study PRJNA592873) | oil field metagenome | biome: oil field; feature: oil-well bore; material: oil-contaminated soil; isolation source: oil-contaminated soil from oil-well borehole | place: Germany: Wietze | collected 2016-10-18 ... | reverse complement strand
CAGAGATGATTACCACCAACGTATCAACGTTGATGGCGCAGAGCCTTGCGACCATATACCCGCCCAAGGTAAGGGCGAGAATGGGTAACACCAGGGTGAATGAGGGCAGTACCATGAGTCTGACTATTCCTTGTAAGACAATGGATAGACATGGATTACATCACCACGTCCTCGGAACTTTGTCATGACGTTCAGATTTTGAAAAGGAGAAAGCTCTTCCTACATCTTCTGATTCCTGTGATTACCTTCACTTGGCCATTGAATTTGCTATCCTTGAGTTGTTTTAAATACGTATCCCTTTGTATGTACATATGCCTCCATTCGAAAGTAAGTCAACATGTTGACCAACTTTCGAAAGAACCCCTTTTTATTTAACTGTCCATTTTATAGGTACCAGTTTAGAATCGATACCCAGTTTTTTGACACTAGACATTTTGATGTAACGCTATTCACCTCAATCCTTTCTTATCCATAGACCATTCAAATAGAAAGTTTGAGTGTATTTTTCACAGATCAACATCTAATATCGCCATCACCTTTTCTGTTATCCTCCTATCGCTCTCAACCTGAAAGCGGGTAATGGTAATCATCTTGTCTTCAGAGCTGAAGTGTAACAGATACCATCGGGGCCTGATCTGTTCAATCAGGGAATCCCTTCCATGGAAAGCGCCGACGATGAATTCCGAGGTAGTTCTTTTGAAGCTATACAGCACATCCCCCTGATGGTGATGCCCAGCAAGGAAGAGCATCCCCTTGTTATCAACCATCAGGCGGATGAGGTTGTCCCTTTCCTGCGTATCACACATCACCGTGTAGAGCATGAAAGGTTTGCCATAGAGGGGGACATGTGAGAAAAAGAGCTTGGGACGCTTGTCATCCAGCTTGACAGCCTCTTGCAGTTCCTGCATCTGGATCCTTCCTAGCGTTCTGGCAGCCGAATTCAGCAGGTAGAACGAAACCCCCTTATAGGCGAAAGCCTGGTAGCTATACTGGCCTACATAGGTTCTCCAATCTGCAATACAGTTGGTCCCGGGTCGGATGTCATGGTTGCCCTTCACTACATAGGTAGCTATCCCTTGACCCGCGAGTTTGTTTTTGAAGAGAACATACTTTTGGAATTCCTCTGCCTTGGAGTTTTCGGTAATGTCACCCAAACTGACCATAAGGGCGAGGTGTGTCTCCATATCAGTATCTGGATGTTCACTCTGATAGGTAGAGACCCAATCCTGAAACAGATCCTCCTCATAATAGACACCGCTGTCCTCGCGATTGAAGTGTTGGTCTGAAGTGAGCAGCATGGTGAAGGAGGAGGCATTCTCATACTCCTCGGATATGATGAAGGTGTTGGTATCCTCCGACGCTTTCTCCCCATCGAGTATCTGCAGCATGGAGAGATCACAGGAAGAGCATACTACTAGGAGTACTAGAACAAGGGATAGCAGGTTTTTTCTCATAGCCAGACCCCCAGATCCTGCATTGTCTGCATTCTTGTGGTACTATCAGTCCAGCATAGGGAGAAGGAGACCTCACCCAGGGTGACAAACACTGATTCATTGGTATAGTCGCTGAGTCTGACCAGTGGCCTGACTTGGAGTATAAGGTTTTCTGTGATAGAAAGGGCAATTGAGAGCCCGTAGTAGAAAGAGAGGTTACTCTCCTGCATACATAGGGTGTCTGTTGTAGTGAACAGGTTCATACCCAACCGGTCGAAGAAAGTCTGGGAAAGGGAGAGAGAAATATGGGGGGATATACTCCAGAGGCTTTTGTCATAGCTTCTCGACCAGAAGTTGGTCGCATGTGCCCCAACCCCCACCCTCAGGAGGGTAGGCCACTCTTTGGAAGGTGTACTGGCAGTAAGGACATATGCTGCGGTAAGTGAGGTCGCTCCATTATCCTGGGCATGGGAGAAATAGGCAAGGTTGGCCAAAAGTGATCCTGTAAGAAGGGAATCATGTCCATGGAACCTATGCTCTCCATGCAATGTCACGTTGCTCTCAGGATGTTGCACACGAAAACTCATCGAACCATGCTGGGCGTCTTCATCAAACCCTATTGTAATCCTGGCTCCATAAGGTGAGCTGCTGGTAATGCTTTCGTTGGCAAAGAGGCTCAGCATATATAGGGTAGGTGAAGCTCCAAGGACACAGGAACAGGATACTAGGAGTGAACCAATACATATGAGCATAGAGCGATAATTCATGACACTAATCATAATTCCTATAAAGCAACCTGGCAAGATTTACACCCTATAAAAAACCTTTCACCCATAAAAAACCTTCTCTTGGCACACACTTCATATATACTGACATAAGAACACCAGATCATCAGGGAGTAGCCATGGAACTGTTACAGAGAGAAAATCCACGCACCATACGTCTTATTGAATACCTTGAATTGCTCATCAGCAAACAAGCAGGTAAAGCTGAATTCCAAGCCTATGAGGCTGATTTGCATAGTACGAATCCCTTTGAGGTCAACGACGTCCTGGACCATATCTTAAGCAGTTGTGTGGATGTGGAGAGCCTGGCGGCACCTGTATCCCAGTTTATCCGCTCGGTCAGCAAGTCCTTGGAGGCCTATCTAAAACCAACATATCCAAAAGAGCATCTGATCTACTCTCTGAGTGCTGAAAACAGAGAGCTTCAGGAATTCTCCTCACACATGCAGAGGCTCTCCATGGCAATTCAGCAGACTGGGAAAAGAAGCGTGCAAGAACATGCCGATGGGACAAAGGAGAGCTCAACGGTGAAAGAACCAGTGCAATCTGAAAGCCTTGAAACCCTCAAGGCATTGATCGCCTCAAATGACATGCTCTCTTCTCACTACGTACGCCTGCAAAATGAGCTCTTTCCCCTCTTTGAAATGGCAGAGGCCCACCATAGCTGTGTGAAGCTGATGTGGGCTCTGCAGGACAGGACTCTTGCCTTGAGAAAAGAGGTATTGTCCGGGCCTTCCTCTCTTGCAGAGTTCTGGAAAACCTTTGGGCAGTTCTATTCCCACGTACAGACATTGCTTTACCGGGAAGAGCATATCCTATTCCCTGTTGCCTATGGGGCCATTCCCAAAGAAAGGGCAACAGAGAAAGGAATACCTGCCGATGTCCAGATCGACAGACAGACCAGGTTACAGCCTGCTCTGTTTGTCTCTCCCACAGGTTCTCTTGATCTTGCTGTATTGGAGCAGATATTCAGGCTGTTGCCCCTGGATATCGCATTCATAGGCAGTGATGATCGCTTGCAGTTCTACTCTGACCCTCACCATAGGATCTTTCCACGATCGCCCCAGCTGATTGGACGCATGGTACAAAACTGCCACCCCCCGAAGAGTGTGGCAGTTGTAGAGAAAATCCTCACTTCTTTCAAAGATGGGAGTGAGGATTCTGCTGAGTTTTATCTGACTGTAGGGGGTAAGTTTGTCCACATTGAGTACTTTGCAGTACGCAATGCAGAACTCTCTTACCTGGGAACCTTAGAGGTTACCCAGGATGCCAGCCATCTCAGGGAGTTGGTTGGTGAGAAGCGATTACTGTAGGGGGCAGGGAGGTGGAGATATAGTCTTTAAGGAGGGTTACCAGAGGATTGACTTCCAATTCCAGGATATCCATCTCCCTTACTGCATTCTCCGGACTGTCTGAAGCGTGAGCCGCATTGACACGTATGTTTGTGCCAAACTCCCGCCTGATGGTTCCAGCTGGGGCCTTCTCTGGATTGGTAGGTCCAAGGATGTTGCGGATCTCTTCCACTGCATTGACGCCTTCATAGACGAGGACCATGCATTTTACCAGACCAGGCTTTTCCAGGTTTTTCTCTTCGCAGGCGCTGGGTTTTATTCCTGACATGAATTCAACGATGGTTTCGAACTGCTCTTCGGAGTACATGTCCCCAAAGCTTTCGGTCAGGATATCCTGCAGCTGGTCGGGAAGCAGGATGTTGAAGTCCCTTTCCAGCAGTTCCCGAGCCTGCATACCATACACAGGTGCAAGTCTTTTCTTGAGGCCGTCTTTGATGGGACCATAGAACTTCAGGGCCTGGGCAACGGACATTTTCAGCACTTTCATGCCAATGATGCGCAGTCCTGTCCTGGAGAACATATCTATGATCATTCCGGGGCGCGAGGAAGCATACTTCCAGTTGTCCGGCTTGATGATGACCAAGGTTCTCTCTGTACTGTCGTTCTTATGTCTGGTTTCAATGATATTCTTCTGTGCAGGCAACCAAGAGGTGAATAGGGAAAGGGTAGTGTCTGCCTCACTCTGGGTCAGGGCGGTAAGGACAGCAGGTTCAAAGTAGGAAACTGTGGTTTTCCTCTCATCGGTAAAGATCAGGTCGGCATAGGTGTCACGGATTGACTGTCCTGTGACCAGCTCTACAGCACTATAATCAGGCTGGAAGGCTCCGCATACCTGGGCAAGCTGGGTGCAAGGGTCTTCGCCACGGAATACCAAGAGCAGGGAGCGATGGCGGTAGCCACCGGAGGGTGCGAGATTTTGCTCGACATAATCTCCCAGTATGACAGATGCTATGAAGCTTTCTGCCTTCTCACGATTTCGGATGATTGAAGCATAATCTTGAGCTATTTTCAGATCCATGGCGATCATCTGAGCACCAACGAGTTCCAAAGATATGCGTGATAAGAGCCTGGACAAAACCCCTCCTGTACGACTTTTTGCGACAGTATAGGGGGTCACCAGAACATACGATAAGGACTGTTCCATGAGCAGCCTCCTTCTAAGATGTCTGTATCCACAATCCTACAAGGGGTTGCCTCTATTTGTCCATCACAGATGTGAGAAAAAGAGTTCAAATAACAACAATTTGACAAGATTTCAGAGCAACTAGCGCCGCAGTATGGTTATCAGGAGTACTCCCTGCACAACAAGTGCTGTCTACAGTGATGGAGAGATCAGGCCTAAAGGCCTTCAACAGCAGGGCATTGGAGATGACACAAATATCTGTACAGACACCCACAAGAACGACAGATTTAATGTCAGGACGCTCAGAAAGGGTCCTTGCCATCTCCACCGATCCAAAGGTTGGCTTTTCAAAGAACCTCCCCTTCGCTGCAAAAGCCTGCAATGCATCTATCAGGGAATGGCCATCGGTTCCCTTGATACAGTGTTCGACCGGCAGGTTTTTACCCTCTTCACTTTGGAGATAGTCCTCGTGGTGCGTATCAAGGGTGAACCAGAGTTCGCCTGTATGGGAAGCTATCCTTTCCTTGGTTTTCTGGACAATAGCCCGAGCCTCTTCGGTTCCCAAGGGGCCGTACACAAAATCCTTCTGCATATCGACTACTATAAGTAGTGATTCAGAATGAGGTTTTCCATAATCCGTGTGTTGAACAGTATGCATAGACATCTCCATGATCCTTATCGGTAAAGACAGCGGTTGCCATACTATTGCTCTTGATGTCGCTGCGCCGTACCGTTTGTTTTGTAACGAATATGATAAACTTTATATGATGATCGTCTGACTGGGGATGAGGCTTGCTGCCCACATTGACGTAAAGCAAGCCGTCACGACGCTTAAGCTCAGGAGCATGGTACTCAGAACCTTCACCCTTTTCCCTGACCTTCATCCTCTCCATCGGTTGCCCACAGCAGACCAATGAGTGCCCCCCATTCTCAACCAGCTCCACAATAGAGTGGCATACGGGACACCTGTAAAAAGCAATATTTCTAGCCATAAAGCCTCCTCACTCTATAAACGTACTTCTCTTCGGTAAAATAACCAAGGGTTTCCCAGATGATTTTCCGCCTTTCATTCAAATTCTCGGTATCTTCCTAATCCTCTTAAAACAAGATATACAGGTGCCATGCACCTGTATATCTTGTGGTTATAGTGTGCAAGCATATGCCTCTTCACACCTCCAGTTTTGTGTGCTATGGTTTTACATTGCATAACGCTTATGGGAGAATGTGATGAATCTCATTTTGCAGGAGAAAGAGACATCTTTCCTGTATGAAACGCCACTGGTACACCAGAGTTCTTTCTGGTCGCAAGTAAAACACAACCAAGGCTACCAGACCAAAGCCTTCGACATCCAAGTCCGCTCTTCAGACATATCGAGCTTAGGTGGATCATCCTACCTGCTGGACGATGTATTGGTGCTTCTCAGCCCGATTAACCGCACTCAGACCATTGGATATGTTCCCTACGGCCCTGCTCTCAAACCATTGGAAGATAAGATGGGTCCTTTCCTGGAAGACCTCTCATTGCAACTGCAAGAGAAGTTACCCGATAACTGTATCCTTCTCAGGTATGACCTTCCCTGGCAACGTATTTGGGATGAAGAGGAAATCTCCCTCCAGTCACAGCAGGTACGCCTTAACTGGGGAACCTCCTTGCACCAGATCCGAAAGTCCTGTTCTGACCAGTTGCCAAGCGACACCATGTTTGTGGATCTCAGGGGAAGTGAGGATGACCTGCTCGCCCGTATGCACCGCAAGACCCGTTACAATATCGGACTCGCAAGACGAAAAGGGGTGGAGGTCAGGGAGGTTTCCCACGAGAGCCTGCCTATCTTCTATGCTCTCTACACTGAAACTTGTCAGCGCAATAATATCCAGTTGCACGACCTCAGGTTTTTTGAATCGTTGTTTGTTACGGAACCGGAGAAGTCGCACTTTTCCCTATTGGTTGCCTATCTTGATGGTGTCCCTCTCTCTTCGATGTTTCTCACCCGCTCTGAGGGAAGGGCAACGTACCTCTACGGGGCCTCATCTTCCTCAAGACGAAACAGTATGAGTACCTATGCCTTGCAGTGGAGTGCGATACAGAAAGCCCGATCGTGGGGCTGCACAAGCTACGACCTCTTCGGGGTCTCACCCACAGAGGATAGGGATCATCCCTTAAGTAGCCTGACCACCTTCAAGAAAGGCTTCGGCGGTGAGTTCATCCATCGCATGGGATGTTGGGACTTCCTCTTTGACCAGGACCACGGAGAAGAGTTCTATGCCTTTGAGCTGACGGCCAGATCGTATCACTGCCGCTGAAAAAGCAGGGCGACCTCTCCTCCACAGATCATGCCAAGGGAGCCTGCCTTGGTATTGTCAAGACCGTACACGATGACGCTGTTGGGGAGGGTCCTGTCGTTGAGCATCGCCTTTGCATGCTCTATGGTATTTGCCTCAACCAGACCCCCTCCAACCGTACCTTGACTCAACCCATCGCCAAAGACAGCAATCTGGAAGCCTACCTCACAGGGGGCGGACCCACTCTTCTTGACCACTCGGGCAAGTATGTATCCTGTTTTGTCTGCTAGTGTCCTCAGGAGCCTTGGGTCCAGGCGCACACTGTCGGTATCCTTTCTGTACACGCTGATCACCTGGGCCAGTATGCTGATTGCAATCTCAGGGGCCGTCACAGCCCCTATCGAAAGCCCTATGGGTGAGTACACCTCACGTAGGGTTTCCTCACTGATGCCCTGTTTCTTCAGGTTGTCCAACGTGATAGCCACCTTGTTCCTACTGCCTATCATCCCGATATAGGAGTGGGGGAGGGCCAAGCATCGCTCTAGGCAGAGCTGGTCGAAGCCATGCCCCCGCGTGACGATGACAAAGTAGGGCTTTATCCAGCTCCGCTCCTTGTTCAGCGTCTCTGCAAAGGGGGCACAATAAAGGGAGGCCTTTGGATACAGGGTGCTGTTACAGAACTCCTTCCTCTCGTCGAGGATGCTGATCTCCATCTCAAGCTCTTGTGCCAGGGTATAGAGCTCCTTGGCCACATGGCCGCCTCCACAGAGCACAAGCTCGACCTTAGAGTCCAGTCTCTCAGTAAGAAGGCCCTCTTCCTGCCAGGTATGCTTCTGATGGGCAAGCGAGGCGATCATCTTAGTGCCTGAGAAGAGTGCCTCGTCCCCAATGCCCGTCCCTTCGAGGACTGTCTTGCGAGTAAGGCTCTCTTTCTTAAGTCGTTCAAGCAGGGTTGTATAATACTGGTTCACTATGACTCCTTATATGCTCTACCTCTCTTACAAACTACAAGGTGAATTGGTAATCCTAGGGGAAAAGCGAGCGTTTCATGGAAGGAGCATACCATAAATACAAAAAGTTATCCATTGATTGTTTGCTCAAACAATGGTTTAATGAAGAGGAAACATCACTCTGTTGGATAAGGTGATTGCAGCACATGGCATGCCTTATCTCTTCGGAACAAAGGATAGAACATGGTTAAACTGACTTCTCTAGTACAGTCCGCCGGCTGTGCGGCAAAAATTCCGCCTGCGCAACTGCATGAAGTGTTGGATTCACTGCCCCACATCCCCTGCCCTGAACTGGTAGGGGGGTACGAAAATAGTGATGATGCCTTAGTGTATCGTCTTGAGGACGGGATACTGGTGATCCAGACGGTGGATTTTTTCCCTCCCATGGTCGACGACCCTTTTACCTTTGGTCAGGTAGCGGCGGCAAATGCACTCAGTGACATCTACGCCATGGGAAGCGAACCGAAGATTGCAATGAACCTGATAACCTTTCCAGCCGGCTTGGAGCTGGATGTCATGAGGCAGATTATGCTTGGCGGACAGAGCAAGGCTGCTGAAGCAGGGGCTGTGATAGCAGGAGGTCATACCATAAGCGATCCCACCATCAAATACGGTCTGTGTGTTACGGGCTTCGGCAAAGAGGGTTCGGTCTGGAAGAATGAGGGAGCCGTTGAGGGTGATCTCTTGGTGCTGACCAAAAGTCTCGGGGTAGGAATTATCAACACCGCTGTAAAGGCCGGTATGGCCAGTGAAGAGGCTGCCCAGAAAGCCATAGAGAGTATGACAATGCTCAACAAGTATGCCCGGGATGAAGCGCAGGGTTTTCGTGTCCATGCAGCTACCGATGTGACCGGCTTTTCCCTATTGGGCCACCTCTATGAGATGGCTTCTGCGAGTGGAGTGACCATGGCTGTGGACAGTGCTCTGGTTCCGATGTTTGCAGAGGCAAAGCAGTACTCCCGACAGGGTTTGAATCCGGGCGGGCTCTTCAGCAACAAGGAGTACCTCCAGGACAAGGTCCAGTTTGTTGCTGACCTTCCTGAAGAGGTGGTGAATATTCTGTATGATCCCCAGACTTCTGGTGGCCTGTTGTTCTCAATGCCAGACTCTGATGCCCAACAGTACTGCAGGGAAACAGGGTTCACCATCATTGGAAGTGTGGAGAAGAAGGGAGACAAGGCACTGACAATACGATAAGGGCCTTATCGTTTTGCCAGGAAGCTGTCCAATACCTCCAGGACCGACCCACCGATAGCCTTTGCCTTGTCGCTGACTGTGGTGAAGTCAGCTTCAAGGCCTCGTGGATCGATGTCTGCAATCTTGAAGCCAGTGGGAACACTGAGGCCACTGTTGAGCAGGCCCCTGATCATACCATCGAGCGATGCATGGACCTCTGTCTCTCCCACATGAGCAATGACTTCGCCTTTGGTTACCAGATCCCCAATTTTGTGATCACTGCTGAAGATACCCGAAGCGGGGCTATGGATGACGCGCTCGCGCCCAATGCCTGCGATTATGCCAGGGATACCGGTGTTTGCTATGGCCTCGCCTTCCCTGATGACCCTTCCCAGGCTGTGACCACGTTTGGTCTCGATGACCACATGACAGTCCTTTCCTGCGGTGAAGCCAGGGCCAAGGGCTATGACCAGCGGGGCATCATCTAGGGTTGTGCCTAGATTTTTCTTCGCTAAGATTGCATCGACGATACAGATAGGATTGAGCTTTTCCAATGAAAGTCCTAATGGATCGACAAGCAGGGGAACGATGCCACGTTGCATCACGGTCAAAGCCTCCTCAACATTGCTACACTGCTTGGCTAGCATACCCTCGACCTTGGTAGCTCCTCCAAACATCGCTTGGGCAAAGCTGACTGTTGTTCGAATGACGGTGGGTTTCTCAGTCTCCAGCACAACCACAGGCAATCCTGCATTGACCAGACGCATGATGACCCCAGTAGCCAAATCCCCACCGCCACGCACTACAACAAGACTCTTTGCAAGGTCGCGAAGGGCTTTTCCTGTGCGTCCATTCTTCTCCTTTAGGATCTGGGAAAGAGTGCTCAGTGCTATCTCGCTGGGAGTCTCCGATCCGAGATCGAGTCCTATGGGGCAGAAAATTCTGTCCTTCTGATCTGAGGGCACGCTGATCCGTTGAAACAGCATCCTTGCCTTCAGCCTCGATCCCAATATTCCTATATAGGCTGTGGGAGTTGCTAGGAGATACTCTAGGGCTGGTTGGTCAAAGGTGTGCGAGGCCACCACGGTATAGGTGAACCCATTGATACTGACTTTTTGCAGACCCTCTTCTAAGGTGGGTGCAACCACAATAGCTTTTGCATAGGGGAAGAGAACGCTTGAGGCATACTCTGCTCGTGTCTCAACCACCTGGAACCCGTATCCCAGGCTGTGGGCGAGGTTGGCAATGGCTTGGTTGACATGCCCCCCTCCGATGAGCAGCAAGTTGGTCAGGGGCACAGGGATGGTGAGGAAGTGTTCAGCCCCTGCGATTTCAATACGCTTGTCGAAGCCCTCTTCAAGGCTTTTTCTTGCTTGTTCCAATAGGGCTTCATCACTGAGTCCGACACTGTCGTGAGTAGATGAGAAGAGAAAACGGGAGCTTGTATTTTCCAGACTGAAGCCGAATACAAAGGGGATGCTCTTTTGTTCCCACTCCCTGGCAATCCCAAAGAAGGGGCTTTCTTGCCCATGTTCCACAACCTGGATGAACAGGGAGACCTCTCCGGCACCTTTTTTTGCTTCTTGGTCAACGGTGAAGCAGACAGAGAAGTCCTCGCGTTTTTCCTTGATGGCTTGGCATGCCGTCTCTCTGGCAAAGGCCTCCAGGGCACCTCCCCCAATAGTGGAGGTGATGGCCCCCGTTCTCTCTACCAGCATGCTCCCATTGTTTCGGGAAGCAGAACCGGTTGTGTTGAGGATGGTCACCAGGGCAAAGGGTGATGAGGTCTTTTCAAGTTCACCTGCACGATAAAAAAGTGTTTTGTTCATGATGGGTTCCTATATATGAGTTGGTTTTTTTTAAGGTCTCCAAACCACATGGGGTATGCATGGGGGATAGAACAAGAGAGGCTTACATACTGCTCCATGTTCTCTTGTGTGCTCTGGTTGCAGAGTACAAGGCTCCTACCCCGCACTCGTTTCAGGATACCTTCCTTGTGTTCCAACAGCCTACTGTAGGTGGCGAGGGAGACAACATCCTCTGGAAATTCATCTTGGTAGTACTCTGATCCGAAGCAATTATCCGTAAAGGGTTTCCCCAAAAGGCTCATGGAGACTAGGGCTAAGGTCCCTGTAACAAACGATGGGACCACAGGGTCGCGCTCCTGGTGGAGTTTGAGCCCCAGGTTCATCGAACCATCGGCCTCAAGGAGGAGCACATCATAGCGACCGAGTAGAGTCTCCAGGTTTTGCAAGGGCGGGGCTACAGCTTTGTGCGTCACATGGGAATAAAAGACCCTCTCCCCTTTGGCGGGGTGGTAGGACAGGGCTTTGTCATCAAGGAAATAGGTATCGCACCCATACTCGTGGTCTTTGGGAAGCAGAAGCTTGGTGGTGGTGGATACCAACACCCGCATACCTTTTTCTGCATAGTGTTTGGCAAGCTGAATCATGCATGTCGTCTTGCCTCCGCTTCCAGTCAAGGCCAGACAGTGCGGGGAGGCAGAGAAGTAGAGCTCGAGCTCATCCAATAGCTGTTCCATAAGATAATGGTATCACCTTCGCTATTGGCGTGCAAGACGGAACTCTTATATAAGTATGCAAACAAGGTGGGGTGTGTAGAATAGTAGGTATGAATATGAATACTAGTAAGACACAAGAGTTTGTGGGAGTCGACCTAATTGGCAACCGGTATGTGATGTGCATCCTACAATCAGATATGAGTAGCCCTAGCTACTGTAGCGGTCGCAATGACACCGAAGGGGGGCAGTTGAAGTTCCTCAGCAAGATTACAGAGGCAAGTGAACTTCTGATTCCCGACTCTCCTTTAGCCATCCGTGCACTCCTTCTCTTTGGAGAAGAGCGGATACATATCGCTTCGATGGGCAGCCTGTGGTCTGCCTGGGAGAGGGCAGGGGTAAAGCGAGGTTCGGCAATGGCAAAGTTTGCCGCCCTCTATCTGGCACAAGAGAGCCTGCCTCCCTTGAAGCTGAGCAAAAAGCAGAAAGAGCAAATTTATGCCGACCACGCTTTGGAGCTGGAGCAGATACAGCGTATAGGAACAGACGCAAGTCGTATTGGGGAGGCTGTGCTCGGTGGCACGGCAACCTCCAAGGATTTTGACGTAGCTGTACGAAACGAGTACCAAAGCGGTATCAAGCCCTCCAGTACAAGCAAGGAAGAGGTCCTGATCCCTCTCTTTGATGAGGATGACCAATCGTTCCTCGCACAGCTGTACAAGTCACTGGAAAAGATCCGATAAACGGGTACACGGGGTCTCACATTACTACACACAGATAGATGGAGAGGGTTTCCCATATTCGATCGAATATGGGAAACCCTAGTTTGCCTGTGTCAGGATATGGCAGATGGTTGAGGTGTACGTCCCTGCTATAGAGGGGGGAGATCACTACTCTCTACTAACAGAGCTTTTACGTTTGCAAGTTGTGTCAGAATCGGCTATTTTAAGGGTAGCTGTTTATACGTAATATTATCAACGGGAGTTGAGCAGATGAGGTTGTATGGTTGTGACGTTGAAATAACTAGATGTGAATAACAAGTGAGTTAGGAAACCCATT
>WOYI010980248.1_pt1 | contig 12736 bp, 8 predicted proteins | sample 6423411 | NCBI WGS metagenome assembly WOYI01 (sample SAMN13441803, study PRJNA592873) | oil field metagenome | biome: oil field; feature: oil-well bore; material: oil-contaminated soil; isolation source: oil-contaminated soil from oil-well borehole | place: Germany: Wietze | collected 2016-10-18 ... | reverse complement strand
TGTATATGTCTTCCCTGTACCGGCAGAAGCGGTGACAAACATGTCGCTATTCACTCTCTGACTCACCTTCCCTCCAGGTGATCGCTCTCTTGACAGCTGCGAATTTGCAGTTGTAGCACTGGTTCGGAGAACGGATGAACGAGGGCGGAAATCTGCCCGAATAGATTCCTTCTGTTATCTTCCGGAGCCATTCAAAAAGCTGAGACTCTCTAACGATTCTTTCTGCTTTTCTCTTGTTCGCAAACTCCCAGGACTTCTCTTCGTCTGAAGAAATCGTTCTGAAGGCAGATTTGTTAACTACCCTTCCGATCAGTGTCTTGAAAACCCCGCCTGCAACATAGTATCCTTTTTCTTGAAAGAGCCTGTCCGCAACGATTGAATACAGGAGAAGCTGCTTCTCGTCACCGCTGTCGCCTCTTTTGTAATCTATGAGATACATTGCGCGGCTCGATTCATCGAGGTCAAGTCGATCGATTTTGCCTCTCAAGAAGAAGTCAGGCTGCAGTTCTACGGGTTTCGTATCTCCAATTCCGAAGGCTTTCTCGAAAGCGAAAGGAACGAAATCTCCCTGCATGAAGTTCGGTTTTTTGGATTCTCTTTCCGTAATGTAGTCTCTGAGAATCTCTTTAAGCCTTTCGAATTCAAACCGAAAGACTACCTTGCTATCGTGCATCAGGTATCTGGAGATATTCTCGGATAGAGAGCTCTGCCAGTCCTTGGTCTTTCCGGAAAAGAAATCTCTTAGAACGGAATGGAAAATGTTTCCCTCATCGAGGGCTGTCAACTCAAAAATCCTTTCCAAAGAGACATCTAGACCTACAACGTAGGAAAGAAAGAATGAAAACGGGCAATCGTCGTAGGACTTCAGACGCGAGAATGAGAAAACCTTGCCGACGATCCTGCCGAGGTCTCCTGTCTTTTCGACAGACCAGCTTAACTCTCTTCGAAAATGGGAAAGGACTGAATCGAGCGGTTTCAGTGGGCCGAATTCCTTAAGCTCATTCCATGCTTCGCTTCTGAACAGTCTTGCTGCCGCAATCTTCAGCTCTGATTCACTCATCGATGATCCCAGTTCCGGAATATATCCGAATCTTCTGCCGGCCCTTCTCCCTTCCCGAACGATTTCACGCCCCGAACTCTCCAAAACACTCTTCAGGTAAGGAGATGGAAGAATTGGTTCGCCGTCAACCGTTGATTCGGGCAGAGTAAACCTTACAGACTCAAGTGCCGAACTTACTGATATGTGTAGATTCAGTCTCTGGTGCATCTCCTCATCCAGAAGAAGATCCCTGGGCTTGATCTCCCCAAACTGGGTGAAACTGTACAATGGATTCAAACTGACATGAGGGTATGCGCCGTCCACGAAGCCGGCAAACAGCTTGATCTTTTTCTTCGAAAAGCGCGAATTTATCAGCGATTGCACTTCGACTCTGTTTGCTTTGCTCCTCGAAAGAGGGAAGTTGTCATGCCTGAGCACAAGCATCAGATACCGGTAGTACTCCTGAGGAGAGATCTGCTCCTTGCCCATGAACTTGAGGAGTTTCTCGAGATCGGTGAGAGTGTGATCAAAGAGTCTTCTGATTGCCGCGAATTCTTGCTCCTGCAAATCATCCTGATACTCATTGAAGGTATCTGTCAGTGAGAGTTCCCTCTCCCAGGCAATCAGCATTTCACGATAACTTCCCACTGCCCTCTTTCTCAAGCTTCTGAAAGGTTCAAGAACGGCGAAAATCTTCTCAATGGCGGGCAGGAGATCGCCCTCGATACGTTCAACGATCCCGGCAAGCTCTTCCGCAGCGCTCAGTTCAAGCTCATCCTCTGCCAGTGAGATTATAGCCTCGCGCCTCGCTTCAATGTGATGAACAAGCCTTCCAAGGTGTTCCTGCCACGAGAGTCTTCTCTTTTGGAGTGATAGCCTGAGACCTGCCCTCTCGTATATTATTCTAGACATTGAAGATACGGACTCAAGAAATCTCGAATCGATTTCTCCACCATAACCGGAGTCGCCCATTGCGATGATCTTCTCAGGCGGGAAACCCAGAACGGCAGTCTCTAGAGGAAGAATCAACCTTCTGACCGAGAGCGAGGAGTAGAGCTGCTCATCACCTTCAATTCTGCTGGGAACTCCATATTCCCGAAGCTTTCCCGAAAGCAGTTTTCTGTAAGCGAAGAAGTCCGAAGCGACAACTGAAATGTCGCCCGGTTCGTACCCCGATATGAGCAAGGACTTCACAAACCTTGATATGCCCTCAACCTCCGCAAAGATATCGGGGTAAACAACTACATCGACCGACTCGCAGGCTTGCTTCCCGCTTGCCGATGAGAATAGAGAGTCTTTGAAACTCTCGAATCCGCCGGAAGGGGGCGTCTTCTCGAAAAAAATCCTTCTGATCTCCAGTTCGGGTAGGTTTTCGCCTATTTCATCTACCGTTTCCAGAATCGAATCGATATTCGAAAACAGGAACTCCTTTCCGGGCTCCTGGGGAACGGTGATGAAAACCTCGTCATAAGCTGGAATTACGGCCTTGAAGAAATGCTTAAGAGCGTGACTGAAATCGTGGAACCCATCAAGGAATAAGTACTTGCCAAACTCCCCGGATCTGAGATCCCTTTCGCAGTCATCGATTTGAGTGTAAGCATCGAAAGTGTCAAAAATGCCCTTCTTTGATAATCTATTTTGGAGCTCGACATAGATTGACTCGAGAATCGCCGACACCTCATCGTCTTCAGAGAATATCTCTCCAAAACCACCGTTTTCCTTTACATCGTGCACCATTTCAAGAAGATAATCGACGAATACCGGCGAATCAGCAAGTTCCTCTCTTCCAATTTGATCGAGAATATCCCCTATCTCCATCCTTATCAGATGGTTTCCCACATGGATCGATGCCGGATTAAGTGCGCTGAAAAGCTCGACGGCAAACTGATCCATCGCAAGAAATCTGGAAGCGGGAATCGTTCCGACTCTTGAGATGAAGCTTTCTCTGAAATATCTGACATGATCGCCGGAAGGACCAACAAAAAAATAGGAAAACGGGTCTTTCCTGTGTACTGCCTCTAGCTCTTGAAGCATTCTTTCCGTTTTTCCGGAGGCCGAAGGCCCGATGAAAAGCGTGATTCTCATAGATCTCCTCCCACTGGTAAGATTCTATCACCCACAAAGGAGTGCCGACAATGTGGACTTGATTCCGGAATTATTTTCGGAAAGAGATGCTCCGTTCAATCTTGAAGAAAATCAAATTGAGATTCCTTGGGGCAGATTAGCTTCTTATTCGAACTACCTGTTTATGCAGCTCTTGACTCCAGTAACGGCGAAAGTCGTTATGAGGAATTCCGGATCTATCATCGATGATGGCCAGCTCATTTCAATAGTATTCGATTATCCTCTCAATTGCTGACAGGAGCCTGAACTCATTGCTTTCCTCCTTATACAGCCGTTCTTCAATCCAGTTTCCTCGATAATCGAAAGTGTAGTCGATCCTGAGGTGGAGTTCTCCCGCAATGTATTCCCTGGAGGTAATCAAGCCGGTTGAATCATAACTGTATTCAGCAATTACCACTGTTTCGTCTCCGCAGAAGGCCTCTAGAAGAACGACATCTCCCTCAGCATTCCTTGAAATGGCCGTCTTGAGAGAGCCCGAGTATTCTCGAGAAACATAAAAGGGCTCTACTGGGAGTGAAACCCGAACGTTCCCTTCCGTTTCTCCGTCCAGTTCATGCTTTTCGACAATTTCAAAGTACCCGTCCGACACTCTTCTCAGACTCTGAAGGACTGATTCGCCTGACAGAGTATTGATTTTTCTGTCGAAAATGAAATCTACATCACTGATTATCGTTTCTTCGTTCAGAGAAAGCAAGTTGTTCATTGAACTGATCTTCGAAAGACGAAAGTCGTCATATTCATAAACTATCCTGGATGTGAGCTTGTTGCTTCCATCAAAAACCGATTCTTCCAGAACTCTACCGTCTTCGTCAAGAATGAGTTGGGTCTTTGAGAGAACCGCACCGAGTTGATTTGTCCTGACTCTAAGTATCTCCCGGCCTTCCCGTTCATAAGTGATCTCGACTCTTTCAACCAGTCTGTGTGGTCCAAGAAGTGGAGGCCAGTAGTCATATGTCTTCTCTTCAATGACTCTACCGGAAGAATCATAGCTGAACTGTGTTTTGGAAGTGAAGTTTGCACTTGCGTTCCTGTAATATCGACTCTCCAGAACCAAGCCGGCGGTATCGTAGGTATATTCGACTCTGCTGTATTCCTTTCCATTCGTGTGAAGTGCGGTAATAACCGGCAATCCTTGCCGAGAGAATACCTCTATTCTCTTTGTCTCCCTTTTCTGTGGTTTCGGGCTGCCGGCCTCTTGGTTATAAGTAACCTGGCTAACCGTTACCCTTTCGATATTCCCGGAAGTTTCTTCGGTCTTTGAATCAATGGCCATTGCTGCAGTCGAAAGAAGAACCATAATAATTATTATGCATGCGCTTCTCAAAAGATATCACCACCATTCGACTTTTATTGTTGACTAGGCACCTTCCCTTTCACTCCCTTTGACTGTTTTAGGAGGGTTAAGTTTAACTAAGGCGAAGAGGCACAGCATAGCTACCCCGGCTATCGCAATTGCTGAACCTACTCCCAGTTTGTCGGCCATGAAGCCAATCAAGGGAGCGAATATCGCCATCAGCAGAGTCTTCAACTGTGATTCTACCGAGAGACCGGAAGCCATCGTTTTGTGATCAATATTATCGCTGATATAGCTTATGTTGATGGGGCGTCTAAAGTTCTCAAGGATGAACAAAAAGAAGAAGATGACAACAGCCAAGACCTGCAACGCGAAGATCTGAAGCAAACCGCTAAATATGATTAGAACTGCACCGAAAACATACGTGTAATTTAGGGCTCTCGCTTCATTTCCAAACTTGCCGCTTAGTCTTCCAGCGTTTTTGGAGGCATAGCTTGTGGCGATGTAGATCACGAAGTATACTATGCCTACGATTACGGACGTCCTCTGTTCTGCGCTGAAGGCTATCATTATTGGTAGTCCGAGAGCCAGGGCTTTGAGGATCGGTTGAAGATATTCCTTTACAATTTTGAAAAACGCATCGTAAAGAGAGGAATTTAGCACTCCCTTGAGAGCGTCTCCATTCCTGAAAATCCCCAGAAAGGCTTTGATCGTTTCTCTTTTTTCTCCGGACCTCAACTCGCCGTCAAGTTCCTTGGGATAGAGCATCAGGTTTACGAGATTGGCGGCATAAGGAAGGACAGAAGCAAGGAATACTATCCTGTAGCTGCCAGAGTAGAATACCAGAAAGGCGGCTATTAAAGCATTGATTGCCGATCCAAACTGTGATGCCGCTCGAGTTGCTCCGTAGTAGTGAACCTTCATGTCGGTCATCTTATTGATTCTCAAATATTCTAGTATCATTGCTTTGTGAGTTCCTGTACGGAAAGCCTCCCCGAACGCGAAAGCTATCATGGCTATCATATAGACATAGAAACTGGGAAAGAAGTAAAAGATCATAAAAGATGAAAGATAGGACACCATTGACAGGACCATGGATAACCTTCTGCCGTACAAGTCGGCGATTATTCCTGTTGGGAGCTCAAGGAAATTTGTGGCTACTTCTCTTACGGAAATAAGAGTTCCTATCTGAAGAAAGGAAAGGCCCATCTCCCTGAAGAATAGTATCAAGAATGGATCAAAGAAACGAAGGTTCTTCAGAAAACCGTACGCAGCGAATCTGTAGAACTGACTGTCTCGTTTAATCTGCAACTACTACCCCTCCCGAAGAGTTTATCTAGAGAAATTATACTCTGGAAAAACTCTCCGGGTGCGGTAGTTCTACTTAATAAGAAAGATCCTTAAGATTAGCGGGATGAGTATCATGGCGCTCATGACCCACTCCCATTTCTTGGCAGTCTTATAAGCCGAATAAATCAAAACAGAAGCAAGATACACTGCAATTGCAATATATACGAATGTCACGACACCGGCATCTCCTTTCCCTTATCTACCAAAAGAAGTGCGACCGCAACGATTACAAGACCAACTATGAAAACTGGATAGAAGTACCAGCTATTTGCGAATCTTCCCACCGCGTTTGAGTAGATTATGGTAATGGTAGCGAATATCATCGTAATGAAAAAGGCTGGCATCGAGCTTAGCCAGATCTTGAAATAGTTCTTCTCTCCGACAACATGAGCGGCGAATATGCCGGCAAGGGCCGTTGGCGGCACCATATCTCCAAGGCCGGCGAGCAGAGAAAGGGCCGAACAGACGACGATATCGTTGTTGCCAAGAAAGGCGAGTAAGAAGGGAACTCCAAGCACCGAAGCCGAACCATAAGACGAGACAGCACCAAAGGCCGGAATACCCAGAGCGATTCCGGCCAGTAGAGCTCCTTGCGGAAGGCCGTTGAGGAAGCCCACAATAAGACCTCGGACGCCGTTCAGTGTCATGATCTGAATAAACATCCCCACGCCGATGAGTATTGATAGAATTCCGAGAGAGTTCTGTATGGCCGATATTGAGATCCTCAATAGATTGCCTTTCGCCCCCGTAATGGTTGCGACTATCGCGGAGAGCATGAAAATCAGGGGCAAACCGAGGGAGAAGCCCCAGCTAACGTTTTCCAGAACCATAAGTATTACCATCAGAATCAGAGGCAAGTACACTGCAAAGCCCTTGATCGGTTCCCTCTCTCTAGTTTTCCTGAATTCCTCGAGATCGACCGGTTTTACCTGGCGAGCTCCGATTATGAGCGAGGTGACAATTGCCAGGGGAAAGGTCATAAGAAGAAGAGGGGTAGTGAATCCAATGTAAGGCATGTCGACTCCCTGACCGATGATCATTGCGGGCAAGTTGATCGGAGGTGCTATCATGCCGTAGATTCCGCTCATTGCGATTATAGAACCGGCTCTTCGCTTGCTCAGCCCAAGATTCTTCAGCACCGGGAAGGCAATTGCACCGGTTGTAAGGACTGTAGCCGTTGACGAACCGGTAATCATGCCTGCAATCATTATGAAGAAAGTAAGCAATACGAGAAGAAAGGTTGGCTTCTTGTGAAGGGCGATCGTCATGTTGCCTGCAATTGTATCAAGAAGGCCCGACACTTTGATCGCTTCCATGAAAATCATCGCAGAGCCGATCACAAGTATGGTGTCTATGTAACCAAATCCACCTTCCACGAGATGCCTGAGAGGGAAGAACTCGCCGAAGACTATCGAGCCAGCAAGTGCGGAGAACATCAATGAAACGGAAATTGGGATCTTAATAATTGCAAGACCCACGAACGTTATCAGCATTACTAAAAAATACCAGACTTCAGGCGTATAGATGACATTCACCCCCGGAAATTCAGTTCAAGTAAGAGAATATCCCATTCTGCATGACTTCCTCATAAGAAGGAAGATTCTCGACCTCTACCGTTTCACCTATCATCATTTCGTAAGCACCGAAGAGAGATCTTATTATCTGAAGCTGCAGACCTGCCCTGTGGCTCAACGGATAATCGGGATCGTTGATAACATCAAATCTGTCTCTCCAAGAATCCTGTCCGGGATTTGGTGTCTCCGAAAGGAATGAAAGCGAGCCTGTGGCATCTCGTATCTCAAGATGGCTGAGACCTCTGAAGGCCTTGTTTGATTCCTCAAGCTTCACTGAAACACCGTAGAAGGCTTCTATTTCCATAATAGCTACGGCTCCGATTTCAAGAGCATCGGGATGACAGACAAGGGTGTAAGCCAGGCTGCTTCCAGAACGTTGATTTCCCTTGCTGTCGATGTAGCTGTCCGGCGTTCCGCTCTCGTGCATGTCAAGATTGAAATCTACGTTCTCGGTTTTTACGAGCTGGTTTATTGCGTACGCAAGCTGCTGAGTAGGATTTCCATCTGCGACTCCCGGATACTGCCTGTTCAAATTCCTGGATTCCGCCCCATCATCGAGAGTGAAATCAGATTGAGCATGTTTGAAGATCTCAGGATCAGGAATGCCCTGATCAAGCGGATCGGTTCTTCTGTCGCCGTACACTAAGAACCTTGAGCCGGATCTGCTTTCAATCGGTATCAGATGAGGTGACTTTCCCGTCTCGTCAGGTATTGAAGCCGCGCTGATATTTGAAAAGGGAACTACGATTACCCTGCCTTTCGTAACTGCAACATTCTCTATGAAGACTATAGCTGCGGTTGTGCCAGAGATTTCTCTCGCATGGGTGCCCCCCATTAGAAGAAAGGTCGGTCCATCGACGCCACTGTCCATGAAATACACGGGAGTATCCATATTCGTGTTTCGCAGTGGAGAGAAATAGTCAGATAACCAGCCGATGTCGGTAACACCGTATCCGGGACGCACATCCGGTCTGAAAAAAGTTCCGAAGAGTGCAGAAGCTAGAAATAGAGTTACAAGTAGAATTGCTTTTATTCTCATTAGTTTTCCTCCAAAGAAATAAGGGGCGCAGGAGTGCGCCCCTTCTATTCATATTGCTATTTGCCGAAATATTCGGCCAGTACGTCTTTCAGGTCAACTGTCTTTTCAAAAGTTGCCAGGGGTACTCCGGCCTTTTCGCTGAACGTTGTGAAGAAACCGTCTTGATCAGCGTCTGATTTTACAAAGTAAGCGTCTGCAAAAGGTGCGAGTTCGGTGACTATTCTGTCGGAAGACGGGCCCCTTCTCGATTCGCCTTCTAGATTGCAGATGACTACTTTTACACCACTTTTTTCTGCCGCTTCTGCTAGTGACTTCACTCTCAAGATCTCTGCCTCGATATCTATATTGGCAGCCCCAAGTCCTTTTCCACTGGCACCAACGACCAGCACAAGGGTCTTGAATTGAGAGATGTCTACTGTCTCTACGCTAAGAAGCTTTTCAAAAGTGTATTCCAGCTTGACCATCTTTGCAACTACTGTGAACTGAAGCGCACCGGGAGATTGCCCGGCCGAAGTAACTGCAACGGGTTCTTCAAGAACGAATCCTTGTTCGGTCCCATCTGCAGCAAATCCAACAGACACGACGCCGATAATCAGAAGTACAATAAGTAACCTTTTCAAATCACATCATCCTTTCTATTTCTCAAAATTCTGGAGCAGAAGCAGATCCTAATCTTCTTATGGAGCCGGCTCCTATCATCAAACCATTTTCTTCAACAGAAACAAGATTCGGGCCGCCAAAGAAGAGATCGGGGTATGAATATACGTTTAGCTGATGTCCAAGAACCTTTTCGAGGAAGTCAAGAGTAGTCTGCGGATAGCCTTCTTCAATTCTGAGATCCTTATAAGTTGTGTATCCAACGAACTTGGGAGTTCTTATTGCCTGGTCCACAGGCATGTTGAAGTCAATCAGGTCAACCGCCAACTGAACCATGGTGGAGATTATTCTTCCGCCTCCAGGTGTACCGATTACCCAGCGAACCTTTCCATCCTTCTGAATTATTGTCGGACAGATTGTCGTTCTTGGTCTCATTCCTCCGGTAAGGTTTATAACATCCCCTTCTCTGTATGAGCTGGCAAAATTGTACATTTCGTTGTTGAAGAAAAAGCCTTTGAAATAAACGCTTGTACCGAAGAAGCTCGAGATCGTCTGCGTCCAGGCTACGGCGTTCCCGTCTTTGTCAACAATGGAGAAATGGGTTGTCGATGGCGATTCTTCCACTCCGCTTTCATTAGCGGCTACCGACTCGAGAGCTTCGAGAAGGACCTCTTCGTATGACGATCCGTCGGCGAAGGGGTAAGCGTTTCCCTGATAGTCATAGTAAGAAGCGGGATCGAAGGCCTGTGACAGATTGATCGCCATGAATCTTGTTTTCGCGTATTCTTTGCTCATGAAGGCTTCGTAAGGGAGGTCGTAGAACTCGGGATCGCTTATGTAAGCTCTTCTGTCGACGTCTCCAAGAACAAGTGCCTGCTGAATAATATGAACTGCAAGAGGATCGTCCCAGCTCATTGCAGGAAGATTGTAGTTCTCAAGAGTATTGAGAACGGCGATAAACTGAGGGCCGGAAACCGGCGGATGTGGAACGTATAAGTCGTAACCTCTGTAAGTCCCGTGAAGCGGCTCTCTTACAATGGCCCTGTACATCTCGAGATCTGATTTCCTAATGAAACCGTCATTCTCAATCATGAACTCTTCGATCTCATCTGCGAGGCTTCCCGTGTAGAATGTATCGATGCCTTCCTCTTTTATCCTTTCAAGAGTCTCTGCCAGCTGAGGATTTGTGAATACCGACCCGGCTTCCCAGACAAAACCCTCATTCAAGAAATCGAAGCCGTTTTCGAGTACCAGCTCGTATTTGTCGGAAGTTGTCTGGGCGAACGTCTCGTCAACTATGAATCCATCTCTTGCAAGGTCTATCGCGGGCTGGATAAGATCCTTGAGAGGCATTGTTGCTCCGAGCAGCCAGGCTTCCTTTATTCCGGCAGGAACTCCGGGAACACAGGCCCCCCTTGGAGTGTAATTTGCTTTGCTCAGGGTCAGTCCGAGCTCTGAAAGAGCTTCGTAAGAGGCAGCCATCGGAGCTGTGCTCCTGAAGTCGATAGCAAATTTGCGTCCATCGGCCATTGTGATTACGGCATAGCCTTCTCCGCCTAAACCGGACGCGTAGGGTTCGACAACGCCTAGAGCAAAACTCACGGCAATCGCAGCGTCAACAGCGTTGCCCCCCATCTCGAGAATCTTTGCGCCGACTTCGGCTGCGTAATTATTGACTGCAGCCACCATTCCATTGCTCGAGGCAACTGTTGGAGCAGTCACGGTAGCAAACGAGGCCGTAAACGCAAAGACGACAAGTGTAACGAATAATACTACTTTTTTCATTCTTTCCCCTCCAATCTAGAAATGTGTGTTTCTCATGAAACTGGATTAAGATAAGTCCCCAGACCATCAACCAGCCCCTCGTAGGGTGGAATGTCCGAAAGAAGGATCATCCTGTCGGGAAACATCATGTTCCAGGAATCGATTAGAACTCTGATTGTTGCCATATGTCTCGCGACTCTGAGATCAAGAGGATAACCGCTTTCGTCATATGGAGCGAACAATTTTCCGTCTTTGGAAGCCTGCAAATAGAACTTGTCGATTCCCTTTGTAACGAGATCTTCCGTTGTCTTTCCCCGCAGTCTTCCCTGTGAAGGATTTGATACTTCGAGGAGAACAACTTGAGCATCTGAATTATCCCCGATCTCTCTGTGAGTTAACCCTCTAAGATTGACTGGAGATTCTTCAAGTCTGATGTCGACACCTTCCATCTCGAGCATCATCTGAGTCATAATTGCCAGTTCTGCGGAATCCTGGTGAAAGACGATTGCATTGTTTACTGGATATTCCGGTGAAGACTCGTGCAGATCGCAAACCAGATCTATCTCCTCTTCAAGCACAAGGTTCATAATAGCGGCAGCTACCTTTTCGGTAGAATAACCGTCTTCTCGTCCGGGGAAGGTCCTGTTCAGGTTGGAAACTTCTCCGCCTCCCAGCGTGGCTCCCGTCGGGTGAAGATATATCGTCGGATCTGGCCACTGAGAAATGGGATTGGTTCTCCGTGAACCGAATCTGAAGACTCTCTGCGAGCCGTCCGGCAACTGTATTGAAAAGAATTGAGGAGAACCTTCCATTGCATCATTGTGGGTAAAGGCGCTGTGATTGGATCTAGGTATCACATAAACAGTTCCCGAAATTGCAGACACGTTCTCGATAAAGACAACTGCTGCAAGAGTACCACCTGGTTCGTTGGGATGCGTCCCGCCGAGAAGGAGAAACTTCCCCCCCTCTTCGGAGCCGTTGATCACATAAACCTCAGTGTCCAGCATCGTGCCTTCAATAGATGGCAGCCATTCGCTCAACATTCTGATTTCCGTCACGCCGGAGCCGGGAATAATCGGCGGATCTTCCCACATGGCGGTAAATGAAAAGGCTGATAAAACCACAACCACTGCAACAATAGCAACGAAAATCAGGAATTTGAAATGTCTTTTCAAGGATACCAACCCTTTCCGCCCTTGAAGATTATCTGATAATGAATAGTCATTGTATCAAAGAGCTGGCCAGCAAAAAAACACCTCGAGGTCATTGAAACTTAATCAGTAATCTGGGGGGCTCAAAAATGATGGTACGATATAATGATTATACTACCTAAACGCACTCAAAACGGTCGTTACAGAAACGACAACCTATCGTTAACCGAGAAGATAAAGAACTCGAAAAGACAGAAACTTCTTCAGCATTTGCCTGATTTTTTACAACTGACTTTGTACGGCAAGTGATAACTGAATCGACCCATAAGAGTTAAGTGTACGAACTAGAATCTTGATGTAAGAATTACGCTCGGGAACTAATACGGGCTAATAGTCTCTTACAGATGCTTTGGAGGCTGAAGATGAGATGGTCGGGATTCACGATGCTGGTCTTCATGACTCTTCTTCTCTTTGTTCAAACGGCAATTTCGTAGCTTGAACTGGAGAGCTTTGTGGTCCCCTTTCTTTCCATCATCGTCGTAGGTTTTGTCTGAGAAGCTTTCCGGGAATTCCCGGCAAAACAACCGGCTCCGAAAGAACTGAAGGGATACCCGTTGGTGTCGATAGCGGTTGTTGCAGGAACACTTTCGGCATATATTGCCAATATCTACCCCGGCCTTGGAGCAATTATTGCAGCTTCACTTGTCGGTCTAGTTGGTGTTGCCATTGCGAAGGAATATGCTGTGGAGGTCTATTGCGGAGCCTTTGTTGGGATGGCTTCTCCCCATGTACTTCATGATTTCG
>WOYI010379510.1_pt1 | contig 12743 bp, 11 predicted proteins | sample 6423411 | NCBI WGS metagenome assembly WOYI01 (sample SAMN13441803, study PRJNA592873) | oil field metagenome | biome: oil field; feature: oil-well bore; material: oil-contaminated soil; isolation source: oil-contaminated soil from oil-well borehole | place: Germany: Wietze | collected 2016-10-18 ... | reverse complement strand
GCATATGCGCTAAATAGCTTTAGCTTTTACGCTGCTGCGGAAATTAGTACAACAAAATATATTTATTCCAATGATGAACTGAAATTGAACTGATTTTAATGGATTGGAGTTGCTAACTTAGCGTGGACAAAAAGTTAGCAATTCCACTATCGGTGCTGAAATAATGGGGTATGATTCGTTGACATAATTTCTAATTGGTCTTTTTTATTATGCGAAATTATTTAAAGTTTTATCTAACAATTATTCCTATTATCTCAATAATTGGGTTAATTGTTGGGGCAATAAGTTCAGCCTACCCAAACATTCGGGTGATTAGAGAATCTTTTTTAATCCTAGGAATTGTTCTCGATTTTTTTATACTTATTGCTGGTAGAAAGCATTTTACAAATAAAATAACGGTGGTAGTTGTCGTTTTTTTAATCATCAGTTTAATAGTTGGGTTATTAAATTTTAATGATATTTCAAGGAGATACATTACTGATTTTACTAATCCATTTTTCTTTTTTGCAAAAATATTTATTTTCAAGGAATATTGGTTAAGAAGTGATTTTAATAAATATTTATCATATTACGTAAAAATAAGTTTCTGGAGTAGTTTAGCTTTGTTACCTGTAGTTTACTTTATCTTTGGAATTACTGGAGCAACACGTATGGCGATGTTTCCCCCGATGGAACTTCCGTTTTCCTTTTTTATGCAGTCTGGACAAATATTTTTCTTTATATCCCTACTTGTAATTCTTTTTTATGGCAAAAGAGCCCAATTAGTTGGAGCACTTTTAACTTTTATCACATTTACTTTTATCTATAAAAGAAAGCATTTTCTGAAGAATGCATTATTGATTATTTTAGTAATTTTATCTTTAAACTATATTTTGATCACATACAGTGATAATTATGCGATTAACAGACTAATGTATACTTTTAAAATAGCTGAAGATAATGCTGAAGATAATATAATTAATTCAATTGCTGGGAGTAGAGCTGTAGAAGTTGAATTAATACTTAAGGAAATGAATTCTCCATTGGATTATTTCTTTGGTAAAGGGCTGGGATTTGAATACAGGTTTATTTTTAATGAAACAGATAAAATGCACGCCAATGCTCATTTCTCTCCGGTTGGATTAATGTCTAAGTACGGTATTATTTTTACAATATTCCTATATATATACTTATTGAAAGTTATCCTTAAAGTTAGAAAAAATAAAATTGACAAAGCCTATATCAGTGCCTTTGGTGCCTGTTTCTTTGTTTTTATTGAATCTTTCTTTTCCTATGCTCTTTTTGTGACACCCATCCTACCTGTGGCTTTTGGATATTTACTGTTTAGACAATCAGAGAAATAAATTATATGAGCATAAAATATCTTTTTTTTGATTTTGATGGAGTATATAAAGATTCTCCACCTGATGATGATACTTTAGTTTTAACGAATTTGTATCGCTCAAAGCATTCGTATAATGTAAGTAGTAATAATGAGTTTCGTGAACAAATTTATGACGAATTTATTAAAAGTATTAGTACATCCTCTGCTAATAGTATCTTTAAGTATTATGATCCTGAAGAGCTAAATATGTATTTTTTTTTAAGCTTTTACTATCCTATAGGTCAATGGATTACCAAGATAAATGAATTGATAGAATCTAACGTTGTCGACGAAAATACAGAAATAATATTTTCCTCTTATTCAAACAACAGATTTGCATTTATATTTGAGGCAGAAGGAGAAACGAACACTCAACTCCTTTATAAAAAGTCTTACTTTTTGAGTTACTATTTGAAAGAATATTTGAAAGTCAGAGGCTTAACTTGTATTCGTATATTAAACACACAAAATTTAAAAGTGAAAATTTCATTTTTTTCAAGAGGAATATTAGTTATGCTTGGTAAAATCTTACAACTTTTAGTTTATAAGATATTCACTTTTAAAAGATTTTTCAATATTGATATTCAAGTTTATAATGAACCATTGGTTGCAATTTCCTCCCGAGGAATAGTACAAACTCAATATATTAGCAATTTGTACAAAAGTTTATCAAAAAATGCATTGCTAATTATTAATGAGTCTTCTAGCCGACCTTATAGAAATTTAAAAGAAGCGAAGAAAAATAAATCATTTTATTATGCGGAAGGAAATATAAAATTTAACGAATTAATTAACGAAATAATAAAGGTAATACATTGCTATAAATCCATAAATAAAACTTCAATTACTACCTTTTTCGGTATAGAGATTAATCTGTTTCATTTGTTACCTGAATGCAGTATAAAATTATTTCATTTAAAAACATACGCTTTGTCAATTAATAATTCATTAGTTCAAATAGAAAAAAAATTAGGTTTGAAATTTAATAAGATAGTAAGTATGGAAATGCTCCCACCATTTGCTTATTTTATTAAAAAAGTTTTCAGAGGAAATGTAATTCAAATACAATGTTCAACAATAAATGGTGCAAGATATCCAAACTTTGTATATAGTGACAAATTCTACTTTTCAGATTTATTACTTTACAAAGTTTTTTGTAAAATGAACCCTGAAAGTTCAGAACAATATTCATTACTGCAGAACGTTAAATATGTAGATATGATTAAATTGCCCTCTAAAAACAAATTTAAAAATATAACTTATTTCTCACAACCTATATATCAGGAAGAAGAAAATAAACTAATTGCTTTTTTAAATGAATTTTGCAAAAGTAATGATTTGAGGCTACGTATTAAACTTCATCCAAGATCGTCTATATCTAATATGAATTTACGCGATATCGAAATTCTTGATGGTGCTCTCGATTCACGACAAGTTGTTTCAATGTCAGATATTGTAGCTACAAGAAATTCTGCCATCGGCATGGATTGTTGGTTCTTAAATATTCCCGTACTTTTTTTCGTTAATGGCACCTTGAAGGGAGATAGCATTTCGTATATACCCGAAGATTATAAGGGTAATATCAAAATGGATATTACCTCTTCTGAGTTATCCTCAAATTTAAATAATATAATTGACGATTTTTATCATCATCCCCATCATAAATTTTACAAAGTTGATAATGATCTTATAAAGAGAGAATTATTGAAATAAACCTGCAATTTATGAAGATAGTTTTTTTATCTGATTTCCTTCCAAAGGCTAATTTATTGTTTTCTGATAAATTCAGTGAATTTATTGAATGTGCTGATCTGGTAGTATTCAATCTTGAAGGGTCGCCTTTAACCAATTCAATTGAAGATGTACCAAATCAAATAATGTCTTTTGAAATAAAAGAACTGGATGTTTTTTTAAACCGTTTCGGGAAAGATAAATTTTTACTTGCATTGGCCAACAATCATATCTTAGACAATGGAATATCAGGATTTGATCATTTGGTGCAATACCTAGAAAATCATCATATTAAATTCTTTGGTACTAAAGAAAGACCATATTTTAAACTGGGTAATTTAGCTATTTTAAATTTCGTCACTGCAGAAACGGTTGCAGATTATACATTAGGTAGACAAAAATTAAATTACCTTTTTTATAAAGGTAGCAAGATAAATAAGCAAATTAAAGAAATGGAATTAAAAACTGATGATTATTTAGTGATGTATCCACATTGGGGTCGGGATATGGATACTAAAGTATTCAAAACCTATGATAATATAATTAAAACATCCAAAGAATGGTTTATATTTGGACATCATCCACACGTGATTTCCGGATTACATAAAAGAGGTATTTATAGTATGGGAAACACTTTTATTCCTCATCCATACTACTATAAAAAGTATCCGGCAACATGCTACGGACTTATCGTACTCTTAGAGACAGATAGTTTTGATTTTTCATTGATGACATCCAATGTTATTCAACAAGAGGAAAATTTTCTATTAGATGTAAGTGAGTATGTAGGAATTCCTGACGAAGTTTCAGATCATGGGGAAAAATTCTCTCCTGTAAAAAAAGCATTTTTGAAAATTTTTGAATGCAAGGGAAATAGTTTTGATAATATCAAATTATCAACCTTACAAGGAATGAGATCGTTATTCAGATTTAAGTATAAGCTCATGAATAATAATAAGAAATAACAACCTATGAAATTGATACTTAATTATCTCAAAAAAAATAGATTGCCTGTTCCAATTGGTTTAGGTCTGTTAATGTCCAAAATTCCATATGGTAAAAGACCTGGTCTTGGAATTCTGTATAGTCAACAACAAAATGCCATAGATCAGTATAAATCTTTTTCAGAACAGAATAAACAAAAATATATTTATGAAAAATTCTTTAGGATTTTCTCACATGCATACCTAAATATCAAATTCTATAGAGACCTGTACGATAAAGCAAAAATCAACCCTGACATTATTAAATCTTATTCTGATATTGAGAAAGTACCAGTTATATCTAAAAAAGACCTTTTAGAATATGATTTAAAAGATAGGAGTTTTCCTTTAAAAAATGCTTTGCTTGTCAATACAGGAGGTTCTTCTGGTAAGACCTTATCTTTTTATATGGATCCCGAAAGATATGGTAATGAATGGGCTCATATACATAATATGTGGTCAAAGTATAATTTTAAACCCAGTGACCTCAAAATAACATTTGATGGTCGGGCTAAAAATAATAATAATAAGATAGTATATGATTTTGCCAGGAACTCACTATTATATAATATATATGGTGATCCCTTACAATTAAGCAAAGAATTGATTAAAGTTACAAACAGACATTCTATAAGATATCTCCATGGCTATCCCAGTGCAATGTACGAGTTTGCTTTATTTTGTGAAACGAATGAAGAATTGTTGCATTTACTAAGAAAAACACTAGTAGCTGCTTTTCTGTCAAGTGAATTTCCATCACCTCACTATAGAAACAAAATTGAAGAGGTTTTTGGTATACCTACTCAATCTTTTTATGGACATACTGAAACATGTGTATTGGCTGTTGAAGCAGACAAATATATATATGATACATATCAAACATATGGTTTCGCTGAAGCAATTCGGATTGATAATAAGCACCATTTAGTTGGTACTTCATATTTTAATTTTGCATCGCCGTTAATAAGATATGATACAGAGGATATTATTGAACCATTAAATCCTGCCGAGACAATTTTAAGTCAATTCAAAATAGTAGAGGGAAGATTAGGAGAATTTGTAATTGATAAAAATGGAAAGAAGATACCGTTAACAGGGCTTATCTACGGTAGACATCATAAATTGTTCGATTTTTCTGAGCATATACAGGTTTTTCAAGACACTCCAGGAGTAGCTATAATACTATTCGTTTCTAACAAAGATATATCAGAAGTAGAGGCAAAAAAATTATTTAACTCAGAAAATGTAGACATAACATTTAAATTTTACAAGAGCAATAAACCAATTCTATCTACCTCTGGAAAAGTAAATTTAAAGATTAATTCACTTGATCAAAAGTATGTCTAATAACGACATATAATAATGAGGCGCTTATCATTCGAAGTAGCCTTCAATAAATGTAATCTATCCGATCCGGTAATCATCAGAGTTCTTCTTTTCTGGTTTGCCTATTATGATATGTATATGCCAAAGTGGTCCTTCTTTAATTCAATTGACTTATAATGTCTTTTTATCAATCAACTTTTCAGGTTATAAGAAACATGGGGATGCGATACACTTTGTATCGTGTACGGCATGAACTGGAGAAGAAAACGGGGGTGTTGAAGAGACGGCACCCGACAGATCCGCCTGACAAACGATTCATTACACTGGAGCAGTTTAGAGCAGATATTCCGCTTTTTGTGATCCCAGAAAAGGAGAAAATTGCTTTTGAGAAGCATCCGAACACTGAACTGAAAAATAAGGTTGCGAGAATTATTCAGGGTGAGATTCCCTTCTTCAGCAGCGAATGGAAGAACCTGGGAAGGGATTACGACTGGATCACCAACCCTGACAACGGGTATCGATATGATATCAACAAACACTGGTCGGAGATTCCCGACTTCTCTGCATCATCGGGCGATATAAAATATGTGTGGGAAAAGTCGCGGTTCACCTGGCTGATGACCATTATCCGGAACGATTATCATCACGATGAGGATCATTCCGGATTTGTGTTTGAAGAGATAGAGCACTGGATTGATGCCAACCCTGTGAACCGGGGTCCCAACTGGCGGTGTAGCCAGGAAATCTCTCTGCGGATATTGAACTGGTGCTTCGCGCTGCACTTCTATAAAAATTCCGCTGCATTGACGGAAGCGCGTTGGGAGAAGATTCAACATGTGATCTACTGGTCGCTGCACCATGTTTACCACCATATCGACTTTTCACGGATTGCAGTGCGGAACAACCATGCCATCACGGAAACGCTTTTTCTCGCATTGAGCCATATGCTGTTCCCATTTATCCCCGAAACCAAAAAGTGGGCGGAGCAGGGGCGTAAATGGTTTGAGCAGGAGATCGATTATCAGATCTACAATGACGGTACCTTTCTGCAGTTTTCCATGAACTACCATCGGGTGGTGATTCAGCTACTTTCGCTGGGAATCTCGATCACGGAGACCAACAGACAACCTTTTTCCGACCGCGTATATGAAAAGGCATACAAGAGCATGAATTTCCTTTATCAATGTGCGCAGGATGAGACTGCGCACTTGCCCAATTATGGGGCGAACGATGGCGCCTGGTTCTTCCCGTTGTCTGATAAGGATTACCGTGATTTCCGTCCGCAGCTGAATGCGTTGCACCGACTGTTGACAGGGGTTTCACTCTATGATGATGTAGCCATAGGTGAGGAGAGTCGCTGGATGGGTACTACGGAGTCAGTTGCCGGCAAACGATTTGCACCTCTACAGAAAACAATGGGTATTGTTGAGTTCCCGCTGGGTGGGTATTATCTGATCCGTGAACAGGATACCTTCACCTTCATCAAGTGCGGTCGGTACAAGGATCGGCCTTCGCATGCCGATAATCTCCACATGGATGTGTGGTACAAAGGAGAGAACATACTCTGTGATGCGGGTTCCTACAAATACAATACGGACGAGAAAACGGTTAAATATTTCGCGGGTACGGAATCACACAATACGGTGATGCTGGATGCGTACGATCAGATGTTGAAAGGACCGCGCTTTATCTGGCTAAACTGGTCGCAGGCCATCAATGCATCGCTCACGGAGACGGATAATTTTTACATTTTTCACGGTACCGTAAGCTGTTTCAGCTACCTGGAAAAGGAGATTGTGCATCGCCGGAAGATCGTGAAAACAAAAAATAAACCGGAATGGAGTGTGGAGGATGAAATACTTAACAAGCCTGAAGGGATGATGATGCGTCAGCTGTGGCATACTCCAGGCCAAATGGTTCGGTTTTTTTCTCCGTTTATCGAACCGAAAATAAATGAGGGATGGCGTTCGCTATACTACGGAGTGAAGGAAAAAACGGTGCAGACTGAGTTTTGCACGTCAGAAAACATCCTTGAAACGACGATTAAAATCGTATGAGAATTTTATATTTCCACCAACATTTTACGACTCCCTCGATTGGCGGAGGTACACGCTCCTACGAGTTTGCACGTAAGCTGATAGAACGGGGGCATAGGGTGACCATGGTATGTGGTGAGACGGCAAAACTGGATCTTTCGTCGACAGATGTAAAGGGTGTCTATCGGGGGGATGTGGATGGAATTGATGTGATCCAGATCAATCTGCCTTATTCCAACAGCGACGGAGTTGCCAAACGGGCGTTGATTTTTATGAAGTTTGCCTGGAAAGGGATTCAGATAGCGATGAAGGAGGAATACGATCTGCTTTTTGCGACCTCTACACCGTTGACGGCCGGTATACCGGGTATCTGGATGAAATGGTTTGCCCGCAAAAAACGGAAGTTTGTGTTCGAGGTGCGGGACCTCTGGCCGGAACTGCCGAAAGCGCTCGGTATGAAGAATCCTTTTCTGCTATGGGGGATGGGTGTGCTTGAGAAATTGAGCTACCGGAAGGCGGATGGTTGTATCGGGTTATCACCGGGTATCTGTGAGGGGATTAAACGGATTGTGCCGGATAAACCGGTGGAGATGGTTCCCAACGGATGCGACCTGGAGATCTTCCGCCCGGGAAGGAGAGAGGATCTGCAGCTGAAGGGTGTCTTGCCGACTGATACCGTGGCGGTATTTACCGGTGCCCACGGCATTGCCAACGGACTGGAAGCTGTGCTTGATATGGCATCGGTATTGAAACAACGTGGTCGTAACGACATAAAGATCGCTTTTATCGGTGACGGAAGGGTGAAGCCCGATCTGGTGAAGCGGGCAGGGGAGGAGGGACTGGACAACTGTCTTTTCTTTGACCCGGTACCAAAAACAGTGCTGAACAAAATTGTGTCTTCCGCCGATATCGGTTTAATGGTACTGAAAAATGTGCCGGCATTCTATTACGGCACTTCACCCAATAAGTTTTTCGATTATATCGCCTCGGGTCTGCCGGTAGTAAATAATTACCCCGGTTGGTTGGCCGATATGATTGGAGAGAACGATTGTGGACTGGTGGTGCCACCTGACAATGCCACCGCTTTTGCCGATGCCCTGATTTACCTGGCCGACCATCCCGCAGATCGCCGTACCCTGGGAGCCAACTCCCGCCTCCTGGCCGTAAAACAGTTTTCCCGGAAACAATTAGCAGATAGGTTTGTGGATTTTTTGGAAAGAATTAGCCAATCATAATATGATCTACAAACGATATTTCAAGCGTTTGCTCGATTTTTTCTTTTCATTTCTTGGCATCATCATCATTAGCCCTGTGTTCCTTTTGTTATGGATATGGTTATCTATTGCCAACAAGGGTGCCGGGGCATTTTTCTATCAGGAACGGCCGGGAAAGGATGAGAAGATATTTCGGGTAATCAAATTCAAAACGATGAATGATCGGCGGGATGCATCCGGGAAGTTACTACCCGATGCGCAGCGATTGACCCGGGTTGGAAGATTTGTGCGTTCCACCTCATTGGATGAGATTCCCCAGTTGCTGAATGTAATAAAAGGGGACATGTCATTGATCGGTCCCAGGCCATTGTTGGTGCAGTATTTACCATTATACAATGAAACGCAGCGTCGCAGGCATGAGGTGCGTCCGGGCATTACCGGATGGGCACAGGTGAACGGGCGAAATGCCATTAGCTGGCAACAGAAATTTGACTATGATGTGTGGTATGTTGACCATGTTTCACTATCTTTGGATATGAAAATTCTACTGAAAACCATTCAGAAAGTGTTCAAACGGGAGGGGATCAGTTCGGACAAAAGTGCGACAATGGAAGCGTTTAAAGGAAACTAATTATGTATTTATTTGGCGCAAGTGGTCACGCAAAAGTAATCATCGATTCATTGAAAGCTTCGGGGAAACAGATCTCGGGGCTTTTTGACGATAATCCGGAAGTGAAAGAGCTTTTGGGATACAAAGTGTTCGGTCCTTTTGATGAAATTCGATTGGGTGATGATGAGTTAATCATTTCTGTCGGGTTAAATCATATCCGCAAGAAGATTGTAGAGAAATTGCCTGAGAACATCCGTTATGGCAATGCAATTCATCCGTCGGCAATCATCTCTGAGTATGCTTCACTTGATGAAGGAACTGTCGTAATGCAGGGGGCGGTCATTCAATCGAGCGTTTCTATTGGCAAGCATTGTATTATTAATACTGCTGCATCGGTAGATCATGATTGTATCATCGAAGACTATGTCCATATTTCACCCAATGCAACACTGTGTGGAGCAGTATCAGTAGGAGAGGGAAGCCAGGTGGGTGCGGGAGCCGTGGTAATTCCGGGAATAAAGATCGGTAAGTGGAGCGTTGTGGCTGCCGGGTCCGTGGTAATCAAAGATGTGCCGGACAATGTGCTGGTGCTGGGAAATCCTGCAAGAATAGTAAAAGAATCAATATATGAACAATAAAAGAATATGGCTCTCTCTCGCCCATATGGGTGGGCAGGAACAGGGGTTTATACAGGATGCATTCGACACCAACTGGGTGGTGCCTTTGGGACCCAATGTGGATGGCTTTGAGAAAGATTTGGAAAATTATCTGGGTAAAGACAAACATATCGTGGCGCTCAGTGCCGGTACGGCAGCCATCCATCTGGGACTGATACAGCTTGGGGTAGGGCCGGGCGATGAGGTGATCTGCCAGAGTTTCACCTTTAGTGCAAGTGCGAATCCGATCAAATATCTGGGCGCGGTTCCGGTTTTCGTGGACAGCGAGCCGGAGACCTGGAACATGTCGCCGGATCTGTTGCGGGAAGCGATTGAAGACCGTATTGCCAAAACAGGGAAGAAGCCTAAAGCGATCATCCCGGTACATCTCTATGGCATGCCGGCAAAGATGGATGAGATCATGGCAATTGCTAACGAGTATGAGATTCCGGTGCTGGAAGATGCAGCCGAAGCGTTGGGAGCAGAGTACAAGGGACAGAAATGCGGCACTTTTGGGGAGTTATCCTGTCTCTCCTTCAACGGTAACAAGATGATAACCACATCGGGTGGGGGTGCGTTGGTCTGTTCCACCAAAGAGGAGGCCGATTTCACCAAGTATCTTGCCACGCAGGCGCGCGACCAGGCTCCGCACTATGAGCATTCACGCGTAGGGTATAACTATCGTTTGAGCAATATCTGCGCGGGCATCGGTCGGGGGCAAATGATGGTACTGCAGGAGCATGTGGAAGCACGCAGGAGCATCAACAAAAAATACCGCCAACTGCTTGCCGGCATCCGGGGCATATCGTTCCAGAGCAATCCTTCGTCCGACTTCAATTCCAATATGTGGCTTACCTGTATCATGGTGGATCCGTCGGAAGCGGGATTTACACGGGAGGAGTTGCGCCTGGCGATGGAGCAGGAGAACATCGAGACGCGTCCCCTCTGGAAGCCGATGCACCTGCAGCCGGTCTTCGCCGATGCTCCTTTCTATGGTGATGCATCGAAAGTGAGTGAAAAACTGTTCGACCGGGGTCTTTGTCTTCCTTCTCATCCCAATCTTACCGACGAGGATCTGCAACGGGTAATAGATGTTATTATTAAACTATGCTGATTGACGAAAATTTGCTGGATAAAGTGCTTCATCGTGAAGTATTGCTGCTGAATCATAATTAATAAATAATTTGCAATACGGGACACATTTTGTACCTTTGTGCAAATTATTTATGGAATGATGAAGGGGAAAAAGTACGAATATATTGATGATTATCTGCTTTATATACGTTCTAAGGGCAGATTTTCATTTACGTTTGATGAATTGAAAAACACTTTTGATTCCTCTGAACAGGCTATCCGCAAGAAAATTTCTCGTTTAAAAGCTGACAGCAAAATAACCGCCATCCGAAAAGACTTTTATGTAGTTCTTCCTCCGGAATATACGGAAAATGGTACTCTTCCGGTTTACTTGTATATTGATGATCTGATGAAGTACTTGAAACAGGATTATTACATAGGTTTATTTTCTGCCGCAGCTTTATATGGTGCAGCTCACCAACAGCCTATGGAATATCAGGTTATTGTACAAAAACCCATGCGAGATTTGGTTGTAGGAGATACAAAACTTATTTTTTTTTCGCGCAAAACATGGGAGCCGGATACTATTGAGAAGAAAAAGTCTGCCGCGGGATATTTTAATGTCTCATCTGCGGAGTTAACTGCTTTAGATTTTATGTCTTTCAATGGAAAGATTGGAAGTATTTCTCGAATAGTAACAATTTTGCAAGAACTTATCGATGAGATAAAACCCTCTCAAATGTACAAGGTAGCATCTACTTATCCGCATATCTCTGCGTTGCAACGTATTGGTTATTTATTTGATAAAGTTTTCGACAGGGGTGATTTAGCTAAATCTATTCAACGTATATTGAAAGAAAGAACAACACAAAATATTGTATTGTCTATTTCCTCTCCTAAGAAAGGAAAAATTGATAGAGACTGGAAAGTAGATGTAAATGTTGAAATAGTGAATGATTTGTGATACCACAACGATATATAGAAGAATGGAAGGAGAATGCTCCGTGGCTAAGTTATGCTCAAATTGAACAGGATTTGATTATAGACAGGACCTTAATTGAAATATTCTCTGATGATTTCCTTAAGGAATCACTGGCATTTCGAGGAGGTACAGCCTTGCATAAATTATATTTACCTCCACAAGTACGTTATTCTGAAGATATTGATTTGGTCCAAATAAATTCAGAGCCCATCAATCCGATATTGAAACGTATTCGTGAAAGGCTTTCTTTCCTGGGAATGAAAAGAACTGTGAAGCAACATGTTCATAACAACACTATTATTTATAGGTTTGACACGGAAATTCAGCCTGTTATTACTATGCGATTGAAAATAGAAATCAATACTCGTGAACATTTTAATGTATTAGGGTTAAAAGCAATTCCATATAAAGTAGAAAACGGATGGTTTTCTGGTGAATGCAATTTGACTGGATATGAGTTGGAAGAACTGCTTGGTACAAAAATGAGGGCTTTATACCAACGTCGTAAAGGTCGAGATTTGTTTGACCTATATTGGGCATTTACAAATCAGAATGTTAATGTTGAGAAACTCATCCATTGCTATAAAGTCTATATGGAATATTCTGTGGATAAGGCTCCAACACAGAAACAATTTCTTGCAAATATGGAAGAGAAAATGAAGGACAATGAATTTTTAGATGACATTTATGCCATTTTAAAACAGGGAATTGAATATGACAATGGCAAGGCTTGGGAAGTGGTAAAAAAAGAATTTATAGAAAAGATAT
>WOYI010309339.1_pt1 | contig 12752 bp, 10 predicted proteins | sample 6423411 | NCBI WGS metagenome assembly WOYI01 (sample SAMN13441803, study PRJNA592873) | oil field metagenome | biome: oil field; feature: oil-well bore; material: oil-contaminated soil; isolation source: oil-contaminated soil from oil-well borehole | place: Germany: Wietze | collected 2016-10-18 ... | reverse complement strand
CTGAGGCTAAAAAAGAGTTTTACTGGAAGCTGGTGGAAAAGACGCCCGCAGAAATTAATGCTTATTGGGCGCGCCTTATTTTTTCTGGACAAACACGTCCTCCGGCGACTTTAAATTCGAGCGAAGAGGTAACCATGCGGTTACTTAATCACCCTGGAACAATTGCGTATGTTGAACGTAGTAAGCTGAATAAATTGGACAAGCGGTTGGTGATTCTTTTTGAGTTCACTGATTAATTGCCACCTGACGTAGAACACACCAGAAAAACTGTAGAGCGTTATGGTATCCAAAAAGAAAGAATTTCGTTGGTGGCAGGGAATCCTCGCGCGGAGCGTCGTGGCCGTTCTTGTAATGGCTTTTTTTGTTGGGGGTGTATCCAGTTACTTTATCAGTCAATCACTTCGTGAGCGGGAACAGAGCCAGGCTATTCGTACGCTTAATGAAGTGCTTGATACAGTACAAAGCACAGCAAGTATTGCGGCTTTCACCAATGACCAACAGCTTGCAGGTGAAGTTATCCAGGGGCTATTGAGTAACAGCGATATTCTGCGGGTAACAATAACCTCTGGGGAGGCTGTTCTTGTGCAAGCAGGGCGACCTGCTGCAAAAGTATTAGCCCCAGAGAACAGCATTCTTTCTGAAACGATGGCCTGGATTAATAAAATAGAAAGCGGCTTTTTGAGCCTATTTGAAAGCAATTTATCCTCTCCAACACTAATTGGGGAGTCTTTGTCCAAACCACTTGCGTCGCCCTTTAATAAAAATGAAATCATTGGCAAGATAACTCTTCAAGCCGATTGGCCTGCGATTGAAGCGCGGGTGAAGCAGAGCACCCAGGATACGCTGTATTTACTATTGGCTGAAATGCTGGTGGTCGTACTTTCTGTCGCTGCAGTGATGGTTTTTTTGGTAATACGTCCGATCAAGAAAATCTCAGATCGACTGCATCAAATCGAACCTGAGTTGGGAAGCCGGATCAGCGTACCTGAAGGCCATGAAAAGACTGAAATCGGTAGGCTGGTAGGTGATGTCAATGACCTGACAGGCCGGTTAATGGCGCTGCTGGAGCAGGAGCGCGAAATGCAGCGACACCAAGAAGTTGCGCAAAGAAAGTATCAAAATTTATTTGATCATGCGGCTTCTGGAATTTTTGTGGCGGACAGAGAAGGGCGTCTGGATTCATTCAATCGAGCTTTTTCCGAGCTGATTTGGCGCTCAAAGCTTGGAGAGCAGGAACATCCCTCCCTGTTTGATGCCGCCTGGAGCAGGTCAGACCTTATTCGGTCATTGCTGGTTCTTGCCCTGGAGCAGGAGACCATCGGCCGAATTGTGGCGGATGATTTTTTATTGCTTGGTCGGCGTGGGGAAGAGCGCTGGTTGAGCATTGCAGTGACAGCGCCTGGTGATGGCACTTTGCAGGGTACGATGACAGATGTGACTGCCCGTAAGCGCGAAGAGATGCATGCACGTCAGCTGGCGAGTCTGGATGCGCTGACCGGGTTTGCCAATCGCCAGGGCTTGCTCGAGGCAATTGGCCAGCATGTCGCCCGTGGTCATGTGCAGACTTCATTTGCGTTGTTGATACTTAATCTGGATGGCTTTAAACAAATCAACGAATCCTTGGGGTTGCCTGCGGGCGATGAAGTGCTGGGTATTGTGGCGGAACGCATTCGGCAGTTTATCCAGCCGGACGATATTCCTGCCCGAAGTGGCGGAGATGAGTTTGTTATCTTGTTCGATGGTGCCTCACCTGAAAGCGCCGTTGATCAGCGCTTGAACCAGTTTTTCAGCCTGCTACAGCAATCCCACGCGATGATGACGCTTGAAGGGACCAGGGTAATTTCATTGCGCGCGAGTGCCGGTGTGGCTTTTTATCCCAGAGATGGCACGAATGTGCATCAATTGCTGCGGAGTGCTGAGTTGGCGCTGATGAGCGCGCGCACTGCGGGCAGCCATAGTTATCATTTCTTTGAACCTTCCATGCTTGTTGCAGTGGAGCATCGTCGCCGGATTGAAGATGATTTAAAACAGGCGATAGGGGAAGGCGAGCTATATCTGGGATTTCAGCCGATTATCAATTTGGCGACAGGAAAAGTGGTTGGAGCAGAAGCGCTGATGCGCTGGGCGCATCCGACGCGGGGCATGGTATCCCCTGATGTGTTTATTCCTTTGGCTGAAGAGATTGGCGTGATTGGCGAGCTGGGTCTGCTTGTGCTGGAAAATGCTTGTCAGGTGGTTAGCCAGTGGCGGTCTGTCGGACATCCGCTGCATGTTTCTGTCAATGTTTCTGCCTTGCAGATTCCGAATTTACTGCCACCCTCGATTGTTCTCGATGCACTGAAGCGGCATGGATTGCCTGCTGATGCGATAGCCATTGAGATCACCGAAGGGGTATTGATGGGGAATGTTGGCACTGCGCTCGAGTGGATGGCTGAACTCGGCGCGGCAGGGCTGCGTATTTACCTGGATGATTTTGGCACCGGTTATTCTTCATTGTCCTATCTCAAGCGATTCCCGCTGAATGCGGTAAAAATTGACAAATCCTTCGTTCGTGATTTGGCTGAGGACAGTCATGACAAGGCGTTGGTGAATGCGATCATCACAATGGCAACAAGCTTGACGCTGGATGTGATTGCAGAAGGCGTCGAGACTGAAGCGCATTTCAAGATGCTGCGCGATATGGGCTGTCATCTGGGCCAAGGTTTCCTCTTTTCGCCCGCAGTCAAGGAAGAGTTGTTTGCCGACACAGTCGTCGACATTGAACAGAGGCTGGCGTTGATGAATGCAGGGGGTTAACAAGATGTTTACGAAGCTTCTTATTGCCAATCGTGGTGAAATTGCATGCCGGATCATCAAAACGGCGCGTCGTATGGGCATCAAGACGGTTGCTGTGTATTCAACGGTAGATGAGCATGCCCGCCATGTGCGCATGGCAGATGAAGCGCTATGGATAGGCGCGGCCCCGCCTGCGGAATCGTATTTGGCCATCGATAAAATAATTGATGCAGCTAAAGCAAGTGGCGCGCAAGCCATTCATCCTGGCTATGGCTTTCTTTCCGAAAATGCAGCATTTGCGGAAGCCTGTGTGCAACATGGGTTGGTGTTTATCGGCCCATCAGCGGCGGCCATTCGCGCCATGGGTTCCAAGTCAGCGGCTAAACGACTGATGGAAAAGGCTGGTGTCCCGCTGACGCCGGGGTATCACGGGGATGAGCAGGCACCGGATTTTTTGCATCGGCAAGCAAACAAAATCGGGTATCCGGTGCTCATAAAAGCGGTCGCAGGCGGTGGCGGCAAGGGTATGCGTGTGGTGACCGCAGAAGCTGGGTTTCTGGATGTATTGGCGTCTTGTCAGCGTGAGGCCAGCGCGAGTTTTGGCGATGCACAGGTGCTGCTGGAAAAATACTTGCAACCCGCGCGGCATATTGAAGTACAGATTTTTGGCGATAGTCATGGAAATTATCTGTATTTGTACGAGCGGGATTGCTCGGTGCAACGTCGCCACCAGAAGGTATTGGAAGAAGCCCCGGCCCCGGGGCTAACGCCTGAGCGTCGCGCGGCTATGGGCAAAGCGGCGGTGAACGCTGCACGCGCTGTAGGCTATGTGGGTGCGGGCACGGTGGAATTTATTGTTCCAGGCGCCGCATCCGGCGGTGAGTTTTACTTCATGGAAATGAATACGCGGCTGCAAGTCGAGCATCCGGTGACGGAAATGATTACCGGGTTGGATCTGGTCGAATGGCAATTAAAAGTCGGCGCTGGTGAGACGCTGCCTTTGGCGCAAGAGCAGATCACGCTGCGTGGCCATGCGCTTGAAGCACGCATTTACGCCGAGGATCCAGGAACCGGTTTCCTGCCTTCGACAGGTCGCGTGATTCATTTTGCCTATCCTGTTGAAACGCCCTTTGTGCGTATGGATGCTGGCGTGGCAGCAGGGGATGAAATTACGCCCCACTATGATCCGATGATTGCCAAACTGATTGTCTGGGACGATAGCGATAGTGCGCCGCGAGCGCATGCTTGCGCACGCATGCTGCAAGCCTTGGCCGAGGTTGAAATTGTCGGTGTGGCCAATAATGTTGATTTTCTTTCCCGCCTCGTCGCTTGTCCGGCTTTTGCTGAGGCCAATCTGGATACCGGGTTGATCGAGCGAGAACAAGCCTTTCTGTTTCCAGCGCCCGCCGAGCTACCGTTAGAAGTGTGGCTGAGTGCGGCGTTGGCTGAACTCTTGCGCATCCAGAAAGAAGCTGCAAAGAGTGCCGCAAAGAGTAAGGACCCCTACTCCCCCTGGCATGCGCAAGCAGGTTGGCGTGTGACAGGACAAGCCCAGCAGGCATTGAATTTACGTTGTGGAGATGTAGAAAAAACCATTGTTGCAACAGCCAGCCGCCGAGGCTTTGTGTTCGAAATAGTGGCTCAGCCATTGAGTGGGCAACAACTCGGTGGCCAGCGGATAGAAGTGACTGGCCAGTTGGATGACACAGGAGTATTGCTCGCTGATTTTGGTGGCCGACGGTGCACGGTCACGGTGATTCCCGTGGCTGAAAAGCGCCACGTCTTTATGCAAGGCACATCGCATGTGATGACTTTGCGTGATCCGCTGAGTGACGCCGGTCAACAAGCGATAGCAGAAGGTAGCGTGATGGCCCCCATGCCGGGAAAAATAATTGCGTTACTCGTCACAGCGGGTGAGAGGGTTGCCAAAGGCACGCCCTTGTTGATTCTCGAGGCGATGAAAATGGAGCATACCGTTACCGCACCCACTGACGGTATCGTACAGAGTTTTCACTTTGCGGTGGGTGACCCGGTTGCTGAAGGTATGGTGTTGATGGCGTTTGAAGAAAATTCTTTTGGCATTTAGTGCATTTAGTGCCTTTGGTGCCTTTGGTCTGTGTTGCTGCGACAAATTATTTTTGCCCGTTTCTTGCTAAGCGTGCGTGTTGGTAGTATCGGCTGACCATTAAGGCAAGCGCCGCCATGAACAAGTAGCCAGATGCTGCCAATGCCATGGTTTTTGCGCTATGCCAGACAAAAGGGGCAACGATGGCTGCGGTAAATGCATTCATTCCCACTTGATACGCGCTTTGCAGACTTGAGGCCAAACCCCGTCGGGCAGGAATTTTTTCTAACGCAAGGATCTGCAAACTAGGCCAGACCATGGCTACTCCAAATGCATACACCAGGATGGCTAGAATATTCTGCGGCAGCCCAGGTGGGGAGAAAAAACTGATTAACAGATTAATGATGCAGCCCAGGAGCATGACGAGAAAACCCAGGCGAATGGTCTTGTCAGGAGAGAGTTTTCCTGCAGTACGCGAGTTCGCATAAGAGCCGCTCACCATGCCGATACTGACTGCTATAAAAAGCCATGCAAAACTGGAGAAGGTTGTATCGGCGATTGCGTGTAAAAAGTTGGGCGCGGAAAGAACATAAATCATGTGTCCATTGATCAGGAGCGCCAAGGCCAGGCATAAATAGCTGAACTCAGGCAGGAGTAACGCATCTTTATAGGCATGTACCAAGGGCTTGAATGCAAAAGGATGGCGTTTTTCCATGGGCAGGGTTTCTGGAAGAATACGCCAGACCGTAATAAACAAGACCGCACCCAGCGTCGATAAAAAAATGAACACCGAACGCCAGCCAAACTGGGTGACCAATACGCTGCCCAGCATCGGTGCCAATGCGGGTGCCAGGGAGAAAAACATCGAGATGTGCGCCATCAGTTTCTGGGCTGCGGCGCCTTTGAGTAAATCCATCACGGTGGCTCGGCCGACGGACATGCCCGCACCCGCTGCTACGCCTTGTAATATGCGTCCTATGGACAAAACCAGGATATTGGGTGCGAAAAGGCAGATCAGTGCCGCCAACGTGTATAAAAACATACCCGCCAGAATGACTCGTTTACGGCCCAACGTATCGGAGATGCTGCCATGCCAAAGCATCATGAAGGCAAATGGGAGCAAGTAAGCAGGAAGCGTTTGCTGTACTTCAATAGGGCTGGCACCCAGGCTGGTACCGATATCTGGAAATGCCGGTAAATACATGGTGATTGAAAAAGGCCCGATAGCCGTCAGCGCAGCAATTAATGGTGCAAATCCCCTCGGTGGGCTGGGGGAATGGGTTTGCACGGAGGTGGCGTCTGTCGTCATGGGATATGGAAGGGCACAGGGAAATTATTCTTGCTGAGTCGGGCATTTTCTCATAGATGAAGAATGCAGCGATCGTTCGAGTAAACTCGATCACCTTGGCGGTTGATTTTTCAGTGCCGTCTGATTACCTTGAATGATTATCTATGACACTCCCCAGCAAAGTTCGAATCGTTGAAGTAGGGCCGCGCGATGGCTTGCAAAACGAAAAACCGTTGATTTCAACCGAGATCAAGGTTGAGTTGATTCATCGTTTGGCTTCAGTCGGCCTGCGCACGATTGAAGCGACCGCGTTTGTTTCGCCCAGATGGGTGCCACAGATGGCAGATGCGACGGCGGTTTTTTCTGCCATTCAACCCTTGCCGATGGTGACTTATCCAGTGCTTACCCCTAACAAGAAGGGCTTTGATGCCGCTGTGGCAGCAGGGGCAAAAGAAGTCAGCGTATTTAGTGCCGCGTCGGAAACTTTTTCGCAGAAAAATACACATTGCTCGATTAGCGAGTCCCTTGATCGGTGTCGTGCGGTGATAGAGGCTGCGAAAGCGGAACATATCAAAGTGCGTGGTTATGTTTCCTGTGTGTTGGGTTGCCCCTATGAAGGCGAGATTACGCCGCTGGCAGTCGCCGAGGTGGCGCGTGCATTGTTCGATATGGGGTGTTATGAAGTGAGTTTGGGTGACACCATCGGCACAGGAACGCCAGAAAAAACCAAGGCGATGCTCGAAGCGGTTGCGCGGTGGGTGCCATTAAAAAAACTGGCAGGCCATTTTCACGACACCTGGGGCATGGCCATCGCCAATGTGTATGCCTCGCTAGAAACGGGCGTGTCGGTGTTTGATAGCTCTGTTGCCGGCTTGGGTGGCTGCCCCTACGCACCTGGTGCGCTGGGTAATGTAGCCACTGAGGATGTGGTCTGGTTGCTTCAGGGTTGCGGCATTGAGTGCGGGGTGAATCTTGACGCACTGGTTGATGTTGCCGCGTGGATTTCTCACGAGTTGGGCCGTGCGCCTGCATCGCGTGTGGCACGTGCGATGCTTGCCCGGCGGAGCATGGCCTGAAAAGTCGGCGCTGGCATGACGGCGATTAGCTCACCCTGCATCAATGTGTGTCGCATGCAAGGCAATCTGTGTCTGGGTTGTTATCGAACACTGGACGAAATTGCGACTTGGAGCCAAATGTCGGATGCTGAAAAGAAGCAAATATTGAGCAAGGTTGCGAACCGCTCGGCAAGCGCGGTTGAAAACAGTGCTGTAGTGCAGTTCGTGCAGAAAAAAACAGGGTAAGCCTCGGGTGGTTGCGGCTATTTTACTGATCAATCCGTTATGCTTTGAACTATGAAAGTTGTCCTCATCAGCGGTTTGTCAGGCTCTGGTAAATCCATTGCCCTTAAAGTGATGGAAGATGCGGCTTACTATTGCGTCGACAATTTGCCCGCGCCGCTGCTTTTTAATTTAGTTCAACATCTGCGCATGACGGGTGAGGAACGGGTTGCTGTCGCTATTGATATGCGTGGTGGCTCATCCATTGCAGCGATTCCGCTGCAAATCAAGCGCCTTGAAGCGGAAGGCATCGAGTTGCAGTTTGTGTTTCTGGATACGCGCACGGATATCCTGATTCAACGGTTTTCTGAAACACGTCGTCGGCATCCGCTGGCAGGTAACGATGTCACGCTGGAAGAAGCGATCAAGAATGAACGCGAAGCGCTGACTTTTCTTGCGGCCATCGGGCATCATATCGACACCAGCCATCTGCGGCCGAATGCCTTGCGTGCCTGTATCAAGGATTTTATTTTGACGGAGATGCAGCATGGGCTGACGTTGTTGTTTGAATCGTTTGGCTTCAAGCATGGCTTGCCGCTGGATGCAGATCTTGTCTTTGATGTGCGTTGTTTGCCCAACCCACATTACGATCCTGACTTGCGTCCTCTTACCGGACGCGATGCGGAGGTGATTGCCTTTCTCTCGGCAGAAGAAGATGTGCGTCGCATGGAAGAAGATATCCGTCGATTTATCACTTCGTGGCTGCCAGCCTACAAACGTGATAACCGGGTTTACTTGACCGTTGCCATCGGCTGCACCGGCGGACAGCATCGTTCGGTTTATCTGGCGGAAAAACTGGCTAGCCATTTTCGGGGTCAGGCCAATGTGCTGGTACGACATCGTTCGCTGGCAGAATGAAAGCGGTATTACCTGAGGATCTGCGCGAAGTTTTCAGCAAGGCAGGCTATTCAGGTTCGTGGCACAAGTACCTCAAAGTGGGCGATTGGCTGGTCTTGTTTTTAAGTTGTGCACTGGTTGTTTTGTCCTACACCCTGCTGTGGCGCGGCGGCGTGGCGGATCGCGCCATTGTTAAGCGCGATGGCCAAACCATCATTGAGATCAGCCTGAATAGTGCGAGCAAGACCCGTGTAGAAGGACCATTGGGGACTACCGTGATCGAAGTGCAACCTGGCCGCGCGCGTGTCTTTTCCGACCCCGGCCCGCGCCAATACTGTGTGCAGCAAGGCTGGCTGACACGCGCCGGTGCCGTGGCTATCTGCGCGCCGAATCACATCACGCTGGAATTGAACGGACGCGGTGAAGCACGCTATGACTCTCTCGGTTATTGAACTGCCGGTAACCGAGGATGACCGCCGTATTGCGCGCTACACCGCGGCGGCGATTGCGCTCACGGTGGCCGAAGCTGCACTGCCCAGCCCTTTGCCTGGCATCAAACCCGGGCTGGCCAACATCGTCGTGCTGGTGGTGTTGTTGCGCTATGGTTGGCGCGATGCGGCCTGGGTGAGTTTGTTGCGCGTGGTGGCGGGCAGCTTGGTGATCGGGCAACTTTTTGCACCGGGTTTTTTTCTTGCGTTAGCGGGCGCAGTGAGCAGTTTGGCCGCGTTGTTTTTGGCCGTGCAGTTGCCGCGACGCTGGTTTGGTGCGGTGACGATCAGCCTACTGGCCGCCTTTGCGCATATCGGCGGCCAGCTTTTACTGGCGCGGTTATGGCTGGTGCCGCATGACGGTGTGTTTTATCTGGCACCGCTATTTGCTACAGCGGCCCTGATTTTCGGCACGATTAACGGCTTGATCGCGGCGCGCTTGATCATGCAGGTTGAGACAATCTGAGTTCTTCGAGAATGCGCCTGACGGGCGTTGGCAATGCGGCGGTACCCAGTGCCGTTAAATCGAGCCAAAAGCAACCTACTTCCATTGCGCTCGGGCGCAAGCTCACACGGCATAACAGTGGCGTGATGTGCAGGCGAAAATGGGTGAAGATATGTAGAAAAGTCTTGAATCCATCATCTCTGGACGACGGTGGGGATACCGTAAGCATACGGGCACCGAATTTTTTTTCAACATAGGCTGCCGCATTTTCTTCTGCCGGTAATTCGGGCAGAGAGAGCAGGCCGCCCCAGATGCCTACCGGCGGGCGGGTTTCCAGTAGCACGCGATTTTCATGCACGATAACCAGCAGCGTGGCGTGACGTTCGGGAGCGACACGGCGCGATTTCTTTTGCGGTAATTCCGCAGTGCGTCCAGTGGCATGTGCTATGCAAATATCTGCTAACGGGCAGGCGATGCATTGTGGTCGACTACGTGTGCATAGCGTGGCGCCCAAATCCATCTGCGCCTGAATGTAGGTGGCCATGTTTTTGGACAAATCATGCTTCGGTAATCGCTTCGGTAACTGCTTTGGTAACAAATCCTCGGCGTGTTGCCAGAGCCGACTTTCCAGCGCCGCTGTGCCGGGGATTCCTGCAATGCCGAATACGCGGCACAGGACGCGTTTGACGTTGCCATCCAGAATCGGCACGCGCGCAGCAAAACACACCACCGCGATGGCGTTAGCGGTGGAACGGCCGATGCCGGGCAACTCGGCAATGATTTCCGGTGTTTCAGGAAACATGCCACCATGCCGCGTGATCACCACTTGCGCCGCCGCGTGCAAGTTGCGCGCGCGGGCGTAATAGCCCAGCCCGCTCCATAGCGGCATGATGTCTTCAACCGATGCAGTCGCCAGCGATTCAAGCGTGGGGAAGCGGGCGAGAAAACGCTGATAGTAGGGAATCACCGTGACAACCTGCGTTTGCTGCAACATGATTTCCGCGAGCCAGACGCGGTACGGGTCGCGCGTGTTTTGCCAGGGCAGATCATGCCGCCCGTGCTGCGCGTGCCAGTGGATGAGGCGGCTAGAAAAACTTTTGCTCAAGATCTTGTGCGGGTTAATCGCCTTTGACTGGCTTCACCAGGCTGGCGACAAGTTTTGCCCTGGCGCGCGCTTCATCGGTTGTGTCCGCTGTCGCCACGGCCACGCCCATGCGGCGTTTAACAAAACTCTCTGGCTTGCCAAATAATCGCAGATCGGATTCTGGTACACGCAAGGCTTCTGCCACACCGTCAAAGGCAATGCCTTTGGCATCCATGCCACCATAAATCACCGCCGAAGCGCCCGCACGGCGCAAGCGGGTATCCACCGGCAAGCCAAGAATGGCACGTGCATGCAGCTCGAATTCCGACAAACGTTGCGTGGCCAGCGTGACCAGCCCGGTGTCATGCGGGCGCGGGCTGACTTCGGAAAACCACACCTCATCGCCCTTGATGAACAGCTCGACGCCAAAGAGGCCGCGTCCGCCAAGATTGCCGGTGATCGCGCGTGCCACATCGCGTGATTTTTGCAGCGCCACGGCCGACATATTCATCGGCTGCCAAGATTCAACATAGTCGCCATTTACTTGCACATGGCCGATAGGTTCGCAGAAAAAAGTTTCCACTTCACCCGAGGTACCCACGGCACGCACGGTCAATTGGGTGATTTCATAATCAAAATCAATAAAGCCCTCAACAATCACCCGCCCTGCACCCACGCGGCCGCCCGCTTGCGCGTAGTCCCACGCCGTGGCGACATCCGCCGCCGATTTAATCAGCGATTGCCCTTTGCCGGATGAGGACATCACCGGCTTGATGATGCAGGGATAGCCAATGCCATCACCAGTAGTACCGTCAATCGCCGCTTGTAATTCAGCCAGCGAATCGGCAAAGCAGTAGGGCGACGTCGGCAGGTCGAGTTCTTCCGCCGCCAGCCGACGAATGCCCTCGCGGTTCATGGTCAGCTGGGTTGCGCGTGCGGTAGGAATAATCTCTGGCCCTGTGCCTGTAAGGCTTGCCTGTTCAATTTCAGCCAATGTCGCTGTGGCGATTGCTTCAATTTCGGGCACCACCAGATGCGGATTTTCTTTTTCGATCACTGCACGCAAAGCCGCACCATCCGTCATGTTGATTACATGGCTGCGATGCGCCACCTGCATGCCGGGCGCATCGGCATAGCGGTCCACGCCAATTACCTCGCAGCCTAGGCGCTGCAATGCGATAATGACTTCTTTGCCGAGTTCTCCGCAGCCTAGCAGCATGACGCGTGTGGCGCTAGTTGATAGCGGCGTACCGATGCGAGCGTTTGTTTTCATCACCAATCCTTATTGTAAAGCAGCTTTAGATTGCCGATTTTAGCTGACCATTGATAGCCAATTCATGTTTGAATTACCGTCAAACCGTCTATTCATCCCCGCTGCGTTTTTACGTAGCGGCTGGCCCGCGCTGCTTGCCACGCTGTGCATCTGGACAGGCTTTATTCTGGTGTCGCGAGTTGCGGGCAAAGGTGTTTTGACCGCGTGGGATGTCACTGCGTTACGTCTTGGCATGGGCAGCTTTATCTCAGTGTTCTTTTTGCCGCGCGTCACGCTGCCACCGTTAAAAACCGGGCTGCTGTTAGCCCTGTTTGGCGGCATCGGCTATGCCTGTTTCGTTTATTCCGGTTTTCGTCTTGCTCCGGCAGCGCACGGAGCGGTTCTGGCACCAGGAGGGTTACCCTTTGCCACGGCAATTGTTGCCTGGCTGTGGTTGAAAAAAGTACCCAATCGTGGGCAAGTGTTGGCGCTGCTTGGTGTGTTGGCCGGCATCATCTTGATCGCCACCGATACATTATCTGCCAGCGGGCAGATCACCGGCTGGCAACTGGTAGGTGATCTGCTGTTTATCTGCGCCGCGTTTTCATGGGCCATTTTTACCCTGCTACTACGCCAGAACCCCATGCCGCCATTGACAGCTACGGTTGCCACGGTGTTGTACGGCGCTCTATTGTATTTGCCTGTTTGGTGGTTTTTTCTACCCAGCACACTATCCCGTGCTGCAAATGCTGAAATCGCGCTGCAGGTTTTGTATCAAGGGGTGCTGGTGGTTTTTGTTGCCTTGCTGCTTTACGCGCAGGCGGTGCGCCAACTCGGGCCGCAAATTGTGGCGCTAACCTTGGGCATGGTCCCGGTGCTGGCGTCCCTCGCTGCGGTGCCTTTATTGGGCGAACCCCTCTCGCTGCTCGCATTAGCGGGGCTCACAGCGGTTACTGTCGCCGCGGTGCTGGGTGTGCGCGCCAGCCGGTAATGCTTTGTGAATTGTGGAATAAATATAGAACAGAAGAATCTAAGCTTACTGCCGCTGGTTTTGTAAAATGGTAATCATTGAAGAATCAAAAATGAAAGCAGGGAAGTAGATATGGCATCCGTTGCAACCGAAAAAGTCATCAGCGTGCATCACTGGAATGACACCTTATTCAGTTTCCGCACCACGCGCG
>WOYI011477299.1_pt2 | contig 12758 bp, 9 predicted proteins | sample 6423411 | NCBI WGS metagenome assembly WOYI01 (sample SAMN13441803, study PRJNA592873) | oil field metagenome | biome: oil field; feature: oil-well bore; material: oil-contaminated soil; isolation source: oil-contaminated soil from oil-well borehole | place: Germany: Wietze | collected 2016-10-18 ... | reverse complement strand
CCCGGCTCACCCGGTGCTCCCGGCTCTCCAGGGGTTCCCGGAGGGCCCGGGGGGCCTGGTTCGCCGTCGTCACAGCGCGGGTCGGTGAACACATTGTTGTCGAGCGTCACTGCCCCGTTGCGAGCTAGAGCACGGCCCTCGACGGTCGTCCCGGAATTCACCGTGATCGATGTCAGGGCCATGATCGTTCCGACGAAGTCCGTTTCACTCCCGAGAGTGGCTGAGCTGCCGACCTGCCAGAACACATTGCAGGCCCGGGCGCCACCTGTGAGCAGGACGGTACTGTTCGACGCGGTGATGAGGGTTTCAGGGATCTGGAACACCCACACGTCGTCGGGACCGCCCTGGAGCGTCACGGTGCCGGTGAGTCCGGCAGTGACGGGGAAGGTGTACACGCCCTCGAGAAGGGTCAGCCCACCGAGCTCGACCGCGAGAGTGGCGTCCGCAGCCTGACTCGTCGCACTGTTGTAGGCGGTGACGAGGTCGACTTTGGCCTGCGCTGCGTGAGCATCGGCTGCGTGGGTCGTGCCCCCGATGACGAGACCCGGCGGGAAGCCGGTGATCGCCGCTCCCGGGTGGACGCCGAGATCACCGTTCAGAACGGTCGGCGTGACGGTGTTGGTCACGGTCGACCCCGCGAGCACGACGTACGAATCTGCCGTGCCGAGCCCGATCGCCGTTGCGGCGTACGCGCCCGGAAGGCCGACGGCCAGGGATGTAACGGTGAGTCCCGCTACCAACAGTGCGGCGAAGCCCGCCTTGGCTGGCCGCGAGATGCTCGCAGAATGCGAGCGGAGGGACGTGTGGGTTCCCATAGGAACCGCCTATTCTTCCCCCAAGATGCGGGGGATCACGGCCCGAAGTGAGCCATCGCTCACGGTACGGTTGAAACCCACATTTACCTAGCAATTCGGACATACCCGGCGCCCGAGGCGGCTCAAACTGTGAATGTGCCTGGCCGGCGAGTGTGAAACGGCTGGTTCTTCTGTGCGCGGCGCGTCCGTAGGCTACCTTGGATCGGGCGGTCGCGAAGCTAATGGGCCCAGATATCGCGCGCCTCGAGCTTCGAGGACCGGACAACCTCGGCATCAAATGCCTCAGTCGTACGTCCCGGCACGAGCGGCAGGCGCTTTGGTGCCGAGGCTTCCCATCACCCAGCGGTCGAGGCGCTCGTAGGCGGTGTCGCGCGGCGAACGTCAAACACCGGCCCTTGAGGTCTCGGCCGCGGCGTGGTCTGACGCCGCCGGCAGCGACCAGGATCCGCGCCCCAGTCCTCCGGTCGACGCCGAGCGGGAGCACTGCACCGGTCAGGAAATCACCCGCTTGCATCCCCGCCCAGAACACCTGGAGCAAGTCAGGTCGAATACGAAGTGAGTACATCGCCACAGCACACCATCTCTCGAGGTGCTGCAACCACCGCAAGAACCCAAGGCTCCCTCAACGGAGTTGGAGAGATCTGAGTACACCATCACTCGCTCGATATCGGGGTAGCCAGCCTCGTGAAGTGCTGACAGGTACCACCGGCCACGGCTACCTCTTCCGCTCGGTCGGGGCCACCTATGGGCGGTACGGGGCCACAAGCCGCCAACACGAGCGAAGCCGCAAGAAGGGAAGCACCGACTACGACACGTCTGCGCACGCCAGCATGCTAGGCATCCTTGCCAAGAAGCGCCGACAACATTTTGACAACATCTCTACGCTTCGCTTCGAGCCACACGGGGCCCACGCGCATGGAGGACGTCCGTGTCAGTCATGCGCTCGTGGATCTCGCCCGTTCCGGGTCGGATACCGCAGCTTCGAGCGCCGCGCACCTTGCTTCATGTCAGCCACCCGACTCGATCAGCTCCGCGCCGGCGTGGGCGATCTCATCCAGCGCCTTCTGGCTGGAGTCAGGATGCACACCGGCGACGAGGTCCGTGAAGATCCGCACGCGCCGCCCGTGCTCGATCGCGTCGAGCGCTGAAGCGCGCACGCAGTAGTCGGTCGCGAGGCCCACGACGTCGATATCGATGATCCCGTGCCGTTCGAGGAGCGAAGCGGCGGTCGTGCCGTCGTCGGCGACGCCTTCGAACAGTGAGTATGCCGGCTTGCCCTGGCCCTTCTTCAGGTGGTGGGTGATCGACGACGTGTCGAAGCCTTCGTCATACTCGGCTCCGTATGTACCCGCGACGCAGTGCGCCGGCCACGTGTCGATGAAGTCGGGCTCGCCGGCCGCGAAGTGGCCGCCGTTGTCGTTGTCGCCGTCGTGCCAGTCGCGCGATGCGACGACGATCTCGTAATCCACCGCATGCGCGCCCAGGAAGCGCGTGATGCGTTGGGCGACCTCGTCACCTCCGGCCACACCGAGCGCACCGCGCTCGGTGAAGTCGTTCTGCACGTCGACGACGAACAATGCTCTGGTCATGACTCGAGCGTACGACGGTACTCCTCGCGTGTCAGGGGGTGGCTGTCGTCTGCGACGAACCCGGGCTCATCAGAGAGCACCTGCCCCGTCTCGGGCATCGGCGCCGCCGCATCCACGCCCCGACGCCAGAGCTTCGAGGGCCACCAGATCGCCCGCCCGATGTCGTAGGTGACGGCAGGAACGAGCAGCGATCGCACGATGAAGGTGTCCAGCAGCACGCCGAACGCGACGATGAACGCGAGCTGGGCGAGGAACAGGATCGGGATGACCCCGAGCGCCGCAAACGTCGCGGCCAGCACCAGCCCCGCGGACGTGATCACGCCGCCCGTCACGATCAGGCCGCGCAGAATGCCTGGACGTGTGCCGTGCACGAGGGATTCCTCCCGCACCCGCGACATCAGGAAGATGTTGTAGTCCACGCCCAGCGCGACGAGGAAGACGAACCCGTACAGCGGCACCGATGGATCCGCGCCGGGGAAGCCGAGCACGTGGTTGAACACGAGAGCGCTCACCCCCAGCGCTGCACCGAACGAAAGAACCACGCTGAGGATCAGCACCACCGGGGCGACGATCGCCCGGAGCAGAAGCATGAGGATCAGCAGGATCACGAGCAGGATCACCGGGATGATGATCGTACGGTCGCGGATCGAGGTGTCCTTCGAGTCGATGTCGATCGCGGTGACACCGCCCACAAGAGCCGTGCCCGTGCCGACTGCGTCGTCGAGGCTCGCCCGGAGTTCGCGCACCGTGTCTTCGGCCGCCACCGAGTCCGCGGCATCCGTCAGCGTGGCGATCAGCAGTACATCGCCCTCGGAGACGGTAGGAGCGGGTGCCTCTGCTCCCGGAGGGCCGGCGACGACGTACACGGCAGCGCCGCCCTCGATCGTGACGCCGGCCTGCCCTGTCGGCGAGTCCTCAGCCGCTGTCGCAACGGATTCGATTCCGTCGCTGTCGGCGAGGACTCCGACAGCGTCGACGACGTCCTCCTCCGGGACGATGACGTACGCGGGACTGCCCGACCCTGCCGGGAAGTGATCGCCGAGCACGTCCTGGCCGTCGCGCGCCTGCGAAGCCCCCAGCACGAGATCGCTCGAAGGCACCCCGTCGGCCTTGAGCTGCAGCAGACCGGCGGCGGCCACCAGCAGCACGATCGTGCATGCGATCCACACCTGTCGTGCGTGCCGTGCGACGAAGCGTGCCTGGCGCGGCCAGAATGTTGTTGTTCTCTGGGGCTCCGTCCCAGACCCCCGGCTCTCTGACGCACGCCCCTGGGGCTGCATCAGATCGTCGGGGATCGACACGACCCCGTGCTTCGGGATGAACGGCCAGAAGGCCGCCTTGCCGAACAGCGCGAGCAGAGCGGGGAGGAAGGTGAGCGCGGACAGCACGGAGAACGCGATGCCGATCGAAGCGATCGGTCCGAGCGCACGGTTGGTCGCGAGGTCGGACAGCAGCAGGCAGAGCAGACCCGCGATGACGGTGCCGCCCGAAGCGATGATCGGCTCGAACGCACCGCGCCAGGCCTGCGTCGTCGCCTCCCACCGCCGGGCTCCCGTGCCGATGGCCTCGCGGAACCGCGCGACGTACAGCAGCGCGTAGTCGGTCGCAGCACCGATCACGAGGATGAAGAGAATGCCCTGCACCTGCCCGTTGAGCACGACGATGCCGGCATACGCGAGCCACCACACCGTCAGCAGCGCCACGCACAGTGCGAAGAGTGAGGTCATCAGCACCAGAATCGGCAGAAGCGGTGATCGGTAGACGATCACCAGGATGACGAACACGGCCAGCAGCGCGACGATCAGCAGCAGCCCGTCGATGCCCAGGAAGCCCTTGACGAGGTCGGCCGTGAAGCCCGCTGGCCCTGTCACCCACCCGTCCAGCGCGCTCGGCAGTTGCTCGGAGAGCATCGTGCGGATCTCCTCGACGACGACGCGCACCTCGCCGGACGAGTCGATCGGCACGAAGATCTGCATCGCTTCGCCGTCCTCCGAGAGGATCGGCGGCGAGACACCGTCCTGCACGCCGTCGATGCCGGCGATGTCGTCGCTCAGCGTCTGCACGGAGGCGAACTCGTCATCGGTGAGGGCCCCCTCGCCCGTCACCACGACGACGGCCGGGATCGTGTCAGCGCCGAGGAAGTCGGGCAGCCGCTCGCTCACCTGCGTGGCATCGGCGCTCTGCGGCAAGAACGAGGACTGATCGTTTGTCGCGACTTCGTCGACTTTGCCGAAGTACGGGCCGCCGATAGAGCCGCCGACGAGCCAGATCAGCACCAGCAGAACCGGGATGCCGACCCTCAGCCATCGCGTGGGTTGACTGTGAGAGGGGCGAGGCGAGGTCATATCGCTAGCTTATCTAGCGAAATGACCTTGCGTGGCAAATCCCTATGCTGGAACGACCATGCTTTCGGCCGGACTCGCGCTCTTCGGCGCCGTCGTCTACGGCGCAGCGGACTTCTTGGGCGGACTCGCGGCCAAGCGGCTGCGCTCGATCGTGGTGACCGCCGCGAGTGCGGCATCCGGCCTGCTCCTTCTCACCGTGCTGCTGCCGGTCGTCGGCGGAGAGTGGGCACCCGCGGACCTGGCATGGGGCGCGCTGGCGGGAGTGTTCGGAATGATCGCGATCGCGCTGCTGTACGCGTGCCTCGCGATCGGACCGATGAGCATCCTCTCTCCCCTGACAGCCGTCGTCTCGGCGGTCGCGCCGATGCTGTGGGGCCTGTTCGTCAACGGCGAGACGCTCTCGCCGATCGGCTATCTCGGTCTGGGCATCGCGCTCGCAGCCGTCGTGCTGGTGGGGTTCATTCCCGGAGAGCGGGTCGTGCGGCCCGGTGCGCGCGGACTTCTCATGGCGATCGGGGCAGGCCTGGCGATCGGGGCGTTCCTGATCGCCATCGATCAGACCAGCCCGGAGAGCGGGCTCGTGCCGCTTGTGATGACCCGCGCGACGACCGTGACCATCACCGCGGTCATCATCGGCGTCCTCGTGATCCGGGCGATTCGCACGGGGCGCCGCGCGGCCTCCGTGCTGGAGATGTCGGGAGTCGCGCTCGGCGCCACGCCGAGCGGGCACGCCGATCTCGAGCACGCCGCGGACAGCGGCCGGGTCGGTGTTCCGGCATCGCTTTCGCGAGCATGGACGCTCGCGCTCATGTGCGGAGTGGTGGATGCCGCCGCCAATGCCGTCATGCTGCTCGCCTTGCGGATCGGCGACCTCTCGATCGTGTCGGCCCTCACCGCGCTGTACCCGGCCGGAACGATCATCCTCGCGGCGGTCGTGCTGAAGGAGCGGGTCGGCAGAGTGCAGTGGGTGGGCCTTGCCCTTGCGCTGCTGGCCGGCGGCATGCTCGCGCTTGCGTGAGTGCCGGATCAGCCGCGCACGAAGAGCAGGATCGACGATGTCGCGAGCGCGACCACGCCGAGGCCGATCAGTCCTGCAGCCAGCACCGCGAGCGAGCGCACGAGCGGTGACCGCTGGGTCAGGCGCATGCGGTTGTTCCAGCCGCGGCGGGCGAAGATGTCGTACATGCCGGCCTCTCCGACGACCGCGAGCTGCTCGTGGGTGAGGGGCGCCTCGTTGACGCCGCCGTCCTCGTCGAACCAGCGCACCACCGTGCCGTGCTCGGTCGGTTCGACCACTGCGCGCGCCGGCACCCAGGTTCCATCGAAGAGGTAGGCGATCAGGGCGATGCCGGCGAGCAGGGCGCCCGCGCCGAAGCCGATCCAGGTGAAGATCTCGAGGACGGCGTCGAGCGCTGCGCTCATCTTGCTGATCCACCCCGTCTTCGTTCCTGCAGGGCCGACGAATGAGGCTGACAGCCTCTCGGAGCCACCTGAGAGAATCGAACTCTCGACCTTCTCATTACGAGTGAGATGCTCTGCCGACTGAGCTAAGGTGGCGCGCGCTGCTTGCGCGATGCACGATCATCGATCTTACAGGGTCGCCGGAGCCCCCGCAGACGCGGCCGGCTGCGGCATCCGCTCTACTCGCATCGCAGGCCGTCCTCGGGCACGGTCCCCTGCAGCAGATACGCCTCGACGGCGGCATCCACGCAGGCGTTGCCCTTGTTGTAGCCGGTGTGGCCTTCGCCGACGCGGGTGATGAGCACACCCGATGACAGCTGGTCGGCCAGCGACACCGCCCACTCGTACGGGGTCGCCGGGTCGTTCGTCGTGCCGATCACGACGATCGGCGCGGCGCCTTCCGCGGAGATCGCGCCGCGAGTGCCGGTCGGCGGGTGGGGCCAGGACTCGCACGGATCGGGACCGGACCAGTAGGGGGCGACGGTCGGTGCCTCGGCGGCGATCCGCGCATCACTTGCGGCCTTGGCTTCGTCGCTGGTCTCGAGCGGGTAGTCCATGCAGTTGTAGGCGCGGAAGGCCTCGGTGGAGTTGTCGAGGTACGTGCCGCCCTCGCGGTTGTAGTAGAAGTCCGCGAGCTGGAACGCGATCTCGGGATTGCCCTGCAGCACGTCGGTCAGTGCGGCCGACAGGTACGGCCAGCTCTCCTGCGCATACAGCGCCGCGATGATGCCGGTCAGCAGGGAATCGGCGCCGAGCAGGCGGCCATCGGCCGCGGGAAGCGGTGATCGCTCCACGCTGGCGAGCATCGTGCCGAGGTCCGCCATCCCCTCGTCGACCGTGCCGCTGAACGGGCAGTCCGACTGCGTCAGACAGTCGGCCATGTACGCGCGCAGGGCGGATTCGAACCCGATCGCCTGGATCGTGCTGACGTCCACGCCCGATACGGCCGGATCGATCGCACCGTCCAGCACCAGGCGCCCGACGCGCTCGGGGTAGAGCTGCGCATAGGTCGCACCGAGGAACGTCCCGTACGAGTAGCCGAGATAGTTCAGCTGCTTATCACCCAGCACCGCACGCATCAGATCCATGTCCCGGGCGGCGTTCTCGGTCGTGATGAAGGGCAGGATGCCGTCGCTGTTCGCCTCGCACGCGTCGGAGAACTGCTGGTTCCACTGTTGGCGCTGCGCCGTCCAGCCATCGGACCCACGCGGGTCGGTGGGGATGTCGAAGAGGTACGAGTCCATCGCGGCGTCGTCGAAGCAGGTCACGGCGGTCGACTCGCCGACGCCTCGCGGATCGAAGCCGATCACGTCGAACTGCTGCTGCAGCGCCGAGCCGACCGCGAAGTCGACGCTGTCGCGGATCAGGCTGACACCGCCGGCCCCCGGACCACCCGGGTTGGTCAGCAGGGACCCGATCGCGCTGCCGGACTCGGCGCGCTGGCGGATCACCGAAAGCTCGATCTGGCCTGCAGACGGGTCGGACCAATCCAGCGGCGCGGTCAACATCGTGCATTCGAACGCTCCGCAGTCCGTCCAGGACAGGGTCTGCTCGTAGAAGGGCAGCAGGTCCTCGGCGATGCCGTCGGTGTCCGGCGCCAGGCTCGAGGACGACGAGGGCTTCGACTCGGGAATGATCGAGTAGAGACAGCCCGACAGCGCAACGGACGCCGCAGCCAGTCCGGCGACGATCGCGATGATCCGGCGGGCGCGTCGAGGTGAGTTCGGACGCAGCAAGGTGTTGTTCACGGGATCCTCCCGCTCGCAACGGTCACGAGCATGCTTTCCAGGGCGAGGGTCGGGGCGACGTTCTGTTCGAGGTTGCGACGGGTCTCGGCGATCCGGTCCAGGACGACGAGGGAGCGCTCCACCGTCCAGGCCGAGGCCAGGGCACGCAGCTCCGGCTCGAGTTCCCGATTGATCAAGTCTCCGTCAGCGCGGCCACCACGGCCGAACTGCAGCATGACGACATCGCGGAACATCGACTGCAGATCCGTCAGGACACGGTCGATCCCGTCGCGAAGGCTGCGCGTCGCCCGGCGCTTCTGATCGTCCTCGAGCGCGCTCAGCTGCGAACGCACGGCCGGGGGCACTGCGGCTCCCTCTGCGATGCCGAGCGTGCGCAGCAGGCTCGAGCGCTCGGCGTCGTCGCGTTCCGCGGTCAGCGCCTTGGCGTCGTCTGTGGCGGCGGCCACGACGCGGCCGGCGACCTCGACGGCATCACCGACGCTGCGCACGGCCAGGACCCCGCGCAGCATGTCGTCGCGGCGCGCGCGGGCCGCAGCATCCGTCGCGAGTCGCTGCGCCATGCCGATGTGGCGCTGGGCATGGCGAGCGGACTGCTCGGCGACCGCGAGGTCTGCGCCGGTGCGCTGCGAGATGAGACGCGCGACGTCCTCGATGTCGGGCTCGCGCAGCCGCAGGGTGCGCACGCGCGAGCGGATCGTCGGCAGCAGATCGGCGTCGCTCGGCGCGCACAGCACCCAGACCGTTCGCTCCGGGGGCTCTTCGAGGGCCTTCAGCAGGACGTTGGAGGTGCGCTCGACCATGCGGTCGGCATCCTCCACCACGATCACGCGGTAGCGGCCGAGGGAAGGACCGAAGTACGAGCGCTCCACGAGCGATCGTGCGTCCTTGATGGAGATGATGACACCCTCGGTGCGCAGAGCGGTCATATCGGGATGCGTGCCGGACAGCACCTGCCGCATTGCCCGCTCATCACCCTCCTCGGCGATCAGCGCAGCGGCGAACGCGTAGGCGAGGGTGGATCGACCCGATCCGGGCGGTCCGGTGATGAGCCAGGCGTGCGTCATCGACTCGGGGTCGGATGCCGCCGCCCGCAGCGTCGCGACGGCCTCGTCCTGCCCCCACACAGCGCCCCACGGGAGATCGGCCGCGACCGGGGGCGAAGTCACCGCCGGAGCGTCCGCAACCGCCGCGCTGTCCATGGGCCCAGCCTAATCGGCGTCACCGACGGCCTTTTCCGCATGGGCGTCCAGCAGGGACTGCACCCGACCCTGGATGTCGGTCGCGAGATCGGCCGATCCGCGCGACGCATCGAGGACGAGGAAGCGATCGGGCTCTGCGGCGGCGAGTGCGAGGAACTCCGCCCGGACTCTGTCGTGGAACGCGGACTGCTCGGACTCGAGCCGATCGAACGGCTTGTCATCGGCGACGAGTCGCGCGCGCGCGAGTGCAGGGTCCAGATCCAGCAGGACGGTCAGGTCGGGAAGCAGTCCCTCGGTCGCCCAGAGTGACAGGTCGCGCACCTCATCACGACCGAGGACGCGGCCGGCGCCCTGATATGCGACGGACGAGTCGAGGTACCGGTCCTGGATCACGACCTCTCCACGCTCGAGGGCGGGGCGCACGAGGTGCTCGATGTGGTGGGCGCGGTCGGCGGCGTACAGCAGGGCCTCCGCGCGCGGCGCGATCTCCCCCCGATGGTGCAGGACGATGTCGCGGATCAGGACGCCGACCTCCGTGCCGCCGGGCTCGCGGCTGCGCGCCACCGTGCGTCCCCGGGCGGCGAGCCACTCCTCCAGGAGCGCCGCCTGCGTGGTCTTGCCGACGCCGTCGCCGCCCTCGAAGGTGATGAACACACCGCGGACCGGGCCGGCTGCTTCGGCGGCGGGCGCGACCGGTGGGCTCACTTCTTGGCCGACGCCTTGCGGGCGTTGGTCGCCTTGCGCGCAGGGGTCCGCTTGGGAGCCGGGCCCTTGGCGCGCTTTTCGGCGATCATCTGCACCGCGATCTCATAGGTGATGTCGTCCACGGTCTGGCCGCGCGGGATCGTCACGTTTGTCTCGCCGTCGGTCACGTACGCGCCGAAACGGCCGTCGCGCACCCGGATCGGCTTGCCGCTGACCGGATCGTCATCGAACTCGGCCAGCGCACTCGACGCACGCCTGGCTCCGTATTTCGGCAACGCATAGATCGCGAGCGCCTGCTCGAGGTCGATGTCGAAGATGAGCTGCTCGTTATCCAGCGTGCGCGAGTCGGCTCCCTTCTTCAAGTACGGTCCGTAGCGGCCGTTCTGCGCCGTGATGGGCTCTCCCGACTCCGGGTCGATGCCGACGGTGCGGGGAAGCTCCAGCAGCCGCAGCGCCGTGCCGAGGTCGATCGTGTCGACCGACATCGACTTGAACAGCGACGCCGTGCGCGGCTTGGGCGCGGCATCCTTCTTCGCCGTGCTGGTCTTAGAAGCCGCTGCGGTCTTCGAGGCGGGCTTCTTCTTCGGCGCCTCTTCGACGATCTCCCCGGTGGCCTCGTCGACGACGGTGGGATCCTGCGGCTCGGTCTCTTCGACGTACGGGCCGAAGCGGCCGTCCTTCACCACGACGAGCTTGCCGTTTTCGGGGTTCTCCCCGAGCACGCGGTTGCCGGCGACCGGAGCATCGATCAGCTCCTGCGCCTTCTCGGGCGTGAGCTCGTCGGGAGCGAGTTCTTCGGGGATGTTCACACGGCGCGGCGGGGCGTCGGGATCAGCGGGGTCGATGACGTCGAGGTACGGGCCGTACTTGCCGAACCTCAGGGTGATCGTGTCGCTGATGCGCGTCGCATTGAGTTCGCGGGCATCGATCTCGCCGAGGTTCTCGACGATGTTGCGCAGCCCCGGCTGAGCGTCGGAGCCGAAGTAGAACTCGCGCAGCCACGCAGTGCGCTGCTGCTCGCCGCGGGCGATCGCGTCGAGGTCGTCTTCGAGCCCCGCGGTGAAGTCGTAGTCGACCAGGTCGGCGAAGTGCTCCTCGAGCAGACGCACGACGCTGAACGCGAGCCAGCTGGGCACGAGTGCCTGACCGCGCTTGGTGACGTAGCCGCGGTCGAGGATCACATCGATGATGCTCGCGAAGGTGGAGGGGCGTCCGATGCCCTTCTCCTCGAGCGCCTTGACGAGGCTCGCCTCGGTGTAGCGCGGCTTCGGAGTGGTCGCATGGTCCTTGGGCTCGATCCGCTCGAGCCGCAGCGCATCGCCGACGGCAAGCAACGGCAGCGACTGGTCGTCGGTCTTGTCGGCGTCGCTGCGCTTCTCGTCGCGACCCTCTTCGTACGCCTCGAGGAAGCCCTTGAAGGTGTATACGGTGCCGGATGCCGTGAACTCGGCACGCTGGACGGCGCCGTCGACCGGCGCGTCGACCGCGAGCGTCACGGTCGTCGTCTCGTACTTGGCGTCGGCCATCTGGCTGGCGACCGTGCGCTTCCAGATGAGGTCGTACATTCGCTCCTCGTCGCGGTCGAGCTCGCCCGAGACGGAAGCCGGCGTCCGGAACTGCTCACCCGACGGACGGATCGCCTCGTGCGCCTCCTGCGCGTTCTTGCTGTTGCTGCGGTACACCCGAGGGTTCAGCGGCACGGCCTGCTCGCCGTAGAGCGAGACCGCCTGCTCGCGTGCCGCGGTGATCGCCTGAGTGCTCAGAGCCACCGAATCGGTGCGCATGTAGGTGATGAAGCCCTTCTCGTAAAGACGCTGGGCCACGCTCATCGCGTGCTTGGCGCTCATCGAGAGCTTGCGGCCGGCCTCCTGTTGGAGCGTCGAGGTCGTGAACGGCGCCTTCGGGCTGCGCGTGCCGGGCTTGGATTCGAGTGCGGTGACGGATGCCTCACCGACACCCTCGATCGCAGCCGCGAGTGCGCGGGCCTTGGCTTCGTCCAGGACGACGACGACCTTCTTCAGCTGGCCGCGGTCATCGAAGTCGGTTCCGCGGGCCACGGGCGCTCCGTCGAGACGGGCGAGGCGGGTGGTGAACGATTCGGCAGCCTTGACGGCGAGCGCCTGGACATCCCAATAGCCGGCCGTGACGAACGCCATGCGCTCGCGTTCTCGGTCGACGACCATGCGAGTGGCGGCGGACTGGACGCGGCCTGCACTGAGCGCGGCGCCCTCGCGGCCGCTGCCGACCTTGCGCCAGAGCACGGGCGAGACATCCCAGCCGTATAGACGGTCCAGTACGCGGCGGGTCTCCTGCGCGTCGACGAGGGCGAGGTCGAGTTCGCGGGTGTTCTCGACCGCGGCGCGGATGGCGTCCTTGGTGATCTCGTGGAACACCATCCGGTGGACGGGAACCTTCGGCTTGAGCACCTCCAGCAGGTGCCACGCGATCGCCTCCCCCTCGCGATCCTCATCCGTGGCGAGCAGGACTTCGTCGGCCGTCTTGAGCGCGCGCTTGAGCTCGGCGACCGTCTTGGTCTTGCGGTCGTTGACGACGTAATAAGGGTCGAAGTCGTTGTCGATGTCGATCGAGTACTTGCCGTACGCCGTCTTCTTGTCGGCCGGGATGTCCTTCTTGCTCGCGAGATCGCGGATGTGCCCGACCGAGCTGAGTACCTCATATTCGTCGCCGAGGTACCCCTGGATCGACTTCATCTTCGTCGGTGATTCGACGATGACGAGCTTCTTGCCTGTTGCCACCGGGGGCGTCCTTTCGTCGAAGCACACCATACACGCGCCTCACTGGGGCTCCGCCCCAGACCCCCGGCTTGCTGACGCGCGCCCACACTGGGGCTCCGCCCCAGACCCCCGGCTTGCTGACGCGCGCCCACACTGGGGCT
>WOYI010951226.1_pt1 | contig 12764 bp, 17 predicted proteins | sample 6423411 | NCBI WGS metagenome assembly WOYI01 (sample SAMN13441803, study PRJNA592873) | oil field metagenome | biome: oil field; feature: oil-well bore; material: oil-contaminated soil; isolation source: oil-contaminated soil from oil-well borehole | place: Germany: Wietze | collected 2016-10-18 ... | reverse complement strand
GCCACCAGAATCTCTATAGTTTTGGACGACTCGCCACCAGAATCTCTATAGTTTTTTGCCAAAATCTGTGGATAACTCGCCCAAAAACACGACTCGCCACCAGAATCTCTATAGCTAAACCTTGGTTTTTTGTTCGCGCAACCGGTTTATTTGGTTGTTGGCAGAAAAAACATCCTGGATGAACGTCGGGCTTGCCGACAATGAATACTTGACGTTGGAGAGTGTACGGCGGTAGCCATATTCCGGCTCAAAGGTAAAATTGCGCAGAATATTATGTTCCTTGAGCTCATTAAGTGCATCTTGGCACGCCTCATGTGCTGCGCGTAGCCGGGTATAGCCGTCTAGTAGTCCACTATCGCGCCGAATTGTGCCAAGTTCCATCACAAAGTCATGTAGTCGGCTAGCAAATGTGTATTTTGCAGTGAGCACGCGCAAAAACCACCGGGAAAGTTGCGATGACAGTTGCATGAGCTGAGCGTAGTTGAATTGTCGATACGCCAGGTTGTTGATGCTGTCGACGACAAGCGGATGAAACCCGACAACCCATTTGCTACGCCCCTCATCTCCATCGCCATCATGAAATCGGCCAAGCGTTGAAAAGTAGCCGCTCGAACCAAAGTTCGGCAAGTCTGATGAGGTCGTACCTGGCTCACTTATTGTGATCACGCTGTGGGCGAGTATATGCAGGCTCTTCTTTATCTCTGCGTACGTTCTGGAATGGCCCATGCGCTTCAATTCTTGCGTGAGTTCGTACAAGGTAAAAACAACGCCCCCTCGGTGCGGATTTTGCAATGCATCGTAAAAGCCGGCGTTCTTTTCCGTCGTCATTTTCCGTAGCGCTTCCTCGACGAGTTCCTCGTTACCAGACGGGTAATAGGCAAGTTCCCGGAGTACTGGGTCCCCTCCTTTCTCGACCCGCATCCGCTCCTCAACGAGACAGGGCTGTATTCTCACCATAAAGTCCTTTCCGTCATGGCGAAACGCTCGCGTGTAGGTACCGAGAAACTGTCCGTTAATACGCAGCTTTTTCATTTGTGTAGCCGAAACGGAATAACGCGGCACACAATCCCAGAAAACGATGTGGTTGGAGAGATCGCCACGATCTCGCCTGCCGTCCCCCGCTAAATCCTGGAAGAGCGTCATCTGTCGCGCAGAAAATGCCTCGCTGGCCACCGCGACTGGGACTGGTTTAGCGTCGCGGGCTACGCCTGCAGTCGCTTCCATGTCTCCAGCCATCTGTAACAACGCGGCAGCGGCTTTTTTGTTCTTGGGAATCTTCGCCCAACGGCGCAAAGTAGCACCGTCGATTTTCTCGAAGTCCCGGTATTCTCGGTCTGCAATCACAGTGAACGGGGGGGCGTCGTTGTTTGAGTTGTGATTCATTGCCGCCCCAAGCCTTCTCCAATCCAACGCCGTACCAGGACTGCGATTTTGGTATCCGTGTCGAATGCAACCTGTTTAAGCCGACGGTGTAACGCGGGTTCTATGTCCAAGTTGAGGCGCACCGGCTTTTCCGGCCGGTCGCCGCTTTGAGTCTTGACCATTGCCGCCCCAGCGCCGAAAGCCTCGATGCTGGCCGGGGCGGCTGCCAGCGTCACCGATTTTGGGGCAATTTTAAATTTACTCATTTACTCAACACCTCCACTCATTGACTCATGCGCCAGCGGTTTCAAAGAATTCCTGGGCCAGCAGTTGTATCTCGGCCTTTGCTTGCCCGTTGTCCATCTCGACAACGCCACGCCCGGCCAGCAAAGCATCGCGGTAGACCTTGCGGTCGCGGATGACGGTTTTGGCAAGCTTGATTTGATCGAACTCAGCGAGCAGTTCCTGGGCCTCTGCCACTTCCCGTATTGCTGGATTGCTCGGAGCCATGCAGAGCACCGCAAATGCCTCCAGGTCGGGATTGAAGCCACGCGCCAGCCCGACAAGCTCATTGACCTTGGGTAGCGTTTCGAGATCCGCCTGGCTCGCTTTGATAGGGGTGAGCAACAGGCTGGCCACCGCGGCGGCGGTGCGCAATTCTTTGCTGTCGCGACCTCCGGCATCTACGACCACGATTTGATACCGCTTGGCCAGGTCGCGCAGCGCCGCAGACACGTCGCCGGTTCTCTGCACGCAGTGCACGGCCGGCGTATAGCCAGCCCCATTCCGGCGCTCGATAAAGCGCGCACTCGTCGGCTGAGAGTCGGTATCGACTAGGACAACATCGGCACCCTCCGCAGCCAAGTGCACTGCCAGATTGGTGGCCAGGGTGGATTTGCCGCAACCGCCTTTCTCACCTCCGCATAACAGAATCATGTCGTACCCTCCTGAGTGTGTGAGTGGAGTATATGAGTTATTGAGTCGCTGCGCAACTCATTTACGAATTTTGTTTTTCTCTGCTGGCCACTGCTGCGCCGCGTGGAGCACGCGCAGAATGACGATGGTGTTGCCCTGGATGGCATAGACCATGATGTAGTTGGGACGCACCACGATCTCGCGCGTGCCTTTCATCCGGCCAGGCTTGTAGAGCGTCGGGTGCTCGGGTAGCAGATCGGCCTTGGCCTCGAACTCCTCATCCAGCGCAAGCGCTGCCGCAGGGTTGTCCTGGGCGATGTGGTCCATGATCCGCGCCCGGTCCTCGGTAGCGAGTGGCTTCCATTCGACCCTCACGCCTTAGCCGCCGTGCGTTTGAGCAGGACCGCACGTTTCTTGTCGAACTCGGCCACGACTTCGGCGTGTGGAATATTGGGGCGCGGATCGTCCAGGGCTTCCTGCACCTGGGCGCGGAACCATTTGTCGTAGGTAGCGGCTTCGTGCGCGGCCCTCATGCGCGCGGCTGTATCAGCCCGGTGCCTAGTGTGAACAGCGACCTCGCTGTACTGGCTGGCATCGATACCGTCGACACGAACGAGATGCAATTCGGTGCGTAGGTAGGCCATGCAGCTATCGAGGCTGCGCCAGGTGCGCGGTTTGTCGGTGCGCTGAGTGCCGAGGGGCTTTTCGGTCATGCCGATCTTGAGCATGACGGACCAGCCGCCAGGTTGGCCAATGATCGATGCGCCACGAAGCGCAGCAGCTTCGACCATCTGGCGGGCGAGCAGGGTATCGATGGTGTGATTCATAGTGCAGGTCCTTTGTTTGAGTGTCAGGTGGCGCAACTCGATCTTTAGCGCCTCGACCAAAATGCCTCCGCTGCTGACGAATTGCGATTAGCTTGTAGTATGAAATAGATTAGATTAAAGTGCAATCGGAAGCTAATAGCGCGCGTGGCTGTTTAACTTAACGCCAGTTATCGGCCACTGCCCCTGCCTTTAGGCATGGGGAGGTTTAGAAAAGAAAAAAGATACTATTGACCGAGGCCGCGCCCTCTGCGCGACGGCTCCAGGACGCCACCCCGGATGGTTTGCACCTCGGGAGAGACGACAGGCATCGGCGAGCCAGCCGCCATCTCATGAACGACATAGCGGCCACGGCCAGCCGACTGTATGACGGTGCGGCCTTCGACGGCCACCACCGCGCCGACCATCTCGTGCGCTGGCTGCGCACCCCATTGCTCGGCCAATGATGGCATGGGGGGGGCTTTGGGAGCATGGGGCGGCTGTGCCGGTGCCTGCGCCGAAGGCGCAGGCTTGTGGCGCTGGGCGGCACGCTGCTGCGCAATGCGCTGCTTCTCGGCGGCGATCTGCGGCTGCATCTCGCCGTTGACGATCTTAATACCATACTTTAAAGCGATGCCCACGCACAGCCGCTTGTATTCGTCGGTACCCGTCAGCTCCACCTTGCCGCCGAATTTTTGCGCGGCGAGCTGCAATGCCGCCGTGACCGCCGCCGGATTCTTGCTGTCCAGTACGTCTATCTTTTTTCCTCGATCGATAAATGCCTCGCCGCTCGTGCCGCGTAATCGGTAGGCCACATCACGGCCGACGATATGATGCTCGTAGTCGCGTATGTCGCGGGGATAGCTAAGCTTCTCTTTCTTGCCGTGTATCCGGCACGGCTGCTGCTCGGGATTGTCCTTGTACCGCCATCGGTCGGCCAGTTCCGGTTCGCCGCGCCGTATCAGGAAATCCTCATAGCTTGGGAATGGCCGGTACTGTTCGCTGAACGCCTGCCGTTCGGCTTTGTGTTGCTCGCGCTGCTCCAGCTTCTCTGCGGCATGCTTTGCGGCCAGCACGCTGCGCATGGCATTGAGCTGCTGGCCGCGATTTTTCCAGGTACCGCCAAGCGCGTCCGCTCGCTCCGCTTTCTGCCGGTCTGCGAGTGCCTCGCGCTCGGTGGCATGCTTGGTCTTAAGATCGTCGCTGCGTCTCGCGCGAGCTTCTCGCTCGGCCTTGCGGCCCGCTGTGTATTCCAGCCAGCCCGGCTGGCTGGGCTTCAAAGGCTCGCTTCGTCCGGTATCGCGACTGGCATATCCCGCCCGTCGCACTCCGTCAGTATGTCGTCCACGAGGACGTGCAGCAACAAGCAAAACACCCGCGCTCGACCCTGCGCTTTTCTCGGCATTTGCCATACGGCATTCGGACAGCCGTTGCATACGGTCTCCGGCTGCGCATCCATGATTGCGAGCGTGCGCGATTGCTTTTTCTCTGTCGAAACTGGTGTAGACATTGGGCTTCTCCTGGTTGGCTGATTCAAATGGGCCTAGCCGCTTTTGCAGCTTGCCGATACTTCCGTTGCGGTCGACGTCGCTGGCCTTTACGCCTACGTCACCCACATATACCTTTGCACCGCTTCCTTCGCGCTCGAAGCGCATGCCTACCGCAGCCAGGCCAGCATGCAATTCTCGCCAAGAATTTGCGGCCCGAATAATCGGACCCGCTTCCTCGATGCCGATTCGCTTGGCCGATTTTTCGCCGGTGCGTACCTCCATGTCTGCGGTGCGCCCGCCAATATTCTTGGCGGGCTTGCTCTTGCCAGTGCGCGTGAGTCCCGCTCCCTGCACCTGGTAGCGCGCATTCTTCTCGGGCTGCCAGCCTTGCGCATTTTCAATTCTCGCCACGGCTTGGTGGAGCGCTTCGATGTCGAATCCCTTATTAATCTCGACGAGTCGAAATGTCTCTGGATTCACGCGATTGATAGCTATGTGTACGTGATAATTATCAGTGTCTGAGTGCAAGCCATAGATTACCTGGTGGGATTGCATACCCATCTGCTCCAGCACCAAGTCTAGTGCCTGCTCCACCTGCTGCGGCGTCGGTATCTCGCCTTCTTTCCAGCTTAATACATAGTGATTAATGGGGTCATTGCTGAGCACGGACTCCTGCGCCAGCGCCACCATTTCTGCGCGCTGGCCTTGGTGTGATTCGGTGAGAAAGCCGCGCCCCTTTGAGTACGCACATTTCTCTTGCTCATTTGTCTTTTCCGGTGCACGGATGTAGTCGGATAGTCCGCCAATCCGCGAGGCCTTGCTTGATGTCTTGCCCCGATTGGGAATCTTTTTCCCGATCACGATAGTCGCTCGATGGCGGTCTTGATCGCGTGCAAGACTGCGGCAGTGTCCTGGCTGTACGCGCCCCGGGTCTCGGTGTGAATGTGCTTCAGCAGCCCGCCGAGTCGGCGCAATTCGCGCAGCATGATTTCATCGGTCTTGGCGACGATGCGTTTTCCAAAATATCGACGACGGACCAGCTCGCCCATCGGAATACCGGCCAGCGCGGCATCGGCTTCAAGCCGCGTCTTTTCTTCCTGGCGAAGGCGCACCGTGATGCGTGCATCAAGTGGCTCCTCATTTATCGGCGGACGACCAGCGGGCATCTCTTTACTCCAATCCAAAACACACGCCCATTAGGGCTACCTAAGGGTCTGCGGTCCAGGGTGTGCCCTGGCAGGATGAGCCTGTCCGTGAGAAGCGAAGCGCCGAATGGACAAGGCGTGGGACAAAGGCGAAATTGCGTAAGCAATTTTGTCTGCCGTCCCCCATCCTGTATAGCTCTGTCTCTACTTGCATACAAACGAGAATACGTGAACGAAAAACACTTGTCAAGCTCTATTTTTTGCAGTATTGTTCGAACACCACAACGAAACATCTAACGGAAAAGGAGCAGGCATGGCAACGAAACAGCAACGATCATTCAACGTGCAGGAATACGCGGACAAGGTAATGGCAACACTGGCGAGACTGGAAAAGGAACAGAAGCCGGGGCAACAGACGGGAACAGGTAGCAAGATGGATGTGTTACACGCTGTCAAGGGTGAGATCGTTGACCTGATTAAGAAAGGCTACACGGCGAAGCAGATAGCGGATGCTCTGAAAGACGATGTGTTTGCAATCCTGCCCAAGACAATCACCGAACTTACGGGCGCGAAGTCGGCGCGTAAACAGCGAACGAAACAGGCAACAGACAAGCAACAGGCAGACAAACCTGATACGAACCGAAAGCCGGTATCAGGTGCACCAGCAGCAGGAAGCAAGGCAACTTTCGCAATCAAACCGGACACGGAGGATTTGTAACATGAGCAAGATCATATTTGTAGGCGGTGGCAAGGGCGGCGTCGGCAAGTCAATGGTAACGATGGCGGCAGTCGACGTGCTAACGGAACGCGGCGAAACCGTGTTACTGATTGAAAGCGATGACAGTAACCCGGACGTGTACAAGGCGATGAACAAGCTGGTTCAAAGCGAGGTACTAAACCTTGACGGCGAGGACGGCTATCTGGCCCTGTGCAACATCATCGAACAGAACCCGAAGGCCACGGTTGTCGTGAACACGGCGGCGCGTGCAACGAACGCCATCATCAACCACGGCGGCCTCGTGGCGGATACGGCGCGGGAACTGAACCGCGAACTGGTGATGCTATGGACGATGAACCGCCAGCGGGATTCGGTGGAACTTTTGCGTGACTTCTTGGATGGGACAGAAGGTGGATTCACGGCGGTACACACAGTACTGAACACCTACTGGGGCGCGGCTGACAAGTTCATGCGGTTCAATTCCAGTAAGCAGAAGAACCGCGTAACGAGCGTGGTCAAGTTCCCTGAATTGAACGACCTCGTGGCAGACAAGATGAATGATGAAAGGCTGGCATTGAGTAACGCAACGGAAGGCATGACGATTGCCGAACGGTCGGTGCTGTCGCGGTTCCGCAAAGCAGCGAACGATGCACTTAACGGGGTGGTGTGATGGCGGACATTCGAAAGGCCATGAGCCTTATAACTGGCGAGGAACCATCGCCGCAACAGGTTCAGAAAGTGCAGGCGCTGGCGCACGCTTTGGACATACCTAAAAACGATCCAATGTTGCCGATACTAATCGCGCTTGACTCGTACCACGGCGCATTCAGCACGTTGCCTGAGAAGAACAGGATTGCAGCGAACGAAGCGGCTGAAATGTCGGCCAAGATGGCGAAACAGCACATCGACCGGGTGATGGCACAGGCTGTAACGGAAGTCACGCCGACGATGAACGCGGCCATGAAGCGCGTTGCCGATCAGGTGAGCGAAGCGGCGGGGGCAAAGGCCAGTGCGCGGTTCGTCATGATTGCTATCGGCGTGGCGGCGGTTGGCATCGTCCTGTCCATGAGCGTCGGCTACCTCATGGGCAAAAAGATGACGGCGGCGGACTTGACCACGACTGCAAGCTGGATGACTACACCGGCAGGACAACAGGTGTACCAGGCCTATCAGGCGAGTCCATCTTTTGCAGAGTGGACAGGGACAAAAGACGCACTGCTGGCATTCGGCATGAGGAACGACATTGAGGCTCTCGCCACCTGCTCCCGGAAGGGCTGGAGCAAAGAGAAAATGGATGGCAAGACGCACTGCTGGCCGCTCGCAGCCAAGGATGGACAATATGGGTGGGTGCTGCCATGAGGGCCAAGCGCCACACCTGGCTGCTGCTAACAGCCAAGCATGGCTAACCACAACGACTAGATAGGAGTCAATCATGGCTACACGCATTATCCCCTCGTACCATCTACCGGAACCCGACCGGCTGGCAATCATCGGCGCCAGTTCCCTAAATCCTGATGGGGCGATCCCGCCTCATTTGCTCGCCCTGGTGGAAGCAGCGCGCCAGCGCTTCATTGCTCGGCATGGCGATGATGGCCTTGGCGTAAAAAAATAAATTTAAAATATGTCTTTTTTTATACGCACAAACGATGAAAAATGTTATCATCGCGCGCATGTACACAAAAAATTACCCCATTTTATTATCACACGGAAGCCCAGTATATCACTTTTGCTGCAAAAGTTACCACTTAATTACCACAGGAGATTTTTAGATGAGAACGGTTAAAAATATGAAGATGGCATTTTTCTGCATGTCGGTACTCGCTGGAGGCCTGCTGGTGGCGAGCGGATGCGGCCCTGCATATGCGCTACTGGGGGGCCTCGCAATCGCATCGGCTGCGATGTGGACCGAGTCGAGGCTGTACGGGCGGAGGGCGCGGTAATGGCAAAGACAAAAATGGCCATGCTGATGGCGATGGCCTTCGCCATCGGAGAGGCGCAGGCGGGCGGCGGCAGCGCTGGCGGTGGCGCGACAGAGGTCACGCAGATTCTAAACATGACCCAGCTCGTGGCGTCTTATGCGCAGCAGGTGCAGGATTACCAGAACCAGCTCCAGCAGTACGCGACGATGATAAAAAATCTCGAGGCGAATCCGCTCGGTGTAGCACTGCCACAAATCGCGCAGATGTCGAGTAATGCCGCGCGACTGCTGAACGTCGGGCAAGACATTGCATCCTCCATGAGTCGCGTCGACCAGACCTTTGCGCGCACATTCCAGCGTCCCACGGCAGAGGCCTTCGCGACAAAATTCGGCCTATGGACGACCGCCAGCCAGGACGCACTAAAGGCCGCAATGTTGGCGGCAGGATTGCAGCGCGAGCAATTTTCCGACGATACGAGCGCGCTACAGTCGCTCACTGCGAATCTGGCCTCATCGCAAGGCAATCTCAGTGCGCTGCAAGCGCTGGGCAGTCTGAATGCCCGGCAAATCCAGGAGTCGATGAAGCTGCGCGACCTGATTAGCCAGCAGCAGGTGGCACAGAATACCTATCTCTCCGCGCAGGCGGCAAAAGAGCAGGCACGGCAGGATGCGCAAATCGTGAGATTCGAGGAATACCATCTCGTCGAAAAGCACAAAGCGGATTTTAAAAACCCAAAATTTTAAGGAGTCGCAACAAAATGCAAAAACTTACACTTTTCCCCCTTTTTTTAATGGCGATCCTTTCGGCTGGCTGCTCCAAAGGAGCGCCTACCGCCGAGGAAAGAGCCAAAGCCTCGGAAATCCATTTCAAGGACTACCATCTCGTTGAAAAGCACAAAGCGGATTTTAAAAACCCAAAATTTTGAGAGAAAAAAATGCCGCCCCGTTCAGCGCTATTCGCATGCCTGCTCTGCCTCCTGCCAGGCCTGGCCATCGCTCAATCCATGCCGGGAGCTACCGAGATTTTGCAGACGGCCATGGCGGCGTCTCTGGATGGCGTCTTTGCTGATTTGCAGATACTTTGCATAAAATATCTTGGGCTTTTTCTGTTAATCCAATTCATCTTCACGCACTACCGACAGGTGCTGAGCGGCAGCGATTTGTCTGAGGTGATGGCGAAATTCGTCGCCGGTATTTTTTGGGCTGTCCTCTGCTACTACGTCTACGAAAATGGCGCGGATTTCATAAAAGGGACAGCCAGCTTCGTGCTGGGTCGTGCCGCCGCCCTTGCCGGTACCGTTTTCGATCCATCCTTCCCGATCCTTTCCGGGATCGATGTGGTAGGGAAGCTCTTCGAGGCGCTGGACGCCACTCGAAGTGCGCTTAGTATGCTAAATCCGCTTCCTTCCATCCTCATGGGCCTCATCGCCGTGGCCATTCTGGCCGCGTCGGGAATAATCGCGTTCCGCATTTTCATGATCTTCATCGAGACGAAAATCGTTATCGCGCTGAGTCCAATATCGTTCATGATGCTCGGCCTCTCCGCATTCAAGGACCAGGGGCTCGCGCCCTTCAAATACCTTTTGTCGATGGCATATCGGGTCTTTTTGATGGCCGCGATTCTCGTGGCCATGGCGAAATTTTCGGATGGCATTATTGCGGCATTTGCTGCGCTACCCGAGGCGTCGGACCCGAGTATCTGGCCGCCACTCTTTGCTGCGGCCATGGGCTACGGCATCCTGGGCGCACTGGCGTGGAATTCCAATGCCATTGCCGCGCAGCTCGCGGCGGGAACGTCGGCAATGACAAGCTCGGACGCTGGCGGACCAGCGGCCATTGGCGCAGCGGTCGGTGCCGCCCTGGGCGGCGGCGTCGGTAGTGCGGCCAGCTCCCTGGGCGTCGGCAAGGCCGCCCAGGGCATGGGCGACTGGATGAAGAGCGCCTTTGGCGGCAGCGGCAGCCCATCGATCAGCAATGCATCCACGGAAGGCCTGGGTGGCGGCATTGGTGCCGCACCGGCCAAGCCAAGCGCCAGCATGTCGATGGCCCAGCCCGCTGGCAATAGTGGTGAGGGTGCTGCGCCTGCCGGTGCCCCGTCCGATGGTGGTACTGCTCGTGGTGCAGGACAGGAAGGGGCGCTACCTGCCGGTAGCGCAGAAAAGGCAACGGCGATGGATGGGGGCAATGGGGCGGGCTTCGGCGGCACACCCAATACGCTGCCGGACGATAGCCGTGCTTCGCGTGCCGCAGCACGGCGGCAGGCTAAGCAAGGTGGCTCTGGCGAGGGCGCAGGCATTGGGGCGCCAGGCCAACTCATGCCGACCAAGCCGCAAGGCGGTATCGGTCGCCATTTGGCCCACATCAAAGACGAGGTGCGGCAAAATGTGCAGAGCCACGCAGTCCATGTGACGATGAACGCGGGGCGTGACTAAACCTCCCCATGCCTAAAGGCAGGGGGTTCTAAGGTTGAGCCGTGGTTTTTCCAATCGTATTTCCAGCCCTAGCCTCCAGTCCTAGGATTTTGCTTGCCTAGCTGCTTTTTAAGCCCGCCTTCTAGCACCCCAATGCGAGCTGCCGATTGCTTACTTTCTTCGGCGCGTTGTTCCTGAGCGTTGGATAGCATTTCGCTGGCCCGTGTGAGTGCCTCGCGGGCCTGTGCTGCGTCCTTGGTGGCTTGGGCAACAAAGCCTTGCATGCGATCGATCTCGGCAGCATGCGCGGCGTTTGCTCTGCTCAACTCATCAACCGCATCGCTGTAGCGCTGCGCGTGGCCTTGAGCCTCTGTCTTGTGTATCGCCAACTGCCGCTCGGTTTCCGAGAGGCTCTTTTGCATCGTCTCCAGGCTGGCGCGCAAGCGATCATTCTCAGCCTCAACGAGTTTCGCGTTGTCGACGCGAATCATCATTTTCGCTAACTCTATACGGGCAGCCTCTGAGGATTGCCGTTCTGTGGCCAGGTCTGCGGCGGTGCGCTTTGCGTCTGCCTCCAGTTGAGCTACGGTGCCGCTGAGCGTGGCAAGTTTTTCGACCAGCGCTGCACGGTCGGCGTTGGCGGTTTCGAGGTCCGCGGCCTGGCGCTCGTTTTCGGCGATGAGCGTATCTGCCTCACCTTGCAGATCGGCCAGCCTGACGGTAGCGTCGGCGGTGGCTTCCTGTACCTTCGCGGCAATCTGGTTACTGATTGCGCGAGCGATCGATGGGTCGATGGTGTCGTCGATGGTCTGGGATTGCCGCACCTGCGTGCCTTGCCACTGTTGCAAAAACTTGAGGATGGTTGCCATGCTGCCGGTGCCCAGCGTGTCGCGGATAGCGCGAGCTGTAGGCCGAACACCCTGCCCTTTGAGGGCGTCTGCTGCGGCGGCGACTTGCTCAAACGTGATGGTAGGTTCGCGTGCCATGATTTTTTCCTTTCTGTTATGTTACGTTACGTTACGTTACGATTGTTATGTTACGTTATGATAAGGAAGAAATCAAGAACTTTTTTCTTTTTTTTGCGGAATGGACTAGCCTTAAGATCGAGGTCGCAAGCAAAATTAATGGCTTGCGCACCTCATCGCGATTTGTGTGCAGCCACTTCGCGAAGGTATGAAGCGAACGGGGAGTTCTGCCGCATCTGTATGGCGTAGGGAGAATTGTCTTCGAGAACTTCGGCGGCTTTGATCGGGTCGCGCAACAATGCCATCCAGCCATCGATGTAATCGCGGCTGCACAACTTTTTGTCCTGCCAGAGATGTACCTGGACCATTGCGGACTGAACGACTTGCTTCGCAAGGAGAGGGTCACGAAGCGCACGAACCACCACGACGTGCTTTTGACGCCGTCTTTCGTTAATCTCCAGTTGTCGCTGTCTGGCTTCCGCCCGACCGTCTTGCAGTTCCATGGCTCTATCGCCCTTCGCTATGTCGCTTCTTAATCGGCCCCTGCGCCGATTAAATACCCTCGTTGGTAGATGCACCTAGGCCGATGCCTAAAAATGGCACCATGGCCCGATTTGCCCCCTTGCCGTCGATTTCCCTCGTCCCCTGCCGACGCCTTTTGCATTTGGTCGATTCCATGCCCTGTCTGCCAAGGCCTGCATGGCCAGCCGCCTTGCCGCCTTTCCCATCCAACGATTTTTTTTTGCTTTTGTGTCTGAGCAAGCTCGGCAATGCCGCAAGCGGTCGCGTCGCGCTGTGTTTTTGGGGACACCATACCCCGCAGGGCGGGGTCTCGAGTGAGATCAGCGCAGGAGCGATTTTACCCGGCGACGTGTCTGAGCCTCTTTGTATAGGGTTTAAGGATAAAAAGGATAAGGGCATGTAAGGCAATGAAAACAAAGGGCAGAACGACTTTTGTCGCCACCAGAATCTCTATATTTGCGACGACTCGCCACCAGAATCTCTATAGTTTTGGACGACTCGCCACCAGAATCTCT
>WOYI011490728.1_pt1 | contig 12768 bp, 13 predicted proteins | sample 6423411 | NCBI WGS metagenome assembly WOYI01 (sample SAMN13441803, study PRJNA592873) | oil field metagenome | biome: oil field; feature: oil-well bore; material: oil-contaminated soil; isolation source: oil-contaminated soil from oil-well borehole | place: Germany: Wietze | collected 2016-10-18 ... | reverse complement strand
CATGCGCCACCTGCCCGGCCGCTGGGAGGAGCTGCGTGGAGAACGCAAGGGCCAGTTCTCCTGCCGATTGGCCGGCGGGATGCGTCTCGTCATTGCCCCGAAGCGCCAGCCGCCGCCCGTCAAGCCTGATGGCGGGATCGATTGGCGGGCCATCGATCAAATCACCGTCATTGAAGTGGTGGACTACCATGACTGAAACCCGAGCTGTCTACGCCCCTGTCGCGGTGTCGCCTCCGGGCGACACCCTGCGCGACCTGATGGAAGAGCGCGCGATTTCCCAGGCCGAGCTGTCGCGGCGCCTGGGCCGGCCCGCACAGGCCGTGAACGAAATCGTCGCTGGCAAGAAGGAAATCACCGAGGACACTGCGCTCGAACTGGAGCGCGTGCTGCAGGTGCCGGCGCACTTCTGGCTCGCGCGGGAGGCGCGCTTTCGCGAGTACCTGGCTCGGCAGCGTGCCGCGGGCGCACACAAGGCCCACGTACCCTGGCTGCAGCAGTTTCCGATCAAGGCCATGCAGGAGGCGGGGGTGCTGCCGGCCGGTCGCCTGAGCGCCGGGTTCCTGGAGCAACTGGTCGAGCCGCTGTTGCGCTTCTTTGGTGTGGCATCGCCCGACGGCTGGGCTGCGCAGTACGACCAGCTGCAGGCGCAGTTCCGCCGCGCCCGGCCGGCCAAGCAGACCGACGTGGCGGCCATCACCGCCTGGCTGCGCATGGGCGAATTGCAGGCCGCTCGGCTGAACGTGGCCGAGTACTCCGCCAGCGCGCTTGACGCCGCGCTGCCTGCCATGCGAGCGCTCAGCCTGCAGCAACCCGACGCCATTGGCCCGAGCCTGGTGCGGCTGTGTGCGGATGTGGGCGTGGCCTTGGTCTTCGTGCCGGCTTTGCCGGGCACGCACGTCACTGGGGTGGCGCGCTGGCTCGGCGGCAAGCCGCTGATCCAGCTGTCGCTGCTGGGCAAGTGGAATGACGGCTTCTGGTTCAGCTTCTTCCATGAAGTGGGCCATGTGCTGAAACATCCGACGCGGGCCATCTTCCTGGACGATGCGGCCTCTGGCGACACGGGGGCCTCGCCCGAAGAGGTGGAGGCCAACCGCTTTGCCACCGACGTGCTGGTGCCGCGGGCCGAGCAGCGGGCCCTGGACACCTTGCCGCTGGACCCGGCCAGTGTCGAGAGCTTTGCGCAGCGTCTGGGGCTGCACCCCGGCATCGTGGTCGGGCAGTTGCAGCATCGCGGGCGCGTGGGCTACGGCCACGCGCTCACCCGGTTGAAGGCACGCTATCAGATCGCCAAGCACTGAGGCGCGCCGCCGATGCCCACCCTGGATTGGTTGAACCGAGACGCCGCGTTCCGCGTGGCCGAAGTCGTGCCCACACGGGTGCTGCGCCCGCACGCAGCGGGGCATGTGTTCGGCAAGCCGGGCGACAGCGGCAACCTGCTGATCCAGGGCGATAACCTGCAGGCCTTGAAGGCGCTGCTGCCCTTCTATCGCGGCCGGGTGAAGTGCGTATTCATCGACCCGCCCTACAACACCGGCAGCGCCTTCGAGCACTACGACGACAACCTGGAGCACAGCCAGTGGCTGAGCATGATGCTGCCGCGGCTGCAGCTGCTGCGCGAGCTGCTCAGCGAGGACGGGTCGATCTGGGTGACTCTTGACGATGCGGAAGCGCACTACTTCCGCGTGTTGGGTGATGAGGTCTTCGGGCGCGACCGCTTCATATTGGACATAGCTTGGCGTAAGCGCGACGGGCCACCCAACGATCGGAAGCTCGGCTCGGTGCACGATCACCTGCTGATTTGGGCGCGACACAAGGATTCGACGTCGAAGAAGTCGATTGCAGAAGAGGCTTTCAACCTTATGGAACGTACCGAGAAGGCCAATGCGCAGTACCTGGTCTTCGCGGAACCGTCGGGTCCTGACGCACGAGGACCATTTCGCAAGATCGACACGACTGCCAACGGGAAGGGAGGCCGATTCGTGGAAAGCCTCTTCTATGCGATCCGCAACCCCTACACCGGCGAGGATGTGTTTCCGCGGAAGGGCACGTGTTGGCGGCACAGTCGTGAAGAAATGACACGCCTGCAAGAGGACGGGCGCCTGTATTGGGGAGTGAAGGGCACCGCCGGTACGCCAATGCGGAAGCTCTTCATGTCGGAAGCAAAGGCTGGAATGTCTTCGCCGAGCATATGGGACGACGCAGGTCTGAACCAGCATGCAAGTGCAGAAATGGAGAAGCTGTTCGGAGAAAAGGCGGCGTTCGAGACTCCGAAGCCTGAAGCATTGATGCGCCGCATCCTGCACATCGCCACCAACCCCAACGACCTGATCCTCGACAGCTTCCTCGGCAGCGGCACCACCGCCGCCGTGGCGCACAAGATGGGCCGGCGCTGGATCGGCATCGAGATGGGCGAGCATGCGCTGACCCATTGCCTGCCGCGGCTGCGCAAGGTGGTCGACGGCGAACAAGGCGGCATCAGCCAGGCGGTGAGCTGGCAGGGCGGCGGGGGTTTTCGCCTGCTGCAGCTCGGCGCGCCGCTGTTCGATGCCGATGGCGAGATCCACGCCGAAGTGCGCTTTGCCGATCTGGCCGCCTTCGTCTGGATGCGCGAGACCGGCACCGCGCTGGCCGACCTGGCACCGGCGACACCGAAGCTCGGCGTGCAGGAGGGCATGGCCTACTACCTGCTGTTCAACGGCATTCTCGGCGACCGCCGGCCCGAGGGCGGCAACGTGCTGACCAGCGCGGTGCTCGCCGCCCTGCACCAGCGTTGCCCACATGCGGGGCCGAAGCTGATCTACGGCGAGGCCTGCCGCCTGGGTGCCGCACGGCTTCAGGCCGAAGGCATCGTCTTCAAGCAACTGCCCCACGCGGTGCCGCGTTAAGCTATGCACACGTCAAGGAGGCTGCGATGAACAACCCGACCATCGATGAACTGGCGCTCCAGATCGAGCTGCTCAGCACCGGCGAGCGCGAGGAACTGCTGAATCGCATCCTGCTGATGCCGGCCGACGACCAGGCCGAGATCGATGCCTCCTGGGAGGCCGAGATCGAGCGGCGTGTCGCCGCGATGGACCATGGCGAGATGACCTTCCACCCCTGGGAGGAAGTGCGCAAGGATCTTGGGCTGAAGTGACGCCCGTCGTCTTCAGCGACGAAGCGCGCAACGGTCTGCGCGACGCGCGCGCCTTCTACGCTGCAATAAGCGCCGGCCTGGCCGACCGCTTCGCCACGGAAGTCGAGCGAGCGATGCGCCTGATCGCAGAGTACCCATCGGCCTGGACGCCGATCGGGCGCGGTCTGCGCCGGGTCGTGCTGCAGCGCTTGCCGTACGCGCTGGTGTACCGCGACAGCGAGGCCGTGCAGCGAGTCGTCGCGGTGGCGCACACCCGGCGCGCGCGCGACTGGCGCGGCAGGCGCTGACCGCCATGCCCACCTTCACGCTCAAGCGCTTCCAGCAGCAGGCACTGGCCGCGCTGGAGGGCTATCTGCAGGCCGCGCGGCTGCAGGGCGCGGCGACGGCCTTCACCAGCCTGACGGGCTATGGCTACCACGCCCAACCCTTTGGAGAGACGCCCTGCGTGTGCCTGCGCATCCCCACCGGCGGCGGCAAGACGCTGCTGGCGGCGCATGCGGTGGGCCGCATGGCGCGCGAATGGCCGGGCGTACACGCCAAGCCGCTGGCGCTGTGGCTGGTGCCCAGCGATGCCATCCGCACGCAGACGCTGGCTGCGCTGTCTGCGCCGGGCCATCCGTTCCGCGAGGCGCTGGCTGCGGCCTGCGGCGACGAGGTGCGGGTGTGCGGCCTCGAGGATGTGGCGTTGCTGTCGCCGCAGGACTTTGACGCCTATGCCGTGGTGGTGGTGGCCACGATGCAGAGTTTTCGCGTCGAAGACACCGACCAGCGCAATGTCTACGCCTTCAGCGAAGGGCTGGAGCCGCATTTCCGCGGCGTGACGCCGGCGGCCCTGCAGGCGCTGCGCGGTCTGCCGGGTGCGCTGGTCGCGCCCGAAGATGTGGCCTCGTCCAAGGCCGGCCGCGACATGCTGGCGCGCTTTGTCGGCCAGCCGCGCTGGAGCCTGGCCAACTGGCTGGCGCTGCGTTGCCCCTACGTCATCGTGGACGAGGCGCACAACGCCAAGACCGAGCGCAGCTTCGAGGCGCTGAAGCGTCTGAACCCGGCCTTGATCCTGGAACTGACGGCAACGCCGCTGCCCAAACGCACCAACGTGCTGTTCCACGTGTCGGCGCAGCAGCTGCAGGCCGAGGCGCTGCTGAAGCTGCCGGTGGCGCTGATGGAGCACACACGCGGTTGGCGCTCGGCGGTGTTCGACGCGGTGCAGACTCAGCGCCTGCTGGAGGTCGAGGCGCAGCAGGAAGAAGCCGAGGATGGGCCGAACAAGGGCGCCTACATCCGCCCGATCGTGCTGCTGCAGGCGCAGAACAGCAACGAGCCGGTCAACGTGGACGTGCTGCGCGCACACCTGGTGGACGAACTGCACATCCCGGCCGACCAGGTGAAGGTGGCCACCGGCACACAGCGCGAGCTGGACGGCCTGGACCTGAATGCGCGCGACTGCGCGGTGCGCTGCATCATCACCGTGCAGGCCCTGCGCGAAGGCTGGGACTGCCCCTTCGCGTATGTGCTGTGCACGGTGCAGAGCATCCGTTCGGCCACCGCCATCGAGCAGCTGCTCGGCCGCGTGCTGCGCATGCCCTATGCCACGCGGCGCACGCGGCCGGCGTTGAACAAGGCCTATGCGCATGTCACCGAGGCGCAGACCGGCATGTCGGCCAACGCGCTGGCCGACCGGCTGATCGACGGCCTGGGCTTCGACCCGCTGGACATGGCCTCGATGATCGCGCCGCAGTTGCCGCTGCCCGGCATGGCGCGCGACGACGGGCCGCTGTTCGCTGAAGCCTCGCCCGCGCTGCTGTTGCCGGCGCTGGCCATCGACCTGCCGGCCGACAAGCCGCTGCCGGCCGTGGTCGCCGATGCGGTGGCCCAAGGCGCGGCCACGCTCAGCAGCGCCGGCCAGCGCCAGCGGGTGCAGCTGCGCGGCACCATTGGCGAATCGCTGGCTCAGGCGCTGGTGGCGGCGCAGAAGGGCAAGCAGCGCGAGCAGGTGACGCAGCAGATCGAGCGGCACAACGCGTTGGTTGCCGGCGCGATGGCGCCGTCGAACCGCGGCGAAATCTTCGCGGGGGTGCCGCGGCTGTGCTACCTGGCAGAGGGCGCCCAAGGCGAACTGCTGCCGCTGGAACGCGAGGCGGTGCTCGAAACCGTGGCGCTGAATCTGCTGGCCGAGCCGATGAGCCTGGAAGGCTTTGCGATGGCCGAGCAGGGCACGCTGTGGGAGCTGTACCTGGACGGCCAGCGGCTGCGCGTGGGCCGTGGCGACGCCGCGCAACTGCCGTTGGATGCGGTGGACAGCACCATCAGCCCCGAGGCCCTGGCGCGCTGGTTGGCGGCCGAGCTGCAGCATCCGTCGCGCAACGTTGCGATGGACATCCTGCCGGCGCATCTGCGCGCCTTCACGCTGGCCTGTGTGAACCACCTGATGCACGACAAGCATGTCCCTCTGGAGCAATTGGCCCGCCACCAATACACGCTGGTGCAGCGGCTGACGCTGCGCATCGGCGAGTTGCGTGACAAGGCGGCGAAGACCGCGTTCACGCAGTTGGTGCTCGACGGCGGCTGGGCGGTGGAATCGAGCGCGCGGCACGAATTCCACTTCGACCCGGCGGTGTACCCGGTGCCGGCCAACAAACGCTACGGCGGCAAGTTCCGTTTCGACAGGCACTTCTATCCCGTGGTCGCCGACCTGGATGACGGCGGCGAAGAATGGCGCTGTGCCCTGGCCATCGACGAACACCCGAAAGTCGCGAGGTGGGTGCGCAACCTGGATTCGGACCCCGTGGCTGGCTTCTGGCTGCCGGTGTCGACGGGGCGCTTCTATCCCGACTTCGTCTGCGAACTGAAGGACGGACGCCTGTTCGTTGCCGAGTACAAGGGCGAGCACCTGCGCAACGTGCCCCGGGAGATCGAGAAGGGCCAGGTGGGCCAGGTCTGGGCCGAGGCCAGCAGCGGCAAGGCGGTGTTCGCGATGCTCTTCAAGCAGGAACGCGGCCTGAATGTCGCGCAGCAGATCGACGAAGCGCTCAAATGACGCCAAGCAGAGCCGCCGCAGCATGCGCGCCACCGGCCACAGCCAGATCAACAGGCAAAGAACGCCCAGTGTGCCGGCGATCGGCCGCGCGAAGAACACTCACCAGGAAGTTGCCGTCGGCCTTGATGAGGCTGCTGAAGAAATGTTCTTCCAGCATCGTGCCCAGCACCACGCCCAGGATGGTGGGCGCCACCGGGAAGCCCCAGCGCTCCATGCAGAAACCGACGATGCCGGCGATGAGCATGATGACCACGCCGAACATACTGTTGTTGATGGCAAAGCTGCCGACCCACTCAGAACAGCAAGATCAGCGGCATCAGCACGCTGGCCGGGATGTGCAGGATGTGCTTGGCAGCCTTGATCGCCATCCAGCCCAGCGGCAGCATCAGCAGTTGCGCCAGGAAGAAGACGATGAACACGGCATAGATGTTCTGCGGGTTGTTGACGAACAGCGTCGGCCCCGGATTCATGCCCTTGAGATACAGCACGCCGATGGCGATGGCGGTGATCGAGTCGCCCGGGATGCGAGCACCAGCGCCGGGATCCACGCACCGCCCAGCGCCAGGTGCCGCCCTGGCCGGTGCCCGAGGCCTTGAACTTGCCCGGCGGCGCGGCCGAGGCGATGGCCGAATGGCCGACCACGCCGGAGCCGCCGCTGCGGTTGACTACGTTGACCGGCTGGCCCAGGCCCTTTTCCATCAGGCTGGCGATGAAACGCGCCACCGCATCGGTGCCGCCGCCCGCGCCCCAGGGCACGATCAGGGTCAGCGGGCGGTTCGGATACTGCGCGAAGGCGCTGTTGCAAAGACTCAGGGCCAGCAGCGCGAACGGCGCGCGCAAGGGTTGCAGCAGGCGGGTCATCGTGTCTCCGAAAAGTGGTTGTGCGGACATGCGCCGGCGAATTTGTCATTGCGCCACCGCGCCGGCAACGCGGGTAAACCTCTTCGGGCAGAGCGCTGCGGCCCGCTATCGAATCCCCTGATGCTGGTGCTGTCAGCCAGCCGTCAGAATCGCCGCTTGGACCTGGAGAGCGTGGATGGAGAAGATCTGGTTGAAGCACTACCCGGCCGGCGTGCCGGCGCAGGTGCGCACCGATCGTTACCCCTCGCTGCTGGCGTTGCTGGACGAAGGTTTCCACAAGCACGGCACATTGCCGGCCTACAAGTACCTGGGGCGCAGCTTCAGCTTCGCCGACATCGACGCTCACGCGCGCGCCTTGGCGGCCTACCTGCAGACGGTGGGGCTGGAGCGCGGCGACCGCGTCGCCATCATGCTGCCGAACATTCCGCAATACCCGGTGGCCGTGGCGGCCATCCTGCGTGCCGGCTTCGTGGTGGTGAACGTCAACCCGCTGTACACGCCGCGCGAGCTGGAGCACCAACTCAAGGACTCGGGCGCGCGCGCCATCATCGTGCTGGAGAACTTCGCCGCCACGCTGCAGCAGGTGCTCGACGCCGTGCCGACCAAGCAGGTGATCCTGGCCTCGATGGGCGACATGCTCGGCAGCCTGCAGCGCGCACTCGTCAACCACGTGGTGCGCAAGACGAAGAAGCTGGTGCCGCCGTTCCAGCTGCCCGATGCGCTGCGCTTCAACGAGGCCCTGGCCCAGGGGCGCGGGCTCGGCTACACCGCGCCGGCCATCGGCCCCGACGACATCGCCGTGCTGCAGTACACCGGCGGCACCACCGGCGTGAGCAAGGGCGCGGTGCTGCTGCACCGCAACCTGGTGGCCAACGTGCTGCAGGCCGAGGCCTGGAACGTGCCGGCGCTGAAGAAGCTGGCGCCGGGCGAACAGCCCTGCACCGTGTGCGCCTTGCCGCTGCACCACATCTTCGGCTTCACCGCGAACATGATGCTCGGCCTGCACCTGGGCGGCTGCAACATCCTGATCCCGAACCCGCGCGACATCGGCGCGGTGCTGAAGGAGCTGTCGAAGCACCGCATCCACAGCTTCCCGGCGGTGAACACGCTGTTCAACGCGATGGCTCATCACCCCGCCTTCAACAGCGTCGACTGGAGCCACCTGGTGCTGGCGGTGGGCGGCGGCATGGCGGTGCAGCAGGGCACCGCCCGGCTGTGGCTGCAAAAGACCGGCTGCCCGATCGTCGAAGGCTACGGCCTGTCGGAGACCAGCCCGTCGGTGACCTGCAACCCGGTGGACAGCACCGAGTACAGCGGCAGCATCGGCTTGCCGCTGCCCAACACCGAGCTGGCGCTGCTCGACGATGCCGGACAGGAAGTGGATGCCGGTCTGGCCGGCGAGATCGCCATCCGCGGGCCGCAGGTCATGGCCGGCTACTGGCAGCGACCCGACGAGACCGCCAAGGTGATGACGCGCGACGGCTATTTCCGCAGCGGCGACATCGGCATGGTCGACGAGCGCGGCTGCTTCCGCATCGTCGACCGCAAGAAGGACATGATCCTGGTCAGCGGCTTCAACGTCTATCCGAACGAGATCGAAGACCTGATCAGCACCCTGCCCGGCGTGCTGGAATGCGCCGCCTTCGGCGTGCCCGATGCCAAAGCCGGCGAGGCGGTGAAACTGGTGGTGGTGAAGAAGGACCCGTCGCTGAGCGAGGCCGACATCCGCCATTTCTGCGAGGCCAACCTCACCGGCTACAAGCGCCCGCGATGCATCGAGTTCCGCGAACAGCTGCCGAAGAGCCCCATCGGCAAGATCCTGCGCCGCGAGCTGCGCGAAGCGAGATGAATCCCCCCGAAGCGCCTGCGGCGCTCACCCCCAGGGGGCAACGCCTGTGGACCGGCGAAGCCGGATCCACGGCGTCCGCGCGATTCGACCCAGCGCCAGCGCGGCAAGTGATGCCGCTTGCCATCGGCCGCTGGCACGCCGGCTCTGCGGCACACTGGCGGCCATGAGTGTGCGCCTGTACGTCGACGCTGCCTTGCAGCGCGATGCCGAAATCGACCTGCCCGCCGCGGCCGCACGCCATGTGCAGGTGCGCCGGCTGCAGCCGGGCGACCCGCTGCGGCTGTTCAACGGCCAGGGCGGCGAGTGGCACGCGACGGTGCTGCGCATGGGCCGAAGCCAGGTGCTGGTGCGCGTCGGCGAGTTCGAGCCGATCGAATGCGAGTTGGCGGTGCGCATCACGGTGGCGCTGGGCATGCCGGCCAACGAGCGCATGGACGTCCTCGTCGAGAAGGCCACCGAACTGGGCGTGCAGGCAATCCAGCCGCTGCAGTGCGAACGGTCGGTGCTGCGCCTGGCCGGCGATCGAGCGCTGCGCAAGCGCGAGCATTGGCAGGCCATCGCCGCTGCTGCGGCCGAACAATGCGGGCGCACGCGCGTGCCGCAGGTGGCGGCCGTGCAGACGCTGGAGCGCTTTCTGGCACAGCCGCCCGACGCGGCGTTGCGCCTGCTGCTGAGCCCGGCCGATGACGCGCCGCCGCTGCACGCGGTGGCTGCCGATGCGCAGTCGCTGCTTACGCTCAGCGGCCCCGAAGGCGGCCTGTCTCCGGGCGAGGAGCAGGCCGCGCTGGCGCAGGGCTTCCAGCGTGCGCGCCTGGGCGAGCGCGTGCTGCGCGCCGAAACCGCACCGCTGGCCGTGCTGGCCTGGGCCGGCCTGAAGGAACCATGAACCGAAACCTGCTGCTGCTGACCCTGTGCCAGGGTCTGTTTCTGACCAACAACGTGGTCTTCATCGCCATCAACGGCCTGGTCGGGTTGCAGCTGGCGCCTTCGGCCTGGATGGCGACGCTGCCGCTGACGGCCTACGTGGCCGGCGGTGCGCTGAGCACGGCGCTGGTGGCGCGGCACCAGCGCAAGGTCGGGCGCAAGCGCGCCTTCCAGGTGGGGTTGCTGTGGGGCATCGCCGCCACCGCGCTGTGTGCGGTGGCTGCCTGGCAACGCAGCTTCGCCCTGTTGATGCTGGGCACGGTGCTGGCCGGCTACTACCAGGCCAATGGTTCGCTGTACCGCTTTGCCGCCGCCGAACTGGTGAGCCCGGCCGCGCGCGAGAAGGCCATCTCGTGGGTGCTGGCCGGCGGCATCATCGGCGGCGTCTTCGGGCCGAACCTGGCCTCGGCGACGCGCGACCTGCTGCCGCAGCCCTTCACCGGCGCCTACCTGTCGCTGGTGGCGGTGGCACTGGTGGCACTGCTGCTGGTCAGCCTGATCCCCTTCCCGCCGATGCCTACCGCGGCGCAGGCGGCGGGCGGCCGGCCGTTGCGCGAAATCGCACGCCAGCCGGTGTTCATCATCGCCGTGGCTGCAGCGGCGCTTGGCTACGGCGTGATGAACCTGCTGATGGCGGCCACGCCGATCGCCATGGCGCAGTGCTCGCACCCGTTTTCCGACGCGGCGCTGGTGCTGGAATGGCATGTGCTGGGCATGTTCGTGCCCAGCTTCTTCACCGGCCACCTGATCAAGCGCTTCGGCACGCTGCCGATCATGACGCTGGGACTGCTGCTCAACATCGGCTGCGTCGCCTTCGCGCTGTCGGGCACCGAGCTGATGCATTTCCTGGGCGCGTTGTTCGTGCTCGGCGTGGGCTGGAACTTCCTGTACATCGGCGGTACGACGCTGCTGACCGAGGCCTACCGCCCCGAGGAGCGCACCACGGCACAAGGGGCGATGGACTTCTGGGTCTTCGCCACCATGACGCTCACCTCCTTCAGCTCGGGCGCGCTGGTCACCAGCGGCGGCTGGAGCTCGATGAACCTGGGCGCGCTGCTGCCGCTGGGCCTGCTGGGCGCGGCGCTGCTGTGGCTTGCCAGCCACCGCCGCGCCGCCCAGAAGCGCCTCTCCACATCGGGAGGGTGACCATGGGACTGCTGGATATCGTGGGGGGCATGCTGGGCGGGCAACAAGGGCAAGGCCAGGGACAGGGCGGCGGGTTGGGTGATCTGGCGGCCATGCTGGGCCAGGGCGGCGGTCAAGGCGGGCAGGGCGGACAGGCCGCATTGCTGCAATTGGTGCTCGGCATGCTGGCCAACAACGGCCAGGGCGGCGGGCTGGCCGGGCTGATGGAAAAGTTCCAGTCTGCGGGCCTGGGCGAGCAGGTGAACTCCTGGGTCGGCGCGGGCCAGAACCTGCCGGTCTCACCCGAGCAGCTGGGCGGCGTCTTCGGCCAGGATCAGATGTCGCAGATGGCCGAGAAGATGGGCCTGTCCACCGGCGACCTGGGCGCGCAGTTGTCGCAGCGGTTGCCGCAGGCGGTGGACCAGTTCACGCCTGGCGGGCAGGCGCCGGCGGGCGGGCTGGGCGGCCTGGACGACCTGCTCGGTCAGCTGATGCGACGCTGAGGACTTTGGCGCGTACCTGCGCACGCGTCAAAGCTGCAGCGTCGGACCGGAGCTCTGCGACGGGCGGCGCCCCAGCCGCCGCGCGAACAGGCTGAACAGCCGCTCCCAGTGGCGCTCGGCCGCGTCGCGGTCGTAAATGCCGGCGCGCTGCGGGAACACGAAGCCGTGTTCCACGCCCGCGTACCACTCGATGCGGTGCGGTGTGCCCGCCGCTTCCAGCGATTGCTGCAGCGCGTGGATGTCGGCGGGCGGCGCCCATTTGTCGATCTCGGCGCAGGCGAAGTAGCTCTCGCAGCGGATGCGCGGCGCCATGCGGTGCGGTGAATCCGGCTTGTCGGTGGCCATGTTGGCGCCGTGGATCGACGCGATGCAGGCCAGCCGCCCGGGGAAGGCCGCCACCGCCCACATGACGAAGGGCCCGCTCATGCAGTAGCCCACCGCGCCGATGCGCGTGGCATCGGCCGCCGGCAGCGCGTCGGCAAAGTCCAGCAGCGCCTGGGTGTCGATGCGCGTGGTGGCCGCGTCCAGCGTGTTCATCAGGGCGGACATCTCGGCCATCGCGGCTTCGGTTCGCTCCTTCAGCTGGAATTCCCGTGCGCGCCGGTAGTACAGGTTGGGCAGCAGCACGCAGTAGCCCACGGCGGCCAGGCGCCGCGCCATGTCGTGCAGCTCCTCGCGCTTGCCGGGGGCGTCCATGTAGAACAGCACAACCGGGTGCGGCCCGCCTTCTTCGGGGTGCACCACGAAACAGTTCATCGCACCGTCGGCGGTGGCGATGTCGAGGTGCTGCTCGATCACGGCTTGTCCCCTTCCGGTGCCCGCGCCGCCGCGGCGGAATCCAGCGCGCCTTCGCCGCGCGCGATGGCGGCATCGAACATCGCCGCCACGCCCGGCATCACGAACAGGTCGACACCGCCGCGCTGCGCTTCTTCGATCATCAGCCGCACATCCTTGCGCGCCATGCTCATTTCGAACGAAGGGTTGTGCCAGTCGGCCGCGGTGATGCGCGCGGCCCGCGCCGGCAGCGTCTACCCCGGATTGAAGCTGTCGAACAGGGTGAAGGCATCCTTGGTGGAGATGCCCACCGCATGCGCCAGCCGGGCCACGTCGCCCAGCACGCCGAGCAGGCCGATCAGCGTCAGGTTGCCGAAGAGCTTGAACGCCGCCGCACGCTGCGGCTCGGCGCCCATGTACAGAACCTTGCTTGTCATCTGCTGCAGCGCGGGCAGCAGCGCGTCGTGCCGCGCCTTGTCGCCCGACACCAGCATCAGCCCGGTGCCTTCGGCGCAGTTTGCCGGTGCCATGAACACCGGTGCATGCACGAAGACGCGGCCCC
>WOYI011188799.1_pt1 | contig 12777 bp, 17 predicted proteins | sample 6423411 | NCBI WGS metagenome assembly WOYI01 (sample SAMN13441803, study PRJNA592873) | oil field metagenome | biome: oil field; feature: oil-well bore; material: oil-contaminated soil; isolation source: oil-contaminated soil from oil-well borehole | place: Germany: Wietze | collected 2016-10-18 ... | reverse complement strand
GGTTTGCTGCTGTCTTTATGATAGTTTTGGTGGGGTAGTCCGACAGCCTGCTAGAGCTGACTTAATCCGGCGTCTGCGATTTAACATAATATACATTATGCGCAAACAGGATGAATCCAAGCCGGATGGGTTGGCGGCACAGTTTCGCATTTTACATACCCGCGATTAGCTGCATCCGCCCTCTCGGCCACCCGATCGATCACTCGCCGGTAGGCGTGTCCGGGTCCGTATGTAATACCCGGACAAAGTCTCATGGGTGGGACAACCGAAAACTTCCCCGAGGGCTCACAAAAGCCACAGGCAATGCGTTTGAAGGCTATTCTGATGCCCTGAAAAATCTTTCCGATTTTCAGAAAACTATTCCGGTGCGCTCTGTAAGCCCCGCCGTTACTGGTGAACACGGCAATTTCGAGGGCCGATTTTCCGGCCGCCTGCCGGAGCGCCCGGAGGGCCCCGAGGACGCACCGCCAGCCGGCCGGATTTCGCATGCGAAAGATGCAGGAGGTCGCCATGCTGATTGAGGCTTTTGGCGCTCTGGTGGCGTCTTGCGGCTCGGCATTCAGCCGGTGGGCAAACCCCGACGACGGGCGCAAGCCACGCCAACGGCGTCGGGGAGTTGTCCACGGGCTGCGCGCTGCTCTGGTGAGCTCGGCGGCTTGGTGGTTCGAACGTGTCTCGCTGCCCGGAGGCGCGGCGGTCGAGGCGGTGGTGTTCTCGTGGGGGCGGCGCTGGTATCCCTGCGCACGCTGGGCGGAATACGTGGTCGGCATGTGGCTGCTGCTCGGCGGGCTGTCGTGGCGCATCGCCGGGCCGTACTTGCAGCGCAAGTGGGGGCAATCATGAGCCGCCGCCAGCTCGTCGCGTACAAGCCGGACGGCGTTTCGCTCGCCGCCTTCTCTCTGCAGACTGGGGTTCGCGTGGGGCAGCTCGCCCACTATTGCCGACTGGGCCGCATCGAGGGGGCACGCTTTGACCGCGTGCTGTGGCGGTGGCGCATCTATCCGCCTGCCCGGCTGCTGCTGACTGGGAGGAAGCCATGAGCCGTCCGCTGCCACGCTCACGCCGCTGGATTGATCCGCAGGACTTCCGCGACCTGCGCATCCAGTCCGGCCTGACACGCCGCCAAGCTGCCGACCAGCTGGACGTGACCCCGCGCACCGTCCAGAACTGGGAAACAGGCGGCGCGCGCATCCCGTGGATGGCTTACCGCATGCTCCGCATTCTGCGCGGCTTCGCCTTGCCCGGTCAGCATTGGGAAGGCTGGCATGTGCGTGATGGGCGGCTGGTCTCGCCCAGCGGTCGGATGATGGATGCCGCGTACCTGGACAACTTCGAAGCGTTGTTCGCCCAGGCGAAGCTGTGGCGGCAGATGTACGCGGCCAGCGGCAGGGCGAAGACGGCGAGCACGGTGCTGCCCTTCCCCGACCGGAGGGAGAACGAGACGAATGCCGGGGGGTACGGGGCCCCGGCCAAGGCGTTGCAGTTCCCCGAACGACGGAAGGCATCACCGGAACCCCAGAGACGGCCTCAAGGCCCCTTACAACACGCAGGAGGTAGACGATGAAAGACGAGAACGACCGCCACACGGCGGACATGGGCGAAGTGCTGGCGGTGCCAGCTGGTCGAAGAAAGCGAAAGCGCAAGGGTGAGCCGTTGCGCCCCATGCAGTTTGACGAGGCGTCGAAACAGGCGGTAGAGGCTGGCGTGCTGCCGGAGCGCGTGCGCATCGCATCCGGTGGCGCGGCTCGATATGTGCCTGTTGCCTTCGTGGCCCGTGATTGGGGCGTCACGCCCCGGCGCGTGCGTGCCCTGCTCGCTGCTGGTCGCCTGTCTGGCCAGCTGCTGCCGAACGGTTACTGGGAGGTGTGTTACCCGTATACGTACACGGACGGCCTGCGCGGCCCCATGCAGCGACGCCACCAGCGGCCAGCGAAAACAGGGCTTGCGCTGGTCGCCAACAACTCGGAACGGAGGCCGGAATGAATCAGCTAACCCACTTGACCAACAGGAGGAAAATCATGAACATGGCAAAACTCGGTATAGTTTCGGCAGGCGCAATCCGTCCGCCAAAACTCACCAAACCCAATAACGGCGGGCTTTACAGGGTGACCCCTTATACATTATGCGCATAATAATGTATATTTTGAAAATGACAGAATGCTCAGGATTAAATCGTTATCCCAATTTAAACAGTTTGTTGAAGTTCTGACTGGTAGCCGCCCCGACTTCGTCAACCGTTATGTTGCGTAGTCTGGCGATCTCCTCGGCGACATGCTTTACGAATGCTGGCTGATTGGTCTTGCCGCGATGCGGTGTCGGTGCAAGGTAGGGAGAATCTGTCTCGATGAGCATCTTGTCCAGCGGGATGTTCTGCGCGACTTCTTTGATGTCGGTTGCATTCTTGAAAGTAAGAATGCCTGAGAATGAGATATGAAAGCCCAGATCGATGGCAGCCTTGGCCACATCCAGGCTCTCGGTGAAACAATGCATCACACCGCCAATCTCGTCGCTTTTTTCTTCCGCCATGATGCGCAAGGTATCGGCCGCAGCCGAGCGTGTATGGATGATGAGAGGCTTGCCGCTTTCACGCGACGCGCGGATATGTGTACGAAAGCGGTCTCGCTGCCATTCCAGATCTCCGGTCAGGCGGTAGTAATCCAGACCGGTCTCGCCGATAGCGATGACCTTGGGATGTTGGGCCAACGCCACGAGCTGAGCCCGAGTCGGTTCTTCGTCCAACTCGTAGTCAGGGTGAACGCCTACGGAGGCATATAGATTGTCATGCGCCTCTGCCAGCGCCAGAACAGCCGGGAAACTCGCCAGTTCAACCGATACGCACAGCGCATGACTGACCTGGTTGTCTTGCATGTTGTCGAGCAAATCGTCGAGCTGCTCAGCCAAACCGGGGAAATTCAAATGGCAATGGGAATCGATAAACATGATCAGTGACTGAATAGCTGGCAATAGGACATCAGCAGGGATTCAAGCAAGAGTCTGGGATTGAGCGGATGGTAGGCCGCACGGCGCGCTTCCCGCAATTCCTTCTGGAAATGCATCAAAGCCGGCGTTGAGACGCTTTGCGCTAACTTCTCCAGCACCTTTAATTGTTCGGGGAAATATCGGACCGAGCCTGTCAGTTTGGCTGAAGTCAGATCGTGGCTCCATTGTTGCAGACAATGGATTATGTGCACCGGGATCCCGCGCTGTAATTTCTCTGCCAGTGCCAAGGCATCCATCCTGGATGGCTGGCGGATAGCTTCCAGCAAGGTAGCGCGCTCTTCGGCACCCTCGCCCGATTCCGCCCAATCCAAAGCCTGCAGCGGCGCAAAACCGGTTTGTGCCAATGCTTGGGCCGGGTCGTTTACACCCTGTTTCGACAACCATGTGATGCCGACTTCCTTGCTTGGTGTTGCAACAGGGAATGCCAAACAACGGCTGAGGATCGTAGGCAGGAGCTGCTGGGGCTTGTGCGTAACCAACAGGAACAGCAATTTTTCGGTCGGTTCTTCCAGCGTCTTGAGCAAGGAATTGGCGGCATTGTTGCTCATCGATTCGGCCGGATAAACAGTCACGATTCGATACCCACCTCTGTGCGCAGAAAAATTGGCGAAGCCGGACAAGGCGCGAATCTGATCAACCGAGATTTCGCGCGATGGTTTTTTGCCGACCGATTTTGTCTCTGCTTCTTCAGTGGTGGACAAAGCATCCGGCTGCACCAGACGGAAATCCGGGTGGCTTTCCTGATCGAACCAATGGCATGCGTCACAGCTTCCGCATGGCATGCCGTTGGCAGTTGGTGCGTCACACAGCAAGGATTGAGCGAAATTCAGTGCCAGATCCAGCTTGCCGATCCCTTGTGCACCTTTTAGCAAAACAGCATGCGGCAACCTGTCACGCAAGTTATGCAGGGCTTGCCATGATTCTGCCTGCCAAGGGTAAAGTTGCTTCATTTCAAAGTCCTGCAAGGATATCTGCTAGTTGCTGTTGAACTTCCTGCAACGACTTTTCAGCGCGTATCACGGCATAGCGATCCGGTGTTTGCGCGACTCTGGCCAGATATGCCTGACGCACCTTGTTAAAGAAATCACCTTGCTCGCGCTCGAATTTATCCAGACTCGCATTACTGGACAAACGCTCTCTGGCGACCTCGATAGGAATATCGAACAACAAGGTAAGGTCGGGTTGCAGGTCGCCGTGCGTCCATTGCTCCAGTTGTTCCAACTTGGCAACCGGCACTCCCCTGCCGCCGCCCTGATAGGCAAAGCTGGCGTCGCTGAAGCGGTCCGAGATGACCCAGGTGCCGCGCTGCAGCGCAGGGCGGATCACCTGCTCCACATGCTCGCGGCGCGAGGCGAACATCAGCATGGCTTCGGTCTCGGCATGCATGGATTCATGCAGCAGCAGTTCGCGCAGTTTCTCGCCCAGCGGCGTACCACCGGGTTCGCGCGTCACCAGCAGATCGACTCCGCGCTCACGCAGCGCATTGGCGAACCATTCCAGCCCCGTGCTCTTCCCTGCCCCGTCCACGCCTTCGAATGTGATGAATCTGGCTTTGTTCATTTTTTCTTCAATTGGTACTGTCTGACTGCTTCGTTATGCTCTATCAGGCTGCGGGAGAAATGCGAACTGCCGTCCCCTTTCGCCACGAAGTACAACTCTTTACCCAGCGGTGCGTGCATGACCGCGCGAATCGACTCCAAACCCGGCAACGCGATCGGCGTTGGCGGCAAGCCATAGCGAGTATAGGTGTTGTAGGGCGTATCCGCTGTCAGATCACGGCGGCGCAGATTGCCGTCGAAGGTTTCGCCCATGCCGTAGATGACAGTCGGATCGGTCTGCAAACGCATCCGCCTTACCAAGCGATTCAGGAAAACGGTGGCGATCATAGGCCGGTCGTTGGCCTTGCCTGTTTCCTTTTCCACGATGGATGCCAGAATCAATGCTTCATAAGGCGATAAAAGGGGACTCTGGGGATCACGTTGCTGCCATGCTGATTCGAGGTGGCGGTGTAGCGTCTGGTAGGCACGCTTATATACAGCCAGATCACTACTGCCGTTTGCAAAATAGTAAGTGTCCGGAAAGAAAAGTCCCTCGGCCGCCGGTTCCACTGCACCGATGCGTTGCAGTAACTCAGCTTCAGTCAAAGAAGCGCTATCGTGCCGCAGCTTTGGAAGCGCATCCATCTGCTTTCTAAGCTCGTTGAAAGTGATACCTTCGATGATGCGGATTTGAATCAGACTCCGATCAGTTTTACCTTCACCGATCATATCCAGCAGGCCGTATCTGGAAATGGGTCTATCCAGCAGATAGTTACCGAACCTGATTTTCTTGGCTTTGCCGGTCACGCGCGCGAGCACATTGAACGTCCATCCATCCTGCAAAATGCCGACTTGCTGCAATTTGGCAGTCGTGGATTTCAGACTACTTCCCTGATCGATCTCAAACTCGATCGGCAGCTTGCTCAAAGGCAAGTCTGCAAAGAGGTGATAGCTTATGAAGGCCAAGCACACTGCCAAGGCGATAAGAAAGGTGGCGATTTTGTTCTGTTTAGTTCTGCGCATCATTCAACCATGATTGGATAGCCAGCGCGATCTTCCGCTGGCTAAAGTCTTTACCTTGCAAACGTGCTACAGGCCACAGGCCGAAAACACTGTTCACCAAAAATATCTCATCCGCCTGCAGCAGGTCGCCCATTTTCAAACGAGTGGCCGCGCATTGAATGCCATTTTGCTCAGCCCAGCTGAATACGCGATCCCGCTGCACGCCTGCCACACCACTTGCAGAAAGATCCGGAGTCAATAATCTTCCACCGATCACCGCAAATAAATTGGAGCGGGTTCCGGATATGACAAAACCCTCTTCATCTTCTAATAGCCCCTCTACCGCACCCGCAGCCTGGCACTCGCCTGCCGCGATAACATTTTCCAGGCGATTCAGATGCTTGATGCCAGCCAATCTGGGCTGACGGGATATTTTCAAGTCGCATAGATGGGGCGTAATCCCATCCACATAACAGGTTTCTTCATATACGGGAGCCGAATGAAAGCTGACTATTCGCGTGGCGTTAGCTTGTGCTGAGGGCGCATACCCTCGCGCGCCGATGCCGCGCGTCACGATTATCTTGGCAACGCCGCTCTCGGTCCCGGTCAACAGCTTTAATTCATGCAGGAGGATGTCTTCTCCTGGGCATGAAATCAACAAAGCAGCACAATCATGACACAGCTTGGCATATTGGCGTTGCCAACAAAATGGGCTTCCCTGCTGGATACGGAGTGTTCTGAACACGCCGTCGCCATAGGAAAGCCCACGATCTGCTACTGAAATGGTATCAGCCGGTTTGCCGTTGACCAGCATCACGGTCTGGGGTTTAAACCTTACGGAACACCAGCGTGCCGTTGGTTCCGCCGAAGCCGAAATTGTTGTTCACCGCCACACCGATCTTCATTTCACGTGCCGTGTTGGCACAGTAATCCAGATCACATTCCGGATCCTGCTCGAAGATGTTGATGGTTGGCGGGGAAACTTGATTATGAATCGCCAAGACACAGAACAGCGATTCGATACCGCCTGCGCCGCCCAGCAAATGCCCCGTCATGGACTTGGTGGAATTCACCACCAAGTTCTTGGCATGGTCGCCGAAGGCCGCCTTGATGGCCTCGGATTCATTCTTGTCACCCAGCGGCGTCGATGTTCCGTGCGCATTGACGTACTGCACCTCGCTTGCATTAATGCCCGCATCGCGCAAGGCGTTCACCATGCTGCGTTTTGGTCCGTCCATGTTCGGTGCGGTGATGTGATATGCGTCTGCACTCATGCCATAACCTGCCACTTCGGCATAGATCTTGGCACCGCGTGCCTTGGCATGCTCATACTCTTCCAGCACCAGCACACCGGCACCTTCGCCCAGTACGAAGCCGTCGCGATCCTTGTCCCACGGACGGCTGGCCGTTGCCGGATCGTCGTTGCGTGTGGAAAGCGCGCGGGAAGCGGCGAAGCCACCCACTGCCAAATGGCAGACGGTAGATTCGGCACCGCCGGCCAGCATCACGTCGGCATCGCCGTACTGGATCATGCGCATGGCTTCGCCGATGCTGTGGGTGCCGGTTGTACAGGCAGAGACCACGGCAAAGTTCGGGCCGCGCAGACCGAACATGATGGTTAGATTGCCGGAGATCATATTGATGATGGTTCCGGCAATGAAGAATGGGGATATCTTGCGCGGACCACCGGCAAGATAATCGTTTTCCGTCTGTTCAATGTTAGGCAGGCCGCCGATACCCGAGCTTACGCAGACGCCGATACGGTCTGCGTTCGCTTCGGTCACTTCGATCCCGCTATCCTTGAACGCCTCTATTCCGGCAGCCATACCCAAGTGGATGAATCGATCCATCCGCCGGGCATCTTTTGCCGGAATAAATTGCGTCACATCGAAATCCTTGACTTCGCCCGCTATCTGGCTGGCCAGTGCCGAGGGATCGAATTGGGTGATTCGAGTGATCCCGGACTTGCCTGCCACGATGTTTTGCCATGTTGCGGCCACCCCGTTACCTACGGGAGTGAACGCACCAAGACCGGTCACTACGACTCTACGCTTAGTCAAACTGGACTCCGATGAGATTTAGGAATGATTGAAAATTACTTGGAATGCGTGTTGACGTAGTCCAGCGCTTGCTGAACGGTCGTGATCTTTTCTGCGTCTTCGTCGGGGATCTCAACGCCGAATTCTTCTTCCAGCGCCATTACCAGCTCAACTGTATCCAGAGAGTCTGCGCCCAGATCGTTCACAAAGGACGATTCGTTCTTGATTTCGGATTCGTTCACGCCCAATTGTTCTGCGACGATTTTTCTAACGCGTTGTTCGTTGTTGGACATTTGTAGTGCTCCCATTTAGTTAAAGTATAAAAAGCGCGGGCATTCTACCAAACTCGCGCCGAATTCCAAACTACCGCTTACTCCATGTACATGCCGCCATTGACATGAACTGTTGTTCCCGTGATATAGGCTGCGCCCGGGCCCGCCAGAAAAGCCACAGCTGCCGCGATATCCTCCGGTTTGCCCAGACGCTTCAGCGGCACATGCTCAACCAGCTTGGCGCGCTGCTCTTCGCCCAGCGCTTGCGTCATATCTGTATCGATAAAGCCAGGCGCAACACAGTTCACTGTGATGTTGCGACTGCCGATCTCCTGTGCCAGCGATTTGCTGAAGCCGACCATGCCGGCCTTGGATGCCGCGTAGTTGGTCTGGCCGGGATTGCCGCTGCTGCCCACCACCGATGAGATGTTGATGATGCGGCCTGAACGCGCCTTCATCATGGCGCGCAGCACCGCGCGGGAAAGACGGAATACAGACTTGAGGTTGGTCGTCAGCACATCGTCCCACTCTTCTTCGCTCATGCGCGCCAGCAGATTGTCTTTGGTGACACCCGCGTTGTTGACCAGAATGGAGGCTTCACCGAACTGCTTGCGCAACGTGTCCAGCACTTGTTCGATTTGGGCCGCATCATTCACGTTCAGCGCCAACCCGGTGCCTTTCACGCCCGCAGCAGCCAAATATTCGCTGATCGCCTGCGCGCCTTTGTCACTGGTAGCCGTACCGATCACGGTCGCGCCTTGCTTGCCCAATTCCAGAGCGATGGCTTGGCCGATGCCGCGAGAAGCGCCGGTCACCAGCGCGATCTGTCCTTGCAATGTCATATCTTCTCCCTTAAGCGAGTGCTGCCAAAGCTGCTTTCAGCGCTTCACCGTCGTTGATGGCCATGGCCTGCTGATTGGTGTCGATGCGCTTGTTCAGACCGGCAAGCACCTTGCCCGGCGCGCATTCCACGTTATGCGTGATGCCTTGCTTGCCGAATGCCTGCACGGTCTCGACCCAGCGCACCGGCGAATATAACTGACGTACCAGCGCATCCTTGATCTTTGCCGCTTCGTTATATGAAGCAACATCCGCGTTATGCAAGACCGGCACGGATGGCGTATTGATAGTGACGCTCTCCAGATAAGCGCGCAGCTTGTCGGCGGCCCCCATCAAAAGACTGCAATGCGACGGCACGCTCATCGGCAGCATCAAGGCGCGCTTGGCACCCTTGGCCTTGGCCAGTTCCATACCGCGCTCGACTGCCGAACGGTTACCTGCGATCACCACTTGGCCCGGGGAGTTGAAGTTCACCGCTTCCAGCACTTCGCCCTGCGCACCTTCGGCACAGACTGCGCGCACAGCTTCGTCATCCAGACCAAGAATGGCCGCGATACCACCCACGCCTTCCGGCACAGCCTCTTGCATGCACTGTGCGCGGTAACGCACCAGCGGCAATGCATCCACGAAATTCAATGCGCCCGATGCGACCAATGCGGTGTATTCGCCCAGACTGTGGCCGGCCATCATCGTCGGTATCGCGCCATTCTGCGATTGCCAGGCACGATAAACGGCCACACCGGCAGTCAGCATGATGGGTTGCGTATTCACAGTGGCGTTCAGGTCCGCATCCGCGCCTTCCGCGACCAGCTGCCACACATCCCGTTTCAGCACATCCGATGCTTCAGTGAAGGTATCGCGCACGGCGGCAAAATCGGCATAGCCGTTCATCATGCCGCGCGATTGGGAGCCCTGACCGGGAAATACGAAAGCGAATTGAGTCATTTATATAAGCCCTACCACTTGATGAGCACTGCGCCCCAGGTGAACCCGCCACCTATAGCTTCGATGAGGAGATTCTGTCCGGCCTTGATGCGTCCGTCGCGTACTGCCACGTCGAGCGCCAGCGGAATCGAGGCAGCCGAAGTATTGCCGTGCACAGCTACGGTCTGCACTACACGATCCATGGACATGCCCAGCTTCTTGGCCGTCGCTTCGATGATGCGGATATTTGCCTGATGCGGCACCAGCCAGTCGATGTAGGATCCGACCATCTTCTGATCTTCTAAAAGTTCTTCAACAACGTCACTCAACGCATTGACTGCAAACTTGAATACGGACTTTCCATCCATCGATATTTTAGGATCCGCCTTGAGCAGGTCGCGATGACGTCCATCAGCATGCAGCTTGCCGGCAACAACGCCCGGCTCTTCAGATGCGCGCAATATCACCGCTCCTGCGCCATCACCGAACAGCACACAGGTGGTGCGATCATTCCAGTCCAGCATACGCGACAACACTTCAGCGCCGACAACCAGAGCCGTCTTGGCTTGACCGCCACGGATATAAAGATCAGCCGTATTCAAGGCAAAGACGAAGCCGCCGCAAACAGCTTGCATGTCAAAGGCCGCCGCGCCGTTACGAATACCCAGCTTGTCCTGCAGAACGCAGGCTGTGCTCGGGAAGGGAAGATCGGGAGAAGTCGTGGCAACAATGATCAGGTCGATCTCGTCTGCAACAATACCCGCCGCCTCAATCGCTTTCAGGCTGGCCTGACAGGCCAGGTCGCTGGTCAACTCACCTTCAGCCGCCACATGGCGCTCTGAAATGCCACTACGCGTGACGATCCAGTCATTCGTGGTTTCGACCATCTTTTCGAGGTCGAAGTTGGTAAGTGTCTTGGCGGGCAAATAGCTGCCGGTACCGACAATCCTGGAATAAGTCTTCAAGCAACCTCCCCTTCATTGGGCTGACGCGCGTTATGCCATTTTTCCACGTGCTCACTAATGTGCTCCAGCATACCACCGCGCGCTTCCTCTGCTGCGCGCGCAATCGCGCACTCGAACGCAAAAGCATCTGCCGAACCATGGCTCTTGACCACGATCCCCTTCAAACCAAGGAAACTTGCTCCGTTATAGCGGCGGTGATCCAGACGGTGCTTGAAAGCCTTCAGAACCGGCAAGGAAATCAAGGCAGCGATCTTGGTCAGTGCATTGCGCCCGAACCCCTCCTTTAGGAAGCCGCCCATCATTTTGGCGACCCCTTCGGCGGTCTTCAGCGCAACATTACCCACAAAACCGTCGCAAACCACCACATCGGTGACTCCCTTGAAGATGTCGTCCCCTTCCACGTTGCCGTAGAAATTCAAGTCGCTGGCCTGGAGCAACTCGCCGGCTTTTTTGACGGTCTCATTGCCCTTGATGTCTTCACTGCCGATGTTCAGCAGACCGACAGTCGGACTTTCTTTGTGTTCCAGTGCGGTAACCAGCGTGCTGCCCATCAACGCGAACTGCAACAGATGCTCAGCCGTGCAATCGACGTTGGCGCCCAGATCGAGCACGCAGACCTGACCGGAGTGGGTGGGCAAATAGGAAGCGATGGCCGGGCGATCAATGCCGGGCAGCGTCTTTAGCACGTAACGCGCAGTCGCCATCAGCGCCCCCGTATTGCCGGCACTGACGCAAGCTGAAGCCTCGTTGCTTTTCACCAGATTGATGGCGACCCGCATGGACGAGTCCTTTTTGCCGCGCAAAGCGGATTGAGGTTGCTCATCCATTCCCACCACTTCGGTACTGTGATGGATGCGCAGATTCTGACGGTCACGAGGAACACCGAGCGCTTCCAGTTCGGATTGGATCGCATCAGCCAAACCGACCAGCACGATGACATCATCCGAATGCTTGTCGAGATAGGCCATCGCAGCCGGCACCGTAACGGACACCCCATGGTCGCCGCCCATAGCATCAATAGCAATTGTGACGCCCATCTAGTTACTCCAAAATACAAAAAAAGGTCGAACGCAAGCCATCCCCGATACCAGGGGATGGCTAAGCAACTTGGACAAAAATCTTATTCAGATTTGGTATTGACGACCTTCTTGCCACGATAGTAGCCGCTCGGGCTGATATGGTGACGCAGATGCGGTTCGCCGGTGGAAGGCTCGATAGCCAGTGCCGGTGCTGTCAGGAAGTCGTGTGAACGATGCATCCCGCGCTTGGATGGGGTCTTTTTGTTTTGTTGAACTGCCATGCTAACTACTCCTCGAAAAAACCTACTTAAAATTTATTCTTCAACTGGGCCAACATACCGAATCGGTCATCAGCCCTTCCAAAACTGTTTGTTGCCAACTCACAGACGCCTTCGTCATGCCTGGGCGCAAAGGGCAGAGAAAGAAGAATCTCATCCTCCACCAGAGCGAGAACATCCAGTTCTTTGCTGGCCTCTATCCCGTCGACCTCATCTGAAGCATCGTCCTGCATCAGATCATCGCCTTCAAGCAGCTGCAATCTTGACGCCAGGTCTACCGAGTGCGGCAAATCTTCCAGACAACGCTGGCAACGCAAATGGCAGACCCCGCTCACATCCAACAGCAGAAACAACATGCCATCCGCCTGCATCCCTTGCACGGTATATTGAACAGAACCCTCGGAACTGGCCAGCAATTCAGCCAGTCTCGGCAGCTCAGCAACAGCGATTGCCCCGCTCAAAGTCCTGCCGTTACGGGCAAATTCAATACTGTCAATTAAAGGCCGTGCAAACATGAGGCGCGCATGATATATATTCCACCCTCCCCTGTCAAAGACACCGTACAAGGAACACCTTGAATTCCCAGTCACTTGTTCTAGCTTCGACTTCTATATATAGGAGTCAGCTACTGTCAGTTCTGCAAATCCCTTTCCGGACCGATTCTCCCGATGTCGATGAAACGCCGCTTCCAGGCGAAGATGCCAAGCAAACTTCATATCGCTTGTCGCGCCTGAAAGCCGAAGCGGTCACCTCGCGCCATCCGGATGCATTGATCATCGGCTCAGACCAGGTCGCCCTGCTGGAAGGCGAGCAGCTCGGCAAACCCATGACCCACGACAATGCCGTACGCCAGCTTCGCGCCATGCGCGGCAAAACGGTCACGTTCTTCACCGCACTCAG
>WOYI010450883.1_pt1 | contig 12777 bp, 10 predicted proteins | sample 6423411 | NCBI WGS metagenome assembly WOYI01 (sample SAMN13441803, study PRJNA592873) | oil field metagenome | biome: oil field; feature: oil-well bore; material: oil-contaminated soil; isolation source: oil-contaminated soil from oil-well borehole | place: Germany: Wietze | collected 2016-10-18 ... | reverse complement strand
ACTCGGCGATCTTCTTCTCGATGTCGGCAAAGCTCATCTGGTCGGCGTTGCGCAGCACCGGCACCACCAGGCCGCGCGGCGACCCCACCGCGATACCGATGTCGAAATAGCCGTGATAGACAATGTCATTGCCATCCACCGAGGCGTTGATGACCGGGTATTTTTTCAGCGCGGCAACCGCTGCCTTGACGAAAAATGACATGAAGCCCAGTTTGACGCCATGTTCTTTTTCGAATTTTTCCTGATACTTTTTGCGCAGTTCGATCACTGGCGCCATATTGACTTCGTTAAACGTGGTCAGGATGGCATTAGTGGCCTGGGATTGCAGCAGGCGCTCGGCCACGCGTGCCCGCAGGCGCGACATCGGCACACGCTGCTCGGGACGATTCGCAATAATGGCGTCGGCATCGATGACGGTTGGCTGCGGCAACGCAACCTGTGCGCTAAAAGTCGGCGCTGGCGCCACGGTGGTTGCGGTAGCGGGGGCCGGTTTGGCCGCACCAGTCACGTCCTCCTTCAGGATGCGCCCGCCACGGCCGCTGCCTTGTACATCGGCCGCGGCGATGCCCTTTTCGTCCATGATCTTGCGTGCGGATGGCATGGCAACCGATGCGGCTGGTGCAACAGCTACGGCAGCGGGCGCCGCGGGAGCCGCAGGTGCGGCGGCGGTGGCCTGTGCCGGGGCCGCAGCGGCAGCTTTCGCGTCCGTATCAAGCTGCGCGATCACCTCGCCCGACACCACGGTATCGCCGTTGCGTTTGATGATCTTGGTGATCACACCAGCGGCAGGCGCCGGCAGTTCAAGAACCACCTTGTCGGTTTCGATATCAATCAGGTTCTGGTCACGGTTGACGGCATCGCCTTCCTGCACATGCCATGCGGCCAGGGTGGCCTCGGCAACTGACTCGGAGAGCTGCGGTACTTTGACTTCAATCAGCATGTTGTCCTCACTTAATCCTGCGAATTATTGCGATGCTTCAATGGGCCGAACGCACCTTCAACGACTGCCTTTTGCTGCGCGTTATGTTTGGCGTAATAGCCGACGGCGGGTGAAGCGGAGGCCTGCCGGCTAATCAGGAAAAGATCTACATCCACCGCAGTCTTCAAGTGATGGCGCGACGCCAGCCAGTACCAGCAGCCCTGGTTCCGCGGCTCTTCCTGGCACCATACGAGTTCCTTGAGTTTCGGCCATTTCGCCAGTTCGGCATCCAGCTTCTCTTCCGGAAACGGGTACATCTGTTCCAGGCGGATGATTGCCGTATTGGTGATTTTCTGTTCCCGGCGATGCGCCATCAATTCGTAGTAAATCTTGCCGGAACACAACACGACGCGCGTCACCTTCTTCGCATCAAGTTCCTCGGTCTCGCCAATCACCGTCTGGAAACTGCCTTTCGACAATTCTTCCAGCGAAGACACCGCATCCTTGTGGCGCAGCAGCGACTTGGGCGTAATGATGACCAGCGGCTTGCGCAGCTTGCGCAGCATCTGCCGGCGCAGCAGATGGAAAATCTGCGCGGGCGTGGTCGGGATGCAGACTTGCCAGTTGTTCTCAGCCGACAAGCTCATGAAACGCTCAATCCGCGCGGAAGAGTGTTCCGGCCCCTGGCCCTCATAACCATGCGGCAGCATCAGGGTCAACCCCGACAAACGCCCCCATTTCGCCTCACCGGATGAAATGAACTGGTCTATCACCACTTGGGCGCCGTTGGCAAAGTCACCAAACTGGCCTTCCCAGATGATCAGTTCATTCGGCTCGGAAGTTGAGTAGCCATAATCGAACGCCATCACACCTTCTTCCGACAGCACCGAATCGATCACGACGAAAGGCGCCTGCTTGCTGTCCAGATGCTGCAGTGGCTGATAGCTGCCATCATTCCACTTCTCGCGGTTCTGGTCATGCAGCACCGCATGGCGATGGAAAAAAGTGCCACGGCCCGAATCCTCACCGGACAAACGCACGCCAAATCCCTGCATCAACAGCGTGGCATACGCCAGATTCTCGGCCATGCCCCAATCCAGCGGCAACTTTCCTTCGCCCATCAAGCGGCGATCATCCATGATTTTCTGCACCCGTGAATGCAGGGTAAAGTTTTCCGGAATGGCAATAAGGCCTTTGGCCAGCTTTTTCAAGTCCGCCATGGGCACCGTTGTATCGCATTCATCGGTGTAGGGCTGTCCAACGAAGGGAGACCAATCCATCATGAACTTGCGCGCATGGTTCTGCAGTACCGGGTTGTAGAGCAATTCACCCCGGTCAAGCGCCGCACGGTAGTCCGCGATCACCTGCTCTGGCTCGTCTGCCTCGCATATCCCTTGCGCCACCAGCTTGTCAGCATACAGTTTCCGCGTGCCCGGATGCTGGTTGATCTTTTTGTACATCAACGGTTGCGTCACCATCGGCTCATCTTGTTCATTGTGGCCGAGCTTGCGGAAGCAGACCAGATCAACCACCACATCGCGCTTGAACTCATGGCGGTATTCCATCGCCAGCTGGGTGACAAATGCCACCGCCTCGGGATCATCGCCATTGACATGAAAGATCGGCGCTTCGATCATCTTGAAAATATCAGTGCAATACAGCGAAGACCGGTAATCGCGAATGTCCGACGTGGTAAATCCGATCTGGTTATTGATGACAATATGTACCGTACCACCCGTGCCATAACCACGCGTTGCGGAAAAATTGAGCATTTCCTGATTGACACCCTGGCCGGCGACGGCTGCATCGCCATGGATGATGACGGCCATTGCCTGGGCGCCCGTATGATCGCCACGCCGCCGCTGGCGAGCATAAACAGAACCCTCAACGACCGGGTTCACAATTTCCAGATGCGATGGATTAAAGGCCAGATTGAGGTGCACCGGGCCGCCGGGTGTTGCCAGGTCGGACGAAAATCCCATGTGATATTTGACATCGCCCGCTGACAGGTCGGCGGCCTTCTTGCCTTCAAATTCATCAAACAGCATTTTCGGGGCTTTGCCCAGTGTGTTGACAAGGACATTCAGCCGGCCGCGGTGCGCCATGCCTATCACGATTTCCTCGACACCCAGGCTGCCCGCAACATTGATCAATTTATCCATCGCCAAAATGGCCGACTCGCCACCTTCAAGCGAGAAACGCTTCTGGCCGACATAGCGTGTATGCAGGTAGCGCTCCAGGGTTTCCGCCGCCGTGATGCGTTCCAGAAAATGTTTCTTTTCCGTGGCCGTATAAGAAGGCGTAGCGCGCACCGGTTCCAATTTGGACTGCACCCAGCGCTTTTGCTGGATATCGGAGATATACATGTACTCCGAGCCGATGGTACCGCAATAGGTCTCGCGCAAAGCCTCGAGAATTTCCCGCAGTGTGGACATCTCCGGCAAGGCGGCAAATGACCCCGTCTGGAAACTCTGCCCCAGATCGGCTTCGGTAAAACCGTAATGCGACGGCTCGAGTTCGGCAATCACCGGGCGCTCGCTGCGCTTGAGCGGGTCAATCTGTGCCCAGCGGTTGCCCAGGAAGCGATAGGCGTTGATCATCTGCAACACTTTGACCTGCTTGCCATCCGGCGCGGCCGTATGCACGGGCGCGTGCAAGGTGCCTTCTTTGGCGCGCTGGGCAAACGATGCAATGACCGGATAGTGAGCCACATCGGGCCCGGTATAGTTGCCTGCGCCAGGCAGGATCGACAGCTTGTCGAAATAATCCCGCCAGGCAGGCTCGACCGAAGCAGGGTTGGCGAGATAGGCGTCGTACAGCTCTTCGATATAAGGCGTATTCGAGCCAAACAGATAGGAGTTATTCAGCATCTGCTTCATCATGGCAGCACCTGTTTTGTTGGATAAATCAAAGAAAGCTGTCCCTGTTCTAGCGTTTGCTCAGCGGGACAACATCACGGCGCGCTGCGCCGGTATACAGCTGGCGGGGACGCCCGATCTTGTACTCCGGATCAGTAATCATTTCTTCCCACTGCGTGATCCAGCCCACGGTACGGGCCAGTGCAAAAATGCAGGTAAACATGGAAGTCGGGATGCCCAGCGCCTTTTGCACGATGCCGGAATAGAAATCAACGTTCGGATAAAGCTTTTTCTCGATGAAGTAATCATCCTCGAGGGCAATTTTTTCGAGCGCTTTGGCCAATTTGAACAGGCGATCGTTCTCCAACCCCAATTCGCTCAACACATCGGCACATACCTTGCTCATCAGCTTCGCCCGCGGGTCAAAATTCTTATACACCCGATGTCCAAAACCCATCAGTTTGAAACCGTCGTTTTTGTCTTTGGCGCGCTTGATATATTCACCCACCCGGGAAACATCGCCGATTTCTTCCAGCATCTGCAAGCAGGCTTCGTTGGCGCCGCCATGTGCAGGGCCCCAGAGGCAGGCGATCCCGGCGGAAATGCAGGCAAATGGATTCGCGCCGGATGAACCGGCAAGGCGCACAGTCGAGGTGGATGCGTTTTGTTCGTGATCCGCATGTAGCGTGAAAATCACATCCAATGCATGCACCAGCACGGGATTTGGCTTGTACTCCTCGGCCGGCGTACCAAACATCATGTGCATGAAGTTGGCCGTGTAATCCAAATCGTTCCGCGGATACATGAATGGCTGGCCAATGCTGTATTTATACGTCATGGCGACAATGGTCGGTATCTTGGCGATCAACCGGTTGAACGAAATGCTGCGATGTTCGGCATCGGCAAAATCATGCGCCTCATGGTAAAAAGCTGACAGCGCACCGACCACACCGATCATTACGGCCATGGGATGCGCATCGCGGCGAAACCCCTGATAGAACCGCACCAGTTGCTCATGCACCATCGTGTGGTTTTTAATCGTGTTTTCAAACTTGGTCTTTTGCCCGGCATTGGGCAGTTCGCCATTGCGCAGCAGGTAAGCCACCTCGAGAAAATTACACCCTTCGGCAAGTTGCTCGATGGGGTAGCCGCGATACAGCAACTCGCCTTTGTCACCGTCGATATAAGTGATTTTCGACTGGCAACTTGCGGTGGAGAGAAAGCCAGGATCATAGGTAAACAATCCCGTCTTTGCGCCCAGCGGGCGAATATCAATGACATCATTGCCATGCGTCCCCGACATCACGGGAAACTCGACCGCCTTGCCATCCACAGAAAAAACCGCAGTGCGATTATTGCTCATGCCCATATCCCCTTTTACTCAGCAATTGAAATACCGATGACATCTTAAAACCTGTCGTCACACTTTCATCAACCGATCAATCATGCCCGCCAGTTGCGCATCATCCGTAGCCGTTTTACCGCTTATCAGCGCCCACAAATCATGGTCTTCCAATGCCAGCAACCGGGTCAGCACGGCTTCGTCCTGCTCATCCATCACCTCACCCTGGTGCTGCCAAAAACGCTGGAATACCAAATCAAGTTCCAGCAATGCGCGACGGCAATGCCAGCGCAGGCGGCCCAACCGTGCATTGCGTTCGGTATCGGTCATCGCTTACACGGCGCGCTGCACCATCATTTCCTTGATCTTGCCAATCGCCTTGGTCGGATTCAAACCCTTGGGACAGACATCAACGCAATTCATGATGGTATGACAACGGAACAGACGGTAAGGATCCTCGAGGTTATCCAGCCGCTCACTGGTTGCCTGGTCACGTGTATCGGCGATGAAGCGGTACGCGGCAAGCAGACCGGCCGGGCCGACGAACTTGTCCGGGTTCCACCAGAATGACGGGCAGGCCGTCGTGCAACAGGCACACAGGATGCACTCATACAGACCATTCAACTCTTCGCGCTCTTCAGGAGATTGCAGGCGTTCACGCGCAGGTGGCGGATCGTTATTCACCAGATAGGGCTTGATTGAGTGGTATTGCTTGAAGAACTGGGTCATGTCCACGATCAGGTCACGGATGACCGGCAAACCCGGCAACGGACGCAGCAGGATCGGTTTGCCTTCAGGGAAAGAGGCCATGTCCGTCAGACAGGCCAGGCCATTTTTTCCGTTGATGTTCATGGCATCCGAACCACATACGCCTTCACGGCAGGAACGGCGGAACGCCAGCGAGTCATCCTTGGCCTTCAGCTTGACCATCGCATCCAGCAGCTTGTGGTCAGTCGACTCAAGCTCAACTGAAATGTCCTGCATGTAGGGTTTGGCATCCTTGTCCGGATCGTACCGGTATATCTTGAACTGTACCGTGCGGGTGTGATGAGTAGCTGTCATCGTTGTGGCCTCTGTTTAATAGCTGCGCTTCTTCAATTCGATGGTATCAACGCTGAGTGGCTGCATCTTTACCGGCTTGTATTCGATGCGGTTACCCTCACGATACCAGATGGTGTGCTTGAGCCAGTTCTTGTCATCCCGGCCATCGGGCGTCTCTGGCGTGTCGATGGCGTCATTGCGCACGTGGGCCCCGCGCGATTCCTTGCGCGCCTCGGCTGAAACCATGGTGGCCTTGGCCACTTCGATCAGGTTGTCCAGTTCCAGTGCCTCGATCCGCGCCGTATTGAATACTTTCGATTTATCCTGGATTCCGGTGCGCGCGACATCTTCCGCGATGCGCATGATCTCGGTGACACCCTCCTTCAGCAAATCCTTGAAGCGGAAAACCCCGGCATGCTTCTGCATCGTGCGTTGCATGGCCAAGCGGGTTTCATGCACATTGGCACCGCCTTTTTGATTGTTCAAGCGGTCAAGGCGCGCCAGCGACTTGTCAATCACTTCGGTTGGCAAGGGCTTGTGTTCGCCCTTGTTCTTGAGGATATCCGCCACAGCGGTTTCCCCCGCCGACTTGCCGAATACCAGAAGATCGAGCAGCGAGTTGGTGCCCAGACGGTTGGCTCCGTGCACCGAAGCGCAAGCGCACTCGCCTGCCGCATAAAAACCCGGTACCGGAGTGCTCGGATTGCCATCTTGCGGCACCACGACTTGACCAAGATAATTGGTCGGGATGCCACCCATCTGATAATGACAAGTGGGTACAACCGGAATTGGCTGCTTCAGGCAATCGACCCCGGCGAACTGCAGGGCGATCTCATGAATGCCGGGGAGACGCTTCATGATGGTCTCTGGCGGCAGATGGGTAATGTCGAGCAACACGTAGTCTTTGTGCGGGCCGCAACCACGACCCTCGTTGATTTCGGTCACCATCGCCCGCGAGACCACATCGCGCGAAGCAAGATCCTTGGCATTTGGCGCATAGCGCTCCATGAAGCGCTCGCCATCCGCATTGCGCAGGATACCGCCTTCACCGCGCACACCTTCGGTAATCAGTACCCCTGCACCCGCAACCCCGGTCGGATGGAATTGCCAGAACTCCATGTCTTCCAGCGGTATGCCCGCACGCGCCGCCATACCCAGCCCATCGCCCGTATTGATGAAGGCATTGGTTGATGAATAATAAATACGTCCCGAGCCACCTGTCGCAAAAATAGTGGCCTTGGCCTGGAAAACCACGACTTCACCGGTTTCCATGTCCATCGCAATCACACCCAGCACTTCACCAGCAGCGTCGCGGACCAGGTCCAGCGCCTGCCATTCGACAAAGAACTGCGTATTGACCTTGACGTTGCGCTGGTACATCGCATGCAGCATGGCATGGCCAGTGCGGTCTGCGGCGGCGCACGAACGGCGCACCGGCTTCTCGCCGAAATTCGACATGTGACCACCAAACGGCCGCTGGTAAATCTTGCCGTTATCCACGCGGTCGAACGGCATACCATAATGCTCTAGTTCCACCACGACCTGGTTGGCCTGGCGACACATGAACTCGATCGCATCCTGGTCACCCAGCCAGTCCGAGCCCTTGACGGTGTCATACATGTGCCAATGCCAGTGGTCTTCTTCCGAATTGCCCAATGAGGCGGCAACGCCACCCTGGGCGGCCACGGTGTGTGACCGTGTCGGGAACACCTTGGTCAGAACAGCGGTTTTCAAACCCGCTTCCGAAAGCTGAATGGCAGCACGCAAGCCAGCGCCACCGGCGCCGACCACCACAGCATCAAATTTGCGAACGGTATAGCTCACTGTTACAGCCTCCAGATAATCTGAATTGCCCAACCGGCATAACCGGTCAGCGCAAGTAGCGTCAGCACATGCAGCAGCAGCCTGACCCCGGTAGGTTTGACATAGTCCATCCAGATATCACGCACGCCGACCCAGGCGTGATAGCAAAGGCTGGCGATAAACAGGAAAGTGACAAACCGGACAAGCCCATGACTCATGAAACCATGCCATGCTTCCTGTGACTGTGCTGCGCCACACATCACGGCGACCACCATCATCACGGTATAAACCGCCATGACCACGGCTGTGATGCGCTGCGCCAACCAGTCCCTGAGACCGTAATGCGCACCGACGACTAAACGCGCCATATCAATAGACTCCGAAAAGTTTCAAGCCAAAAATCAGCGTCAGCGCCAGGCTAACCGCGAATACAGCCTGCGCCGATGTGCGCGACTGCTGCTTTTCGACGCCGATATGCAGGTCAATAAACAGCAGGCGGATGCCCATGCAGAAGTGGTGCAGAAAAGCCCAGATCAGCCCAAGCAAAAGCAATCGCACAAAAAAATTGTCAGCCACCGCCTTGAACGATGCCGCACTTTCCGGCGTTGTACCCAGCGAGAGCTGCAACAGCCAGATGAGCAAAGGCAGCATCAGGAACATTCCTGCACCGCTGGCACGGTGCAGAATCGATGCGATACCGGCCAATGGCAGCCGGATTTCGGTTAGCGTCAAAAACTTTGGACGCTGTTTGGTCACTTCGGGCATGGGGCACCTACTCCTTTCAAACTATCTAAGTTGCGGTATTTGACTTTTGTACTGTAAAACATATTCATCAGCGGGTTCTTTGCATTGACATTGATTATCCAAGCTCATTGAAATAACAATGCTCCTGGGTCAAATACAAACCACGCCGCCACTCGACGGGCTTGTCTGCATAAGAGAAACTCAAGCGCTCGACGGACAATAAAGGGCTGCCTTCCTTCACATTCAACAGTTCAGCGCTGACACGATCCGCAGGCACGGCACGCAAACGTTCTTCTGCGCGCACCATGCGGACGTCGAAATGGCTTTCAAAAAAACTGTACAGAGAACCCTGGGAATCGCGCAACATTTCCAGCGTCAGTGTGCCAAAAATCGCGCCCGGCAGATAGATTTCATCCACCACGATAGGTTTGCCATCAAATTGCAACAACCGCCGTACGATGGTAATCGGGTCGCCGATTTCCAGCGCCAGCATGCGCGCAGCCTCAGGACCTGCCTTGGCGCGCCAGCATTCCAGCGGGATGCTCTTGGCCTGTTGCGCACCACCGGATAAAGGCATGATGCGCAAAAAGCGGAAAAAAGCACGCGGGTCTTCGTGACTGGCGACAAAGGTGCCTTTACCCTGCCGGCGCACCAGCAAGTGTTCCGCCGCCAACTCGTCAATCGCCTTGCGCACCGTACCCTGGCTCACCGAAAAACGGGTGGCGAGTTCGGACTCGCTGGGAATCACTTCACCAGGATGCCATTCTCCTGCTTGCAGCAACTGCACAAGCAAGGACTTTATCTGGCGATAAAGCGGGCTGAAAGTCGGCGATGGCGATACGGCAGGAGATTGCATGTCGTAAATTTGAACATATTTTTCCATACGCGTCTATAGGATGTCATGTATCTTATATAAAACATAAGATACATATTGACACAGTGCAACACCTGCATTAGGATTCTGCCACTAATTCGCCCTATCCCTTAATTTCAATTTCTTGATTGGAGCTATTTCATGGCCAAACCCCCAGTACGTATTGCAGTCACCGGCGCTGCCGGACAAATCGGTTATGCGCTTGTGTTTCGTATCGCGGCGGGTGAAATGCTTGGCAAGGATCAGCCCGTGATCCTGCAAATGCTCGAACTGCCCATGGAAAAAGCCCAGGCCGCGCTCAAGGGCGTGATGATGGAGCTCGATGACTGCGCCTTTCCGACGCTGGCCGGCATGGTTGGCACCGACGATCCCAAGGTCGCCTTCAAGGATGCCGATTATGCGCTGCTCGTCGGTGCCCGGCCACGTGGCCCCGGCATGGAGCGCAAGGATCTGCTGCTCGAAAACGCCAAGATCTTCATCGAGCAGGGCAAGGCGCTGAATGAAGTCGCCTCGCGCAACATCAAGGTGCTGGTGGTCGGTAATCCGGCCAACACCAACGCCTATATTGCGATGAAGTCCGCTCCCAGCCTGCCCAAGAAAAACTTCACCGCGATGCTGCGTCTGGACCACAACCGCGCTGTTTCGCAACTCGCCACGCGCACCGGCAAGACCGTCGCGGGCATCGAAAAAATGATCGTCTGGGGCAACCATTCGCCCACCATGTATCCAGACCTGCGCTTCTGCACCGTGGATGGCATAGCCGCCCCCGCGCTAGTGAATGACGACAACTGGTACAAAAATGAATACATCCCCACCGTTGGCAAGCGCGGCGCGGCGATCATCGCGGCGCGCGGGGCATCTTCCGCCGCTTCGGCCGCAAATGCCGCCATCGACCACATGCGCGACTGGGCGCTGGGCACCAACGGCAAATGGGTCACCATGGGCGTGCCGTCGGATGGTTCTTACGGCATTCCGCAAGACATCATCTATGGCGTGCCGGTCACTTGCGAAAACGGCGAGTACAAACGCGTCACCGGCTTGGCCGTGGATGATTATTCACGCAGCATGATGGACAAAACGCTGGCCGAGTTGCAGGAAGAACAAGCCGGCGTTGCCGATCTGCTGGGTTGATCCACTACTGCACAGCAGACAGCAAAACCCGAAACGGGATGACGCACAAACAGTGAGCCAACTACTCCATCCCGCCGATGTCCTGTATCGGGGCGGCAAACCTTTTCCCGCGCTTGCCGCCTGCGAACACTATGCCGGATCGGAAAAGATGATCTGCAAGGCTCTGCAGTTGCAATCCGAACTCGGGCCGATTTTCGACATCACGGGTGATTGCGAAGATGGCGCGCCCGCTGGTGGCGAGCGGGAACATGCGGAAATGATCGCCGCCCTGCTGCTCGACCCGGCCAATCGCCACGGGCGCCTGGGCGTGCGCATCCACGACGTCACCCACCCGCACTGGCGCGACGACCTGGAAACCATCATCAGCCGTGCAGGTCAGCAAGTCGCCTACATCGTGCTACCCAAACCGACTGGTGCTGCCGACGCGCAGACTCAAATCAGCGCACTGGACGATGCCCGCCAGCGCCATGGTGTCACCCGCGAAATTCCCGTGCATGTGCTGATCGAAACGCCCGGCGCGCTGCACGAAGTCTGGCAAATTGCCGCGCTGCCTCATGTGGAATCAATTGACTTCGGCGTGATGGATTTCATCAGCGCCCATCACGGCGCCATACCCGGCGAGGCAATGCGATCCCCCGGCCAATTCACGCATCCGCTGATCGTGCGCGCCAAATGCGAAATCGCCGCCGCCGCATTGGCCAATGGCGTAGTGCCAGCGCATAATGTATCGACAGAATTGCGCGACACCAGCATAGTGCGCGAGGATGCGCACCGCGCGCGGCAGGAGTTCGGCTTTCTGCGCATGTGGAGCATCCATCCCGGACAGATTCAACCGATTGTCGAAGCCATGCGTCCGGGCGTCACTGAAATCAGCGAGGCCACCGGCATTTTGCTGGCCGCGCAGAATGCCGACTGGGGGCCTATCTCATGGTCTGGCACGCTGCATGACCGCGCCTCTTATCGCTATTACTGGGAACTGCTGCAACGCGCTCATGCCACAGGCTTGGCACTGGCGGACGAAGTCCGTCAGCGATTTTTCAGCACTGAATCCGCACCACGTTAATTTTTTTATCCTGCCTACACCACACCATTTTCCAAAGGGAAAACATCATGATCGAAGCCTACCGCCAACATGCTGCCGAGCGCGCCGCCCTGGGCATTCCCCCGCTGCCGCTATCCAAACAGCAAACCGAAGAACTGGTCGCGCTGCTGCTCAATCCGCCCAAAGGCGAAGAAGCCTTTCTCGTCGACCTGCTGACATACCGTATCCCGGCCGGTGTGGATGATGCCGCCAAGGTCAAAGCCGCATTCCTCGCAAAAATTGCCGCAGGCCAAGACGCGGCATGCGCATTAATCTCACGCAAAAAAGCCACTGAACTGCTCGGCACCATGCTCGGCGGTTACAACGTCAAGCCGCTGATCGACCTGCTTGACGACGCCGAAGTCGGCACCACCGCCGCGACCGCGCTGAAATCCACTTTACTGATGTTCGATGCCTTTCATGATGTGGCTGACAAGGCCAAAGCAGGCAGCACGAATGCCAAAGCCGTCATGCAATCCTGGGCCGATGCCGAATGGTTCACGCAACGCCCGGAAGTACCGAAAAAAATCAGCGTCACGGTGTTCAAAGTCACCGGCGAAACCAATACCGATGACCTCTCCCCCGCACCCGACGCCTGGAGCCGTCCCGATATTCCGCTGCATGGTCTGGCCATGTTGAAGAATGCGCGCGATGGCATCACCCCGGAAAAACCCGGCGAGCGCGGCCCGATGGGCTTGATTGAAGAACTGAAGAAAAAAGGTCATCCGGTGGCCTATGTGGGCGATGTGGTCGGCACGGGCTCCTCACGCAAGTCCGCCACCAACTCGGTCACCTGGTGGACGGGTGAAGACATTCCCTTCGTGCCCAACAAGCGTTTTGGCGGCTTTTGCCTAGGGGGAAAAATCGCGCCGATTTTCTTCAACACGCAAGAAGACGCGGGCGCCTTCCCGATTGAATGTGACGTGACACAAATGGCCATGGGCGATGTGATCGACATCTACCCGTATGACAAAAAGATCGAAA
>WOYI010997746.1_pt1 | contig 12778 bp, 11 predicted proteins | sample 6423411 | NCBI WGS metagenome assembly WOYI01 (sample SAMN13441803, study PRJNA592873) | oil field metagenome | biome: oil field; feature: oil-well bore; material: oil-contaminated soil; isolation source: oil-contaminated soil from oil-well borehole | place: Germany: Wietze | collected 2016-10-18 ... | reverse complement strand
ACAGCAATGGAGACCCACCACACGGTCCCGGCTCACGCGCGCCGCCTGAGCGAGGAGCAGGAACGGCTGGGCGCCGTCATCGCCCCGACGGACCGGGGGCCCTGATCCGCGCGAAGGTGCCGATCTGTGAGGACTCACATCTGCTGAACGATCCGCACAGCCTGCACCGAGAGCGCTCCAAGGAGCGGGGGATGAGGAGTCCCCAGACTTCGAGGAGCGCATCGGAGAGGAGCCAGCATGAACATCCGAGAAGCGGGAGCCCAGCGCGCCCGCCGACTCACCACAGGGATCGCCATTGCCGGTGCCGCTCTGGCATCGCTCATCGGGGCGTCGGTGCTGGCCGGCACCGCCGCAGCCCAGACCAGCACCGGTTCCGGCACCGGCAGCACCGTGGACGACGGCGGTCAGCAACCGCTCTTCGTCGACGACAGCGGGGCGAACGGCCTCGTGGGTCCCGGTCAAGGAGGTGGCAGCCATGGCATCTCGAACGGATCATGACTGGGAGATCGGCACGGCGGACTGGTCGCTGTGGAGCACCTCCGCCCACCTGGTCGTGACGGACGGACGGCTCCTCGATCGGGCCCGAGCGCTGGTCGACGAGCAGACCGCGCTGGTGGAGGAGGCGAGCAGCCGATTCCGCCAGGACTCCGAGTTGATGCGGATCGGCGAGCAGCTGCCGCACGGGGTGGCGGTGAGCGGCACGCTCGCCGCGCTGATCAGGGCCGCGATGATGGCGGCACAACTCACCGACGGCGCGGTCGACCCGAGCCTCGGGCGCGCGCTCGATGCTCTCGGCTACGACCGCGACATCCGCCTGGTCTTCGACGATGACGGCCCGGTGCGCGCCGTCGCGAGCGAGCGGCCGGGATGGGAGCGCGTCACCCTCGACGGCTCGGTGCTCACCGTGCCGGCCGGCCTCGCGCTCGATCTCGGCGCGACCGCGAAAGCGGTCGCCGCCGACCGGGCCGCCCAACGCATCCACGGCGAACTCGGCGTCGGGGCACTGGTCAGCCTCGGCGGCGACATCGCGACCGCCGGCCGAGCACCGCGCGATGGCTGGCAGATCGACGTGCAGGATCTGCCGGACGATCCCGCTTGCAGGATCAGCCTGGGGGGAGGCACCGCCGTCGCCACCTCGAGCACCCAGCGCCGCACCTGGCGCAGGGCCGGCCGCACGATGCACCACATCGTCGATCCGGTCACCGGGATGCCGGCGCCCTCTCTCCTGCGCAGCGCCAGTGTCGCCGGTCCGAGCTGCCTGGTCGCCAACGCGCTGAGCACGGCCGCCATCGTCTGGGGCTCGAGCGCGCCCCGGCGCCTCGCCCAGCACCGGCTGCCCGCCCGCCTGATCGCCGCCGACGGCAGCGTGATCGTCATGGGCGGCTGGCCCTCAGAGCCCGGCTCGACGCAGTGGGAGGTCCGGCGGTGAACGAGGCTCTCTGGGCGCTCGGCCGGGGCACCGGCGTCGTGGCGCTCGTGCTGTTGACCGTGACGGTGGTGCTCGGCATCCTGACCCGCTCCGGCCGGCCGGCATTCGGGCTGCCGCGGTTCGCGGTCACCCTGGTGCACCGCAACAGCGCGCTGATCGGCGCGGTGTTCGTCCTCATCCATGTCGTGACCCTGCTGTTCGACCCCTATGCGCAATTGAATGCGGTGGACTTCTTCGTCCCGTTCCTCGGCAGCTACCATCCGTTCTGGCTCGGCCTGGGCACGGTGGGTCTCGACCTGCTCATCGCCATCCTGGTCACCGCCCTGCTGCGCCGCTGGATCGGGCAACGGGTCTTCCGCGTCGTGCATTGGGCCGCATACGCACTCTGGCCGATCGCGCTGTTCCACTCGTTCGGCACGGGAACCGATGCCGGTGCCCCGCTCTTCATCCTCCTCGCCGTCGCCTGCTCCGCCGTCGTCGTCGGCGCCGTGATCTGGCGCACCACAACGGCATTCCAGCTGCGGAACCGCACAACGCCCGACCGCCGGATCGAGCCATCGCGGATCGCCGCCGACCAGAAGACGAAGGAGCTGCGATGACCATGGTCGATGCCCACGTGCAGGGCGGACACGCGATCACGCCTCCGACCGGCACCGCACGGCTGCTCGCGGCGGACGACCCGGCGCACGCCGCGCACCTCGCCCGCTTCGGCGCACTGCCCGGGAGGCGGGGCGCTGACGCGGTGATCGCCGAACTCGAACGAGCGGGACTCGCCGGTCGCGGCGGTGCAGCCTTCCCCACCTGGCGCAAGCTGGCCGCCGCTGCGCAATCCGGGCGCAGCGGGGTGATCATCGCCAACGGCTCGGAAGGGGAGCCGCTGAGTGCCAAGGACTCGACACTGCTCCACCGTTCGCCGCACCTGGTGCTCGACGGCCTGCTGCTCGTGGCCGCCGAACTGGGCGCCGCTGAGGCGCACCTGGTCACCACCTCGGCCCAACTGGCGCCCATCCGGCGCGCGATGGACCAGCGCGCGGACGCGGGCGGCATCCGTCTGCACGAAACGCATGATCGGTTCGTGGCAGGCGAGGCCTCGGCGGTGGTGAACGGGATCGAGCGGGGGCGCGCCATCCCACGGGATCATGTCGTGCGGCTCACCGCCTCGGGCCTCGGGCGTCGCCCGACCCTGGTGCTCAACGTCGAAACGCTTGCCCACATCGCGTTGGTGCTGCGCTTCGGCGCTGACTGGTTCCGCTCCATCGGGAGCTCCGACGATCCCGGCACCCGGCTCTTCACCGTGGTCCGGGGCGGGGAGCGCGCAGTCGTGGAGGCGGCGGGCGGCACCCTGCTGTCGGCGGTGCTGCGGGCAGGCGGTGCCGATCCCGCGCGGGTGCGGGCTGTGCTCGTCGGCGGCTTCCACGGCGCGTGGGTCACCGGGGATGCCATCGACGCGCCCATGTCGCCCGCCGGGCTCGCGCCGTTCGGTGCTTCGCCGGGAGCCGGCATCCTCATGGTGCTTCCTCGAGGCGAGTGCGGCTTGGCGCGCACTGCGCAGATCACGGCATATCTGGCGGAGCAGTCCGCAGGGCAATGCGGACCGTGCGCGAACGGCCTGCCCGAGATCGCCGAGGCGATGGGGCGGGTGGGGCGCCGCGATCGGAACTCATCGCTTCCCCGGCAGCTGCGCGAACTGACGGCCCTCGTGACCGGGCGCGGCGCCTGCCACCACCCCGATGGCACGGCACGGATGGTCCTCAGCGCCCTGGACGCCTTCGACCACGATCTGCGCGCCCATGCTCGCGGTCTGTGCCAGGAGGCGGCGGCGTGAGCACTCCGACGAGATCCGGGAAGGTGCTGCACATCGACTGGACGCGGTGCGACGCGCGCGGTTCGTGCACCGAGCTGCTCCCGGAGCTGCTCCGCTCAGACCCATGGGGGTATCCCCTCCCCGCGGGCGGCGGATCGGATGTCGCGATCCCCGCGCACCTCGCAGCCGCTGCCCGTGACGCCGTCGGCCTGTGCCCGGTGCTCGCGCTGCGCTTATCCTGAAGGGCTCATGCCAGAGGCCATCCCCTTCACGATCTCCTACCCGCCGGAACTGCCCGTCAGCGCCGCGCGGGAGGAGCTCGCGCGCGCCATCGCCGGCAACCAGGTGGTGATCGTGGCCGGTGCGACCGGCTCCGGCAAGACGACGCAGCTGCCGAAGATCTGCCTCGAACTCGGCCGCGAGCGCATCGGCCACACCCAGCCGCGCCGCATCGCGGCGCGCAGCATCGCCGAGCGCATCTCCGAGGAACTCGGCGTCGAACTCGGCACCCTGGTCGGCTACCAGGTGCGCTTCGACGACCGCTCGACGCGCGATACGCGCATCAAGTTGATGACCGACGGCGTGCTGCTGGCCGAACTCCATCGGGATCGCGAGCTGCGCCGCTACGACACGATCATCCTCGACGAGGCGCACGAGCGCAGCCTCACGATCGACTTCCTGCTCGGCTACCTCAAGCAGTTGCTCCCCCGCCGTCCCGAGCTCAAGGTGATCGTCACCAGCGCGACGATCGACCCCGAGAGCTTCGCGCGGCACTTCGCGACAGTGCCTGCAGACGGCGGCGCGGGCATCCCGGCCCCGATCGTCGAGGTGAGCGGCCGCACGTACCCGGTCGAGATCCGCTACCGGCCGCTGGTGGCCGAGTCCCCCGACGACTCCGATGACCCGGATGACATCCCCCGCGACGACCGAGACTACCTGGACGGGATCGCCGACGCCCTCGACGAGCTCGGGCGCGAGGCCCCAGGAGACGTGCTGGTGTTCCTCAGCGGCGAGAACGAGATCCGGGATGCCGAGGACGCGATCCGCGGCCGGTTCGGCCCCGGGACCGGCATCGAGGTGCTCCCGCTCTACGGACGGCTGAGCGCGGCGGATCAGCACCGCGTGTTCGAGACCAAGCGGCCGCCCGGCATCCTGCGCCGGGTCGTGCTCGCCACCAACGTCGCCGAGACCAGCCTGACCGTGCCGGGCATCAAGTACGTGATCGACACCGGCACCGCACGCGTCTCGCGCTACAGTGTGCGCGCGAAGGTGCAGCGGCTGCCGATCGAGGCGATCAGCCAGGCCAGCGCCGATCAGCGCTCGGGGCGCGCCGGACGCACCAGCGACGGGATCGCGATCCGGCTCTACTCGGAGGAGGACTTCGAGAAGCGGCCGGCCTTCACCGACCCAGAGATCCTGCGGACCAACCTGGCCGCCGTCATCCTGCAGATGATCTCCATCGGGCTCGGCGACATCGCGGCGTTCCCCTTCCTGCAGCCGCCGGATTCGCGCGGCATCCAGGACGGCATGGATCTGCTGCTGGAGCTCGGCGCGATCACGCGCGACCGCACCGCCGGCCGGACCAGGATCACGAAGGTCGGGCGCGAGCTCGCGGCCCTGCCGCTCGATCCGCGCTTCGGACGGATGCTCGTCGAGGCCGAGCGCAACGGCGTGGTGCGCGAGGTGGCTGCGATCGTCGCCGGGCTGAGCATCCAGGATGTGCGCGAGCGCCCCCTTGAGAAGCGCGCGCAGGCCGAGCAGCTGCACGCCCGCTTCGCCGACCCGAGCAGCGACTTCCTCGGGCTGTTGAAGCTCTGGAACTACCTCGAGGAGCAGCAGAAGGCGCTGTCGAGCAGCGCGTTCCGGCGGCTGTGCAGGAGCGAGTTCCTCAACTACCTGCGCATCCGCGAGTGGCAGGACCTCTATCGGCAACTCGTCAGGGCGGGTTCGCAACTCGGTATCAAGCCTGGCGAGGCCAAAGTGGATCCCGACGCCATCCACAAGTCGCTGCTGGCGGGCCTGCTCAGTCGCATCGGGCTGCGTGACGAGCGCGTCACGAAGACGAATCCCAAGGAGAGGCCGCGCGAGGGGCGGGAGCCGAAGAGCCGCGAGTACCTCGGCGCCCGCAACCAGCGCTTCACGATCTTCCCGGGCTCGTCGCTGGCGCGCAAGGGGCCGCCGGCCGTGATGGCCGCCGAGCTGGTCGAGACGAGCAGGCTGTTCGCCCGCACGGTCGCCGCGATCGATCCGGCGTGGGCTGAGCAGCTCGCGGGCGAACTCGTGAAGCGGAGCTACGGCGAGCCGCGCTGGGAGAAGCGGCAGGGATCGGCGGTCGCCGACGAGAAGGTCACGCTCTACGGCGTGCCGATCGTGCCGAAGCGGCGCATCCAGCTGTCCCGGATCGACCCGCAGCAGGCGCGCGAACTGTTCCTGCGGCACGCGATGGTCGAGGGCGACTGGCCGTACTCCATCGAGCGGAACGGGCTCTACGAGTTCGTGCGCGCGAACCGGGCCTTGCGGGACGAGCTCAGCGAGGTGGAGGAGAGGACGCGGAGGCGCGACATCCTCATCGACGACGAGGCGGTCCTCGACTTCTACGACCGGCGGGTGCCGGCCGAAGTGACGGATGTGCGCCGTTTCGAGCAGTGGTGGAAGCTGGCGCGCACCGAGACGCCGGCGCTGCTGACCATGACGCGCGGCGAACTGCTCGAGGAGGAGCCGGATGCCGAGCTCGACGCGGATGCGTTCCCGAGCGAATGGGTGCAGGGCGAGCAGCAGTTGCCGCTGCGCTACCGCTTCGAACCGGGTGCCGACGACGACGGGGTGACGGTCGAGATCCCCCTCCCGCTGCTCCCCCGCCTCGAGGACCGCGGCTTCGACTGGCTGGTGCCGGGTCTGCGCGAGGAACTCGTGACCGCCATGCTCAAGACCCTGCCGAAACCGATCCGCCGCAACGTGGTGCCGGCCGCCGACTGGGCGCGCCGGCTGCTGAGCGATGCCGACCCCGATGCCGAGCTGGTGGTATTCCTCGCCGAGCGCATCCGTACCCTCACCCGCGCGGTGATCGCGCCGTCCGACTTCGATGCGTCCCGCCTGCCGCCGCACCTGCGCATGACCTTCGCCGCCGTCGACGAGCGCGGTCGGCGTGTCGCGTCTTCGAAGAGCCTGATCGCGCTGCAGACCACCCTCACCGAACGTTCGCGCACGAGCGTTGCCAAGATCACGGCGGCGGCTGCGCCCACCAGCGACCTCGAACGCGCCGGCCTCACCTCGTGGGACTTCGACGGGCTGCCGACGAGACTCGAGACGCTGATCCCGACGGGCTCCATCACCGGCTACCCGGCGCTCGTCGACGAGGGCGGCTCGGTGGCGATCCGCGTCTTCGGCACTGCGGCCGACCAGTCATGGCAGCATGCCCGCGGCATCCGCCGCCTCGTCGCGCTCACCGTGCCGAGCCCCACGGGCTACGTGCAGGACCACCTGACCGGGACCGAGAAGCTGCAGCTCGCAGCCAGCCCCTACCCCTCGACCGCGGCCATGTTCGACGACGCACTGCTGGCCACGATCGACCAGCTGGTGGATGCCGCGACCGTCGATCCGCTGCCCTTCACCCGCGCGGCCTTCGAGGCCCTGCGCGGCGAGGTCGATGCACATCTCGTCGAGGCCCTGTTCGCGACCGTCTCGCTCGCGGCGAAGGTGCTCGGCGCGGCGCGGGAGGCCGACCGCGCCATCTCGCGCGCCTCGAGCCTCAGCTTGATGGCCCCGCTCGCGGATGCCCGCTCGCAGCTCGACGCGCTCGTGCATCCGGGGTTCCTGCGCATCACCGGCGTGACGCAGCTGCGGCGAGTGCCGGTGTATCTCGCAGGCATCACCCACCGCGTCGGCAGGCTCGCCGACGCGCCCGGGCGCGACCGCACCTGGCTCACCGAGGTCGAGCTGGCGACTGCGCTCTACACGGATGCCGGGGGCGCACTGCCCCTGAGCCCTGAGACCCCGACACGCCTGATCCCGGTGCGCTGGATGCTCGAGGAGCTGCGCCTCAGCCTCTTCGCCCAGCAACTCGGCACCGCGGGCGCCGTGTCGGTGCAGCGCATCCGCAAGGCGCTCGCCGCCTGATCCGGCGGTCGGCCTCAGACCGAGGCGAGCAGGCGGTCGGCGATCATCCGTCCGATCGGGATCGACGACGTGGCGGCCGGCGACGGGGCGTTGCTGACGTGGATCTGGCGCGCGGTCGTCTCGAACTGGAAGTCCTCGATGAACGACCCGTCGCGGCGCACCGCCTGGGCGCGGATGCCGGCCGAGCGCTCGCCAAGATCCTGCAGCGTCAGGCCCGCAGCGTACTTGCGGCACTCCTCGAGGTACCCCGATTTGAGGAGCGAGTTCTTCATCTCGATGATGGCGGGGCGTGCGTTGTGGGCGGCCATCCGCCAGAAGCCGCCGTAGCTCGCGAAGTCGAGCACGTCCTTCGGCCGCACTGAGCCGCGCGGGTAACCCTCGCGCGCCCAGCCGAGCACCGCGTTCGGCCCGACCGTCACGCGGCCGTCGATCGTCGGGCTGATGTGCACGCCGAGGAACGGCATCGAAGGATCGGGCACCGGGTAGATGAGGTGATCCACGAAGTCGGCGCGCGAGGCGGGCAGCTCGAAGTACTCGCCGCGGAACGGGACGATCTTGAAGTCGATGTCGATGCCGGCGAGCTTGGCGATCCGGTCGGCCTGCAGGCCCGCGCACGCGATCAGCCGACGCGCCGTCCACTCGCCGCCTTCCGCGGTGCGAACCCGCACCGATCCGCCGTCGATGCCGTCCTCCTCGACGATCGAAGTCACCTCGACGCCGAAGTGCAGCTGGACTCCTGCTTCCGCTAGCTCGTCGCGCATCGCCGCGGCGATCAGCTGGTAGTTGACGATGCCCGTGGTCGGCGAGAGCAGGGCATCCACCCCCTGCACGTTGGGTTCGAGCTCGGCCAGGCCGCGCGCGCCGATCCGCTCGACGACGATCCGGTTCTCGATCGAGCGCCGCTCCAGGTCGTCGAGACGGACCTTGGACGTCTCGTCGGTCGCGACGATCAGCTTGCCGACCAGCGAGTACGGGATGCCGTAGCGCTCGCAGAACTCGACGGTCTCGATCCGACCCCGGCGGCACAACTCGGCCTTGAGGGAGCCGGGCGCATAGTAGATGCCGGCGTGAATGACTCCGGAGTTGTGCCCGCTCTGGCCGGCCGCCACATCGGCGGCCTTCTCGACCACGGTGATGCGGGCGTCCGGGAGCCGCTCGAGGATCGCCCGCGCAGTCGCCAGCCCGACGAGCCCCGCACCGATGACCAGATAGTCGTCCATGCCGCGCTGCACGCTCCTCGGGCTCTCGTTCTGGGGCCTTCAGGCCTCAACTGTGTGCGATTACGCTAGCAGTCAGGGGATGCCCGACCCCGCCGCCTTCGGGTGCCGTCATCCCGGCGAGGGCTGAGACTCGCCGCTCCGAGAGGTCAGCCGTGCCGAACACCCCCGCCCGAATCGCCGCCACCGCCCAGGTGGATGACGGAGCGCGCCTGGGAGCCGGTGTGGTCGTCTGGGATCTCGCGCACGTCCGCGAGGATGCCGTGATCGGCGAGGGCTCCAGCCTGGGGCGCGGCGCCTATGTCGGGCCGGGTGTCGTGCTCGGACGCAACTGCAAGGTCCAGAACTACGCACTCCTCTACGAGCCCGCCGTGCTCGACGACGGGGTGTTCGTCGGCCCCGCTGTCGTCTTCACCAACGACGTCTACCCGCGGGCGATCAATCCCGACGGCTCCCGCAAGTCGGGCGACGACTGGCATGCGGTCGGTGTGACCGTGCGCACCGGCGCGGCGATCGGCGCGCGCTCGGTCTGCATCGCCCCCGTCGAGATCGGCGAATGGTCCCTGGTGGCCGCCGGCGCGACCGTGACCAGGGATGTCGCGGCCTACGCACTCGTCGCCGGGAGCCCCGCGCGGCGCATCGGCTGGGTCGGGCGCGCCGGAGCTCGGCTGGTCGCCGACGGAGACGACTTCCGCTGCCCGCTCACCGGCGAGCTCTACCGCGAGGCGGATGGGATACTGTCGCCCGTCGAGCCGTCCGCATGATGGTCGGCGCATGAAGTCCATCACCCGGCAGCGGCTCGCGTTCATCCTCACGGGGGCGCTCGTCATGCTCGCGGTCGTGGTGGTGGGCGTGTTCCTGGCGACCGGCGGATTCGGTCCGCCCGCGGCGCCCAGCCCAACGCCGACGCGCGCAGCCGGCAGCGGCACCGAGGTGCTCCCCCCGACGGCGACACCGACCACCGCGCACTTGGGCACCGATCCGACCCCGCTGGTGACGGCGCCGCTGCCGAAGTCAGCGAGCGCCAAGGGCACGCTTGTCGCCGGATTCCCGACCGGCGTCATCTCCATCCCACCCGGGATGTCGGTCGCGAACAGCGCGATCGCCACCGAGGGCGTGCACATGCAGGTCACCCTCGTCGGGACCTCGGCGGCGTCCGTCGGCGACGTGCAGAGCTACTTCCAAAGCGTCTTCACCGAACTGGGTCTGACGGCATCCGCGGCGCCGTCCGCTCCCGGAACGACGGCGACGAGCTACACCCGAGGGAGCGACAGCATCACCGTGACGACGACAGCGGACTCGGGCCGAACGGGTGTGAGCGTCTTCGCCGCCTTCACGGCGGGGAAGAGCTGAGGCCGTGTACATCTCCCTGACCAATCAGCCGAAGGATCCCGAGGGCACCCCGCGGGGACCGAAGGTCGCCAACAGGGTCTCGTCCGTCGTCATTTCGCTGGGAATCGTCAGCATGCTGACCGACGTGTCCTCGGAGTCCGTGGCTGCCATCCTGCCCCTCTATGTGACGGGCGTCATCGGATTGTCGACAGTCGCATACGGATTCCTCGAAGGGATCTACCAGGGCGTCAGCGCCATCGTGCGGCTCGGCGCCGGCTGGGCGGCCGACCGCGTGGATCAGCCGAAGTGGGTCGCCTTCTCCGGATACGGCCTGGCGGCCGTCGCTCGCATCTTTCTGCTGTTCGTCACCAGCTTCGCGGGCCTCACCGCGGTGTTGACCGCCGACCGGCTGGGCAAGGGCATCCGCACGGCGCCGCGCGATGCGCTGATCACGGCGTCCTCGAAGCCGGGGAACCTGGCGGCGTCGTTCGGGGTGCACCGCGCTCTCGACAACACCGGCGCGGCGATCGGACCCCTGCTTGCGTTCCTGATCCTGCTCGTCATCCCCAATGGGTTCAGCACGGTCTTCGTCGTCTCCCTCGCCTTCGCCCTCGTCGGCGCCGCCGTGCTCGGGATCATCGTCCCGAACGTGCGCACCCGCTCGACGGCGGTTGTCGACCGCGAGGCACCCGGCGATGAGGCGACCGCCATCGCCGCGAAGGCTCGCGCCCGGCCGCGCGTCACCGCCCGTGCCAGGTGGCGGGAGCTCAACAATCCCGGACTCAAGCGGCTTCTGCTGGTCGCCGGCCTGCTGGGCGTGCTGACCATCGGCGACGGATTCATCTACCTGGTGCTGCAGAACCGCAGCCCGTTCGCCGCCCAGTTCTTTCCGCTGCTCTACGTCGGCACGAACATCGCCTTTCTGACCTTCGCGGTGCCGATCGGTCGGCTGGCCGACCGCTTCGGCCGCGCCCGCATGTTCGTGTTCGGTCACGGGCTGCTGCTCGCGGCGTACGTGTCGGCCACTGTGCCGATCACCGGAGCGGCGATCACGATCCTGTGCCTCATCCTGCTCGGCGGCTACTACGCAGCGACCGACGGCATCCTGTCGGTGCTCGCCACCCAGTTCACGAACAGCGAGACCCGCGCGACCGCCATCGGCGCGGCGCAGACGGTCGTCGCGATCGCACGGTTCATCTCCAGTGCCGGATTCGGCCTCCTGTGGTTCGCCCTCGGCCGTGAGTGGTCGATGCTGATCGTCTCCATCGCGGTGGCGGCAGCTATCCCCATCGTCGCGCTGGTCCTTCGAAGCGCCCGCCGCTACCGGGCGGACGTGAGCGTGTGAACCGGCGCTATCGCATCGCGCTGCTGAGCGCCATCTCGGCGGTCGCGCTGATCGTCGTGATCGTCTTCGGCACCCTCGCCTTCACCCGTTCCCAGGCTGCGAAGAACGCGCCGAGCTCGGTGGAGGCGACACCGGTGGCCACCTTCACAGGCGAGCGCGTGCAGTTCCGCAACACGGCGTCCGGAGCCGACTACGGCAAGGTGGCCAGTGTCCCGCTCGACGACCCCGGCGGACCCCGCTCGGTCTCCTCGCAGATCTGCGACCGGGTATACGCGACGACGAAGCTCACGATGTGCCTGAAGACGGATGCCGGGGTCGTCACCACCTGGACCGCCGTGCAGACCGGCGCCACCGGCAAGCAGGAGCAGACCTGGTCGCTGCCCGGGATCCCCAGTCGAACCCGGATCTCGGCCGACTCGAAGCTCGTCGCGGAGACCTCCTTCATCACCGGAGAGTCCTATGCGACGGTCGGCTTCTCGACCGAGACGATCATCGTGACGGCGGCCGGCAAGAGCTACGGCAGCCTCGAGCAGTTCAAGCTGATGGTCGATGGCTCGCGGATCAACGCGGCCGACCGGAACGTGTGGGGCGTCACATTCGGCGACGACGACCGCTACTTCTATGCGACCGCGGCGAGCGCGGGCTCGACCTGGCTCGTGCGGGGCGACCTCGTCAAGCGGACGCTCACCGCCGAGCACAAGGCCGCCGAGTGCCCGTCCCTCTCCCCCGACGGCACCCGCGTCGCCTTCAAGAAGAACACCGGTACCTTCAGTCAGCCGAACTGGCGCATCGCCGTGCTCGACCTGAAGACGAAGGTCGAGACCGTGCTACCGGAGAAGCGCAGCGTCGACGACCAGGTCGAATGGCTCGACGACTCGATCGTTCTCTACGGCCTGCCACGCACCGGGGTTGCCGGCGACAGCGACGTGTGGAGCATGCCGGCCGACGGCTCAGCCGACCCGACGATCTTCATCCCGCACGCTTGGTCGCCGTCGGTCGTGCATCCTTAGCCCTGTCGCCGCGCGGCCCTGCGACCTCGACGCACTACGATCAGCCAGGCCAGGAGCGCGCCGACAACGGCGCCCATCGTGTTCGAGATGACATCGCGCACCACGGGGTCCCGGTGCGGGATGCCCATCTGGGCGAACTCGACCGCGACCGAGACCAGGGCGCCTATGAGCGCCCCCCAGAGCGGATTCCGCAGGAGAACCGTCAGCAGGAATCCCAGCGGCACGAACAGGGCGACGTTCGCCGCGAACTCCACCCAGCCGGAGCCGAACGATCCCATGCCCGGCGGCACGGGGATCGCGTGGGCGATGGCGTGGATGACGCCGCCATACGAAACAGGCGCTAGCAGGACGACCCCCGCGGCACCGACGTAGACCACCAAGCCGATGGCGGCGAGCCGGCGGGTGCTTACACCCGCCTTCGCCGTCACGGCGAGGCGGGCGGCAGCCCGAAGAGGGCCTGCCGCGCGCTCGGATAACCAGGGAGCCAGTCCGCGCGCCGCGACCACGCTGTCGCCCACGTCCCGT
>WOYI011432868.1_pt1 | contig 12782 bp, 14 predicted proteins | sample 6423411 | NCBI WGS metagenome assembly WOYI01 (sample SAMN13441803, study PRJNA592873) | oil field metagenome | biome: oil field; feature: oil-well bore; material: oil-contaminated soil; isolation source: oil-contaminated soil from oil-well borehole | place: Germany: Wietze | collected 2016-10-18 ... | reverse complement strand
AGCGGTTCGAGACCAAGCGCGTCGGCAACCAGCTTTACGTGCGGCGGGTGGATTAAAGCGTTTCCGGTTTGTGTTGAAATGGCAAGTATCAGAATTCGAACGACAAAGGTTCGAATTCTGAGTCAAAGCAAACCCGAAACGCTAGGTGTTTGATCCCACGGTTTGATGGTGCGATCCTTTCTCGGGAATGGAAGGAAGCACTATGGGACAAATTCGTCATGGCAGGCCACGATCACGTACGCCGTCAGAGCTGAAATACAGCGATCGCAAGCTTCGCTCGCGCAGCTGAGCCGGGAACTGGGCATCGACCCCAAGACGGTGGCGAAGTGGCGCAAGCGCGTGACGGTCGAGGATATGAAGACCGGGACTGGGAGACGCGGGCCGGTATCTGAGCTTCTACAACAGCCGCCTCCCGCATTCATCGCTTGACGGGAGAACCCCCGATCAGGTCTACTTCAGTCAGCCGACGCCCGAAGCGGTGGCGGCGTAGCCGAGGCAGAAAACCACTTAGAAAACGCCCGGAACCTGTTCAGTCAAACCGAGCCACCTCTCATGACGGTTAGCTATTCCACGGTTATCGCGACCCGTAACAGACCTAACGCTCTCGCCCTTTCGCTACCTCTCCTTCTTGGACAGTCACGCAGGCCTGACCGGATCGTCGTTGTGGACAGTTCCGATGATGTGACGGCTAACCGAACTCTGATCGGCAACCTTTCGCAACACACTCCGATACCGATCGAACATATCCTCAGTGCTGCAGGTTCGTCTTTGCAACGCAACATCGGTATCAGACGCGTCACGAGCGACGTTACTTTCTTCCCCGATGACGATAGTCTCGTCTATCCTGAAGCTTTGGAGAAGATGCTCCGCATCTACGATCTTGACACTTTGGGCCGTATCGGAGGGGTATGTGGTCTCGAGGTGGCACGACCCCCTAGTGGTGTGATGCCGTGCATCGCAGCGTCTTCGACCCGCCAATCAAACTGGTTACGAAAACGTTTGACACGCATGCGATTGGCGCTTGAGCGAGACCAATTCCCGGATCCGATGAAGCTTGCTGCCCGGCGGCTCTACGACGACATGCCCGCCCCCGAACGCTGGCTGGAAGCGGAAAACGCGGTTCGAGTCGAGTGGATGACCGGATTCAGGATGTCATTTCGAACTGATGCGATACGCGAATTTGGGTTCAATGAAGCGCTTGGCCCCTATGCCTTGTATGAAGACGTAGATGCAGGATTACGAGTGCTGTCACGTGGAAAGTCACTTGTCGCAGCACTAGATGCCCATATCTATCATGACCGAGCGCCGGAGCGCCGCACGGACGGACGACAGTTCGGTGTCATCAACATTCTGAACAGGAGCTATGTGGCGATGAGAAGTGGCGTCGCGGATGAGAATCTCAAGTCCGCAATCCGCAGATATGCGTGGTTCCGCACCATGCAATTTCGTGCGAGTAGCGACGGAAATTTCGGACGTGATCGATACCTTGGCGCCCAAGCAGCGCAAAAGGTGCTGAATGGACTATTGTCTAGCCGGCCAGAGAATCTTGAAGAGGTCTACCTAGCGCTGCGCGACGTTTGTATCGCGAATGATGATCAACTGACCGCACAGGACTAGTCTTTCCGGACCCCGTAGCGGGCGAGGAACATCTCGACCGTGCCCTTCGCGATGCGGTCACGGTCGGCTGCGGAAAAGTCGCCCTTGATGCCGAAGCAGACGCAAGGGAAGATGTCAGTCTTGCAGAGTTCCGCGAACTGGTCGGCGGCGAGGTAGACGTCGTCGATCCGCAACTCGCCCCGCGCGACCGCGCCGTTGAGATAGGCGGCCAGCCGTTCGCGCACCAGCCCGGGGCCGGAGGCGTAGAACTCGCGGCCAAGCTCGGGGAAGCGCTCGGCCTCGGCCACGCAGATGCGGAAGACCGAGCGGCCGATCTCCGAAAGCGAGAAGTCGATGATCCGCCGCGCGGCTTCGGGCAGGTCGAAGGGGATGCCGCCGGCGAAGGCCGGAAGGGCGACGCGGCCGAGGGTGGTCAGGGTCGCGCGAACATGTGTCATGATCTTTCCGATCTGAACTGGTTGGCTTGGCAGGGGCTAATTGAACCGATTGGTTCGAAGAATTCAGGATATATCCGAACCGAAGGGGACATTTATGCCAAGGTGTCGCACTTGCCCCCCTTCTCGCAGGCGAATAGTTTGGAATCGTTCCAAGTGGAGGTGCCCATGATCCCCGGTCTCGCCAATCGCCGCCGGTTCTCGGACCTGAGCGAGCAGGAAGTGCTCGCGCTGGCGATTTCGTCGGAAGAGGACGATGCCCGCATCTACCGGACCTATGCCGAGAGGCTCAGGGCCGACTATCCCGCCTCCGCCGTCGTCTTCGAGGAGATGGCGAAGGAAGAGGACACCCACCGCCACTCGCTGATCGAACGCCACCGGGCGCGGTTCGGCGAGGTGATCCCGCTGATCCGCCGCGAACATGTCGCGGGCTTCTACGCCCGCCGGCCGGTCTGGCTGGTCGAGAACCTCGGGCTGGAGCGGATCCGCAGCGAGGCCGAGGCGATGGAGCACGACGCCGCCGCGTTCTACCGCCGCGCCGCGCAATCGACGCAGGATGCGGAGACACGCAAGCTCCTCGGCGATCTGGCCGCCGCCGAGGCCAGGCACGAGATCAAGGCGGGCGAGCTTTCGGACACGCATCTGGACGAGGATGCCAAGGGCGAGGAGGACCGCGCCGCGCACCGCCAGTTCATCCTGACCTGGGTGCAGCCGGGGCTTGCCGGGCTGATGGACGGATCGGTTTCCACCCTCGCTCCGATCTTCGCGACGGCCTTCGCGACGCAGGATCCCTGGACGACATTCCTCGTCGGCCTCGCCGCCTCTGTCGGCGCGGGCATCTCGATGGGCTTCACCGAGGCCGCGCATGACGACGGGGTGCTGTCGGGGCGCGGCTCGCCCTTCAAGCGGGGCCTTGCCTCGGGGGTGATGACGGCGCTCGGGGGGCTCGGCCATGCGCTGCCTTATCTCATCCCGGATTTCTGGACCGCCACGACGATCGCCATCGCCGTCGTCTTCGTCGAGCTCTGGGCGATCGCCTGGATCCAGAACCGCTTCATGGAAACCCCGTTCCTGCGCGCGGCCTTCCAGGTCGTCCTCGGCGGGGCGCTGGTCTTCGCGGCGGGCGTGCTGATCGGTGGCGGATAGGGCCGGGATTGCGTCGGATCCGAAACGCTATAGCGGCGCAGCTTTTCACATGCTAGGCGCGGGGCGATGCTGGCGATCTTCCTCAAGACCCTTCCGTTCTTCGCGCTCATCGGCCTCGGTTGGGCTGCGGGGCGGCTCCGCTTCTTTCCCGAAGCGGCGACCGAGTGGCTGACGCGGTTCGTCTTCTACTTCGCGCTTTCGGCGATGCTTTTTCGCTTCGCGGCCAACCTGTCTCTGGCCGAGATCTTCGACCCGGTCTTCGCGCTCGCCTATCTCAGCGGCTGCACGGTCGTCTATCTCCTGGCCCTGACCGTCGCCCTCCTGCGCAGGGTATCGGTCCCCGAGGCCTCGATCGAGGCCCAATGCGCGGTGATCGGCAATACCGGATTTCTCGGCGTGCCGATGCTGACCGTGCTGCTCGGCCCCGAAGCCGCGGGGCCGGTCCTCATGGTGCTGGCGATCGACCTCATCGTCTTTTCCAGCCTCTTCACGCTGATCATCACCGCCGCCCGCGAGGGCCACGTTTCGCCCCGGATCGTGAAGGTGCTGGGGGGCGGGCTCCTGAAGAATCCGATGATCGTGTCGATGGTCGCGGGCCTCCTCTGGTCCGCCACCCGGTTGCCGCTGCCCGCGCCGGCGGACGAGTTCCTGAGCCTTCTCGGCGCCGCCGCGACGCCCGGTGCGCTTTTCGCCATTGGCGCCTCGCTCGCCTCGAAGACGGCCGAGCGGGTGTCGGTGGCGCTCTGGCTGTCCTTCGCCAAGCTCGTCCTCCATCCGGCGGCCGTCGCCGTCGCCGCGCTCTACCTCTTCGAGGTCGACCGCTTCGCGGCCGGCGTGATGATCGCCGCCGCTTCGCTTCCCGTGGCGGGGAACGTCTATATCCTCGCCCGCCACTACGGGGTCGCGCCACATCGGGTGTCGGCCTCGATCCTGTTTTCGACGGCGATCAGCATCATCACCGTCTCGGCGGTGATCGCCTGGATCACCGGTGCCTGACGAAAGGAAAAGCCATGCAGACGATTTCGGAAAACAAGTGCTTCGGCGGCATTCAGGGCGTCTACAGCCACGCCTCGGAAGCTTGCGGCTGCGACATGACCTTCGGTCTCTTCCTGCCCGAGGAGGCGGCCGATCAGCCGGTGCCGGTGCTCTGGTACCTGTCGGGACTGACCTGCACCCACGAGAACGCCATGGTGAAGGCCGGCGCGCAAGGATGGGCGGCAGAGGCCGGCATCGCGCTGGTCTTTCCCGACACCTCCCCGCGCGGCGAGGCGGTGGCGAACGACGAGGCCTACGATCTGGGGCAGGGGGCGGGCTTCTACGTCAACGCGACGCAGGACCCCTGGGCGCTCAACTACCAGATGTGGGACTACGTGACCGAGGAGCTTCCCGCCATCGTCACCGCGAATTTCGCCGTCGACGAGGAGCGGCAGGCGATCAGCGGCCATTCGATGGGCGGCCACGGCGCGCTCACGATGGCGATGCGGCTGCCGGGGCGGTTCCGCTCGGTCTCGGCTTTCGCGCCTATCGCCCATCCGGCCCAGTCGGACTGGGGCCGCAAGCAGTTCGCGGCCTATCTCGGCAGCGACGAGACACAGTGGGCGGCGCATGACGCGACGCTCCTCATGCGCCGGCTCGGCTTCGACGGGCCGGTCCTCGTCGATCAGGGATCGAAGGACCAGTTCATCGACCTCCTGAAACCCGAAGCTTTGGCGCAGGCGATGATGGAGCGGCGGCAGAACGGCCAGGTCCGGATGCAGCCCGGCTACGACCACAGCTATTTCTTCGTCTCGACCTTCATGCCCGACCACATCGGCTTCCACGCGGCGGCGCTTTTCGCATGAGCCTTTATGTCGACGCCGATGCCTGCCCGGTGAAGGACGAATGCATCCGCGCGGCGGACAGGGTAGGCACCCGCGTCTTCATGGTCTGCAACGGCGGCATCCGGCCCTCGGCCCATCCGCTGGTGGAGACGGTCTTCGTCACCGAAGGCCCGGACGAGGCCGACAAGTGGATCGCCGAACGGGTGGGGCAGGGCGATGTTGTGATCACCGGCGACATTCCCCTGGCCGCGAAATGCGTGGCCGCCGGGGCGCAGGTTCTCAAGCACAATGGCGAGGCTCTGACCGAGGCCAATATCGGCAACGTGCTGGCCACCCGCGACCTGATGGCCGACCTGCGCGCCGCCGACCCGTTCCGGCAGGGTGGCGGAAAGGCGTTCTCGAAGCAGGACCGGGCGCGGTTCTCCTCGGCCCTCGACCGGGCCTTGCGGGTGGCGGCGCGATAGGGTCATGTCACGGGTGGGACAGACAGCGCTCTCCCGGAACTTCTGATGACGGCATGAGCTTGATCGGTGAAACGGATGGGGAAGCCGGGCGAAACCGGCTGATCGGCATGCTCTGCATCGCGGCGGGAATGGCGGCATTTTCCGCGATGGATGTGGCGATCAAGTTCCTCAGCGGCGACTACGCGCTTCATCAGGTGGTCCTGATCCGCACAGTGATCGGCATGTCGATTCTGCTGGGGGTAATCGTGCCCTTTCATGGAGGCTACGCGGCCCTGCGCACGAACCGATTGCCGCTGCATCTCCTGCGCGGCTTCTTCGTCATAATTGCCAATACGGCGTTCTTCGTCGCGCTGGCGTCAATGCCGCTGGCAGAGGCGGTTGCGATCACCTTCGTCAGCCCGCTTCTCATCACCGCTTTTTCGGTCGTCATTCTCGGGGAATCCGTCGGCCCCCGGCGCTGGGTCGCGGTGGTCGTCGGTCTGATCGGCGTCCTGATCGTGCTCCAGCCTGGGACGGCGGCCTTTCAACCCGCCGCCCTCCTGCCTCTCTTTGCGGCCGTTGCCTATGCAATGCTGAATATCCTCTCGCGCAAGATGGGCGGTACCGAGCGGGCGACGACACTTACCTTCTACGTCCAGCTCACATTCCTCGTCTTCTCGGGGGCGATGGGACTGGCCTTCGGCGACGGGCGATTTGACGGAACCGGTGACGCGTCGATCGACTTTCTCATGCGTGGCTGGGTCTGGCCGGCGGCCAAGGACTGGCCGGTCTTTGTGCTGGTGGGCTTCTCCAGCGGTTTTGGCGCCGTTCTTCTCAGCCAGGCCTACCGGCTTTGCGAACCGGCCATGATCGCACCCTTCGAATATATCGCGATGCCACTCGCCGTCCTCGGCGGCGTGGTGGTCTTCGGGGAGTGGCCCGATGCGCTATCCTGGTTGGGTATCGCCCTCATCGTCCTGGGCGGGCTCTACATGCTCTGGCGCGAGACGCGGGCGCGGGATCTGCCTCGGGCTCCACGGGTCCGGCGCTGATCCGGGGTTTCCTTTCCCCGTCGTGCCGCTATAGCGTTCCGGGTTTGCATTGAATCAGAATTCGAACTTTTCCTGTTCGAATTCTGATACTTGATATTTCCACATGAACCCGAAACGCTTTAGTGTCGGCCCGGAACACGAGGTGAGGGACGGGAATGGCGCGGGCAAAGGCGGTGATCTTCGACATCGGCAATGTGCTGATCGAATGGCAGCCGGAACGGTTCTACGACAGCATCATGGCGCCTGCCGACCGCGTCCGCATGTTCGCCGAGATCGACTTGCACACGATGAACGAGGCCATCGACAAGGGCGCCCCCTTCCGTGAGACGATCTATGCCTTCGCCGCCCGCCACCCGAAGTGGGAGGACAAGATCCGCCTCTGGCACGACAACTGGCTCGACATGGCCTCGCCGGAGATCCCGCATTCGGTGCGGCTCCTGCGGGCGCTGAAGGCGCGCGGCGTGCCGGTCTTCGCGCTGACGAATTTCGGCGACGACACCTACACATTCGCCGAACCGCACTATCCGTTCCTCGCCGAATTCGACCGCGCCTATGTCTCGGGCCGGCTGAAGCTGACAAAGCCCGATCCGGCGATCTACGCGTATCTCGAGACGGATTGCGGCCTGACGCCCGGGGCGCTTCTCTTCACCGACGACCGGGCAGAGAACATCGCCGTCGCCGGGGCGCGCGGCTGGAAAACCCATCTCTTCGACGGGCCCGAGGGCTGGGCGGCGCGGCTCGTCGCCGAAGGATTGCTGGAAGAGGAGGAGGCGGCATGAGCATTGAAATCGTCGGTCCGGAGGTTGAGGCGAAGCTCGACTGGATCGCGCTGACCGAGGCGCTGGAGGCCGGCCACCGCCTGCCGCGGGCCGAGGTCGGCGACACTTTCCTCCGGCGCGGCGGCGATACGCTCCTGACCCGGTCCGCGTGGATCGACGGGATGGGGATCGCCGTCAAGGCGGCGACCATCTACCCGGAGAACCACAAGCTGGGCCTGCCCAACCTGCATGGCGCGGTGGCGCTCTTTTCCGACCGGGATGGCGTGCCGGAGGCCTATATCGACTTCGCCCTCCTGACCAAGTGGAAGACCGCCGCGGACAGTCTGCTGGCCGCCCGGCGGCTTGCACGGAAGGACGCCGAAATGTTCCTGATCATCGGCGCCGGCACCGTCGCGCATTCGATGGCCGAGGCTTATTCCGCAGCCTTTCCGAAGGCGCGTTTCCATGTCTGGACCCGCTCTCCCAAAAGCGCGCGGGGCTTTGCCGACGAGACCGGAGCCGTGGTGGAGACCGACCTCGAAGCGGCGGTGCGCAAGGCCGATGTCATCGCCACGGCGACGATGTCGCTGGAGCCGCTCGTTCGCGGCGCCTGGCTGAAGCCCGGCACCCATCTCGACCTCATCGGCGCTTACCGGCCCGACATGCGCGAGGCGGATGACGAAACCTTCCGTCGCGCCCGGGTCTTCGTCGACGCCCGCGCGACGACACTGCATCATATCGGTGAGCTGATGGCCCCGCTTGCGAGCGGTGCCATCGCGGAATCCGATATCCTCGCCGATTTCTACGACATCGAAAGCGGCGCCTTCGTCCGCCGGTCGGAGGACGAGATCACCCTCGCCAAGAACGGCGGCGGTGCCCATCTCGACCTGATGACGGCGCGCTACGTGCTCGAGGCGGCGCGGACGGGCTGACGCCCCGTTCTTCTGTTCGAAAATACCTCGGGGGTCCGGGGGCGGCGCCCCCGGCCGCTCCGCCGTCACGCCGGCCGTGCGTCCAGCGACCGCTCCCGGATCGGCAGATGCACGATGGCCGAGAACGCGCCCACCGCGACCCCTATCCACCAGACCGTCGTGTAGTTCCCGTAGGCGTCGTAGAACCGCCCGCCGAGCCAGACCCCCATGAAGCTGCCGATCTGGTGGCTGAGAAAGACGATCCCGTAAAGCGTGCCCATGTAGCGCAGCCCGTAGATATGACCGACAAGACCGGAGGTCAGCGGCACCGTGGCAAGCCAGAGCGACCCCATCCCGACCGAGAAGAGCACCACCGTCAACGGCGTGATCGGGAAGACGATGAAGAGCGCGGCGAACAGCGTCCGCCCGGTATAGATCGCCGCCAGCACGTATTTCTTCGCGAACCGCTTGCCCAGCCATCCGGCCGTCAGCGTGCCGGCGATATTGGCGAGCCCGATCAGCGAGATCGCCGCCGCCCCGAGGGCCGAGGTCGAGGCGATCCCCAGCGCCGCGAGCGGCCCGGCCGGAGAGATCGGTCCGCACATCTCGGTCACCATTGCCGGGAAATGCGCGACCATGAAGCCAAGCTGATAGCCGCAGGAGAAGAAACCGACAAAGATCAGCGTGAAACTCGGGTCGCGGAGCGCCTGACGCAGGGCCGCCGCCATGCTGATGTCGCTGGCCGATCTTGCCCGCTCCGGCGCCCGCATCAGCGGCAGGACCAGCACCACCGACAGGATCGCCGCAGCGAAGATCATGAACACGACCTGCCAGCTGAAATGGCCGAGCAGGTACTCCGCCACCGGCGCGCTGAAGACCTGACCGAGCGATCCCGCCGCCGTCGCGACGCCAAGCGCCAGAGAGCGGTTGTCGTCCGACGCCGCCCGCCCGACCACCGCGAGGACGACGCCGAACCCGGTGCCGGCGATGCCGAAGCCGACGAGGATCTCCAGCACCTGATGCTGCCCCGGCGTCACCGCCCAGGCCGACAGCACCAGCCCCGCCGCATAGCATAGCGCGCCGAGCACGATTGCCTTCCTGTCGCCGAAGCGTTCGGCGATGGCGCCGAAGATCGGCGCGCCGATGCCCCAGGCGAGGTTCTGGATCGCGATGGCGAAGCTGAATTCGGCGCGCGGCCAGCCGAACTCCCCGGCGACGGGGATCTGGAAGACCCCGAAGCTCGACCGGATGGCATTGCCGACGATGAGGATCAGGAGACCGGCGATCAGGACCGGAGTGAAAAGCCTGGCGCGCGCGATCATGATGTCTCCCGTCCGGAGGGAAGCATTGGCGCTGCTGCGGGACCAGGTCAAATCGAGAATTGTGATCGGGACAATTCCAACATGCCATCAACCGTTGCGCGCCGGGCAAGCCGTAAGGTGGGTTTCAACCCACCCCGGCCTGCAGGCGGGCGGCCCCGGCTTTCAGATCGACGGCTGGTTGACCCGCCGCGACAGCTCCCCGGCGCTTTCCTTGCGCTCGGAATAGCGGTCGGTCAGACGATCCCGGATGTCGCGGGTGAGGAGCGTGAAGCGCATCAGTTCTTCCATCACATCGACCATCCGGTCGTAGAAGGGCGACGGCCGCATCCGCCCGGCCTCGTCGAACTCGTTGAACGCCTTCGGGACCGAGGACTGGTTCGGGATCGTCAGCAGCCGCATCCAGCGCCCGAGAACGCGGAGCTGGTTGACGGTGTTGAAGCTCTGGCTGCCGCCCGAGACCTGCATCACGGCGAGGGTCTTGCCTTGCGTCGGCCGCACCGCGCCGAGCGAGAGCGGGATCCAGTCGATCTGCGCCTTCATCACCCCGGTCATCGCGCCATGCCGCTCGGGCGAACACCAGACCAAGCCGTCGCACCAGGCGACGAGGCCGCGCAGTTCGGCCACCTTCGGATCGTCGGCGCCGGTCTCGTCCGGCAGCGGCAGGCCGCGCGGGTCGAATATCCGGGTTTCGGCGCCCAGGCGGTGCAACACGCGCGCCGCCTCCTCGCTCAGCAGGCGCGAGTAGCTGCGCGCCCTGAGCGAGCCGTAGAGCATCAGGATGCGTGGTGGATGGGGCGCGCGGTCGGTGGCGACGAGGTCCGCCGCGTCGACCGTGCGGAAGCAGTCCTCGTCGATATTGGGCGTATCCGTTGCGTCCGCAGGCCCGGTCATCCGGCCTCCGTCCGCGCGCCGGCCGACGATCCGCGGAACCGTCCGGGCCCCTCGCGATCATGGGTCGGCTCGGCAAGGCGCGACCGCGCGGAACCCCCGGTGCGGCGTATATGCGGGTTATGCGGGCCGGGCATCACGGTCTCCTCGGCCGGCGCAGGCGATTTCGTCAAGGACGGACCGGCAGCGCTCGGGCCGTCCGCCGCAACACTCCTCCATCAGGTAGCCGAGCAATCAGCGCATCCCCTCCATGTCGGCGAAATAGCGGATCCTGCGGCCTTCGCGCCGGTTCCGGACCAGTCCCGCCTGACGCAGGATCGAGAGATTGGCCGACATCGTGTTCTGGCGGGCGTCGAGCCGGGTTTCCTGGGCGAGGGCCGAAAGCGCCGCGAGGCTGCGAATCCTATCCATGTATCAAGAATGATGGAAATCAGCGCGCCGCGCAACACGGGCGCTCCCCCGGCACCGCCGGCCTTTCCCTTTTCCGGGCGGCAGGTTATCGAAAATCCATGACCGAGACGCTGACCGAGATCTACGACCGGATGACGCATGAGGGCGGCCTCAGGCAGGACGCGGCGCAGCGCGCGGTGCTGCCGGAACTGGAGCGCATCCGGGCGGAACTCGAGGCGGCGGCCGCGCACAAGCCGGGTCTTCTCGGCGGGTTCTTCGGCAAGGCGCCGGACGCGGTGAAGGGCCTCTACCTCTGGGGCGGCGTCGGGCGCGGCAAGTCGATGCTGATGGACCTCTTCCACGACCACGTCGCGATCGAGGCCAAGCGCCGGGTGCATTTCCACGCCTTCATGCAGGAGGTGCAGGCAGCCCTGCACGCGGCGCGCAAGACCGGGGTCGACGATGCGATCCGTCCGGTGGCCGAGGAGATCGCGAGCGGGCTCCGGCTTCTCAGCTTCGACGAGATGCAGATCACCGACATCGCCGACGCGATGATCGTCGGGCGGCTCTTCCAGATGCTCTTCGACAAGGGCGTCACCGTCGTCACCACCTCGAACCGGGTGCCGGACGACCTTTACAAGGACGGGCTCAACCGGCCGCTCTTCCTGCCCTTCATCCGGCTTCTGAAGGAGCGGATGACGGTGCTGCCGCTGGAAAGCGAGACGGATTACCGCCAGCACCGGCTGCAGGGGGCGAAGGTCTATTTCACCCCCGCCGGGCAGGCCGCCCGCGCGGCGATCGGGAAGATCTGGCTCGAGCTTACGGGCGGCGGCGGCGATGCCGCGCTGAAGCTGATGATCAAGGGGCGCGAGGTGGTCTTGCCGAACTACCATGCCGGCGTCGCCCGCGCCTCGTTCTGGGAGCTTTGCGGCCGGCCGCTCGGACCCGCCGACTACCTCGCCATCGCCGGCGCGGTGCGGGTGCTGATCCTCGAGGACATCCCGCATCTCTCGTCCGAGAACTACAACGAGGCCAAGCGCTTCGTGATCCTGATCGACGCGCTCTACGAGGCGAAGGTCCGGCTGATCGCCTCGGCGGCGGACGAGCCCGAACGGCTCTATGTCGAGGGTGCCGGCGCGTTCGAGTTCGAACGCACCGCCAGCCGCCTGCGCGAGATGCAGGCGGCGGACTGGGCGCTCGACAAGGTCGTGGCGACCGGCTGATGCAGTCTCGTGGCAACGCCGGACGGGCGGGCTCGATGCCCGGCCGGACGGCACCCGTCTGCGGAAAGACCGTGCGTTCGGCAGGTTCCCGCCGCGACCTGTCGCCTTTGGGCGCACCGGGCCGCCGCAGCCGGAGCAATGGGGATACGGAAAGGGAGACATGCCGATGATCGTCCGGGACCCGCCGAGCCTCCTCCAACTCCTCTTCGTGATGAAGGGGGCCATCGTCCCCCGCATCGCCGGTCGGATGGCGGCACTCGCGGGGCTCAGCCTCGCCGTCCTCGTCGCCGACCGGCAGGTCGTGGCGCTTCCGCATGTCTCGATCGCGGCGATGGGCGTCTTCGGCGTGGCGCTGTCGCTGATCCTCGGCTTTCGCAACAACGCCGCCTATGATCGCTGGTGGGAGGCGCGCAAGCTCTGGGGCCAGATGATCGCCGACGCCCGCAGCCTCGGCCGCGAAACCGCGATCTTCCTCGGGACCGGCGCCCGCCCCGGTCGCGGGGGGTCTCAACTGAGAAGCGCGCGGGCGCGGGGGATGACCTGCGTGCCGTAAAGCTCGATCGAGCGCATGAGCCGGTCGTGCGGCAGCGGGCCGGAGGTGTATTTCATCTCGAACCGGGCGAGGCCGAGCGCCTTGACCGTGCCGGCGATCTTCCGGGCGACGGTCTCGGGCGATCCGACATAGAGCGAGCCGTGATCTGCCTCGCGGTCGAAATGCGCGCGGGTCGTGGGTGGCCAGCCGCGCTCGCGTCCGATGCGGTCATGGAGCGCCTTGTAG
>WOYI010132147.1_pt1 | contig 12784 bp, 9 predicted proteins | sample 6423411 | NCBI WGS metagenome assembly WOYI01 (sample SAMN13441803, study PRJNA592873) | oil field metagenome | biome: oil field; feature: oil-well bore; material: oil-contaminated soil; isolation source: oil-contaminated soil from oil-well borehole | place: Germany: Wietze | collected 2016-10-18 ... | reverse complement strand
TAGCACTGGTACCTATGGTGGTCGCCAATCCCTTCCCCAGGACATCAAGGATCAATTCCAGGTTCTGTTGGACAAAGGCGTTGCTGAAACCGATCCCGAAGATCGTGGTGTAATCTATCAGGAAGCCCAACAACTGTATTACGACCAGGCTATTGGTATTCCTGTTGCCCTGGCTACAACCCACAACTACGAACAAAAATGGGTGCAAGGCCGCGTTATGAACCCGATCTATTCCGGTGTGGTTGCTGCCCCCATCTCCAAAGCCGAAGGTGCCCCAAATCCTGAGACCTTGACTATTGGCAATATTGGCGATGCCCTCACTCTCGATCCAATGGCCTCCTACGACACCGCCTCTGGTGAGGCGATCCAAAACATCTATGAAACCCTCGTTACCTACGACGGCGTTGCAGTGGACAAATTTGTTCCTGCGCTTGCCGAATCGTACGAAATGTCGGAAGACGGCACGACCTGGACCTTTGTCATCCGCAAGGGTGTGAAATTCCACGAAGGACAGGAACTCAAACCATCCGATGTCAAATACTCCTTTATGCGCCTCATGCTCAATGGCGGCGGTTCCACACCTGCATGGCTTGTGGACGAACCATTCTTCGGTGTTGGTGTTGCGGATGCTACCGCATTGATCGACCCCGAATATGGCCTTGCTGACAACCGTGAAGAATTACTCAAAGTCGAACCTGACAAGCTGAAAGTTCCCTGCGAATTCCTTGATCAGGCTATCACTGTTGACGAAGCCGCGAATACAGTCACCATGAAACTTGCCCAACCCTGGGCTCCTTTCCTCCCGACCATTGCTAATGGCTGGGGCTCGATCATGAGCCAGGAATGGGTTGTTGCCAATGGTGGTTGGAGCGGTTCCTGCGATGACTGGGCTAATACTTACTCAGTCCCCGATTCCGAATCTCCCTTCACTCCCATTGCCAATGGTACTGGCCCCTTCAAACTATCCCACTGGAAACAGGGCGAAGAAATTGCTCTCACCCGCAACGAAGAGTATTGGGGAACCAAACCTGTCCTCAAGGACGTCTTGCTCAAGAACGTAGCCGAATTTGGCACCCGGTTGGCAATGCTCGAAGCCGGTGATGCAGACATCATTGCAGTGCCCGTGGAAATGCGCACCCAGGTTGACCCGTTGGTTGGCGAGATGGTTACTTACGACCTCACGACCCAACTCTACGGCGAAGCCAAGCCTGTTTGCAGCGTTGACACCACCCTGCTCGGAGCCGAACGATTTGAACTCTGTGATACACCCAGCGATCAGCCTCTGCGCCTCTATTTCGGACGCCCAGCTCTCTCCTTGGATGTAATCCTCTTCAACTTCAATATCAAGTAACAGATCTTTAATTCAGCGGGAGCCGAAAGGCTCCCGCTGGCACCTTGTTGTTTTGCCGAAGTGAACAAGATATTGTGGATTTCTGCAAGGCAAAAAGTAAAAAAGGGAAACGTATGACCAATTACATTATTCGTCGATTACTACAGATTCCGCTGCTGCTCTTCGGGGTCACTATTATCATATTTGGCCTTTTGGGATTGCTATCGCCGATTGAGCGTTCGGCCCTCTACATCCGCGACGTGCCCAGAAACGATAACCAGATCAATGCCGTCATTCGTCAGTATGCCCTCGATAAACCATTACCAGTACAATATTGGCGCTGGTTGGTAGGTACCGTAGACATAAACGGCGTTCGGCACGGTGGCATCCTTTTTGGTGATTTTGGTTATTCCAGAACCGCTTCTCAACCAGTCCTTCAGATCATCCAGGCGCGCTTTCCAAATACCTTGGACCTGGCACTTTGGACCATGTATCCCATGTTAGCTGTGGGTATTTGGATGGGGGTTAAAGCGGCAGTTTATCAGAATAAGTGGCCTGATCAGGCTGCACGTATGTTTAGCATTGTGGGTACTTCATTCCCGACCTTTGTATTTGGCTTGCTCATGCTAATTTTCTTCTATGCCCAACTACATTGGTTCCTACCAGGCAAGATGTCTGACTGGGTTACCAAGATTATGTATTCCGGAGAACTGAAACAGTACACACATCTCCTGAGCATTGATGCCCTCTTGAATGGACGCCTGGACGTTTTTTGGGATGCAATGCGGCACATGATCATGCCTATTATCACTTTGTCTTACATAAACTGGGCGACTTTTGTGCGCGTGATGCGCTCTTCCATGCTTGAAACTTTACGTCAGGATTACGTTGTGACTGCCCGGGCAAAAGGTTTAAAGGAAGGTGTAGTCATAAACCAGCACGCTCGGCCCAATGCCATGCTGCCGGTGGTTACTATGGCCGGCATGAGCATCGTGGGCTTGTTAGGCGGCGTCATTATTACAGAAACAGTGTTCAATTATCCCGGCATTGGGAAGGCCGCCGCCGATGCGGCTAGCCAATTGGATGTTGTTACCAGTGTTGGGATGGCCATTTTCACAGGTTTCATCCTCATCCTCAGCAACCTGGTTGTTGACATACTCTACGCGTTTATTGATCCTCGCGTACGCTTGTCTTAAGGATATCGAATATGAATGACCTGAATAATGCCGAAATCATCAACCCACTCGAGGACCCAAATATGCCTGATCAAGAATTTAGACCCGGAGCAGAAGTTCCTGCGGAAACAAAGGAGACTTTGGCTGGTTCGATTGAACATTATGTTCAACCTGGAGACACTGAATCGGTTGTTGATCGCATCCAATCTGAATTACCAAAACCCAAGGGCGAAGGCGGCGGCCCTAGCGGCGATAATCTAACTCTTGCAGAAGCACATTCAGATCGTAAGATCACCAGGTTGGAACGATGGCTGGGCCCGGAAAACTATCGGATTGTGAAAGGCCTCAGCAAAACTTGGGCCTCACGCATCGGCTTCTTCCTGATTGTTTTGTTTGCGCTGATTGCCATTTTTGCACCACTGATTGCTCCACCTGTGGGCAGCGATCCTTATATGATGCCGCGCGATGGCTTTGCCAGTCAACCCAAACCGCCTGGAAGCCCCTGGAAGAAAAACGCTCCTGAAATTCCTTTTTGGTATAAATCCATTACTGGAAACGATGAATGGGTGCACTTGCTTGGCACTGCCCAAGGCCAGTACGATATTTTCTACGGTGTTATTTGGGGTACCCGTACGGCTTTCCGCACCGGTTTTATTGTTGAAATTGCCACTGTGCTCATTGGGGTCATCCTCGGTTCGGTTGCCGCCTATTATGGCGGGGCGACCGACAATATTCTCATGCGCATCGTTGATATCTTCATGACGCTGCCATATATCATGATGGCGATGATCGCTGCGGCTGTATTGACGCCAAGACTTGGTAGGAGCCTCCTGCCAGCCATGATAGCCATGATTGCTTTTGGGTGGATGGGCTATGCGCGCGTGATCCGTTCAGACATTCTTTCCATCAAAGAGCGCGACTACGTGATGGCGGCCAAAGTTTCGGGGGTAAAGAACAGCCGTATCCTCTTTAAACATATCATTCCCAATGCCATCTTCCCGACCGTGGTTTTGGCAACCCTGGGAATTGGCAGCGTGGTGCTTAGCTTCGCAGCACTTTCATTCCTGGGCATTGGTACCCCATTGGGCTATTCTGACTGGGGTCAAATCCTGGCATTTGCCCGCAGTTGGATCAACAACCTGGATAAGTATTGGTTCATCGTGGTCTTCCCCGGTCTCACCCTGACCCTCTTTGTGATGGGTTGGAACCTGGTTGGCGATGCCGTCCGCGATGTCTTTGACCCACGAATGCGCGGCAGAGGCGCATAAAACGAAATTAGAGTTTATTGAAAATGGCCGGTTCAACCGGTCATTTTTTATACCTTGGAGTGAAAGAGCTGATTCTGATTTTTCGTTCAGCGGAATGTCATAAGACTCAACCATAATTGTTTCGCCCCGGCAGGAGGCTTTTGCTGACTGAGAAGAGAAGCTTAGACAGATCAAAATATTACGGCAGTAATATCATATAAATACTACCAATTAACGAATGAAAATTATCCTTTACTGAGAGCGAAAAATGAAGAATTCTGTCCGGCAGACTATACGCGAATCCCAACAAAAAAAAAGAAAGTCTCAAAATATCCTGAAAATTGGTTTGGCGACCCTGGGCATCCTGGTAATCGCAATATTCATTTTTTCTGCGCTTAATTCCAATAACCCTGACGGATTAATGGGCCAGGCGGTGGTTGTCGCCTCAGCTGCACATGTGGCTGATTCGGTACAACCCGGGCCTTACAATTCAAATCCACCAGCAGGCGGCACGCATTACGAAGAGAGCTATGCTGCAAAATTCTATCAGGAGAGTGATCTTCCATCCCTGCCGAAATATCCCGAAGGTTACCTGGTACATAGCCTTGAACATGGCTATGTGATTTTTTGGTACAACTGCCAGGTGGCTGGCACAAATTGCGCTGCACTGAAACAAACTATTCAGGATGTGATGCAAAAAACTGGTGGCGACAAGTTGATAGCTTTCCCCTGGTCGAGCATGGATGTGCCCCTGGCAATGACCTCGTGGGGCCGCCTTCTAAATTTCACGGAACCTGAGCCAGATTTGATGGAAAAATTTGTGAAAGCCAACCGCTACCAAGCTCCTGAACCTAACGCACAATGAATGATGTCCATAACAAAACAAACTACTACGGACTGATCGTTTCAGTCCGTAGTTTTAATAATTAGAATTTGTTTTGGACTATTAACTGAAAAATATTTCGGCTGATCTGCACCTATGGGTGATAAGGGTATCGTGCCGGTATTCTAATTCCGCCCGATTATCCGTATCTACAGGTACCAAACGCTCGATGATGTCACAAGGATAATCCACACATTCCGCACAGGAGACCAATACGCGTCCCAAAGCACAGTTTCGAATTTCGCAAGACTTACACATGGGGGCCAGGTTGGCAAATAAGCTGTGGCAACCCTGGCAATGCATTTCTGCCGGGTGGTACTGATGGGATTCTGAAGAATACTCAAGGGCTAACCAAATGCGTTGACCAAGGTCATTTTCACGTGTAACCTGATAAACAGGGCACTCAGCACAAATTTGACCGCAAAATGAAATTTCAGCCATTTTATCTCCCTGGGATCATTTCCCATTAAAACCTGAAAGTCTGATGTAATTGCATAAATTTCTGTGCAGAATTCATGCCAAAGTATCTGCTTGATGAATTGAGTTGGAATTAAGAAAAAAGGAAGATTGCTTTCGGAGAGACTACTTATTTTCCTCGTTCAGAGATTTATTGCGGTAATAGACATCTGTGCGTCGTTCCCAACCCTGGGATTCCCAAAAAGCATTGCCGATCTCGTTATTGGCAAAAACCAACAAGCCGGCTTTATGGATGCCTTCATCTTTCAAGGCAGCGATTACATTTTTCAGCAGTTCTTTGCCGATGCCCTGGCCGCGCAGTTCGGGCAAAACAGCTGCATGGTAGATATAGCCTCGAGGATGACACCCACAATCTGACTATCTTTTTCAGCGACAAAACAGGTGTTTGGATTGCGTTTTAGGAATCTGCTGATTCCTGACTGGCTGTCATCCAAGCTGCGCATGCCCATACCCTGGATACCAGACCAAAGTCGGTATACTGCTTCATAATCCTCAATTTGCATTAGCCGAGTGCTGAAATTAACCATGGATGCTCCGGTCTTCAAGCCTTTATTATAATCATTGCCCTCACACCAAGAGCAGCCGTATTGCTCGCTGCATGAGAAAGACATGGATTTACAAAAAGAAGGAACTTATGCCTCCTTCTTTTCAAACTAATTAATCCGAACTTTACAGGATGGGGTTAAATCATCCCATAGCGTTTAAGCGCTGTATTAAGGATCATATTAACCAGCTCTGTATGATGGATTCCGGCTGCTTCGCCTTCGATAACCAGATCCGAAATGACCGGGGAAAGGCCTGGCAGTGGATTGATCTCCAGGATGTAGGGCTTGTTATTGTTATGCACATCCAGGCGGAAGTCCACCCGAGCGCAATCCAGGCATTGTGTAACGCGGAATACAGCTGCAGCAAGCCAGTTCAAGTCCTCAACCATGGTTTTCTCAAGGGGTGCCGGGCATAGATAGGTCAGGTCGGCAGCCAATGCCGTTTTAAGGCGGTTGGCATAAACACCATCAGTGAGCAGGTAATCCTTGAGGTCTACCTCCATTGGGGGCAGGAAGGTCAGGCCAGCAGTGTTGCGGGGGGCGTCTTCATCATCAGGCAGACGGTTGGCAACAGGTCCCACCAGGTTCCCAACCATGCCTACGGTAATTTCCCGTCCCTCAATAAAGGTTTCAACCAGAGCAGGCTGCTTGTAGCGCCGGATAATCAATCTTAATTGCTTGCGTAGCTCGTATTCATCACGCACGATCGACTCCAGGCTGATGCCCATGCCTGTGCCTTCACGGCTGGGTTTGACAAAGAGCGGAAATCTCATGCCTCCATCCAATTGCTCATCCTCACGTTCGAAGGATTGAAAATCGGGTGTAGGCAAGCCGTGCCATGCCAGGATGCGTTTGGTCATGGGTTTGTCAAGCGTCAACGCCAGGCAAAGTACTTTGGAGCCGGTGTAAGGAATCTGCATTTTTTCCAAAATGGCCGGTATTTGGGCTTCTCGTGAGTTGCCAAAATGGCTTTCAGAGATGTTGAAGCAAATATCAGGTTTGTAGCTGCGAAGTGCGTCAGCGATGTATTCGTCTGCTTCCAGAAATTCCGCTTCATGACCGGCGGAACGTATGGCATCCCGGATGGATAAGACAGTAGACTCTGCATCGAGGTCATCCCATTGGTCATCCGCCATCTCATCAAAATGGGGGGCATTTACTTTTAGATTAGCCAGTACCGCTACGCGGAAATTTTTCATCTCAGCTTAAGTTCTCCTCTGTGGGAAGATTTCAAAAATGATTATATCTTTTAAGTTAATGAACAAGGAAAAATCCTCCACGAAGGAGGATTTTACACAGGCTTAATATGCAAATTTGTTTGACTATCAAACCTGGCTCGGTAAGCTGCCTTGCAGAATTTCTTGCTCTTCAATTTCTGCCAGTTTGATGCCTTCACGTTCATTCACTTTTGAAAGTAAGTAAACACCAGCAATAAAGAAGATGATCAGACTGACAATGGAGAGACGGGAGCCTTTCATCAAGGTACTTACCAAACCAAATAGGATTGGCCCTACAGTACCAGCAACTTTTTCACTGACCGAGAAGAAGGAAAAGAATTCCGCGGATTTGCTCCTGGGGACCATGCGGCCGAACAAGGAGCGGCTGAGTGCCTGTGATCCGCCTTGCACAGTGGCTACCAGGAAGCCGAGGAACCAGAAATGCCATTCCTGGGTCATAAAGTACCCGAAAATCGCGATAACAGCATATACCAAGATAGAGAGCATGATGGCGCGCTTGGTGCCTATTTTCTTGCCCAACCACCCGAACAGGATGGCGAAGGGGATGGCCACAAACTGAACCATCAACAGCGTTCCGATGACGGTTGTATCGCTAAATTTCAGCTCCTTGCCGTAAATCGAAGCCATAAAAATAATAGTTCCAATCCCGTTGTTATAAAGCCAGAATGCCAGAATGAACTTGAACAACTCCTGGAAGTGTTTTATCTCGCTGAAAGTGTGACGCAGACGGCTGAAGGCCACCTGAATTGGTTTGTGGTTCAATTCGTTGGTTTGAACCCGGCGCGGAGGTTCTTTGACCCAAAGCATGAGCGGAATGGAGAATATAGCCCACCAGACAGCAACGCTGAGGAAGCTCAAGCGGCTCATCATTTGGGTTTGTTCCGGCGTTTTAGCGCTCATAATCATTACCAGGTTGATGGCCAGAAGGATTCCGCCGCCAGCGTATCCCATAGCATAGCCCCTGGAGGAGACCATATCTTGTTCTTTATCCGTAGCCACGTGAGGTAAGAGCGAGTCGTAGAACACATTCGCGCCTGAAAAACCGACGCCGCCAATAATGTAAAAGAGTACTGCCTGAAGCCATTGGCCTTCTTTGACGAGATAAAGCAAACCGGCTCCGAGGATTCCGAAGGCTGCAAAGGTAAAGAGATTTTTCTTCTTGGTACCGCTGAAATCAGCCATTGCTCCAAAAACCGGACCCATCAGCGCGACCAAAATCATGTAAATGGCTGTAGTCCAGGACCAAATGGCAGTGCGTTGGTAATCAGGCAGCTGAGCTGCAGCCACATTTGAAAAATAAACAGGCAAAACAGTAGCAGATATTGTGGTGACGAAAGCTGAGTTGGCCCAGTCGTAAGTTGTCCAGGCAAAAATTGAGCGTTTATGTTCCCGAGTATTTTCCATGCAGCTCCTTTTTTTGTGTAGTTTACGGCTAATTATAAAGCTATGACCCCACTTATTAATGACTTAAATTCAGAAACCAAGGTATAAACACCACCAATTGCCTCCAGAATCAGGCAGATTCATCAAACCAGGGATTAGGTGCCTTGGTGTCCACACTCAAACCTTGGAAGAGGGCTTCAAAGGCTGTCCAAAAATCAGTTTCCTCCCGGATGGTCAGCAGTTGCCGCATGGCTTGGCCGCCGATCCCGTAAGGTCCCAGGTAAGCCTTGAAGAACTTGCGGAAGGCAAAGATTGCGGCACCTTCAGGATAGGTACGGATCATCTCTGTTAGTTGATAGGAGGCAAGCTGCCAGACTTCCGCGGGGCTCACATCTTCACGATTGCGCCAACTGAAAATCCAGGGGTTGATTTTTGATACCCTGCCGATCATCACGGCATCACAGGAGGTTTGATCAAGCATAGCCCGCGCTTTTTCAGTTGTGACAAGGTCCCCATTACCGATAACCGGAATTGGCAGCAACCTTTTTAGTTCAGCAATTGGTTCCCAGCGCACCTCACCGGAATAGGACATCTTGGCTGTTCGGCTGTGCAGAGCCATTGCCGCGCAGCCATTTTCAACCGCGATTTCGGCTACTTCCCGGTAGTTTAGTGAGTTTTCGTCGATCCCCAGGCGCATTTTGCCGGTAACCGGTACGCTTACCGCAGCCTTTACAGCACGAAAGCACTTCCCAACCAGTTCTGGAGAGCGCATCAAACCAGCCCCAGCCCCACGCGTAAGCACGCGATGGGTGGAGCAGCCCATATTGATGTCAAAAAAATCAGGGTGAAAATCGGCTTCCATGCTTGCAGCCACAGCCGCCATGCGGGCAGGGTCGTTGTCCAACAGTTGGAAACCAAAAGGCCTTTCAGCCTGGCGGAACCTCAGGCGGTTGCCCTGGTAGTGCCTTTGGACAGTGTAGTCTAATGTATTGATAAACTCGGAAATGGAATACGCCGAACCAAGCTTGCGCGTAATCCAGCGAAAACTTGGGTCGGAGAGGCCGTCCATCGGGGCAAGAATCAGCCGGCCAAAGATGGGGATGTTGGCAATATAAAAATCAGGCTGCATCTGAATTTGTTTGGGCTCAGAAAATTGGTCTGGGCTCATATTCTTGGTTTTGAAAATAGTACTGAAACGAGTTTATGTGGCTGCAGATCCAGACTGAGCGTTTTCTCAGCAGAAAGGGTTACAGCTTCTCGCAAACTTTCATCCAAATTCACAAGAGTCGCAGCTGCTGTAGCAAAGCCAGGCTTAACTTGAACCTTGATGGGGCTATCAATCTGATTGAAGCCGCGTACAACAAGACCCGACTTATCCTCCGCGGTCTTGACAGCAGTCAGATGGAAGGCAGGGTTATCAACCTCTACCAGGGCAGCTTGATGCGCCAGTGAGCCCGTGTGCAAGTTGGTAACTTCACCGCGCAGGCTGGTTTGGAAGCCGTAAGCCAGAGTGGCAGCAGAGCGCCAATCGCCGGCATGCGGGATCAGACGATAAGTAAATTCATAGATGCCTTGTTCCTGGGCATCCGGGGTTTCAAGTGGTGGGCCAGCGTGACCCTGGCGCACCCACAGATCATCACGGGAAAGCCAGCCAACACAGCGCAGCAATGTGAGGGCTAAAACTGCGTTTCCCTCAGAATCGCGTAGCGCGGCCACTTCCGGCAAACCCTGGTTTGCCAGCATCAAGCCATGGGTGGAATCAGAAACATCCGCGAAAGCTTGTTGGGGTACTTCAGGCCGGGGCTGTTCCCACCATTTCAAGTCATGCTCTGGCAAGTTTACTTGGCGCTCAACTACATCAAAATGCGAGTCGTAGCGGGCTGACGCGGCTGGAATTTGGCTGGGGAAGCGCACTTCCAGGCGATGGTCAAGGGCACGGTTATCGAATCGTACCTGGAAATCCACAATCGGAGCAGACTTCGGCAGGCGGATAATTACCGTTAGCGGGCAGTCTTCTGTCAATTCTTCGCGCGCGTCGCGGGTCTCTATCAACTGCAGGGGCAGCTCGAACCTGCATTCGAGAAAGAGAGTGTCTTCCAGGTCGTTATGGAAAAACTCAGCGTTATAGATTTCTGGCGAGAAAGCCGAATCATTCTCCGGCGGACAGAAATTGTACTCATCCCCGCGGTCTCCCACATCGATGAATTGGTTTAGGCCATGGTAAGTCTGGCCATTGCGCTTATCCAGGAGGCTGATACTGCCATCCCAGGCTGCTTCAAGGCTTAGTTTGTACCAATCATTTTCGATGAACTCAGTGTCTTCTGCGACCTTAGGTGACGAAGGCAAAGCGGAAGAGGGTACCAGCCAGTATGTTTTATACCCCACCGCGGGCACGTCCGCAGCCAAGAAGCTGAGATGCGCCCTGGGGAGGCTCATGGATTTGACCCGCAGGCGATCGTCCGCAGCTTTGCAGGTGACCACGGTCATGATCTCAACGAAAGCCTTCATCAAACTGTCCTGATCTGGGCTGACGACAGCGGAGAAGTCAGCTTCTATGCACGGCAGATCGTCCTCTACAGTTATGCGGGCATTGACCAACTGCTCATTATTTCGCCCTTCTGTGGAGGCAGAGGTTAATAAGGTCTGTAATTCAGAAACCTTGATCAGGTTGGATTCTTTTATTGCGGAATGTTCCAGGGAGACCAGGCAGGGAACCGTGTTTCCGGTAGCGTCTCTCACTTCAACGGATTCTGCACCTATGGGCATATCAACAGTAATATCCACGGTTTCGGAAACGGTTACCGGGGCAGCATTGAAAACCGTTACCGCTGCATAAGCATCCCGGTTGGTCTTGGAAGGCTGGGTCTCGATGTTTTCAATCAGAGCGCGCAAGGCCTGGGCAGTTAAATCCTCACCAATTTGGTCCACCTGGTCAAATCGGGAGCCCATGTCTGAATGTGTTTCATCAATCGAACAACCGCAAATGGAATCGTGCGGATGGTTGGTTATGAGCAATTTCCAGGCTTGACCAACGAGGGTGGAAGGGTTCCAGATGCGAGGTGAGGCTACAAAACCTTTGAGTGGGGTAAAAGCTTTCGGTCCGCGCTCCACTAATTCAGCCCAGGAACTGAAGGGCTCAACCCAGCGCTCAAGCAAAGTCTGGCTGAACCAATTGCGCTGCTTTATCCACATGCGGGCTGAATCCACCCCGGGAAGCATGTGCGCTTTTTTGGGATCGCGCAATTCACCGGTTACAAGCGTGGGGCTCAAATCACCGGTTTTTACCAGTGCCTCGAGCTCTTCGAAGTACTTGGGAAGCGTGGAATGTACCGCCTTACGATTGGCTGATTTTGCGTTGTAGTAGGCAATAGCTTTCGGAGTGAGAGGGCGCGGCTCGAAATGGTCGGTACCGCGCATCATCAGGAAGTGGTCGCTCTGATTGAAAGGTTCCAAACGATCAACGCGGCTATCAAGCAGGGTTCTTGACGCATCCAAGTCAGATATTGGCCAATCGGCGATATCGCCATAACCGAAGTAGAGATGAGCAAGTAAAACTTTGCTGCCATCGGGCGACTGCCATTCAAGCAGGGTAGGCATATTTTCTGGAACACCGCGCCAAAGGCAAGCCTTATCGATGCCGAAGCCATTCAAAATCTGGGGCATCTGTGAAATGTGACCGAAAGGGTCTGGCAGGTAGCCAATCATCATACGATAGCCGTAATCGGCGCAGATAGACTTGCCGAGCAGGAGGTTGCGGATGGTGGCTTCAGGGGAAACCAGGAACTCATCGGGCAGGATGTACCAGGGCCCAATCAGGATGCGGCCTTGCTTTATGTAATCCCGCAGGCGGCTCTCGTTTTCTGGCCGCATTTGCAGGTAGTCCTCAAGGACGATGGTTTGACCGTCCAACATAAAGTGTTTGTAATCGGGGTCCGAGTCCAGGATCTCGAGAACGTTATCCACCAGATGGACGAGGCGCAGGCGAAACTGCTGAAAGGTTCGGTACCATTCGCGGTCCCAGTGAGTGTGAGAAATAATGTGTAAAGTCTGCATTTAATCTCCTTGAGGGGCATTTGAGCCGGGCTTAATTATGCCATAAGAGCCGGTGGGAAGGCTGGATTTGGGCATCGCCATCGAAGGGGACTATTTGGGTTTTATGTTCTGGCTTGTGTTACAAAGATTTTCTCAGGTAGGGGTAACCCCCCGTGGTTACCCATTTGTTGGTTGGATTGGCAGACACAAACCAGGCAAAGATTTTCTAACGTAGGGCTAAATCCCGTGGTTACCCTGTGGGTTGTTGCATGGAAGGGCAAGGTATTTGTTCGTTAAGTCTTCTCAGGTAGGGGTAACCCCCTGTGGTTACCCTGTGTTTGTTATTTAGGCAGGCACGGGGGCCTGCCGCTACCAAATATGCAAATCATTGATAACCCATGCGTACCTCATATCGGGGCAACCCCCCGTGGTTACCCATTTGTTGGTTGGATTGGCAGACACAAACCAGGCAAA
>WOYI011110023.1_pt2 | contig 12785 bp, 13 predicted proteins | sample 6423411 | NCBI WGS metagenome assembly WOYI01 (sample SAMN13441803, study PRJNA592873) | oil field metagenome | biome: oil field; feature: oil-well bore; material: oil-contaminated soil; isolation source: oil-contaminated soil from oil-well borehole | place: Germany: Wietze | collected 2016-10-18 ... | reverse complement strand
TTCCTGTTCTTGCTGAGGATTTTCGGAAGGTCAAAGTAGCGACTAGAGTTTCATTAGAGTACACAATACAAACACAGGGCTCCCCATTGGGAAGTCCTGTGTTTGTGTTGTACTCGGAGAAACCTATTTCATGGTCTTGTACCCGCTATCTTCTGAAAAAGGTCTTCTCTTCTTGCAGACCATAGGGGAAAGGGGTGTAAGGAGTAGGAATGGTATAGATAAGGATTGGTGATGGGGCAGGACCTCCCCAGAAAAATGTTTTGCAGTGGAGCAAAAAAAGTAGGAACCAGTGATTCTTCCCAAATTCACTGGCTCCTCATATTGCAAGCTTGTCTGTCCGGACCCGCTAATATATCTGTAGGTTAGTCCGCCACTACGAACAGCATCCTTGTATTGGCCAGTTGCTGTACAGAATAGGAGAAATTGTAGGCGTTGGAGTCTACGACAAACCCATCATCGAATGTTTGGAAGGTTGTCTTTTCATGGATATAGGCTGTCAGTCTCAGCACAGCGGTCTCGTTTTTGTTTGCAGCGAACAGGGAAGTGGCGGCTATCACCAGGAGCAGGGTTATTGCTAAGCGTTTTGCTAACTTCTTCATCTCTGCTCTCCTTGTTTGTGCTTCTTACATGCATATCATGCTGCATATGTGAGAAGTAGTCAAGGAGAAAAGCATCTAAATTCTTGTATTATAAAAAGATAGTAAATGTCACATGTTAGAAGAAGTAACGATAAACTTATAACATATCACATAGTTATACATGTAATAAGTGATTGTTTAAGGTAACAAGAAAGATACTTATGACAGGAATGGATTGCCTTTTGAGCCTCCTGATTGGGTTTTGAAATTTTCGCCTGTTTGGACGAAGTCATGTCGTGACAAGAGACACCAAACATGTTGAGTTGCTGTTGTGACGTAGGCTCAGTGGTATAAGTTGGGAGAAGTTCTCCCTCCGGGCGAAAGAATGGTGGGGCTGGAATCTACGATTAGAAGTTTTTCTGAGCATCGCTTCGTGAATTCGGGATTCCCCAACGAAGCGAGAGTAGCAAAAGCATTATCATGGTTCCATTACCGAGCGAGGGAGGGGAAAGCAAGGTGAGATTCCAGGGCTTGCCCTGGGGTATTGATACCTTTCATTTCTCTCTGGTCGGCTAAACGTAGGGAACCAACCCCCTATGCATTTTCTCCGAACACTATCACATATCAATGATTGTCTCTTCAGAGACAGCCATTAGGACAAAGTCCCTTCCGCTTACATAAGACAATATCGCTTCCCACTGAGACACTTCCTACTAGTATAGTGCCGGAGTCTTCCCTATGTATTACGTTCATGATACGATAGATCCAGAGCGTACGCTTGTTTTCTATACGTCTTTTGCAGCGAACCTTCACCGATTGGCAAAATAGGGAAGGATCTTTTTCCCTTCAATGGATTGGAGAACCAAGAAACTTCCTCCCGAAATCAGGCGTATCCTGAAGCCTCTCAAGGCCTTTTTTCAGTTAGCCAGAGAATTGAAGCCGACCCTCAATGCAATACCGAAGTCGATACGAGCCCGACTCGAATCAATTATAGGGGGTAACTATTCCTATTAGAACAATTCTTTCTCCTGTCTCCAAAGAGCAGCGTCTTTTGGCAAAGAATCTCAGATTCGCAGCAATGGCCCATCTCATTGTGACGTCCAAGGAGTATGAAAGACTACGCCACTTAAACCATCATGATTCTTCCATTGCCGACCATAGTGTTGCGGTGGCCTATTACTCCTATAGGGTTGCAATGCTACTGAGATTTCGAAAACGGCTCCCTGAATTGATTCAAGGGGCGTTGTTGCATGATTTCTTTTTTTATGACTGGAGAAGTGAAAGACCCCGATCTGGAGGATTGCACGGATTTGACCACCCTCAAGAAGCTTTTGAGAATGCAGTGCATGTGTACGGTGCCCTCACATCTGTCGAGAGCAACATCATCCTACGGCATATGTGGCCACTCACACTGATTCCCCCCCGCTATCCGGAAAGCCTGATTGTTTCCTTGGTGGATAAAGTGGTATCCCTTGGAGAATCCTGGAACACTATCAGAGCAGGTAAGGGTTTAGGGGTATTGAAGTAGGATAGCGAATTGCTGGTTGTCTGGGCCTCCATTCCATGGATCGAAGAGTTTCTCAACCATGGACAGCCCTATCATTTTGTTAGACGATGCTACCAGTGCCATTGATGCCCTTACCGAGGCTAAGGTGCGCACGATATTTCTATCCCCTTCGGGAAATAAAATCCTCTTTTTCATACCTGTATGCAACTTGTCAGTTCACTGGGAAAATTTAGAGAAACAGTAAAACAATACCTTGCACTATCAAGTAATGTTCTCAATTTCAGATTGGATAGTCACTGGACAATCCCAAATCTGTGATACTACGTTAGGTCCTGTATGTTACAAGCCCTCGCTCCAATGCCGCTTTGAGCGCCTCGAAGGAGAGCTCCTCCATTTCGAGATAACACGAACGTCTTCCCACATCTTCAAGTCTGTGGGCATCGCTGGCGGTGAGGATTGTCTTGTTGTAGGTTTCTGCCTCGACAGGAAGCCTGATGGCTTCAAGGGCGGAGTAGGGAAGGTTGGGCAGAAAGCCCAGGTTGGAAAGGGCGCTGTTGGCATATCGGTCGATATGGGCCGGGATGGCCAGTGCATCGCGACTGAGTGCCTCTTCGATGACATCACTGAAACTGATGCCGCTGGTGCTCATGAGCAGTTTCTCCACCGTTTCCACGACTTCACCTTCCAAGTTTACTACAAGCTGGTTGCCAAAGAGGCGGGGGTCGTTCTTGATGGGGGGCAGCAGGTATTCGATGAAGGAGCTGAATTGCATCGCGTCCTCAAGCTTTTCAAACAGGGTAAGGACGTGCACCTCTTCGACAGTGGTTACCTCAATGCCAAACAGGGGCATGATCGAACAGAGCTCACATGCCTGCTTGAAGGTTGGCAGGTTGCGCCCACTATTGTGGTCAGAGAGGGCTAGTATCCCAATACCCTGCTCCATCGCCTCAACGGCGAGGAGAGCAGGGGTGAGGTCATCGCTTCCACAGGGGGAGAGGCAGGAGTGGTTATGCAGGTCAACCTTTACTAGCATCAACCTTTCCCAAGAGACAGGCGACCTTGCAGCTGGCTTCAAACTGTGTGCCTTCGAAGGTGAATACAGATACGCTCTCTTCCTTGGCTGCCTGCAGCATATCAGATGGAGTTGAGCGTTTGTTGCAGATGACTATTGCCTGGATTCCGACAAGTGAGGCTACAGCCACAGTATTCTTATGGGCCTGGATGGTGATGAGCACACTCTCTGATGGGGCGTTGCCCATGACATCGCTTAGGAGGTCTCCTGTATAGGCATCACTGATACGCTCATCGCCATTCTCCATAGTCTGGGCAACAAAGCCCTCCAGGGTGGCCAAATCCTTAACTTGCATACTATTTCTCCTCATCCCTTCGCAACTTGATGCTGCAAACAACGCTCGTGCCATTGAAATCGCTCTCTATCGTAAACTCATCGGTAACCGACTTGACGTTGGGAAGTCCCATACCGGCACCGAATCCCAAGGACCTGATCCATTCGCTGGCGGTGGACCAGCCGGCAGTCATCGCTTCCTCGACATTGGAAATGCCCGGTCCGTTGTCCCTTGCTGTTATCTGCAAGCTGTCAGGGGTGTACTCTGCGATGAGTTCCCCTCCGTCAGAATGGACAACCAGGTTCATCTCGAGTTCATAGCTGGCTATTGCAGCCCTACGGATGATGTGTGGAAGGACTCCTGCTTTTTTCAGCCGTTTTTTTATTTCTGTGCTGGCAAAGCCTGCATTCTCGAAGTCATTCTTCATGATCGAGTAGGTGTGTATCTCACCATGCATCTCATCGCTCAAGCTTGAGGTGCTGGTGCGCATCTCCAACTCCTCAATCTCCCGGTTAATCTCTACCAGCAGGGTGCTGTTGATGTCCCGGTTGGTGATTATACCCACCAGCTCCTTGTGTTTGTTCAGTACGGGGAAACGGTGGTAGGAGAACCTGTCAAAGTAGTTGATGGCAAAGGACACAGGCATATCGTCTTCAAGCACAATGAGGTCGCGCGTCATATGGTCCTGAGCCTTCTCGCTGATGTAGCCCTTGTCCAGGGCTTGGATGATGTCGTCCATACTGACAATGCCGACCAATCTCTTTCCCATTACGATGGGCAGGCCTGTGACCTGCTTTTCGCGCATCATGTACTGGATTTCCCTTAGGGGAGTCTCCTTGGTGGCCGTTACCACGGCGGTGGTCATAACATCCTTCACCTTGAGGCGGTAGATCAGCTCCAAGATCAGATTGGGGGAAGTGACTGTGTTGATGGGCATCTCTTGCATAGGCCAAGTATACATGACAAGGTGTGTATTGCAAAGGATTCTTGGCAATAGCACAGCATAAACCCATCAAAAAGCTGTCACCATGTGTTAGAAGCGTTTGTCCTGCCTCTGCCTCTGCACTCTTGGGTTTTGTCCATTCTGGATAGCGTTTGCACATACTCTCCCGGGCTTTCGCTTAGCATGCGTGAAAAATCTGAGCACGAGAATTTCCCCCGCTATGACAGAACCGGATGAAAGCGTTACAGAGCAATTGGGAAACAGCGATATTGCAAGAGACTATCCACGCATCCCTCCGTCATTCACATCGGAAAAGAATACCTTGCAAGGCCATATCTTCGGAGGAGATAACGCCAGAGCCCTTGTGGTGGTTGCTTATGGGATAGGCGGAGGATCTGACAGCTATCTTGTTCATATACAATATTTTGTAGACAATAATTTGCGTGTATTCGCCTATGGTTGTACCAAAAGCTAAGACAGTGAGGGAGTGACCACCAGAGATTTTCCTCAGTCGGTAGTGGACCTCCCTAGCTGGCCAGCCAGACCTTTCTGATTTGCCCTTGGTACTTTTTGGCCATAGTTGGGGAGGGTATGCCGTAGTGAATGTGCTCAACCGACGCTACTGTAGGGCGACGTGTTTTCCCTAGGATTGGGATGACCTTAGGCAGGATAAAGTTCAGGTTCCTTTTCGTCTGTATTGGGGTTTGCTCTGATTTCACCGTACATTTTCCTAGCACGTACCTGGCAAGCTTGGTCGGTATCACAGTGGGTGTTGGCCATCTTTGTTGGTCCGGTAAAAGTGCGTAATTTGTAGTTTGCCTAAAATATCTGTCTAATTATAGTGCCTCCCCGCAGTTTTTTTGGTATCCTTAGGGAATATGAAAGATGTTTTGAAATTGCAGGTGGTCCATGAGGATCCCTCTTTTCTCGTGGTGGACAAGCAAGCGGCCTTGCCGACGGTTCCCCTGAAAGATAATCCCGGGAAGAAGCAGACCCTGCTCTCTCTCATAAGCGAACAGTATCCCGAGGTCCTACAGATATCGGGGAAGAATACCTGGGAAGGAGGTGTGCTTCACCGTCTGGATACCGCTACCAGCGGCCTGGTTGTGGTCGCTAGGACAAAAGAAGCATATGCATTTTTACGCACCATCCAGAAAGCAGACCTGTTTTGGAAGGAGTACAGGGCCCAGAGCAGCTCCTATAGGCCTGAACTTCCCTCTGGATTCCCCCCCTATCCGTATGAGGACCCCTATGCAAGCAAGGGCAAGGAAGTCATCATAGGCAGCCTATTTCGCAGGTATGGGGAGCATCATAGGGAGGTCCGTCCGGTCCTGGCTACGAGTCCCAAGCATCTTTTGGACAAGACTACTGGAATCTGGCACCTGACCAGAGTCTGCTATAGTGGGAATCTGAGCAATGGTTCCAAACAATTTACCTGCAGGCTCTCCTCGGGCTTCCATCACCAGGTGAGGGCCCACTTGGCTTGGAGTGGGTGGCCACTAGATGGGGATCCGTTCTATCATGGAAAGGAAAATCCTACCCTTGGTCTGCGTTGCGTAGCAGTGCAGCTTCTGCACCCGGTTACTCAAGAGCAACTGGAGATAAGGGTCGATCAATAAGATAAGGAGTCATATACTATGGCAGATCAGAGAGAACAGAAGCTGGCCAAGCTTCTGGTTGAGTATTCGGTTGCACTACAGAAGGGGGAGTCCTGCTTGATCAATGCAGTGGATATTCCCATTTCCATGACAGAAGCGCTCATTGCAGCCGTATATGAAGCAGGGGCCTTTCCTCTGGTGAATGTTTGGAACCAGAGGTTGGAACGGGCTATGGTGCAGAGTGCCAGCGAAGCTTCCTTGGAGAAGTGGGCAGATGTCGATACCTACCGCATGAAGCAGGTGGACGCTTTCATAGGCATACGCGGTATAGCGAACGTCAGGGAGCTCTCTTCCATACCAGAAAAATCCAACCTCTATGGGAAGCTGTACAACACTCCTGTGCATATGGAAACCCGTCTTCCCCATACGAGGTGGGTGGTCCTCCGCTATCCTACCGAGGTCATGGCAATGCAGGCTGATAAGGGAACCCTCGAGTTTGAGGATTTCTTCTACAAAGTCTGTACGGAGGTCGACTACCAGAAGATGGCTGATGCCATGGATGTGGCCAAGAAGTACCTCGATACCGTGGACAGTGTCCATATCAAGGCCCCTGGAACGGACCTGCGCTTCTCCATCAAAGGGATGGCTTTTATCCCCTGTGCAGGGAAGATGAACATTCCAGACGGGGAGATGTACTCCTGTCCCGTCAGGGACTCGGTCAACGGGACAATAACATACAACTGTGACAGTACCTTCCACGGTCATCAGTTTAAGGATATCCGCTTTGTTTTCAAGAATGGTAAGATAGTCGAGGCATACAGTGATGACAACGCCTTGATCAAGGAGATTCTTGATGTGGATGATGGTGCGCGTTACCTAGGGGAGTTTGCCCTTGGATGCAACCCTGGTGTGCTCCATCCTATGGACAATACCCTCTTTGATGAGAAGATTGCAGGTTCCATCCACGTTACCCCAGGCAATGCCTATGAGGATTGCGACAATGGCAACCGTTCTTCGGTACACTGGGACCTGGTGCAGATACAGCGCCCCGAATATGGTGGGGGTGAGATCTACTTTGATGGGGTACTGGTCAGGAAAGACGGGATATTCGTCCACCCCGAGCTAAGAGGATTGAACTTCGAGTCTTGAGGCAAGATACACGTTCTTGTATTTTTTTTCTGAAGGTAGTTGACAAAATCTACTGAATATCTGTATAAATATGCAATATCAAAGGCGATGTGGAAGAAATTCCGCATCGCCTTTCTTATTTTCAGGCCTGTTAGGCCTGCCGTACAAAGGCGTGCGTTGGATTATATCCTGTGCACGCCTTCTTTATGTTCTCACGCGGGAGGGAGAGGTATGTATTCATCTGTAGACACAATGTGGGTATTGCTCGGAGCAGTTCTGGTCTTCTTTATGCAGGCTGGGTTCGCAATGGTAGAGACTGGCTTTACCCGAGCAAAAAATGCTGGCAACATCATCATGAAGAACCTCATGGATTTCAGTCTTGGCAGCATAGCCTTCTGGGTTCTAGGTTTTGGTCTCATGTTTGGCTTGGGTGCAAATGGGGAGAGCCGGTTCTTCATTGGAATACCTGATTTTTTTGTACAGCGCGATTATAGCTCTTCCTATCCTACCTTCGCCTTCCTTATTTTCCAGACTGTGTTTTGTGCAACGGCTGCTACAATTGTCAGTGGGGCAATGGCGGAGCGAACCAAGTTCCTTTCCTACTGCTTTTATTCGGTAATCATCAGTGCAGTTGTGTATCCGATCAGTGGCCACTGGATATGGGGTGGTGGATGGCTCAGCGAGCTTGGTTTCCATGATTTTGCAGGTTCTACAGCAGTCCACATGGTCGGTGGGGTTGCCGCCTTCATAGGTGCCAAGGTGCTGGGGCCACGGCTCGGAAAGTATTCCGAGGACGGTAAGGCAAAGGCTATACCAGGCCATAGCCTTACGTTGGGTGCCTTGGGAGTGTTTATCCTGTGGTTCTGTTGGTTCGGTTTCAACGGTGGATCGACCGTGTCCATGACAGGTGATGATACCCTGCTTACTGCTTCAAGTATTTTTGTCACCACTAACTTGGCCGCTTCCTTTGCAGCAACTGCCACTATGATCATCACCTGGGTCCGGTATAAGAAGCCTGATATCTCCATGACCCTTAACGGAGCCCTGGCAGGTCTTGTTGGGATCACAGCCGGCTGTGATGTGGTATCGCCAGTCGGAGCAGCAGCTATCGGCATCATCAGCGGGATTGTAATCGTATTTTCTGTTGAATTCTTTGAGAAAGTCGCCAAGATTGATGATCCTGTGGGTGCAATCTCAGTGCATGGGGTCTGTGGTGCCGTAGGGACTATTTTGGTTGGACTGTTCGCACTCGATGGTGGGCTTTTCTATGGTGGAGGCTTTGGCCTGTTGGGCATACAGGCTATTGGGGTAGGCTCGGTCATGCTATGGGTTTTGGTCACCATGAGCTTGGTATTCTTTCTCATTAAAAAGACTATTGGGCTGAGGGTCAGTGCAGCAGAGGAGATTGCCGGTCTCGATATTGAGGAACACGGACTGATCTCAAGTTATGCCGACTTCATGCCGTCCTTTGGTGGTGGTGTTATCCCTTCAGTGCTTGGGAAACCTGCACAAATCGATGAGGCGGTACCTGTACATGTGGTGCCTGTAGCTGCAGCATCCTCCCATACTGAGGCAAAGATGACCAAAGTGGTTATCGTCAGCCGCCAGAGCAAGTTCAATGACTTGAAGAAGGCGCTCAACGATATCGGGGTCATGGGCCTCACTGTCACGCAGGTGATGGGTTGTGGGATGCAGAAAGGCCGTAGTGAATACTATCGTGGTATTCCTTTGGAGATGAACCTGCTTCCGAAGATGCAGGTTGAGACAGTGATCAGCAAGGTGCCGGTTCGGACTGTTGTCGAGGTGGCCAAGAAAGCCTTGTATACCGGCCATATCGGAGACGGCAAGATCTTCGTCTATGATGTGGAGAATGTGATCAAGGTACGTACGGGCGAAGAAGGCTATGACGCGCTTCAGGATGAGGTGTTTGCAGAATGAGATTCCCTATTCGTGAATTTCTCAATCCTAGCTAAAAGGTCGAACTTTGAAGGCTGCGTAGAGATCTTTTCTGAAACAATATGGTAGGGAAAGCTACTAAAAGGGCGATGGGGAATATATTCCTCATCGCCTTTTTGCTGGAAGTTTCTCAAGATTAAAAAAAAATATGAGACACGCCCCAAAAGCCTGTTACCGCTCCATGTTGAAGGTTATGGTCCTGTTGTTCCAAATGATAACCCTGCTCTCCAGGTGGGCTTGCACTGCCCTTGAAAGGACTCTGCGCTCCACATCCTTGCCCACGTCCCTAAGGCCATCAGGGGAGAGTTCGTGATTTACCCGTACCACATCCTGTTCGATGATGGGGCCCTGGTCGAGGTCCTCACTGGCATAGTGGGCGGTTGCCCCTATCATCTTCACCCCACGCTCATATGCCCTGCGGTAGGGGTTCGCCCCCTGGAAAGCTGGCAGGAAACCGTGATGGATGTTGATGATCCTGCCTTGCCATGCATGGGTGAAATCGGAAGTGAGGATTTGCATATACCTAGCAAGTACAACCAGATCAACGTCAAATCGCTTTAGTAGCGTGAGGATCTTCTCCTCCTGGATATGTTTGGTCTCCTTTGTTATCGGAAGATAATAGAAGGGGATCCTAAATTGGTTGGCAACCACTTCGAGGTCGGGGTGGTTGCTGATGATCAAGGAGATCTCACACTTCAGCTCGCCCTCATCCTTTCTGGTTATCAGGTCATAGAGGCAGTGGCTGGTCTTGCTTACAATGATGGCTACCTTTGTCCGATAGTCGCTGTAATGACATTCCCAAGAGAGCTGGTGCTCTGATGCAAAGAGGGCAAACTCCTCTTCGAGTTCTTTTCTTGTGGTCTTCAGATCCTGCATATCGAGTTCGATACGCATGAAGTACCGCTTCTCGATGTTGTCAGTGTGTTGCTGACAATGCAGGATATTGTACCCTTTGGCGTAGAACCAGCTGGTCGTTGCCGCTAGGATTCCCTTGCGGTCTTCACATTGTATGAGGAATATGATCTTCTTCTTTTCTGCCATGATTGAGCCTTTTTTAGAATGGGGTTATTTCGGCACTTTCCTTCTCGTCTCCCAACACTATCTCAACTCGGCTTTTGGCCTCAGAAAGTGTTTTCTCCAACTTCTTGGACAAGAGCATTCCCTCCTCGAACAAGGCAAGGCTTTCTTCAAGGCTTGTATCCGAAGCGTTGAGCTTCTGGGCAATCTCCTCGATCCTGGATACATCTGTCTCAAAACTCATGCATTACTCCTCTATCAGGGCCTTTCGGCTTCCGTCGATGAATGTCAGTTTGATATGTTCCCCAACCTTGGCTTCCTCTCGATTGTGAAGGGCTTTTCCCTGTGAATCAAAGACGAGTGTGTAGCCTCGCGCCAGTATAGCAAGGGGAGAGAGGGCTTGCAACTCTCTGGTTGCCAGAAGAACCCTCTGAGAGCTCTTTTCAAGTTTTTCCTTATAGGCCTGGCTCATGGAGTGAGAGGCATTGGCCAAGAGGTATTCTCGCTTTTCCAAAAGGTGGGCCATGCTTCTTTGCATCGCTTCGGTGCTTGGGATTCGATGCTCAAGCAGTTGCAGGCGGTGCTGCATCCCCTTGTGTATCGCAAGGCTGAGACTCTCCACCTTCTGTCGCAGGTCAAGGATACCCTGGCTTACCAGCTCTGCTGCGGCCGAGGGGGTGGGGGCACGCAGGTCAGCGACAAAGTCGGAGAGGGCCCAGTCTATCTCATGGCCGACTGCGCTGATGACAGGTATCTCAGATTCGTATATCGCACGGATGACAACATCTTCACTGAAGGGCAGGAGATCTTCCAAGGATCCACCGCCACGTCCTACGATGAGTACATCACACAGTAGCAGGAGGTTTGCCTGCCTGATCCTGTTGGCGATGGTCTGAGCTGCTGCATTTCCCTGCACAGTGGCAGGAAGGATGAGAATGTCCAGCGAAGGGGCACGTCTTGAGAGGATCTGCAGGATGTCCTGCAAGGCAGCGCCTGTAGCGCTGGTGACCACCCCGACGCGTTTTGGTTTGATAGGGATGCTTTTTTTGCGCTCAGGGGCAAAATACCCCATCTCATCATACTCGCGCTTGCGCTTCTCCAGCAGGGCAAGTATGTCCCCCGTCCCGCTCTTTTCCATGGTGTCGCATTTCAGTTGGTAGGTGCCCCGTGCGGCATAGACGTCCAGCGATCCTGTAACCACCACCTTGTCGCCTTCTTGGGGTTTGAAGGTTACCCTCCAGGCGCTGCTTTTGAACATGATGGCCGAGAGGGAGGAGGTGCTGTCCTTGAGGGTGAAGAACCAGTGTCCGCTGGAGGCGGGGCGGAAGTTCGAAATTTCACCACTGACACGCAAACCATAAAAACCCTCTTCGAGTGTTCTCTTGATGAGGGTGGTAAGCTCTGTTACCGTGAGTTCTGTCCCAGATAGGAGAGAGTCATTCTGCATCGCTTTGCCCGCCCTTTGTCTTATGCCTCTTTAGGCTGCGAAGTTGGCTGAAGATGCCGGTGACTGAAAGGATTGCGACCCAGACGAGGAAGATCCAGATATCCAGATACCAGAACCGTGCAAGCAGATAGCTTATGAGCAGTGCTCCTCCTATGGCGTTTTCGAAGGCCATGTAGGAAGAGAAGTCACGCATGCAGAAAATGAGGATGGGAATCAGGAGCACTGCCGTAATCACCAGGCTCAGCGTAAGGGGTAAAAAACCCAGTAGGACCAAAAGGATGAAGAGGGCCATACTTAGGGCGGTGAAAAAGGAGACTATTTTCTCGGCAAACACCCCTGATTTCCTGGAAAGGGCAAACAGTAACAGCCCACCGATTGCAATGCTGGACATAGCTATGATGCTGAAGAGGTAGTGCTCCCCACTGATGAGCAGGTCCAGAAGTGACTGGATGGCGTTCTGTGTTTGCAAGGCCACGATGAGGGCCTCTTTGTGCATGAGCAAAAAAACCAGGGCAAGGCTGACCATGGCTCCCGATAGGACACTGCGTAGGGGGACAAGGTATTTTTTTGCTTTATTGCCGTAGAAGCAGAGGAAAAATCCTGCAAGCAGCCCCGCTATCATAATTGGGGCTCCCAGTGTGGGTAGGTCTGTGTGCATGAGCCGATTCCTTATTGGAGAGAAAAAAAAGAGACAGCTAACGTTGCTGCCTCTTAACCAAGAATGGTTCTCTTACTCCTGGATGATAGCTGCGGTTGGGCAGACATCTGCACAGACACCGCAATCGATGCAAAGATCCGCATCAATTACATAGATGTCACCTTCGGAGATAGCGTCAGTCGGACACTCTGGTAAACAAGTTCCGCATGCAGTACATGCGTCAGTGATTTTGTAAGCCATACTCTTGACTCCTTACAACATTTTAGTTGTTTCTGACTATATACTCACTCTCCTATCAAGTCAAGGAAGAAGATATATTTGTACTATTAGAACAGAAATGCCCCTTATAGGCCGTTAAAAAACTGATTACCTAGAAAGAAGAGGGAGAGAAGGCGGAAAGCCCCTCCCCAAAAAAACTATCATACACGTGCCGAAATGAGCAGGCTACATATGAGAAATGTTCTCTGACTAGAAATAGACTACGGTAAATCAGGTTGTAAAAGGTTTGTACAAAGAGATTTTAAACCTTTTTACTATAAAAACATATATGGTGTTTATATCCAGATTTAAATTGACAAGCGCCCGTTTATTTGTTAGCGTTACACAT
>WOYI010336599.1_pt1 | contig 12804 bp, 15 predicted proteins | sample 6423411 | NCBI WGS metagenome assembly WOYI01 (sample SAMN13441803, study PRJNA592873) | oil field metagenome | biome: oil field; feature: oil-well bore; material: oil-contaminated soil; isolation source: oil-contaminated soil from oil-well borehole | place: Germany: Wietze | collected 2016-10-18 ... | reverse complement strand
AGAAAGATGCCGGTACAATCAAAAAAACCACCAGGTTCGACAGGATCGATGGCCTGCTTATCTCATTTTTTCAGGGTAATTCTTGAGCAATTCCTGACCGGGCATCAGGATCGCCTTTGGCTCACAGACACTCTTGCAGAAGCAGCAGCCCACCATGCATAAAAACGGCTCTGCCACCCAGATCTTTCCATTCTCATCACGCTCAAACACTTCCCGCGCACATAAGTCCAGGCAAGCACCACAGTTGTTGCATAAGTCATCTGAAATAGTAGGAAACCAGGGTATCTGCTCTCGCGGGTAACCGCGCCAGGTGCCATAGTTGCGGGCAACGATCGCTTTCCCAGTTCGCCGGCGTTGATAGTAGCGCTGGTATTCCAACATTAGCGCGTTAGAGTAATCCTGTACCGCTGGTTTGGGAATGAAGTTGTTCTGTCTTACGCCATTCAGCAGGCGCTCTTTGATCTCCGGTTGGGTTGGAGTCAATCCCTCTTCATATAAAGCGGAAAACAACTCCTCCAATCCGAGCAAACCTGCCGGTTGACCACCGATTTGCAGCATGCGGTAGCTAAGTGCCATTTGTTCCCGATCAGTTCCCTTTTGCCAGGCAATCCGCGGCTTTAGCTTTGAGGTGCGCCACCATGGCGGTGAGGCCATTGCTGCGCTGGGAGGAGAGATGACGCCAAAGACCAAGCTCTTCGAACAGGCTCAGATCCGCTTCGAGCACGTCCTTGGCAGGCTGATGATTGAATAATTTGTACAATATCGCCACCATACCCTTCACCACCAGCGAATCACTGTCAGCCTCAAAAACCATCATGCCATCCTGGCAGTTCACGTCAAACCAGACGCTCGACTGGCAGCCTTTCACAAGGTTCTCATTAACCTTATTCTCCGGCTTCATCGCTGGCATGTCCATGCCCATTTCGATCAGATACTCATATTTTTCTTCCCAGTTTGCGAGGAGGGAAAAATCATCACTGAGCTCTTTTTGAATTTCCTGGATACCCGGCATGTTTACCTCTTTAGTATTTTGATGGCGCGCTTGACTCCGTCTGCCAATTTTTCAAGATCCGCCCGGTCGTTATACAGTGCCAGCGAAGCTCGCACCGTACCGCTGATGTGCAGGGCGTCCATGATTGGCTGGGTGCAGTGCTGCCCCGTGCGCACGGCGATGCCCATCGTGTCGAGAAGCACACCCATGTCGTAGTGCTGGATGCCATTCACATTAAAGGGCAGAATACCTGACCGATGGGTCGGAGCACCATAAATGACCAGGTCTGGAATCTCTGCCAGGAGGCTCAAGCCATATCCAAGCAAATCCTCTTCGTATTGCTGTAATTCATGCTGATCAAACTGCTGCAGGTAATCAACCGCAACCCCCAGCCCGATTGCCCCAGCCACATTGGGGGTTCCGGCTTCGAACTTGAAAGGCAGAACGTTGAATGTAACCTTTTCAGGGGTTACCATATCAATCATCTCACCGCCGCTAAGGAAGGGCGGTAATGCTTCCAACCATTTTTCTTTGCCGTAGAACACGCCAATTCCCATGGGTCCGTACATCTTGTGACCGGAAAAGACATAAAAATCGGCATCCAGGCTCTGCACATCGTGCGGAAGATGCTGTACAGACTGAGCAGCGTCCACCAGCACAGGTATCCCATGGGCGTGGGCAAGGCGGATAATTTCACCAACCGGATTGACCGTGCCAAGGGAATTAGAAACCTGGTTCACCGCAACCAGGCGGGTTTTCTCGTTGAGCATGCGCTCAAACAGTGCCAGGTCGAGCTCGCCGTTTTCGTTAAAAGGCAGAACGCGAAAGGCTGCGCCGCGCCTCAGGCACATCTGCTGCCAGGGGACGTAGTTGCTGTGGTGCTCAAGTTGCGAAACAATGACCTCATCCCCAGAATGGACAAACTTTTCGCCGAAGGTATATGCCAGCAAGTTAACCGACTCTGTCGTGCCGCGAGTGAAGATTACTTCATGGGTGTGCTCTGCGTTGATATAGCCTGCCACCTTCCGCCTTGCTCCCTCGTAGGCTTCGGTAGCCTGCACCGCCAGGGAGTGATTACCGCGATGGATGTTGGCATTCAGGTGGGTGTAATAATCAACCAGTGCGTCGATCACCACCTGTGGTTTTTGCGTGGTAGCGGCATTGTCAAGGTAGACCAGCGGGTGGTCATTGATGGTTTGCTTCAGGAGAGGAAAATCTGCTTTTGCGCTGAGGATGTCTTTACTCATATTTGTTCCTTAAGATGGCTTGATTTTACCATTCCCGCAGGTGAGTTGGAAGTTTGTAAGGCCTGGAAAGCCAGGAGGAGAGAAAATTGTTATGGGATGACAGATTAAAACCTGGTAAAGGTTGGGTTATCACTTGAACAACTGTGTTGATTTAATTTGAATTGGGATACAATCGTTAACAAATGAACCGTTGTACATATGTTGTCTGATGTTTGTGGAGGGAATATGCCCGAAAAAATATTGGTTGTAGATGATGAAATTTCTTTGCAGGAAACCTTAACCTACAATCTCAAAAAAGAAGGATATCTTGTGGAAGTGGCTGGAGATGGTATTGCCGCGCTGGAACTTTTCCGAACTTCCAAACCGGATCTGGTCATTCTGGACGTTATGTTGCCTGGGATGGATGGTTTCGAAATTTGCCGCACGATGCGCCAGGAATCTAACACTCCTGTATTAATGCTGACTGCCCGGGACGATGAAATTGACCGGGTGGTTGGGCTGGAGGTCGGCGCTGATGATTATCTTCCCAAGCCTTTCAGCATGCGCGAGTTGATCGCACGTGTCAAAGCGCTCCTTCGCCGCGTTCGACTGATCCGTGAGGAAGTTGGCAATGCCGCGCAGGAAGCCAATCAACCCAGGACCCTTGTCTTCGGGAATCTGGAAATTGACACCAACCGGAGGGAAGTCCGTTTGGATGGAAAAGTCCTGCAGTTTAAACCCAAGGAATTCGAACTGCTGGCCTTTATGGGGCAGCACAAGGGCCGCGTGCTCACCCGGGAACTAATTCTCGAGAGGGTCTGGGGTTGGGGTTATGTGGGCGACTCGCGTACTGTAGACGTGCACATACGATGGCTTCGTGAAAAAATTGAAACCACCCCTGAGACTCCGCAGAGAATCATCACGGTCCGCGGGGCAGGTTACCGCTTCGAAGGGTAAAACTGATCATGAAAATGCGCATCCACTCGCGCATTGCCTGGCCTTTCATCCTGACGCTGGTGTTAACACTGGCAATCTGGCTGATAGCTGTACCCTTGCTCGAAAAATCCGCCTACCAAAAAGCGCTCATAAATGGGGTGCCAGTAGACCTTTCGTTTGTACAAAACGCGGCGATTGTGATCTCACTGACTGGATTATTAGTCGGTTTGAGTATTACTTTGATTTACACCAACCGCTACGTTGATGATCTTAAGACTCTTACAGAAGCCGCCAAAGAGCTCGGTGAAGGCAAAAACCAGGAAATCAACCTGCTGCCAATGCAAAACTCTCTGCGTGAGATGGGCGAATTACGGGAAGCTCTGCAAAAAACTGCTCACCAAATTGAAGATCAAATTGACGCGCTGTCCAAGGAGCGAGCCATGCTTTCGGCAGTATTGCGGCAGATGACCGACGGAGTCCTGATCGCTGACAGCAGCGGCAAAGTTCAATTACTGAATGACGCCGCGGAAAAACTGTTTATGATCAGTGAAGAAGAAGCTCTGGGGCGTTCGGTTGTGGAGGTCATGCGGCATCATCGCTTGGTGGAACTTTGGGAAGAGACGCGCGATGGTCCTGCAAAAACCATCACCATGGAAATGGGGGCAATGCATAAGTTCCTGCAGGTGGTTGGCATTCCTCTTGGTGAGGAATTACCTGGGCGTTCCATGTTGCTTTTCCAGGATCTGACCCAGACCCACCGCCTCGAAACTATCCGGCGGGACTTTATCTCGAACATCTCGCACGAACTCCGTACCCCAATGGCAGGGTTAAAGGCTATCAGCGAGACCTTGCTGGATGGAGCCCTGGAGGACCCCACTGTCGCCCGGAATTTTGTGGTGAGGATGGACAGTGAGGTGGATAATCTCACACAGATGGTCAATGAACTGCTTGAGCTCTCCCGTATCGAAGCTGGACGGTTCAATTTTGATTATCAACGTATCGAGCCCTATCGGCTGATGCAAAAACCAGTTGAGCGTATGGTTTTGCAGGCAGAACGGGTAAATCTGACATTGAGTTACGATTGTCCGGTTGATCTTCCACTGGTTTTTGCTGACCCGGAACGCATCTCGCAGGTTTTTATCAACCTGATCCATAATGCCATCAAATTTACTCCCAATGGTGGTCGAATTCATGTAACCGCCTATCAGGATGGACAGATGGTGGTCTTCAAAGTCAGCGACACGGGTGTAGGCATTGCAGAGAAAGATATAACCCGCATCTTTGAACGATTTTACAAGGCCGACCGGGCAAGATCGGGCGGTGGAACGGGATTGGGTCTTTCGATTTGCAAGCACATCGTTGAGGCCCATGGTGGAAAAATCTGGGCTGAGAGTGTTGAAAATGAAGGTTCTGATTTTTACTTTTCACTACCCGTGGTATATGGTGAAAATTAATAATTAACAGGCTTTTTACAGCCTGCCAAAGAGATCTTAACCAACTCATCGAAAGGGAAGCAGGGGATGGTGTTATAGTAAATTATTGAGAAATCCTTGGATGGTTGTAGGGATCAAGTTATTATATAATAAACTATCGTTTTTACCTTTGGAGGCATGATGTCCCGTTTTACCTTAGATCAGGAAATTAGGCTCGTTCAGGATGAAATGCTCTTGCTGGGCAGTCTGGCTGAACAAGCTATCTTGAACTCGGTTGATGCCTTGCGAAGGCAGGACGTTGCCGCGGCAAGAACTATTGCCCTCGAAGATAAGAAAATCAATGACAAGCACTTTGCGATTGAGAACCACATCCTGATCATTTTCGCCACCCAATCTCCATTAGCTCGCGACCTCCGCCTACTGGCTGCTATGCTGGAGATCATTACTGAGCTCGAGCGCATTGGCGATTACGCCAAGGGCATTGCCAAGGTTGCTATCCGCCTGGCGGATGACGAGACCCCGGTCCCAATCCAGGAAATCTCAACGATGGCCGATAAAGCCACATCCATGCTTCATCGCGCCCTGGGTGCCTTCATCTCCGAGGACGTTACGGCTGCCTATGCCATCCCCAAGGAAGATGACGAGGTGGATGAGCTTTATATCACTGTCTACCGCAAAATCGTTCAGAATATGATCAAGAATCCAGAGACCATCGACCATACCAACCAGATCCTCTGGGTCATTCATAATCTTGAGCGCACAGCTGACAGGGTGACGAATATCTGCGAACGCATCATTTTCATCGTGTCTGGTGAGCTGCTTGAGCTGGATTCCTCTGATGATGAAGACCGGGAGGTCTAAACCCCTTCCCATCTAGCAAAAAACGCGCCAGTAAGCGCGTTTTACCTCCTTCAACTTTTTGTGAACATTGGATGTAAGTGTGGTTATTAGTGTATAGGTAGTTTATTTGGATTTTGGTTTTTTACAGGGAGGGAACAGTGCCAGCACTACAGACGTATGGTATACCATCCTCCAGAGTAACAATTACATCTGGTATTAATGCAGAGTCAGGGTTCAATAGTTTTTCGGACACAGTGCAATGGTTTGATGGTTTCAATGACCACCCCATGAAAACCGCAAATTTCATCATCGGGTCTGCAGATGGGTGTCCAGATGATTTTCCTCCAGCCACTCCCCCGCAAGGTAATGTTTACCCAGCGGAGTGCAATGATGGATGGACGCAAGATGATGTTAACAAGATCAATAATGGGTATATAACTTCGGCGGCGATACCAATGAACTTCCTGCCGAATGGGTATCAAGCCTCACAGTGGTACAGAATTGGCTTGTACTCCCATTACGTGCACAATAACAACATCGACTTTTTTGGTGTAATGACCCAGAAGGCCGCTTGTGAGCAAAGGGAACAGGAAGACCCTGGCGCATATTATGGCATGGATAATTCACTTTACTTTGGATATCAACAATTTCGGACCAGGGTTGTTTCAGACAGCCGGATAAATAGTTTTCTATTATGGGGAGCAGATATGAAGTATTACCGGGGAGCGCCGTAAGATGAAAAAGACTACTTATGTCCTAATGACCGGCATCATGTTGACCTTAATGATTGGCTTGGTGAGCTTGGTTAATGCCGTTCGGGATCAACCTTCAAATGATGTTGATTTGTATCAAAACGCGATTCCTGGAGAATGGGATGCGAATATTACACAAATCACGAATCCGGCACAGAAGGCAACTGAAATCATGCGGTTGGAGCAATTCAGGCAGGCCGCAACGCGATATGCCGCCCAGGCACTCGCAGAAGCTAACTTTACGGGAACGAGGAGTATCGCAACAATACCGACACCCGTCGAAGTCGGCTCGCCATTACGAGGTGTGATTGAAGACCTCGGTTTCGATGATCTTCGCAGGGAGCTGAAATCCACTAATGGCTGGGTTGGAGAAATAGGTGGATTGGTTTACTCACTCTCCGCTGGGTGTTACCGGGCCGATGAAAGCCTTGGCTTGGTCCAATTACGAATCATCACCATGGAGGAGTACAGTCGGACAACAGTGAATGTCGATTGCCCACGCAAGAGCGGCGCTCTCCGCGTTGAAGAAGTGAAAGGCTCGCGGGTGATCTTACGGGCATCCAATGGAGAATTGTTTTACTTTGATTTACTTGCGAGACAATTTGTGGAGAGTTTGGACGTTGTCGTCCCCACGGCCACGCCTTTTACACCACCACAAACTGAAGATCCCAATCCCACTCCAACTTGGAATCCATACCCTTGAGCGCACAGCTGACAGGGTGACGAATATCTGCGAACGCATCATTTTCATCGTGTCTGGTGAGCTGCTTGAGCTGGATTCCTCTGATGATGAAGACCGGGAGGTCTAAACCCCTTCCCATCTAGCAAAAAACGCGCCAGTAAGCGCGTTTTTTTATATACGCAATATCGCAAAAACCAGTAGAGTAAACTATAATCTTTATATCTCGTGGTTGACATGACAAATTCGTTAGTGCCAAAATTAAGAGAGGAGGCACAGCTAGTGTTAAGAAAAAACGATACCAAAGGGAAGTTGATTGTTGTGGAGGGAATTGACGGTTCCGGCAAATCCACGCAAATCGACCTGCTTTATAAGTGGCTTCTGAGAGCTGGATATTCAGCCTACTTCAGTGAATGGAATAGCTCTGCATTGGTAAAAAGCACCACACGTACTGCAAAAAAGTCTAAATCTTTCACCCCCACCACTTTCAGTATTCTGCACTGTACCGATTTTGCGGATCGGTGGGAGAATAGCATCTATCCCCTGCTTAAAGCGGGCGTCATTGTGCTGGCAGACCGCTACGCATTTACAGCTTTTGCGCGTGATGTTGCCCGCGGTGTTGACCCGGAATGGGTGCGCAACATGTATTCATTTGCTATTATGCCTGACGCGGCGCTCTACTTCTCCGTACCGCTGGATGTTGCCGTGGGGCGCATCACCGGCGCAAGATCCAGCCTGAAGTACTATGAGGCAGGCATGGACCTGGGGCTCTCGGATAATATCAATGAGAGCTTTAAGCTCTTCCAAGGCAAGATCCTGAATGAATACGACAAAATGGTGGATGAGTTTGGGCTGACCATAATTGATGGCACCAAGCCCGTCAAGGACCAGCAGAGAAAAGTGCGCTCAATTATCAAAAAGATCCTGGTAGGTTTTGAGGGGCTGCCAAATCCCAACAAGATGCCCATTTCTGTCACTAACATCCAGGCGGACAAACCCAAAAAAGGAGGCTCAAAATGAATAAAGCAACCTTTTATGGAGCGGGCTTCCCCTACCGCGATTTTGGCAATCTCCCCGGCAAATTGATTGTGCTGGAAGGAACCGATGGCGTTGGACGATCGACCCAGGTCAAAAAGCTGCGCAGTTGGCTCGAGGAAGAAGGCTATGCGGTCTCCGATACCGGGCTGACACGCTCAGAACTGACCGCTGCCGGGCTTGAGGCTGCCAAGAGCGGACACACGCTTGGTCCGATTACGATGAGCCTCTTCTATGCGGCAGACTTTGCCGACCGCCTTGAGAACCAGATCATCCCTGCCTTGCAGGCAGGTTTTGTGGTGCTTTCAGACCGTTACTTCTATTCAGTCGTTGCACGGGATAGTATTCGCGGCATCAGCAGTACCTGGTCTAAACAGTTGTATGGAATCGCACTCAAACCTGATTTGATCCTATACATGAAAGCCAGCATCCCTTCATTGGTGACACGCCTGATCCATGGGAGAGGTCTGAACTATTGGGAATCTGGCATGGACCTGCACCTGGCGGATAACTTATATGACAGCTTTGTTCAATATCAGGGTTTGATCCTTGAACAGTTCGATATCATGGCAAAAGAATACAACTTCATGACCATTGATGCTGACCCAACAGAAGACAAAATCTTTGAGGAACTCAAAAAACCCATTCTTGAACTGCTGCACAACCGGCTGACCAAAGGCAACAAACCGAAGTAGAGAGTAACTTACCCCAGCATGCCTGGGGTAAGTCTTTTAGGAGAGTCAATGACCAAAATCCGATCTGAAGCTGTCTGTGTCTATGGGGCAAAGATCATCCATACTCACGTTCTGGCGATGCAGGCCGAGATCGAAGGCGTGCTGGAATCCAGGGACATTGAATACATCCATCGTATGCGCGTTGCTTCGCGCCGGCTTCGCAGTGCACTGGTAATCTTTAAGGGTTGCTTATTAAGCAAAGACTTCAAGACCTTTTCCCGCGATATACGGGATGTGACCCGTTCTCTTGGGGCAGCACGCGATTTGGATGTACAGTTAGCGGTACTCGAGAGCGTCATTCCCGATTTTTCCGATCCCAAACTCATCCCAGGTTTGCGCCGGCTGCAATTTCGCCTCAAGCAGCAGCGTGTGGGAGCTCAAAAAGACGTCATAACTGCCATAAAGGTGCTCCAGGCAGATGATACTTTAGCGAATCTCACCAAATGGGCAGCACCCTTTCAGGAGTTGTCGGAAGGCGTCTATCTTTTTTCACCCGCGCTCTATGAACTTGCATTTAGTGGCATCAATGCCCGCCTTAATGAACTGCTTGATCATGCGGCACATATCCAGGATGAGAGTAATGTGACTGAATTGCACAATATGCGTATCAGCGCCAAGCGATTACGCTACACAATGGAAGCCTTTACTGATCTGTACGGCGCAAGTCTGAAGCCTTTTATTAATCAGACAAGGAAATTCCAGGACATGCTGGGAGAAATCCATGACGCGGATGTTTGGATCGAAATGATCCCACGCTTCATCCAGGAAGAAGGCGAACGGATATTTATGTATTTTGGAAATAACCGCCCTCTCAAACGGCTGCTGCCTGGTTTGGATGCTTTCAGGGCTAACCGCACAGAAAAGCGCAAGGCAGATTATCAGCGGTTTCTCGGGATATGGGCGCAAGCCGAGGAAGAACATCTTTGGGATGAACTCCTCAAGCTCATTAACGCCCCACTCGATCTCGAAGTTGCACTGCGTTCCCTGCAGCAGCTTGAAAATCCCCACGTGGTGCAGTCAGAGGATTTCGAGGATATCTCCCCGGAGGATTAACTTACCCTCCGACCGTTTCTTGTGTATCTCAATCTCAGGATAGGTTGGCACATTAAATTTTTTGATGCAAATGTATCCCAAAAAGCCTACCCGCTGGTAGGCTCATCTTTTGTCAGATTGCGTTCCATGCGCTGCAAGAGAGAATAATTAACCATGGCTACAATAACCATAAACACCAGTAAAAGCAGATAGCCGATCTTCCAATTTTCCTGCCCCACCATCATGGTGTACTCCGACATGCCCCCGATGCCTGAAATGAGCGTGAGCGGCATAAATATGCTGCTGATCAGCGTTAGGCGCCGCATGCTGGCGTTCGTGCGGTTTGAGGTCTCAGCCATGCGATTGCTGATCAATGAGAGGTGGATTTCCATCAGACTTGTCACCTGATCCCTTGCAGTTTCTGAGATTTCATAATAGCGTGAGAGATGGTCATACACATCCCGAAAGAAAACCAGCGACTTCTCAGCGATGAAGGGACTGTCTTGCCGGATTAACTTACTGAGCACCTCGCGTTCATAGAATACAGATTTACGGATGATCATCAAATCGCGTCGGGAGTCCAGCAGCCGCGAGAGATCGTAGTCTGGTGAGCCTTTCAGAATCTCATCTTCGTCTTTGTCCAGTTTGGTTTCGATCTGGTCAATAGCTAAAAACTTACGGTCTACTACTGTGTCAATTAAGAGGTGAAGCAAGAAGGATGGACCGTTTCGGACTCTCTGACTCTCCCGTTCAACCAGGCGCTCCACGCCCTGCAATAATGGTTGGTTTTGACTATCCCGATGAGTGATGCTAATGATGAAATTCTTTCCAATAACCAGGTCAAGTTCGTGTGCCAGCAATTCCTCAGAAGAGATCTCGAATATGTTAAAGACCATGAAGGAATAGTGTGGGAATAAATCAAGCTTGGGTAACTGCTCTTCATTAAGGCTATCTTCGATGCTCAGAGGGTGAATGTTAAGTTCGGTAATGAGGGGCTGGAGGTCCTCATTTTTCGGGTCGCAATAATCAAGCCAAGCATATCCACCGTCCTGGGCAGCCTTCATTGCATCATGAATGGAAGAGACCAGCGAGAGCTCTCCGACTGGGTTGATAAAGAAAAAGCGCGAATAGGGTTCAGTGGTGGCAATGGGGTGTTGGATTAGTTCAGTCATTGTGGTCCTTTGTTGAAGCGTTGTGCGCGAGAATTTTGACTACAGGTGAGAATGGATTCCAATCCAGCAATCTGGCAAACTGGAGCGGCGTTATCTTTCGTTGCGATTGGATGGCATTGCGTTTTTTACACATGGCTGAAAGTCCCTTAAGAGCGTCCGTCTTTCCTCTGAAGAGATCTTTCCCGGATGGCATAAAAACTCCCGCAATTACATAGATCAGATTGTAGAAAATGTGGGCAGGGAGTAGCAGGTAGAACAGGAACCCCGGCATGTTTTTTATGAAGGCCCAAATCAGATTACGCTGCCCGTAATAGGTCGCAAAGTCACTGCGGTAGCCAGTGCTGCCAGAACCCACGTGCTGGACTACCGCTTCTGGCAAATAGAGAAAAGGAAATCCAGCCAGCTGCAAGCGCATATCAAGGTCGAGGTCCTCCATGTAGGCGAAGAATTCCTCATCAAATCCCCCCACCTGTTCAAAAGCAGTCCGGGGATAGGCAGAAGCTGCCGCGCAGGCGCTCATCACGTAGCGGGGTCCGGTTGCGCTTTTTGTCGCCGGCTGGTTGTGGTTTTTGCGCCATGCCAGGCCGCTGGCATGGTAAACATTCCATTCCCCGTCAAGGATCGCCGGATTGCCGGCTTGCAAGAGGCGTGAGGCAAAACAATGCCCGGGGTGAGCCAGCGCAGCCTGGTGAAACGTTGCGAGCCAATCCGGTTCGGGGAACGCATCGCTGTTCAACAGCACCAGGTACTCACCTGAAGCCGACTTTGCAGCCAGGTTATTTCCGCCAGCAAAACCAAGATTGGCATCGGAATGGAGATGCTTTAGGTCAAGATCGTGGAAAACTGCCAAAATTGCAGGGTCAGGCGGCTGGCTGGCACCGTTGTCAAGCAGGATCACTTCAAAATCCTTAAAAGTTTGCGCTTGGAGTGAATGCAAACAGGTCTGGAGATATTGTTCACTCTGCCAGAGCAGGATCAGGATTGAGAAGAAGGGTTGGTTCATGTTCACTTTCACTGTTCTGTTTATTATAGTTTAAGTAGGGAATGTGCAAGGGTTTGAAACCAGGCGCCCAGGGCTTGTATAATTCAGCTCATAAAACCGACAGGATGTATGAACATGGCGAAATCCAGTAATTCCAGGCAAGATCGCACGGCAACCAAACCAAAGAATAGTGGTCAAGAAAAACCAAGGCAGAAGCTACCAGTGTGGGGTTGGGCACTGATTGTAATAGGTGTGATTCTCGGGGGTTATCTGCTAACGAGAAATATGAGGCAACAAGAGCCAGCCATGAGCAATTTACCAGCAGAGATCAGCGTAACCGAAGCGGCTAAACTTGAACAGCAAGATTGGTTCTTCCTGGACGTGCGTGAGCCAAGCGAGTGGGAAGAAGCCCATATTCCCTATGCCACGCTTATTCCACTCGGGGAGCTGACTTCCAGGCTGTCTGAGATACCAAAGGATAAGAACATCGTTGTAGTCTGTCGGTCTGGCAATCGCAGCGCTGTGGGACGAGACTTGCTCATTAATTCTGGATTCACCAATGTAACCAGCATGGCTGGTGGCATGAACACCTGGCAAGCCCAGGGGCACCCGGTGGTAATCGGACCGTAATCGCGATATTTGCATAATAGGAACCGAAAAAAGCCGTCTACCAAACCGCCTATACTTACTTCCTTTTTACTACCATACTTGCAAGCTTGAGGTTATGCAGTAAATTCTGCCTTTTTATGCTAGATCCAAAAACTCTAATCCACAGCCAGGCCCACTGAAGGCTGGCATGCCCAATCCTTTTCCTATGGTAAGATTAAAAACTGTCTGATACACAAAAAGGTGACACAATTGGCCAGTAATTCTAAACCTGTCTATGACTCCGCAAGCTACCGGGTGCCAGCGATTTCCGAATTGAAAGAATTAGGAAAATATCGCTACCTGCTTGGGCAATTAATTCGACGGGACATTCTCACGCGTTACAA
>WOYI010030809.1_pt1 | contig 12812 bp, 9 predicted proteins | sample 6423411 | NCBI WGS metagenome assembly WOYI01 (sample SAMN13441803, study PRJNA592873) | oil field metagenome | biome: oil field; feature: oil-well bore; material: oil-contaminated soil; isolation source: oil-contaminated soil from oil-well borehole | place: Germany: Wietze | collected 2016-10-18 ... | reverse complement strand
GGGTATGGGCCGGATCGAAGAGAAGATAATACTGTGTCAAAAGGAAGGATCCGGGTGGAGGAGAGCGAGCCATGAATGGATTTAAAGGCAAAAAGATAGGCCTCGCGCTAGGTGGGGGAGCTGTTCTCGGCGCCGCTCATATCGGGGTTCTTAAAGCGTTGAAGGAAAACGATGTTAATATCGCTTGTATCGCGGGAACTAGCGTAGGAGCTTTTATCGGAGCCTTTTTCGCTTTTGGCGTCGAATGGGATGAAATAGACAGGATCGCAAGGAACTTGAAATGGCTGGATGTTTCCCGCATGTCCATTTCACAGTACGGTCTGCTATCAAACAGGAAACTTGGGGATCTGCTCATTGAACATGTTGGAGATGTGAGTTTCGATCAGGCAGTGATCCCTCTTGCAATGGTTGCTGCGGATATTTCAACGGGAGAAAAGGTTGTTATCAGAGAGGGGAGTGTTTCCTCCGCCGCAATGGCAAGCAGCTGTATCCCGGGAATATTCGTACCCGTTGAAATGAACGGCAGACTTCTGGTAGACGGAGGCATTGTCGAAAACGTTCCCATCAGTCCGCTGCAGGAAATGAAGGTCGATCTCATCATCGCTGTCGATCTGAATTCGGGACTGAGGGAGGAGAGACCGGGAAACATCGTTGAAGTTCTTCTCCGGTCCTTTAATTTTATGCTTGCCTCGGCTACGCGTCTGCAGATCGAGGGGGCGGATATTCTGATCCAGCCGGATCTGTCTGCTTTCAATATGTATGATATGGACCAGTCAGGCAACCTGTTCGAGGCAGGATATCTGGAAGCAATGAAGATGTTGAAGAAGGTCATGTGAAAGGGCAGTATTGTACCGTTCCAGGTATCTACTGTAACACGGATATGCCGGGCCGCTCCTGGAACGGGACCAGAGGAAAGGTTTCAGGGTGTTCCCTGGGGGCATCTGACGAACTGACCAATAACAGGAAGCCGCCTGAAATGAGCGGCCTCCTGTTTATTTTAAAGTTAGGCCATAATCAGGATCATAAAAATCCCTTTATGGTGTATCTTATTCAGCGCGGGGTGATTTCGTTTTTTCATTTCTCACCGTCGGATTTTGCAATATTCCCCGATAAGAAGGTGATGGAGCAATGAAGGAAGAACTGCCCGAAAAAGCCAGTAATTTTATTGAGCAGATTATCCGGGATGATCTCGAATCGGGAAAGATCGAAAAGGTCATTACCCGTTTCCCCCCTGAGCCGAACGGATATCTTCACATCGGTCACGCAAAGTCGATATGCCTGAACTTTGGGCTCAGCGAGCTGTTCGGGGGCGAGTGCAACCTTCGGTTTGATGATACGAACCCGACTAAAGAAGAAAAGGAATATGTTGAATCGATCAAGGAGGATGTAGCATGGCTCGGTTTCAATTGGGCTAATCTCAGGTTCGCGTCAGACTATTTCGATGATTTCTTCAAGTGGGCGCTTGAGCTGATCGAGGCGGGAAAAGCTTACGTCGATCATCAGTCCGCAGATGAGATCAGAAAGAACCGTGGCTCACTGACCGAACCGGGAAAGAATTCTCCTTACAGAGACAGGACGAGCGCTGAAAACAGGGATCTGTTCTGCAAGATGAGGGAAGGAGAATTGGCGGAGGGCGATTGCGTACTTAGAGCAAAGATCGATATGGCGCATCCGAACCTTAACATGCGCGATCCTGTCATGTACAGGATCCTTCACCAGTCCCACCACCGTACTGGTGATAAGTGGTGTATATATCCGATGTATGATTTCGCCCACGGTTACGAAGACGCCATTGAAGGTGTTACGCACTCCATCTGTACCCTGGAATTTGAGGATCACAGGCCGCTTTATGAATGGTTCCTTGACAATGTGTCAGTTCCTCACAGGCCAAGACAGTTTGAGTTTGCCAGACTGAACATGACTTACACTGTTATGAGCAAGCGCAAGCTCCTCGAGTTGATAACGCAAGGCTGCGTTTCAGGCTGGGACGATCCTCGCATGCCGACGATCTCCGGCCTCAGGCGCAGGGGGTATACCCCTTCTTCTATCCGGACCTTCTGTAAAAAGATAGGCGTCTCCAAGGCGAATAGTCTTGTGGACGTGGAATTGCTGCATCACTGTATCAGGGACGAGCTTAACCTCAGCGCCACGAGAGTCATGGCGATTCTCAGACCGCTTAAGCTCGTGATAGAAAATTACCCAGAAGACAAGATCGAGGAACTGGAAGCGCTGAACAACCCCGAGTCCGATATCCCAACGTACCGGAAGATCCTTTTTGAAAGGGAGCTTTTCATTGAACAGGATGATTTCATGGAAGACCCTCCCAAGAAGTTCTTCAGGCTCTTCCCAGGTGCTGAAGTGCGTCTGAAGCATGCCTTTTTCGTAAAATGCACTGGATTCAAAAAGGATGCGGGGGGAAGGGTTGTCGAGGTGCGCTGCATCTATGACCCCCGAAGTCGGGGAGGCGAGTCCCCTGACGGCAGAAAAGTAAAGGGAACTCTGCACTGGGTAAGTGTGTCCCAGGCAGCGAAGGCCGAGATCCGTCTTTACGACCATCTTTTGACGTTAAGGGATATGGATGCCATGGAAGAAGGCGAAGATTTCAAGGATTATCTGAATCCAGCATCAATGGAAAGACTGACCGAGTGCAGAGTTGAGGAGTCGCTCGTCAACGCAAAACCCGGGGAACGTTTTCAGTTCCTGAGGCACGGCTATTTTTTTGCTGATCATGATCACTCTTCAAAAATGCCTGTATTCAACAGAATCGTGTCACTGAGAGACAGTTGGGCCAGGGAGATGAAAAAGAGCGACTGAATCCGGATATTTTTTCGTGGAGTTATTTTTTCCTCGCACGTTATCTATGCAGGAAACCTGGAGGAGAAAAGTACGAACAGAAAAAGAGATCCATTATCAGCAGATCATGTGAAATACTGCTTCAAATCTGCCGGCATCAGGCAGGGGTGGTGGAAAGGAAGCGGTCCAATTGTAGCTGCTGTTTCCGGCGGAAGCGATTCAATGGCCATGCTGTGGCTGCTTCGCTTCTTCTGGAAAGGCAATATCATAGTAGCCCACCTGGAGCATGGGTTTCGTGATAAAACAGCTCTTCGAGACGCCGAGTTCGTTGAAAAAATCAGCCGCGAGTGGGATCTGGAGTGTTTTATAGAACACCGGAACGTCCCCTCCCTTAAGAAGCTCGGAGAAACTCTTGAGGAGGCGGGTCGAAGGGAGAGGTATCAGTTCCTGAGGAAGGTCGCTGGGGGAACCGGGGCCCGATTTATTGCGACCGGCCACAATGCCGACGATGCAGCGGAGACAATGTTTTTCAACACCCTTCGAGGCACAGGGATAAGAGGTCTTAGAGGCATTCCCGAAGTGAGGGGAGAAGTGATCCGTCCCATCATCGATTGCTTCAGGGATGAGTTGCAGTCATTACTGGCAGAACGTTCCGTTCCATGGGTAACCGATGAATCAAACGAGGATGTGAGATATTTTAGGAACAGGATCCGGCATATTATCTTCCCTTTCCTTGAGAAGGAAGGAAACCCCCGCCTCAGGGAACACCTTGCGGCCCTGGGCGCGGAGATGTCCTGTCTTGAGGTGAAGAGAGAGATTCATGCGCGATCAATGTCGTCGTGGCTCGCGATGGAGTTTCCTTTAGCTGTGAAAGCGTGGAGGCTTGAACCTCTTCGGATGTTGGATGCTCTTTCGCTCCAATCCCTTTTCGCCTATGAGGGGAGAGCCCTGGGCCTTGCGCCTCTTTCCAGGAGCAAAACCGCGTCCCTTCTTGGTCTGATAAGCGGCGGGGTCACACCATGGCGTTTTCAGTGGGAGAACTCCCTTGAGATCTGCGGGTCCAGAGGAATGGCAGCCCTGGTTGACAGATGTTTGTTTTCCGATGACGCTCCGCCGGACCTCGAAATCCCCCTGAATGGAGAGTATGGCAGTTTCAGTTGGGGGCAATGGAAATTTGAGTGGAAACTCGAAGAGGGACCATGCTCCGGAAGTGGCGACAGCTTTTGCCTGGTGCAGTTTCCTGACGATGGACAACTAAAGGTTACAAGCCTGGAGTCTGCCAGGGGGTATAAGGAAATTTATCAAATGGTTCCATGGTGGGGACGCCGGAGATGGCCTGCCCTCAATATCGGCAAAAACTTCTGGGTGCCTCTCGGAGGGTTTGAACTTGCCGTTGAGCCTGCCTTTTCCAAGGTAAATTGTTTACGGTTAATTACCTCCGTCCAATCCTGTTTTGAAAGGAGAGCCCAGCCATGCCTTATGAATTGGGAGATGTCCTGATCAGTAGGGAAAATATCGACGAGCGAGTCCGCGAACTTGCCTGGGATATCAGTTCCACCTATGGGGGCAGGGATCTTGTGATCCTGGGAGTTCTCAAAGGGGCAGTGATATTTCTTTCAGATCTTATCAGGAATCTGCCTGTTTCAATGGCAACAGAACTTGATTTTCTTGGTGTTTCATCTTATGGTTCCTCAACAAAATCCAGCGGTGTTGTCAGGATCATCAAGGATCTCGATATAAGCATAACTGGAAGGAACGTAATTATTGTTGAGGATATCGTGGATACCGGATTGACACTTTCCTATCTTGTGAATATCCTTCGTGAACGTGACCCTGAGACGTTGGATGTTTGCGCTCTCCTTGACAAGCCTTCCCGGAGAAAGACGGATATCGAGATAGCCTTCAGGGGGTTCGAAATCCCAGATGAATTTGTGGTAGGCTATGGTCTGGATTATTCCGGAAAGTGGAGAAACCTTCCTGAAATCTACACGTTGGTGACAAACCCTTAGCCTGAATGGTCTGTAATGCGTCATATGAACGAGAGGTGGGACCGCATTGGGAAAAATGGTAAAAAATCTCGGGCTGTACCTGGTAATGATAGTTCTTGTTGTCAGCCTTGTGAACATGTTCCTTTCGCCAGTCCAGGGCCCCGAGGAATATGAATCCATCAGTTACAGCGCTTTCCTCGGTTCCTTCAAGGAAGGCAAAATAGAACAGGTTTCAATAGAAGGAGATAACATCAAGGGAACCAGAAATGGAGGCAAGAAATTCAGCACTATCGCTGTAGGAATAGGAGAACTCGCTCCCCGGCTTGCTGAAAGCGGCGTAAAGGTAGAGGTTCTTCCCCCTGTCAAATCACCATGGTGGGTCAGTATCATGTCGTCGCTGTTCCCGACCCTTCTTTTGATAGGCGCGTGGGTTTTTATCATTTACCACATGCAGGGCGGGAACAACAAGGTAATGAGTTTTGGCAAGAACAAGGCAAAGATGTTCCTCGACAACCGTCCCAAGGTGACTTTTGCGGACGTCGCAGGATGCGACGAATCCAAGGAGGAGCTTATGGAGGTTGTCGATTACCTCAGGGATCCCGCACGTTTTTCCAGGCTCGGTGCCAAGGTCCCCAAGGGAGTTCTTCTTCTCGGGCCTCCCGGGGCGGGTAAGACCCTTCTTGCGAGGGCATGTTCCGGAGAGGCAGAGGTGCCTTTCTTCAGCATCAGCGGATCCGATTTCGTCGAAATGTTCGTGGGAGTTGGAGCGGCCCGCGTCAGGGATATGTTCGAGCAGGCAAGAAAAAGCCAGCCCTGCATTATTTTTATTGATGAAATTGATGCTGTTGGCCGTCACCGCGGAGCTGGTCTCGGTGGAGGGCATGATGAACGCGAGCAGACGCTTAACCAGCTGCTTGTAGAGATGGATGGATTTGATGTCTCTTCGGGCATCATCCTGATAGCCGCGACGAACAGACCGGATATACTTGACCCGGCTCTTCTGCGTCCCGGCCGTTTCGACAGACATATTGTTGTCGACCGCCCGGACCGCAACGGTCGCGAGGCCATTTTGAAGGTTCATCTTCGAGATTTGAAGGTAAACGAGAATGTCGACCTTGAGGTACTCGCGAAACGCACACCAGGCTTTGTCGGCGCCGACCTTGCAAACCTGGTCAACGAGGCAGCGCTACTCGCCGCAAGGCAGGACAAGGAAAACATCTCAATGGTCGAATTTGAGGAGGCCATTGATCGTGTGCTTGCTGGGCCTGAACGAAGAACACGCCTGATAAACGACAGAGAGAAGGAGATAATTGCCTTCCACGAAGTTGGTCACGCACTTGTAGCCAAGCTGATCCCAGGGTGCGATCCAGTTCACAAGATTTCCATAATTCCCAGGGGGCATAAGGCTCTTGGATACACCCTGCAACTTCCTGAGGAAGACCGCTTCCTGATGTCGAAGAAAGAGCTTATGGACCGGATCAGTGTCCTTTTGGGAGGGCGGGTGGCCGAAGAGACCCATTTCGATGATATTACTACCGGCGCCCAGAACGACCTTGAAAGGGCGACTCAGATAGCCCGTCAGATGGTTACTGAATTCGGAATGAGCGACAGTCTGGGGCCAGTTACGCTTGGGCACAAACAGCACGAGGTCTTTTTGGGACGGGACATCATGGATGAAAAAAATTACAGTGATGAAGTTGCCTACGCCATAGACAAGGAAGTCCGGAGTATAGTCGAAGAGTGCTACGAGAGAGTGCGCCTCATTTTGAAGGAGAACTTCGATGCCCATGTACGGATCGCAAGGACGCTGCTAGTGGAGGAAGTAATTGAGGGAAGCAGGCTGGACGCTCTCTTCGAAGAAGGGATTGACCAGGTAGCCCAGGTACCTGTAGAGACTTCCCTGGCTGTAGCGGATCCGCTCGAAGGGAGTTCCGGAACGTAGCGTATCATTTGTTACAGTCCTGTCTGTTCTTGAGCCGGGAAATATTGTCTTGCTGAAGTTTCGAGCGTCCGGCCCGGTATTTCACGGCCGGGCGCTCTTTTCTCTTAATATGAGGGCGAGGGTGGAATAATGGAGCATGGATCATCAGTGTTCAAGCTTCATTCGGAATGGCCGCCGGCGGGTGATCAACCTGAAGCCATAGAGAAGCTCGTCAAGGGGTTCCGGAACGGAGAGCGTTTTAACTGTCTTCTCGGTGTAACAGGGAGCGGAAAGACTTTCGCGATGGCCAACGTTATCCAGAGGCTGCAGAAACCAACGCTTGTTCTGGCCCACAACAAGACCCTGGCGGCGCAGCTTTACAGCGAATTCAAGGAGTTTTTCCCGAAGAACACGGTGAATTATTTCGTTAGTTACTACGATTACTACCAGCCGGAAGCATACGTGCCCGTTTCGGACGTTTATATCGAAAAGGATGCATCTATAAACGAGAGAATTGAAAAACTGAGGCTTGCCACCACGAAGGCCCTGCTGGAAAGGCGTGATGTTATCGTTGTCGCCAGCGTCTCCTGCATTTACGGTCTTGGAAAAAGGAAGGCCTACGAGGACGCGATATTCCGTTTTGCCGTAGGGGAAAAGTACAATCGCCGTGATTTCATCGAAAAGCTTGTTACCAACCACTACGAGAGAAACGATTATGTTCTGGAACCGGGCAAATTCCGTGTCAGGGGTGGAACCCTGGAAATTTTCCCTGCCTATAGCGATCTTGCGATCAGGGTACTTTTCGAGGACGATACGATCGAGAGGATCGAGGAGATAGATCCCCTTAACGGAAAGCGTGTTCTCTCAAAACCCTACGCAGCTATATTCCCGGCGCAGCATTACATTACATCCCCCGAGGCCATAGCGATAGCGCTCCCGAAGATCGAAGAGGAGATGGTCGAGCAAACGGAAAAATTCAGGTCCCAGGGAAAGCTTCTTGAGGCTCAACGCCTGGAGATGCGCACAAAGTACGACATGGAGATGCTGGCCCAGGTCGGATACTGCTCAGGGATCGAGAACTATTCGAGGATACTGGATGGAAGGTTACCCGGTGAGACTCCAGGAACGCTCCTTGATTTCTTCCCCGAGGATTTTCTGTTTTTTATCGATGAATCACACATCACATTACCCCAGGTCCAGGGTATGTATAATGGCGACAGGGCAAGGAAACAGACCCTTGTGGATCATGGTTTCAGGCTTCCTTCCTGTCTTGACAACCGCCCTCTGAAATGGAGTGAGTTCCTTGATTTTTTGCCGCAGGTCTGTTTTGTGTCCGCAACCCCCGGAGACTGGGAGATGGAAGTTTCCACAAATATTGTTGAGCTTATCGTCCGCCCCACCGGTGTAGTTGATCCCGAGGTTTTGGTTGTCCCGGCGACCGGACAGGTTGACGACCTCACAGAAAGGCTGAGAGAAGTTGCTGCCAGAGGGGAACGGGCTCTTGTCACAACACTCACAAAGCGTTCATCCGAGGACCTTGCGGAATACCTGGCGGAGATCGGTTTCGCAGTAAAGTACATACATTCCGAGCTGGATACCTTCGAAAGAGCTGAACTCATCAGGGATCTCCGAAGAGGTGACATTTCCGTTCTGGTCGGAGTAAACCTTCTGAGAGAGGGGATCGACCTTCCTGAGGTATCACTTGTAGCGATAATTGATGCGGACAGGGAAGGTTTTCTTCGTTCGCGAAGGTCCCTGATACAGATAATCGGCAGGGCCGCCCGAAATATTTCGGGAAAAGTTGTCCTTTACGCCGATCGTGATACAGGCAGCATAAATTCCGCGCGGGAAGAGACAAGGCGTCGCCGTGAGATACAGGTAGCCCACAATCAGAAGAACGGGATCATCCCCCAGACGATCCAGAAAAGGGTTACGGCGCTTCTGCCGGAAGAACTCCTGTCCGAAATCGTTCCTGATATTGCGACAAGACCAGGGAAAGAGGGCTTCACGAAGCAGGAACTGGAAAAGATGATGTGGAAGGCGGTCGAACAACTGGATTTTGAAAGGGCTGCCGCTATAAGGGATATTCTTCATGGTAAACGGGGAGGCGAAGAGTGCCGTGCCGCAATGGATAGAGGTAAGGGGCGCCAGACAGCACAACCTAAAAAACATAGACGTAGACATTCCTAAGAACCGCCTGGCGGTGATCACAGGGCCATCAGGTTCAGGGAAATCATCTTTAGCCTTTGACACTATCTACGCTGAAGGACAGCGACGGTATGTTGAATCTCTTTCCTCCTACGCGCGCCAGTTCCTTGGAGTGCAGGACAAACCTGAAGTCGACGATATATCAGGACTTTCCCCGGCCATTTCCATCGAACAAAAAGGAGTATCTCACAACCCGCGTTCGACTGTCGGTACCGTTACGGAGATATACGACTATCTGCGGCTTCTTTTTGGAAGGACGGGAGTGCCATCTTGCCCCCAATGCGGCAAATCAGTAGAGAGGCACAGCGTGGACGAGATCATTGATATCCTTTTTCTCAAACACGATGGGAAAAAGGTGGAGATATTCTCCCCGGTGGTGAGAGGAAAAAAAGGCGAATTCAGAAACCTTTTTCTCCAGCACCAGAAAGACGGCTACCTGCGGGCCCGTGTTGACGGGACCATCTTATGGATGGAAGAAGAGATATCTCTTGACAAGAACAAAAAACACAATATTGAGATCCTGATAGATCGTCTGACCGTAACCACGGACAGGCGGGACCGTCTGGCTGAAGCCGTCGAGAATGCACTTTCGCTCAGCAAGGGTTACCTGCTTCTGGTTTTCGAGGACGGAGAAACCGTCATTTCTGAGAAGTTCGCCTGTCCCGATTGCGATATTTCCCTTCCGGAGATAGAGCCGCGGCTTTTTTCCTTCAACAGCCCATTCGGTGCCTGTCCTGATTGCAACGGTCTGGGAAGCCACCAGTATTTCGCTGAGGAACTGGCGGTCGAACCTTCAGCAAAACCGCTTGAAGGAGCGATGCTGCCGTGGAAGAGCAAGCATTACATGCTGAGAAAGCTGACGGTTCTTGCACGGTTCAAAGGTTGGGATATTGACAAGCCCTTCAGGGATCTTCCTCTGGAGATCAGACAAATCATTCTTCACGGGGACATGGTCAGGATCCCTATGACATACAGGGAAGGGAAAAGCGAGATGTCCTACCTTGGGAGGTATGAGGGGCTGTTGCCATGGCTCGAAACACGATGGAAGGATACTGAATCCGACTCCGTGATGAACGAGCTTTCCGGTTACAGGGCAGAGGATATCTGCCAGACATGTGGAGGAAGACGCCTGCGCCTGGAAGCCCTTTCCGTAAGAGTGGACGGTCTGACCATGGGAGAAGTGGTCGATATGCCCGTTTCAAAGCTACTGGTGCGGCTTCGGGAAACTGAAATCCATGAGCTTATGAGAGAACCCGCACTTCGGATAATTGATGAGATATCAAAGAGGCTTGCTTTTATGGTCGATGTCGGTGTCGGTTACCTGACACTTTCCCGACGCGCCGATACTCTCAGCTCCGGTGAAAGCCAAAGGATCAGGCTTGCAACACAAATTGGATCAAAACTGAGCGGGGTGCTTTATGTCCTCGATGAGCCCACCATTGGACTGCATCCCAGGGATACCGCAAGACTCCTCGGAACTCTCGAGGCAATAAGGGAACTGGACAATACCGTTCTTATCGTGGAGCATGACAGGGACACGATGCTCCGGGCCGACTATATTATCGAGCTAGGCCCTGCTGCAGGCGAGTTTGGCGGGTATGTTACAGCATATGGAACTCCGGAGGAAATTGTTTCGCAGGATTCTCTTTCGGGTCCTTTTATCAAAGGAGAAGAATCCGGCCTGTCCTTAAGGAGAAAACCTCTCCGCGGGGAGGAAGGGGTTATTCAGATTTTTGGAGCTGAAGAGAACAACCTGAAGAAAATTGATGTTTCCATCCCGCTTGGGCGTCTGGTGTGTATCAGCGGTGTATCGGGCTCAGGGAAAAGCACATTGATGAACGAGGTTCTTTTCAAGGGGCTGAAAAGGAGGCTGGATAAGAACTTTCGGGAAAGGCCCGGCAGGCACGGGGACATAACCGGTTGGGAAGTCCTCAGGAATGTGATCATGATCGATCAGGCCCCTATCGGCCGGACGCCACGATCGAATCCTGCGACCTACACCCAGCTTTTTACACCGATCCGGGAGCTTTTCTCCTCCCTTCCGGAATCGCGTATCCGCGGATATCAGCCAGGCCGTTTCAGTTTCAACGTAAAAGGTGGGCGCTGTGAGGCCTGCCACGGTGACGGAGAGGTCAGGATATCTATGCTCTTCATGCCTGATGTTTATGTTAAATGCGAAGTCTGCCACGGCAAGAGATACAACAGGGAAACACTTGATATTTTGTATAAGGGCAAAAGTATTTCCGGGGTTCTTGATATGACGGTTGATGAGGCAAGAGAATTCTTCGGTGATATCCCGAGGATCGCCAGGAGGCTGATTGTCCTTCAGGAGGCAGGTCTGGGATATATCCGTCTTGGGCAACCCGCAACAACACTCAGTGGCGGCGAGGCTCAGAGAGTTAAACTTGCCGAGGAACTGGGCAAACAGTTCAGGGGGCACACCCTTTATCTCCTGGATGAACCAACAACGGGTCTTCATTATCTCGATGTAAGAAAACTGCTGGTCCTTTTGCAGAAGATCGTAGATCAGGGAAACACTGTCGTATTGATCGAACACAACCTGGATGTCCTGGCTTCAGCGGATCATATTGTCGACCTCGGACCCGAGGGAGGAGGTGAGGGCGGAAGGGTTGTGGAGACAGGATCACCCCTTGATTTTGCGAAGAAACACAAGGGGCATACCGGACGGTTTCTTGCTGAATATCTTGGCCAGAGCCAGAGGAGAGTGCATCATGAAAAGGCACCCAACTGACATCTTCGATTCCGGAAATGACTATTGTTTCGGAAAAAATTCCGTACGCTCAGCTTTGACCTCCTCTCCGATGTTATGTACAAAAGTACTATTAGCAGATTCTCTATTCGGCCGTGAAAGGAACGAGTTATTGGCCATCTGCAAAGAAGCAGGAGTTACCTGGCAGGCCGTAAAGGTTTCTCTTCTTGACGATCTTTGCCCAAGTGGGCGCCACCAGGGAATAGCTGCCAAAATGTCACCCGTCATTATCCACGACTTTGAGGATTTCAAAGGATTGTTTTCCGAAAAAGGGAAACCAGCGCTGCTGCTTCTTCTTGATCATGTGCAGGACCCTCAAAATCTTGGCGTCATAGCAAGAAGCGCGGAGGTTTTCGGGGCCGGTGCGGTGATAGTTCCGAAGCGCAGATCAGTCCTTCCCACGTCTACAGTAATGAGAACAAGCGCGGGGGCGATCGCCAGGATCCCCGTGATCGGCGTTGTAAATGTCGCCAGAACTCTTGGGGAGCTTAAAGAGTATAATTACTGGATCGTCGGGCTCCACCACGAAGCCAGGGATATCCTCGGAGACAGCCCATTGCCGGAGAGGACAGTGCTGGTTACCGGAAGCGAAGACAAGGGTCTTTCAAGGCTGACCCTGAAGTCCTGTGATCTCCTTCTCCGAATTCCGATGGACGGAATGACCGGCTCTCTGAACGCTGCAACTGCCGCCGCTATAGGCATGTACGAGTGGAGAAAGGTTGTTGACAACGCAGATGTCCACGGGTAGAATGCATCTCGCTTGGGTGGTTAGTTCAGCGGAAGAACGCTTCCCTGACACGGAAGAGGTCGCAGGTTCGATCCCTGCACCACCCACCATGAGGATCCGGGATGCCGAAAGGCATCCCTTTTTTGTTTTTTTCAGGGGAGTGTTTTGGATTATAATCTTTTTAACCCCGGAGGGATCAAATGATCAAGGGCGTCGGAGTTGACATGTGCAGCATTTCCAGACTCGGAAAATCTCTCGAAAACCCCCGCTTTATCGAGAAGGTCTTCACGGCCGAAGAGAAAGAGTATGCCTGTGCCTACGGTAAAAATCCTCGTCACTTCGCCTCGGCCTTCGCCGCGAAAGAGGCATTAGCCAAGGCCGGCGGATGGGGTATTGCGCGTATGG